>Ga0315547_1000529_pt1 | contig 37174 bp, 38 predicted proteins | sample SalMarSW160240MG_2_FD_202542 | JGI IMG/M metagenome (GOLD analysis project Ga0315547, IMG submission 202542) | Salt marsh sediment microbial communities from the Plum Island Ecosystem LTER, Massachusetts, United States - Salt Marsh Sediment SW1601-240 ...
CTCCCCCCGGTAAATCAGACCCTTTTCATAGAGGCGGACAAAAGCGGTGCGCACCGCCCGGCTCGGCCCCTCGTCCAAGGTGTAGCGCTCGCGGCTCCAGTCACAGGAAGCCCCCAGCCGCTGGTGCTGCCGGGCAATCATCTGGCGGCGGCTCTCCGCCCACTGCTTTATTCTCGCCTGCGTCTTCTCCCTGCCCAGTTTATGCCGGTCGACCCCTTCCCCAGCAAGCATCTTCTCCACTACCACCTGGGTGGCGATACCGGCATGGTCAACCCCGGGCAGCCAGAGCGTGGGCTCACCCATCATCCGGTGCCACCTTATCATGATATCCTCTAAAGTCGCCGTCAGGGCGTGCCCGGTGTGAAGCTCGCCGGTGACATTGGGCGGCGGCATGATGATAACAAAAGGCTTCTTCTCGGGGTCAATCTCCGGCTTAAAATAACCTTTATCCAGCCAGAACTTATACCACTTCTGCTCGACTTTGCCCGCCTCGTAGGCTTTGGGCATTTCATCTTTTGGTACTGCTGTCATAACTTTCTTTCTAGAACCTCTCCCCCTGTATCCCCCTCTCCTTACCAGGAAAGGGGGAGGAGGTTTTTTAAAAGAGGGGGCTTCGCCCCCTCAAACTCCTCCTCCTCGCGGGTGAGGATAGATTGCCATATAACCCTTTTACTTCTTCCCCATCAACTCCACCACCCGGTCCAGTATCTTATCCGCTACCTCCCGCTTGCTCATCAGGGGCAGGCTTTCGGCTTTGCCTTTTTTAGCTATTATGGTCACTTTATTAGTGTCAACGCCGAAGCCGCTGTCCTTAGCGGTAATGTCGTTAGCCACAATCAGGTCGAGCTTTTTATCGGCTAGCTTCTTTTTAGCGTTGGCGACCATATTTTCGCTCTCGGCGGCAAAACCCACTCTAATAAAATTACCCTTCACTTCGCCCAGTATGTCCGGCGTCTTTACCAGCTCCAGGCTCAAGCTGGGGTCGGTTTTCTTTATCTTGGACTTGGCCGCAGTCTTGGGCTGGTAGTCAGCCACCGCCGCCGCCATAATCAGGGCGTCGGCTTTAGCCACCGCTTTAGCCACCGCCCCCTTCATCTGGACGGCAGTCTCCACCGGGACAACGGTTATACCCTCCGGCTCCGGCAGCGACGATGCCGTAACCAGGGTCACTTTAGCCCCCCGGTCCCGTGCCGCCTCGGCAAGGGCGTAGCCCATCTTCCCCGAAGAGGGGTTGCCGATGTAGCGCGCCGGGTCGATGCGCTCCCGGGTGCCGCCGCCGGTAACCACCAGGCGTTTACCGGCAAGGTCGGCTTTAACTCCCAGCGCCCCCTCGATGGCAGCCATAATCTTTTCCAACTCGGCCAGCCGCCCCTTGCCCTTCGTCCCCGAAGCCAGACGGCCGTACTCAGGTTCAACCACGGCAAATCCCCGTTTTTTAAGCCTGGCAAGGTTCTCCTGGTTGGCGGCATTCTCAAACATGTTGACATTCATGGCAGGGGCTAAAATAATGGGGGCTTTAGTCGCCATCACTACTAAGGTAAGCATATCGTCGCAGATACCGGCGGCAAGCTTGGCTATAGTCGCCGCGCTGGCTGGAGCGATAATCACCAGGTCGGCGGCTTCCCCCATGGCAACATGCCAGACACCGTGCTCAGAGGCATCTTCGAAGACATCGGTCATTGCTTTCCTGCCGGTGATACTGCGGAAAGTGAGCGGAGTGACGAACTTGGTCGCCGACTCGGTCATAACCACCTCGACCTTAGCCCCGGCCTGGGTCAGCTTGCCGGCAAGCTCCACCGCTTTGTAGGCAGCAACGCTGCCGGTCACGCCCAGTATAATGGTTTTATTAGCTAACATTGTTATCCCTTATTCATCTCGTAGATAAGCCTTAAGCCAATGAGGGTCAGGTCGGGATTGACCACATCAATGACCCCCGTTTCCTTAGCGATGAGTCCGGCGTAGCCGCCGGTAGCCACCACTTTAGCCTTTACCCCCATCTCTTTGTGGATGCGCTCCAGCATCCCTTCGACCAGGGAGGCGTAGCCGTAGATAACCCCCGACTGTATGGCCGCCACCGTGTTGGTGCCGATGACATGCTGAGGGTGGAACAGCTCCACGCGGGGCAGCTGTGCCGTCCGGGTGAACAGCGCCTCGGCGGCGGTGGCGATGCCGGTGGCGATAATGCCGCCGATGTAATCCCCCTCTTTGGAGATAATGCCAAAGGTGGTGGCGGTGCCCAGGTCAATGACGATTATCGGCCCCCCGTAGAGATGGTGAGCGGCGGCGGCATCGGCGATACGGTCGGCGCCAACCTCCCTGGGGTTATCCATCCGGATGCTCACCCCGGTCTTAACTCCCGCCCCCACCACCATCGGCTCTATATTGAAATAGCGCTTAAAAAGCTCCTCAAAGGTCGATATTAACGGCGGGACCACGCTGCACAGGGCTACCGCCTTAATATCGGTGGTATCCAGTCCCTGCTGGCGCAGCAGGTTAAACAGCAGGGCGGCGTACTCATCGGACATGCGGTGGACGCCAGTGGCCATATGCCAGGTGGCGCGCAGCTCCTCGCCGTCAAAGACGCCCAGGGTGGTGCTGGTATTACCGATATCAACCGCTAATAACATTCAGCTTTCCTCTATATTTTTAATATTTTTAATAACCACCGGCAGTTCCGGCAGCAGGTCGCTGGCAACCATGCCGGCATCACCCAGCCGGCTCTTTACCCGCTCTCCAGCCTCCCCGTGGAGGTACACCCCGCAGGCGGCCGCCTCAAAGAGGGGCAGACCCTGCGCCGCCAGACCGGCGATAGCCCCGGTCAGAACATCTCCGCTCCCCGCCGAAGCCAGCCCGGGATTAGCCGCAGAGTTGATTACAGACCTGCCATCCGGCGCGGCGATAACGGTATAGGCACCTTTCAGGACGACGGTCTTTTTCCACTCCACCGCCCACTTCTTAGCCGCTGTCAGGCGGTCGGCCTGTATCTCGGCGATGGGCATTCCGGTCAGCCGGGCCATCTCTCCGGGGTGGGGGGTAAGGATGGCGTCGTCGGTCAGGTGCTGCCACCAATTCGGGACACTAGCCAGGGTGTTCAGGGCGTCGGCATCAAGTACCAAAGCCGGTAATTCCACTGGCTGTTTGGGCAGCAGGATAGACCGGACCAGCTTTACCGCCGCCTCCCTCTGTCCCAGCCCGCAGCCCAGGAGCAGGACATTATAACCCTCAAACTGCTGGGATATCAACTTCGCCGCCTCCGGGGCGACAACGCCGGGACGGGATTCGGGCAAAAGAAGATAGGTCACCTCGGTCAGCTTGGCAGCCAGGATTGACTGCAGAGTAGGCGTTGTCGCCAGTGTTACCAAGCCCGCCCCCACCCGTATGGCGCCGCTGCAGGCAAGGTAGGCGGCGCCGATATAATTCATCGAGCCGGCAACCACCAGCACCCGCCCGAAGCTGCCTTTATTCGCCTGCAGGGGACGCTCAGGCAGAATCGAGCGGACTAATTCATCGGTGAGATACTCTGAAGTTGCTTCTTTAGCCATATTTTGGGGCATACCAATATCAGCCACGGTCAGCTTACCTACCCTTTCCGCCCCCGGGAAATTGAACAGGCCCGGCTTGGGGGTGCCCAGGGTTACGGTGTAGTCGGCGTAGAGTGTCGCCGGGTCAACCGCCCCGCTGTCAGCATTAAGCCCCGAGGGCAAATCCAGCGCCACAATACGCCAGCGCGGGCGTTTCTTTTTTGCCTTATTCACCCTGTCCAGCACCGAAAGAATGTTACCGCTAAAAGGTCGGGCGGTGCCGGTGCCGAACAGGGCGTCAACAACGGCGTCGGCCGAGGCCAGAGCCTCACTAAACTGGCTAAAGCCCTCGTCCTTGGCAACCTCCACACAGTTGATGTCCCGCTCTTTGACCAGCTTCAGGTTGGGGTCATCGTCCCCTTTACGGGCCATCAAATAGACAGTCACCTTGGCCCCCCAGTCGTGAAGATGGCGGGTGGCAACCAGCCCGTCGCCGCCGTTGTTACCCGGCCCCACCAGCAACAGGATGTGCCGCCCCTCAACACCCCCCAGGATACGCCTCACCTCCTCAGCCACCGCCAGGCCCGCGTTCTCCATCAGCTCTTCACTGGGCAGGCCAATCTTGGCGCAGCTTTCCTCCAGCTGGCGTGTCTGGCTCGCCGTCAGAATCTTCAAATAATAATCCCCCTTATCTTATCCAGACCGGCTTCCGCTTCTCCAGGAAGGCGGTCAGCCCCTCCACGCTGTTCTCCCCGGCCATCACCAGGATAGCGTCGACGCCGGTCACCTCCAGCGCCTGCCGGAACTCCAGGTCAAAGTTGCGGTAGAGAGCCTGCCGCGCCTGGGTCAGGGCTAACCCGCTGTTAGCCGTGAACTGCTTGATAAACTCGTCAGCCGCCTTCTCCAACTCGGCGGCGGGCACGGCTTTATTTATCAGCCCGATTCTCTCCGCTTCCTTGGCGTCGATGCTGTTTCCGGAGAGGATAAGCTCAAAGGCTTTGCGCCGGCCCATAATTCGGGGAAAGAGCACCGTAGCCGGCGGCGGATAGACCCCCAGCTTAATCTCCGGCTGTCCCAGCTGCGACTTCTCCGAGGCAATCGCCATGTCACAGCCGGCAACCACCTCGCAGCCACCACCCAGGGCAACCCCGTTGACGATGGCTATGGTAGGCTTATCCACGTCAACTAACGAGATAAACAGCCGGTGGAAAACCTCAACCATCTTGGGCAGCTTACCGCCCAGGTGATCACCGACGGCAACCCCGGCGGAAAAGGCTTTATCACCGGCGGCGGCGATGGCAACCACTTTAACCTCGTCATCCGTCTTCAGCTCGGCCAGCGCCTGGCTCATCTCCTCCAGGGTTTCGATATCCAGGATATTCAGCGGCGGTCGATTAATGATAATCTTGGCAACCCCTTCCTTCTTCTCTACCAGTATATTCTTATAAGCCATGACTCTCCCCCTCTAGTATTTTCAATTTGAAGTGTAGCAATATCCTTCAATATGGTCAACTACCTCTTAAACTCTCCAGTCTTTTAGTCATCGCCTGCCAGTGCGTCCCCCGCCAGTAGAAGCGCTTACAATTAGGGCACTGCATAAAATAGTCCTGGGTCTTAAAGACATAGGGCGGCACCAGCTCTTTGACCTCATCTTTAGCCCTCTCCACCAGGGGCTGGTTGCACTCCAGGCAGACGGTAAACGGCTTAAACCGGCTGTCCAGCCCCAGGGTATCTATTACCTGGCGAATCTGCCGCTCCGGCTGGTCGCTGTCGATAAGCACCGCCTTAATCCGGCCGCTGGTTATCAGCCGCCGCTTCATAATCCGGGCATCCCGGCTCAAAATCACCCGCCCCTCGGTTTTAGCTATAGCCACCAGCTCGGAATCGTCCTCGCCGTCGAAGAAGCAGGCGTCGTAGCCCATCAGCCGCAACCACCGAGCCAGCTTGCCCACATTACAGTCAACAATAAACTTCGGGGTGTCGGCCATACCACCCCCCATTTTTTACCTTTTCCCACCCGCCGCCCTTTTATGGAAACGGGCTATAGCCCTTTTTTACCCCACCCCCAAGAAGAAATTGATAGAAGTATCACTTCTGTAGGGCGGGAGGGTGGGAAGTAAAACGCACTCTAAAAATCGGGCTAATCCCCTAAATATTAATCTCCATCCCCTCTTTAGCCAGGGTGATGGAACAGTCCAGCGCTTCAGCCACCGCCGCCAGCTCAACCGCTATCTCCTCCTCCAGGTTGGGGCTCATATGGATTGCCACCACCGGCGGGATATAGCCGTTCAGCTTCTCAAAACTGACCAGCTCCTGCTTTAAGAGGCTGGGGGCGAGGTGTCCCGACTCGCCCGCCCACCCGGCATATCTATCCGAAGACGTCACCTCGATGATAAGCAGCTGCGGCGAAACCCGATGCCAGCATTCGGCTAAGCCCGGCCCGGTATCACCGGTATAGAACACCGACTTGCCGTCGGCAGCGGTCACCTGGTAGCCCACGGTGGGCACGCCGTGCTTGACCGGCACCGCCAGGACGGTATAGCCCTCAATCGTTACCGCCTTATTCGGCTCTAACGCGGCAAGGCTGAGGGTGGGCTTATCCTCCGGCTTCCGCCGAAAATCGGTGTAAATCTCGCTATTAAAAAAGTGTCTGGCTAAAGCGTCCAGCGCCGGCGGGATAGAATAAACCCTGATAGCGGCGCCGCCCAGGAAAAGGCTCATGCCCAGCGCCGGGATGTCCCTCACGTGGTCATAGTGCTGGTGGGTGAGCAGCAGGGCTTTGATTTTCTTTTGCTCTTCCAGCGACAGGCTGGAGGTAATTGAGCCAGCGTCTATGGCTAAAACACCGTCAATAAGCAGGCTGACCATCTTCTGGCTCTGCCTTTCGCAGTTGTGAGCGCCTAAAACCCGGATTTTCACTTTCAGTCAATCACCAAGCCGCCACTTCAGCACCGGCCAGCGGCTTAATTTTATTTTTCAGGAAATAGACCATAAGGTAGCAGAACGGCGTATCCAGCGCGGCTATAGCCAGCTTAATCACATACTGGGTAATGAGCATATTTACCAGCATGCTATTAGGTACCGTTCCCCAGAAAGCGATGGTGATAAACAGCCCGGTATCCAGCGCCTGGGAAACCATCGTCGAGGCGTTATTGCGCAGCCACAGGAACCTGGCTTTTGTTTTCTCCCGCCAGAACTGGAAGGCAAAGACATCGTGGTGCTGGCTGGCAAGGTAGGCAATCATCGAAGCCAGCACAATCCGGGGCACCATGCCCAAGATAGAATCATAAGCCGCCTGCCCCTCCCAGAAAGAAGCCACCGGCAAGAGCCGCCCGCCGACAACCAGTATCACCATCAGGATACTGGCGCCGAAACCCAGCCAGACAACTTTCTGAGCTATCTTTCTCCCGTAAAGCTCGGTAATGACATCGGTAAACAGAAAGGTCAGGGGGTAAGCGATTATGCCGGCGGGGACAATCCAGCCCCAGACGGAAATAAGCTTTACGGTGATGATATTGGCGGTAATCAGGCAGGTCACGAACAGGGTGGCTAATACTGCTAGAACCATCCTATATCCAGCGCTTACTGCGGAAGAAATAGAGCATCCCGCAGGCAATCACTATCCAGACGGCAAAGACCAGCGCCAAGGCAAGGGGGGAGCTCTGGAAAGGCAGCGGGATATTCATGCCGTAAAGCGAAGCCACCACGGTCAGGGGCAGCAGGATAGTGGCGATGGCGGTCAGCACCCGCACCACCTCGTTGGTGCGATGGGTGGCCAGGGAATCATGGGTATCGCTCAACCCCTCGATTATCTCTTTATACTCATCCAGGGCGTCCCAGAGCTTATCGACGTGGTCGGTCATATCGCCAAAATAGACCTCCATGTCCATCGGGGTAAAGCGGCGAATCTTGGGCTCCATACTGCCGATAACCGCCCTCAACGGCCAGATAATGCGGCGGAAGGAGATAACATCCCGCCGCAGGGTGGAAATTTCCCGCACCGTGCCCCGCATACTCTCGGAAAAGATATTATCCTCCACCTCCTCGATATTACCGCCAATCTTATTCAATATCGGCAAACAGTAGTCAACCAGCCGGTCAATTACGCGGTAGAGGAGGTAGCCGGAGCCCTGGCTGAAGTGCTCCTGTTTTATCTCTTCATCGGTCTGGCACTGGTTGAACAGCTTTACCAGCGGCTTAAGGTCGCCCTTATGCAGGGTGATTAAATAGCCCGGGCCGATAAACACCGATACCTGGCTAGCGGTAGTCACCCTCGCCTCGGGGTTGAATACGGGAAAGTGAAAGACCAGGAACAGGTAGTCGTCATAGACATCTATCTTGGGCCGCTGGATGCGGCTGAGGCAGTCGTCCAGGTCGAGGGGGTGGAAGGGGTAGCTCTCCGCCAGGTAGTCCGTCTCCAGCCGGGTCGGCGCCTCGATATTAACCCAGGTCAGCTCCCCAGCGATAACCGATTCCACATGCAGCTTGGCCTCGGCGTTTGTTTCGACCTCGGCGCCAGCCTTCTTTTTCCGTATTCCGGGTACCGATACTTTTCTCATTTTCGGCATAGCCATGATAACTCGACCTTCGCCCAATATCGCCCTATTTTAGCACAATTAGGCTCATAGAGGAATACCTTTAATTAATCGGGACGCCGTTATTGCCTGATGGCAACCAGTCTGCTAAACTGGAAGAGGCTTTTCAAGGGAGAATAAAGGTGTCGGGCAGGACCAAACCCCCCTGGGGTCATAACTTCAAAGTAAGACTGAAGCAGATGCTGGGAATGAAAATCTTTATCTGCGACAACTGCAAGTGGAACTGGCGCAGCTCATGCCACCGCCCGGAACGCCCCAACGCCACCTGGTGCCCCGACTTTGAAAAGCGGGGGTAGCCCTACTTCCTCTCCAGAACTACTGCCATCCCCTGGCCGCCGCCGATGCACAGTGTCGCCAGACCCAGCCTGTAATCTTTACGCATCATCTCATAGAGCAGGGTAACCAGTATCCTGGCGCCGGTACAGCCTATAGGGTGCCCCAGCGAGATACCGCTGCCGTGAGCGTTCACCTTATCAACACCCAGCCCCAGCTCTCTCATCACCCCGATGGCCTGAGAGGCAAAAGCTTCGTTTAGTTCAACATAGTCAATATCGCTTAAATTAAGTCCAGCTAACTTCAGCGCCTTCCTGGTGGCGGGAACCGCCCCCAGCCCCATGTAGGCCGGGTCAACGCCGCCGGAGGCGTAGGATTTAATAGTCGCCATCGGCTCTAACCCCAGAGCTTTAGCCTTCTCCGCCGACATTACCACCAGGGCGGCAGCGGCGTCGGTAATACCGGAGGCGTTACCGGCGGTTACCGCCCCCTCCTTTTTAAAGACGGCGGGCAGCTTGGCAAGGGCTTCCATCGAGGTCTCCCGGGGGTGCTCATCGGTATCAAAGGGCCTGACCTCCTTCTTCACCTTAACATCCACCGGGACTATCTCCTCTTTGAATATGCCTTCTTTTATCGCCGCCAGCGCCCTCTGCTGGCTCAACAGGGACAGCTTATCCTGCTCCTCCCTGGTTATGCCATACTTCTCGGCGATGTTCTCCGAGGTTAAGCCCATGTGATAGTTATAGAATATCTCCCAGAGCCCGTCGTGGACCATGCCGTCGACCATCTCGGCGTTGAACATCCGGGCTCCCCAGCGGGCGGCGGGCATATAGTAAGGGGCGGCGCTCATGTTCTCCTGGCCCCCGGCAACGATAACCTCGGCATCGCCCGCCTTGATTGACTGGGCGGCCAGCGCCACCGACTTCATCCCCGAAGCGCAAATCTTGTTGACGGTGTAGGCGTTTACCTCCTTGGGTATTCCGGCGTAGATAGCCGCCTGGCGGGCGGTGTTCTGCCCCTGCCCCGCCTGGAGGACATTACCCATAATAACCTCGTCTATACTGACCTCTTTCAACGAGCCGTCCCAGTCGGCATATTTCTTCTCCAGCTCAATCAAATCGTCACCCTTAAACACATCGGGAGCTAACCTAAGCACCTCAGCGTCCCGCTTCGGGCGCAGCCCGGCCCGCTTAAGCGCCTCCCGGATAACGATACTGCCCAGCTTCACCACCGGGGTGCCTTTCAGCGCCCCGCCGTAGTTAGCTATAGCCGTTCTTACCCCGCTGACAATGACCACTTCAGACATAAAACCGCCTCCTTCTAATCATGGCTAGTTATTCTCTATCGCAGGCTAAATAATGGGGGAGCTACTTGTAGTCGTAGAAGCCCTTGCCCGTCTTGCGCCCCAGCCAGCCGGCGACAACCATCTTGTCCACCAGCGTGGGTACGATATACCTAGGATCCTTAAGCTGCTCGTATAGCGCGTCGGAAACAAACTTGACCACGTCAATCCCGACCATGTCGGCCAGGGTGAGCGGACCCATCGGGTAACCCAGCCCCAGCTGTATAGCGTTATCGATATCCTCCCGGCTGGCGACGCCGTCCTCATAGAGCTTTATACTGTGCAGCAGGAAGGGTAGCCAGAGCCGGTTGACGATAAAGCCCGGCGCGTCCTGGGCGATAACGTTGGTCTTGCCCAGCGCCTCACCGAATTTCTGGCTGGTCTCAATCACCTCATCACTGGTAGCAATGGTCCTGACGATTTCCAGCAGCTTCATAACCGGCGCCGGATTAAAGAAGTGCAGTCCCAGAACCTTATCCGGCCGCTTGGTCACCACCGCCATATCGATAATGGACAGGCAGGAGGTGTTGGTGGCCAGAATGGCATTGGGGGAGCAGATTCCATCCAACTCGGCAAATATCTTCTTCTTCAGCTCCAGATTCTCGATGGCGGCCTCAATCACCAGGTCGCAGTCGGCAAAATCCTTGGTGCTGGTGGTGCCCTTGATGCGCCCGGTTATGGCATCCTTATCCTCATGCGATAGCTTGCCTTTCTCCACGCTCCGGCCTAATGTTTTCTCAATAAATGCCAGCCCTTTGTTCAATAATTCATCGTTTATCTCCGATACTACCACCTGGTAGCCCGACTGGGCGCATAACTGGGCGATGCCCGCGCCCATGGAGCCGCAGCCAACTACACCGACCTTCTTGATTTCCATGGTGCTCCTCCCTTATTATTTTGCTTTATAGCCCGGTTTTCTCTTTTCCACAAAAGCCTTGGTGCCCTCGGTGAAGTCCTCGGTAGCCATGACATAGGCCACCAGCGAGCTCTCCAGCCTCAACCCCTCCTCCAGGGTCATCGCCGAACCCCTGATCATGGCTTCTTTAGCCGACCTTACCGCCAGCGGCGCCGCCTTGCAGATAGCCTCGGCATACTCTTTAGCCGTTGCCATAACCTCCGCCTGGGGCACCACCTTATTCACCAGGCCAATACGGTAGGCCTCCTCGGCATCCACCAGTTTGCCCATAAGCAATAGCTCGGCGGCCTTACACCAGGGAACAGCCCGCGGCAACCGTTGCGTCCCCCCCCACCCCGGAATCAGCCCCAGGGTTACCTCAGGCGTGCCCAGGCGGGCGGTCTCGGAGGCTATTCTGATATCGCAGGCAAGAGCCAGCTCCAGCCCCCCACCCAGCGCCATCCCGTTGATGGCGGCAATAAGCGGCTTCCACATCTCCAGCCCCCGCATTATGCTCGGCGGGAAAGACCAGACGTCGTGGGAGTGCTCCTTCATAAAGGGCAGGGTATCCTTGATATCGGCGCCGCCGCAGAAAGCCTTCTCCCCGGCGCCGGTAACAATACCCACCCACAGCTCCGGGTCGTCCCTGAAATCGGTCATCGCATCCCGCAGTTCCCCCATCGTCTCCATGTTCAGGGCGTTCATGGCTTCGGGGCGGTTGATGGTAAAGATAGCAATCCTGCCTGATTTCTCATAGTTAACAGCCATACCGGACCTCCTTCGTGACTTTAAGGGTCAACAGCGGATTAAAAAGAGGGGTAACCGAAGTGAATTTTAACAGAGAGCTTAAGCCAGCGTCAAGGCGGGGCAGGGTTGCAATCATACCTGCAGAGATGCTAATATAATGCGGTTTAAAAACTGAATATTCTCTCCGAGCCTGTTCTTCCTAAAGCTAAGCTATGGAGACTGGCCGATAGGGTATCGTTGGAAACGGCGGTGCCTCCCGTGATTGGAAAGGAGAACGCTCATGCCGGAAATAAAGGCATGTCGGGCACCTCCTTAAAGAGGTGCTTTTTAATTGCGCGTATAAATCTATAGAGGAGTTTTATGAAGAAAAAAACGATAATTGCCATATTAGCCGGGCTGGTGCTTATCAGCCTGCTGGCGAGCTTTGCCGGCTGTCCGTCAGCCGGAGCGGACTACCCCCTGCACGACCCCGAAGTAAGGTTCAAAATCGCCACCACCACCAGCCTCTACGATACCGGCCTCTGGTACCATCTGGAGCCTATTTTCGAAGAGCTGGCCAATGTAGAGATGGATATTGTCTATGCCGGCACCGGTATTGCCCTGGAATACGGGCGGAGGGGTGATGTCGACGCCATAATTGTCCACGACCGGGCCAGGGAAGACGTGTTCCTGGCCGACGGCTACGGCATCAACCGCCGCAACTTTGCCTATAACTTCTTCCTGATTGCCGGCCCCGCCAGTGACCCGGCCGGAATTGCCGGCTCCACCGCCGCCGAAGCCTTTGAAAAATTATACAACGCCGGCTTAAACGACCCCGATGCCGTTAAATTCGTCTCCCGGGGCGATGATTCCGGCACCCACGCCAAGGAAAAGCTTATCTGGGACCAGGCCGGCTTCGACTATGAAGAAGTACGCAACTCGGGTGCCTGGTATGTTGAAGCCGGCAAGGGCATGGGACCAACCCTGCTAATGGCTAACGAGATGCAGTCATACGTCATGGCTGATATATCCACTTTCCTGGCTTACAACCTCAAGAGCGGGCTGGACATAGTCTCCATTGTCGAAGAAGACCCCATATTCCTCAATGTCTACGCCGCCATAGCCGTCAACCCGGAAACGCACCCCAAAGCCAAGATTGATATCGCCAACCGGTTCATCAACTGGCTGATTTCCAACGAAGTGCAGGATATAGTCGGCACCTACGGGCAAGCCGAATACGGCCGGCCGCTCTTTTTCCCCATCGCCGGCTGTGATATGCCCGGCTGTCCCCCGGTTGAGGACTATACCCTGCCCGTCCCGGAGTATACCGGCAGCTGAATAGCCGTATCGAAAGGTTAAACTAAATTGACCGAGCTGTGGGAAGCACTGGTAACCGCAGTCAAGCTCATCATAGCTTTTGACCCCGAGGTCATGCAGATAGCGGGGAGGTCGCTGGCAATATCGGCGTCCTCCTCGACTATCGCCGCCCTGCTCTGCCTGCCGCTGGGGGCGGCTATCCACTTCAACCGCTTCCCCGGCAAGCGCACCCTGATAAACATCATCCAAACATTGTTCAGCCTGCCCACGGTAGCCGTCGGGCTTTTCGTCTTCGTTATCTTCTCCAGCGCCGGCCCCCTGGGCGGGTTCGGCATCCTGTTCAGCCCCGCCGTCATGGTAATCGGCCAGGTAATACTGATATCCCCGATTATGCTGGGGCTGATTATCTCCGCCTTAAGCGCAACTGACAAAGCCATCACCGATACCGCCGTCTCCCTCGGCGCCAGCGGCTTCCAGATGGCGGTGGTCACCTTAAGGGAAGCCCGCTTCGGCGTACTGGCCGGGCTGATAATGGGCTTCGGGCGGGCTATCTCCGAAGTCGGCCTCTCCCTCATGGTCGGAGGCAACATCAGGGGCTTTACCCGCACCATCACCACCGCCATCTCCCTGGAAACCTCCAAGGGCGACCTGGAACTGGCGCTGGCGCTGGGCATAATCCTTATTTTCATCGCCCTGGTAATAAATATAGGTCTAAACCGGATTCAGCAAAGATGAGCATGGCTTTAATAGAAACGGTTAATATCACCCAGCAATACGGCGGGCAGGAAATTATCAAGAATATCAACCTCAAGGTTGAACAGGGCGAGGTGCTGGCTCTCATCGGCCCCACCGGCGCCGGCAAGACGACACTGCTCCGCCTGCTCGACCTGCTGGAGGTGCCCTCTTCAGGTCACATCTACTTCGACGGCATGGAGGTAACCAGCAGCAAGAAATTGCGCCTTCAGGCGCGCCGCCGCATGTCCTTCGTGCTGCAGAAACCGGTGGTCTTTAACATGAGCGTCCGCGATAACATCGCCTGCGCCCTGAAATGGAGAAAGGAAAAGGAATCCGCCATCAGCCGCAGGGTAAACAGCGCTCTGGAGCTGGTGGGCATGACCGAATACGCAAGCCGCACCGCCCGCACCCTCTCCGGGGGCGAAACACAGCTGGTAGCTATCGCCCGGGCGCTGGCGGTAGCCCCCGAGGTGCTCTTCCTCGACGAGCCCACGGCAAACCTCGACCCCGTCTCCGCCGCCAAGATAGAGGAGGTGCTGGCGCACATCATCGGCCAGCTAAAGACAACGCTGGTGATGGCAACCCACGATATGTCGCAGGGACAGCGCCTGGCCGGCCGCATAGGGGTAATCATCAACGGCGAACTGCTCCAGACGGGCAGCCCCAACGACATATTCAGCACCCCTCAAGATACCAGGGTCGCCGAACTGGTCGGCATCGGCAACATCTTAAGCGGGGTAATCGCCAACCGGGACAACGAGCTGGTCACCATCGATGTCAACGGCGGCCTCATCCAGGCAATCTCGGAACACGGTATCGGCGCCGAAGTCCACGCCCTTATCCGCCCGGAAGATGTTACTCTGGCCCCCCACCACGATGCCAGCAGCGCCCGCAACAACTTTGAAGGCAGGATAACCCGGGTATTCCCGGTGGGGGCGCTGGTCAGGGTGGAACTGGACTGCGGCTTCCCCCTCCTGGCGGTAGTCACCAGGCGCTCAGCCCAGGACCTGAACCTGACGGTCGATAACAAAGTCTACACCAGTTTTAAAGCTACCGCGGTGCACGTTATAAAACGGTGGAATTGACACTATAAATCGAAGCGTGCTATATTTTGCCGATGGCAGCGTAGCTCAGCGGTAGAGCAGAGGACTCATAAGCCTTTGGTCGCAGGTTCGAATCCCGCCGCTGCCACTTATTTTTGCCCCCCACCCATTAAAAATTTACCAGTACCTCACAAACGTTTTATAATTTTATAATCAGTTGGGCAAAAGACATAGCGGCCAGAGGCCTTTACTCTTCAGCTATTTAAAACCAGCCCGAACCGTGCTATATTTATGGTTAGTTTTTTAGAATGGCTTAAAAGGAGGTAACCGGATAATGCCAGACTATGCGGCATTAAAGAAAAAGGTAGACGAACTGGCAGCAAGGGAGTGGGATACACCAGCCCTTGAGGCCAGAATTAAAAAGCTGGCTAAGGACGGCATTCCCAGGAAGAAACTGGACCCCAAAGAGATGCTGGCTAACAAACAGCAAATCCTCGACCGCGTTCAGTTGCGGGCTGAGGAGTATAACTTTATCCTCAAAAACTGTGCCCAGGGCACAGCGCTTGCCCTGATGGAAGAGTTCGGCCAGGGTAACATGGAAATCATTAAGGCCATGAGCCCCTTCCCCAGCATAGGCGGCACCGGCGATATATGCGGCGGCATAACCGGGAGCTTAATCAACTTCGGGCTCTATTTTAGCAGTGATAACCCGCTGGACTACGATGCCAAGGGTCTGGCTATAATGAACGCCCAGAAATTTATCGCCCTCTTTGAAGAGGCGCTGGGCGACCGGCATTGCGCCAAAATAATAGAAACAGTAACCATTGGCTATGCCATAAATCCCGGGGAAAGCGAAGAAGCCATGATGACCTTCGCCAAGGAAAAGGGGTTTGAAAAGTGCGGCCTGCCGCCGGGAACAGGCGTCAGGCTGGCTGCCGGGCTTATGATTGACAGCATGAAATAATCAAGCCCACCGGCTGCGTGTAATTTAAGGAAACTATAGCTTTAAGCGGGCTTTTAAGGCGGGCTAACCAGAGCCCGCCTTCTTCTATTTCTTTACCGGCACCGACTTAGCCAGAGACTCCCCCAGACTCGTCACCATCTCAGCATCGTAGCGCTCTATCTCGCCATCGTCACAGAGCCTGGCTAACGCCGGGTCGATGGGCAGCTGCCCCAGCAGGGGCGCCTTGGCAGCCATAGCCATTTCCTCACCCCGGCTCCTGCCGAAGACCTCGATTTTCTTGTCTATCTCCGGCACATAAAGGTAGCTCATGTTCTCCACTACGCCCAGAACTCGCTTTTCCATCTTCTGAGCCATTTTCACCGCCTTTTTAACTATCATCTCAACCAGGTCCTGCGGGGTAAATACTATAATCACCCCGGAAATAGGCAGTGTCTGCATCACGGTCAGGGGAGCGTCGGCAGTGCCCGGCGGCAAATCGACAATTAAATAGTCCAGCCGGCCCCACAGCACCTCCTCCCAGAACTGGGTAATTGCCTTGCCGATGAGCGGGCCGCGCCAGATAACGGCGTCATCCTCACTGGGAAGGAGCAGGTTGATGGACATGACCTCTATTCCGGAACGGGACAGCACCGGCAGAATGCCGGTATCGCTACCGGCCGGCCGGGTCTCGATGCCGAACATCTTGGGGATACTGGCGCCGGTAATGTCGGCGTCCAGAATGCCGACCTCATAGCCCTGCCGCTGCAGGGCGATAGCCGCCAGTCCGGCCACCAGCGATTTACCCACCCCACCCTTGCCGCTCATCACGGCGATAATATTGCTTATCTTATTTAAATCCTTGGGCTTGCCCTCGGTAAAGCTGACCCTTACCGTATTCACCCCGCTGAGCTTACCGACGACCTCCTCAACCTTGGCTTTGAGTAACTCCTGGGTAGCTGGTGCCAGGGCGGCTGAGGCAAGAGCCACCTCGACCTCACTGTCAGCCACCTTCACCTCCCGTATTAAATTCATACCCCCCAGACTGCGCCTGATATCAGGCACCAGTATCTCCTCCAGACTCTCCATTACCTGTTCTTTCGTGGGCACGAGATTCCTCCTTCTAATGCAGTTTTTCCATGAGGTTGGCCAGCTCACCGTCCAGGTAGAGCTTTACTGCCTCATCAATGCTGGTGACATCGGTGACTATCGCCTCGATATTGTTGCTCTTCAGGCTTTCATAGGCACCCCAGCCCATCCCCCCGACGATAAGCACCTGGCAGTCAGCGATAGTCTCCGCCATACTGGCGTGCCGGCCCTCGGCGCCAGCGCCGTAGCCGTGTCTCTCCCCGGGGGCGGTATCCTCATGGGGCTGACCGGCAAAAGAGCGGTGTCCCATCTTGTCCCGGGTCTCCTTATTCACTACCTTGCCATCCTCCACGGTCACTATCACGTAAAACGGCGCCCGCCCGAAGTGCTGGCTGATAGTCTGTCCGTCCTCGCTAATGACAGCAATCTTCATCGTTGCTCCCTCCAGTTTTCTTAGTTTGACATCACGCAGATGTCATCAACTACATTCATTTTGTTCTCATGGCAGAAGGCGACGGCAGCCTTTCGGCTTCTATACCCCCTAATTAGCGGCTAAACGCGCCGCGATATTCTGCCACAGCTGCTTAATCTGGCGGCTGACCGGGCTATCGCTATATTTTACCACCGGCAGCCCTTTTACCATAGCCTCGGTGACTATATTGTCAAAAGGAATCCGGGCGGCAACCTCGATTCCCTGCTCCCGGCAGTAGTCCTCAATGCGGCGGCTGTTCTCCTCGTTGATATCGTACTTGTTGATACACACCAGCGCCGGGACGCCAAAGTGGCGGCAGACGCCGATGACTCTCTCCAAATCGTGTATTCCCGATAGCGTCGGCTCGGTCACCAGCAGGGCTATATGAGCGCCGGAAAGGGAAGAGGTAACCGGGCAGCCGATTCCCGGCGGCCCATCGCTGATAATACAGTCAGCCCCCTGTTTTTCGGCCATTTCTCTAGCCTGCTGCCTTACCAGGGCTACCAGCTTCCCCGAATTCTCCTGGGCAATGCCCAGCCGGGCATGAACCAGCGGCCCGTATTTAGTATCGGAGATAAACCAGTGGCCGGATAGATTCTCCTTCATGGTGATGGCTTCGGCCGGGCAGATGTGAGAGCAGAAGCCGCAGCCCTCGCAGGAAACCGGGTCTACAGTAAAATCTTTTATCGCCTCAAAGTGGCACAGCTCCTGGCACAGCCCGCACTGGGTGCACTTCTCCTGGTCAATAACCGCCACCTGCCCGCTCCAGAACTCGTTTTTCTGGCGGGCAACCGGCTCCAGCAGCAGGTGGAGGTCGGCGGCGTCCACATCGCAGTCGGCAAGTATCTTGTCTTCGGCTAAAGCCGCCAAGGAACCAACGATACTGGTCTTGCCCGTGCCCCCCTTACCGCTTAAGACTACCAGTTCCTTCATCTAATATCTTCCTCTACTATCTTCCTTATTTCGTCCCAGAGCCCGATAAACATCTCATGCGTTTCGGGCATGCCCTCGGCAAGTGTCACCCCCTTAGAATATAAGCGGGCAATTTCGGTATCCAGAGGAATGGTGAGCAGGATGGGTATATTCTCCTTAAGGCAGTACTCTTCAACTTTTTTATATTCGCCCCCCGCCCGGTTGAGCACCACCCCCAGGGGTATGCCCAGCTCCCGCACCGTCTCCACGGCTAGAACTAAATCGTTAAACCCGAAAGGGGTCGGCTCGGTCACCAGCAGGCAGAAATGGCTGCCCTTAATCGCTTCCACCACCGGGCAGGATGTACCCGGCGGCACATCGATAATAACCACGCCGTCGGCGTTGGCCCGCTCCCTGACCTGCCTGATTGCCGGGGGGGCCATGGCTTCGCCCACGTTAATCCTCCCCTGGACGAAATCTATGCCGCCGGCATCCCCCCACTCGACTACACCCGTCTCCCTACCCTCCTCGGTTATAGCCTTCTCCGGGCAGAGGTAGCTGCAGGCGCCGCAGCCGTGGCAGAGCTCGGGGAAAACCATCACCCGGTCGGGCAGAACGGCGATGGCGTTATAGGCGCAGATTTCGGCGCAGAGGCCGCAGTGGGTGCATTTATCCTCGTCCACTTTAGGCACCTGGATGCAGACCGCTTCCTTTTGAGTAATCACCGGCTTCAGGAAGATATGGTCATTAGGCTCTTCCACGTCGCAGTCGAGCAGCTGCACCGGCTGCCTGTCTTTAAGGGAAAAGGCCAAGCTGGTAGCCACCAGCGTCTTGCCAGTTCCCCCCTTGCCGCTGGCAACGGATATTATCATCTATGTTTATTCTTTCTATGTTTATTCTTTGACCATCTTGGTGCCGCACTGGGGACAACTCAGTTGGTAGCAGGGAGTAGCCCTCTGGTGCGAGACCTTCTTGCCGCAGTTAGGGCAAACGCAACTCCCGCTCGGACCCGTCCCGGGACGGGTCCCCCCCATCCGGCCACCCCTCTGGCCACCACTGGGCGGCCCGGTTCCATCTCCTCTAGGCATGATACACCTCCAGAATGATAATAGACTATTTACCCTTATTTTCCAACTGCTCAAGACGCTGCTGAATTGCACTCAGTTGCTGGGCAAGCATCTCTGATTGTGCTTTCAGGGCTTCAATCTCCTGCTCCGGGCTTGAGGCTTGGAAGGCCAGGTCGGCAGGCGGCATCATGCCACCACCACCACCCATACCCATGCCCATACCTCTACCCATGCCTCGGCCCATACCGCCGCCTCGTCCCATGCCACCACCCATGCCACGGCCCATGCCGCCGCCACGTCCCATGCCACCACCCATGCCACCGCCCTGGCCCATGCCCCCACCCGTACCGGGGTCAGCATTCATACCAAAGTGGTCAGGCACATTTGGTTGGGAGCTCGCCTTGAACTTACCTTCCTTGTAGCTCTTGATGGCGTCCTTAACCTTACCAGAAACCCCGGTTATGATATTAACGCCGGCGCCGGACAGCACCTGATGGGCGTTAGGCCCACAGCTACCGGTGAGCGCCACCTCCACTCCTTTAGCCACCACACTCTGGGCGGAGGCTATTCCCGCCCCACCCCCGGCCATGGCGCTCTCGTTGTCCATCGCCTCGAACTCCATCGTGTCCGGGTCAACGATGATAAAGTATGGGCACCGCCCGAAACGGGGGTCTACCTCGGCATCAAGATTGCCGCCGGTGGCCGAAATTACAATTTTCATAGTTACACCTCTCCCCCGGCCGGGGGTGAGCCAATTAACAAACTTACACCTCCACCGGGTAAATCCGGGGTATTACCCCTATTTAGCTTCCAGATTTTTGATTCGAGCTTCTATTTCCCCAAGGTGCTTTTTCAGGGCACTAGCCTCTTCCTTGAGTAAATCCACCTCCTGCCCGGCTGCCGCCGGGGGACTATAGGGCGTCGCTCCCCAGGCCGGGGAGCTGCCGTATAACCCGGGATAGTAACAGCGGGGAAGCCCTCCCCTCCCCAGGCCGACATAAGGCCAAGGAGGAGAACTGCCTCTAAAACCAAAACCGCTGCCACCGCCGCGGCCCTGGCCGCCAAACCAGCTTCTTCCTCTCATCACAATATCACCTCCTTTAACCAATTCCGCATATACCGGCGCTCTCACCCTGACAGCGCCTTCGGGGCAGACTTCGGCACAGTCGCCGCATTCGCGGCAAAATACCTGGTCGATAACGGCCACGCCGTCCTGCAGTCTTATCGCCCTCTGCGGGCAAACACCGACGCAGGCGCCGCAGCCGGTACATTTTTCACTATCAACAAAAAACATCTATTACCTCCTTATCGTCAGCAGTTTAATTCCCCTGACCTGCCGGAAGGTGGCACCCTGGCTGACGCAGTTGAGCACCGTCTCCGCCTCAACCACCCTAGTGCCGGAAACAGCGTCAATACCATAGTCAAACAGCACCGGGGACAGCGGGGCGGTATCCCCCAGCATGACCACATAGGCGCCGGGCTTACACATATCAAGCAGCGGCTCGATGGTGTGATTGGTGAAGGCGGTGCCGGTGATACCGACCACATCGGCTTGGGGAAGCAGCTTTTCCGCCTCGGACTCGGTGAGGTCGCCCTCCCACGGGTTTCGCTCAATCACCCAGAGCTCCCGGGCCACTTTAGCCAGTTCGGGGACGAAGGGAAAATGGCCGACTATAGCCACCCTCTTGCCCTGACCCTTCTCCGCCAGCAGGGCGCCGGCGTTAAGCTCCCGGCAGCGGCTCTCGTCAACCTCCAGCAGCGAATTTATCGTCGCCATGCCGATGGCCGCCTCCATAGAGCTTGATGAATAGACCATTTTGGCCAGAGTTCGGGAATCCTTTTCCATCAGGAAACCCGCCTCCCCCACCGGCGGCTCCTGGTGGCGGTGAGTTCCGTCGTGCAGGGTTGAGGCCAAGCCGCAGCGGCGCGTCAGCACCGCCGTCTGAAAAGGCCCCTGGCGTATATCCCTTACCCGTGCCTCATAGCTCAATTCAGACATTAAATCATCGATAATCTTCATTATTCTATTCTTCTATTATTATATTCCCCGCCGACCCCGGCCGCGCCCGCGATGACCCATACCCCGAACCAGGCCCGTCGCCGGCAGCGGGCTGACACCCGGCGCCACCTCAAAATTGCCGCCCTCAATTCGCATCGCCTTGCTGTTAAGCAGGGCGTCGGCTATTTTCTGCCGCGCCGAAGCCAGCACCCTCTGGAAGGTGGAGCGGGAGATATTCATCTTCTCGGCGCTCGGCGCCTGGGCCAGCCCTTCACTATCTTTAAGGCGTATTGCCTCAGCCTCCTCTACAGAGAGAAGCACCTCGTCGAGCAACCTTAGCGGCACGCCGGCCGGTTTGAAGTAGGTCGCCTCAGGCAGAAAGGCCACCCGGCGGAACTTGGGCGGTCTGGGCATATCAGTAAACTTCCTTCACCAGTAATGAGCATATGCTCATTACTTATGATAGCACACGGTATTAAAAGAGTCAATATTTTTGTAGTATTTAACGAGGACAGAATTTGACAAAGCCGGGCCGAATAGGCGATTATATACCCGGAGTTCCCAAATGACAACATTCTACCGGCGTCTGCCTAAATTCAACTACCTGGCCCCCACCACCCTCGATGAAGCCCTCTCCCTGCTTGCTCAGCACCAGGGCAAAGCCAGGGTAATCGCCGGCGGAACCGATTTAGTCCCCAAGCTAAAAAGGCGGGAAATCGGGGCACCGGACTATGTCATCGACCTCAAGGGCATAGCCGGCCTGGACGAAATCAAACAGGATGCCCATGGCTTAACCATCGGTGCCCTTGTAACGATAGGGGCAGTAGAAACCTCCCCCCAGATTCAGCAAAAGTTCGGCATATTAGCCCAGGCGGCGCAGAGCATGGCTTCCCCCCAGGTGCGCAACCGGGGCACTATAGCCGGTAACATCTGCAACGCCGTTCCCTCGGCGGACTCGGCGCCGGCGCTGCTCACCATCGGGGCAAGGCTAAAGCTCATCAGCCAGAAGGGCCAGAGAACGGTCGGCATTGAGGACTTCTTTACCGGCCCCAGCCGGACTGCCCTCACCGACGAGGAGATTTTAGCCGAAATTCTGCTCCCCGATATGCCCCCCAACAGTAAAGGGGTATATCTAAAGCTCACCCCAAGACGTGCTATGGACTTAGCCATCGTCGGCGTAGCCGCAGTCGCTGTCCCCGAAGACGGCGTTTGTAAAGATATCCGTATCGCCCTGGGGGCGGTAGCCCCCACCCCCCTCCGGGCTAAAAAAGCCGAGGAAGTCCTCAAAGGGCAGAAATTTGATGACAATCTCATCGAAAAAGCGGCTAAGACCGCCGCCGGCCAAGCCAGACCCATCGACGACCACCGGGCTTCGGCGGAGTACCGCCGGGATATGGTCGAAGTATTAGTTAGGCGGGCTATAAAACAGGCCATCGGGAGCCAGCCTTGAAAGAGATAAATTTAACGGTAAACAACCAGCCCTACCGGCTTTCGGTGCCACCCCACCGCACCCTGCTGGAGGTCATCCGGGAAGACCTGGGGCTTACCGGAACTAAAGAGGGCTGCAGCCTCGGCGAGTGCGGGGCCTGCACCGTGCTCATGGACGGTAAGACGGTCAACTCCTGCCTGGTGCTGGTTGGTGAAGCCGACGGCAAAGAAATTACCACCATCGAGGGACTGGCCAGCAGCGATAAACTGCACCCCATCCAGCAGGCTTTTGTCGACCACGGCGGCCTGCAGTGCGGCTTCTGCACCCCCGGCATGATACTGTCGGCAAAGGCACTGCTCGATAAAAACCCCCACCCCACCGAAGAGGAGATAAAGCAGGGCATCGCCGGCAATTTGTGCCGCTGCACCGGTTATGCCAAGATTATCGAATCAATCAAGGCAGCGGCGGATAACATGGGAGGCAAATAGATGTCGGAACTATCGGTCATCGGCCAGCGGGTGCCCCGGGTGGACGCCTGGGAGAAGGTCACCGGCCAGGCTAAATACGCCGCCGACTACTCCCTGCCCGATATGCTCTGGTGCAAGCTGTTGCGGAGCCCCTATCCCCACGCCCGCATCCTCAATATAGACACCTCTAAAGCCGAAAAGCTGCCCGGCGTTAAGGGGATAGTCATCGGCAAGGACTTCGGCGGCTGGAGCTGGGGCTGGATGCCAGCGACCCGTGACGAAACGCCTTTAGCCATGGACAAGGTGCGCTACATGGCCGAGGCGGTGGCCGGCGTGGCCGCCGTTGACGAAGACACCGCCGAGGAAGCTACCGGGCTTATAAAAGTAGAATACGAGGAGCTGCCCGGCGTCTTCGACCCCGAAGAGGCCATGAAGGACGGCGCCCCCAAAGTCCATGATTATGTAAAGAATAATATCAGCGTGGAATATCACTGGAACTTCGGCGATGTCGAAAAAGCCTTCGCCCAGTCCCACCTCGTCCGCGAAGACCGCTTCCGGACGGCACGGGCTACCCACGGCTATCTGGAGCCGCCGGCAATACTGGCTTACTACGACCCCACCGGCTATATAACCGTCTGGGCGTCCAAGCAGAGCCCCTATTTCCACTACCGGCACCTGGCGGCCTGCTTTAAAGTTCCTTTGAGCCGGGTGAGGGTTGTCCAACCCTTCATCGGCGGTGGCTTCGGCGGCACCAAGAACGACTCCCTGGGCGGCGATTTCTGTGCCGTCCTGCTCTCCAAAATGACCGGCAAACCGGTCAAATATATAGAAAGCATGGAAGAAGAGCTGGCCACCAGCCGGCGCCGCCACAGCGTGATTGTCTACAGCAAGATGGGAGTGGACAAAGACGGGCTCTTAAAGGCGGTACAGCACCGGGTCGTCGCCGATGGCGGCGGCTATACCGCTATCGGCCCTCTCTCCATGTACCTGGCCGGCTTTATGACCACCCTGCCCTACAAGCTCCCCCACTTCAAGTTTGATGCCTACCGGGTGTTCACCAACAACCCAATCGGGGCGGCCATGCGCGGCCACGGCGTTACCCACACCCGCTTTGCCGCCGAGCTCCAGATGGAGATGCTGGCCGAAGAGTTGGGCATAGACCCGGTGGAAATGAGAATGCGCAACGCCATCGATAACCCCAAACCGGGGGAAACCTACGAAACGATCAATAAAGTGACCCTCAAGACCTGCGGCTTAAAACAGGCAATTAAAGAAGCCGTTAAAGACCCCCTCTGGCGCGATAAGGACAGGATGCCCAAGAAAGAGGGCGATATCTCCTGGGGCGTCGGCCTCTCCGGCACCTCATACTCCGGCGGAGCCAGGCAGATGGGACACCAGGCCTGCGCCGCCATTATACGACTCTGCGAAGACGGCACGGTCAATCTAATTACCGGGGCTACCGACTGCGGGCAGGGCTCGGACACGGTGCTCTGCATGATTGCCGCCGAGGAGCTGGGCATCAAACTGGAAGATGTCTCAATAAAGCGGGTGGACACCGCCTACACCCCGGTCGACCCCGGCAGCTACGGCAGCCGGGTGACCATACTGGCCGGGCAGGCAACCCAGAAAGCCGCCCGCCAGGTCAAAAAACAGCTTCTGGAGGTCGCCGCCCGGAACTGGCAGGTAAAGCCGGAGGATATAGAAATCAGGCTGGGCGAGGTCTACCTCAAATCAGACCCGTCAAAAAAGATGCCCTTCATCAAGCTGGCACATATTGCCTGCTACTCGGGCACCGGGGCGGTCATAATGGGCACCGGCTACTCCAGCTACGGCATCGAACTTCTGGATCTGACCAACGGCATCGGCAACGGCGGCTGCTCTTACAGCTTTACCGCCCACACCGCCCGGGTCGGGGTGGACATGGAGACGGGGCAGATAACCACCACCGACTTTACCATCGCCTCCGACTGCGGCCGTCTGCTCAGCCCGATACAGGCGGAAGGCCAGATTGAGGGCGGCGCTATTCAGGGACTGGGGCAGGCTCTATATGAAGACTTTATCATGGACAAGGGCAAAACCCTCAACCCCACTTTCCTGGACTACAAGATGCCCCACGCCCTCGACGTCCCCAATATTAAATTAATCGATATCGTAACCGACGACCCCTTCGGCCCCTTCGGCGCCAAGGAAACCAGCGAGGGCAGCATCGTCAGCGCCCCGCCGGCGGTGGTCAGCGCCATCCACGATGCCACCGGCATCTGGTTCAAGGAGCTGCCGGTAACGCCGGAAAAGGTGATAAAGGCGTTAAAGGAGAAGAAATAATGCCACCCATAGTATCCATTGTCGGTAAATCGGAATCGGGCAAGACCACCCTGATGGAAAAGCTCATCGCCGAACTCAAGTCCCGGGGCTATAGAGTGGCCACGGTAAAGCACGCCCCCCAGGAGTCATCCTTCGACGAGCCGGGCAAGGACAGCTGGCGCCACGCCCGGGCCGGCAGCGAGGCGGTGGTAATCAGCTCATCGGATAAGCTGGTCTTAATCAAGCCGCTCAGCGGCGAAGCCATTTTTGAGCAGATAGCCCACCTGCTGGGCGAAGACTACGACATTATCCTGGCCGAGGGCTTCAGCCAGGGCGATGCCCCCAAGATTGAGGTTCACCGCCAGCAGGCTGGCCCCCTCCTCCCCAAAGCCAAAAAGCTCATCGCCATCGCCACCGACGAGCCGCTGGAGACCAAGACCCGGCAGTTCTCGCTGGAGGACGCTAAAGGCATCGCCGACCTCCTGGAAAAGGGCTTCATTCAGCCCCAGCGGGAGCGGCTCTCCCTCTATGTCAACCACACCCCCATAGTTTTGACCACCTTCCCCAAACAGATTTTCAGCAATATCCTGCTGGCTCTGGCTTCATCACTCAAAGGGGTGAAAAAGGTTAAAAACCTGGATATTTTTTACAGGAAACCTTAGAAGTTATCCCCCAACTTGTGCTACAATCGCTGGTGATATGACCACGCCAGCAGACGAACTGCACCTGCGCCACCTCACCCTGGACGAGGCACTGCCCATGCTCGATAAATACCTGCATGACGCCTTCATGGCTGGCCTCTACCGGGTAAGTATAATCCACGGCAAGGGCACGGGCACACTGCGCCAGGCGGTCAGGAAGATACTGGACAAGCACCCCCTGGTAGACTCCTACCGCCCCGCCGGCTACGGCGAAGGCGGCGCCGGGGTCACCATCGTCGAACTAAGCCGCAAGTAATCATTGAAAGCCAGCCCTTTTTTGACTATAATGGCTGTACCTCGCATGGTGAGTGTAGCCTAGTGGTTTAAGGCACCAGGTTGTGGCCCTGGAGATCGAGGGTTCGAATCCCTTCACTCACCCCAACATACTCTTATCCACCCCACGACGGTGGTTGGCGAAGACCCAGGCCCGGGTTCTCTTGATAAAATCTCTGACCTCTTCATCAGTCCTAAAATCTTCTTCACCGAAGTAGTCATGATGAACCATCTTGTCAATCGGCCTCATTAACTTGGGCCTCGATTTATAAGCGGGATAGCCCAACGCGACCATATCGTAGATTTCCACCTCGGTGGGTATGTGTAAGAGGTTCTTTAATAAGCAGTGGTTATAAGGCGATGCCACCACAGATACCCACTGGCTGGCAAGGCCTAATGTCGTAGCCGCCAGAAGCATATACAAAAAAGCATTGGCCATACTGGATGTGTAAATTGATTGCCTTAAATGCGAGTCATATCTTACAACCATGGGCAACCCCACCTGAGTTCTAGTATCGCCAAATAGCAATATAAGAACCGGGGCATTCTGGTATTCCATTCCCGTGTCAAGCCAGGGCTGCAGTTTACGTCGCATCCATGGCTCACACATTTCTTCCATTTTGGAGAACCCCGTGGCTCCAGCAGGACGTGGTGGCCTAACAATTTGCATAACATCGTCCTTTAATTTCTTATCCTTGATGACGACAAACTCCCACGGCTGCGAGTTAAAGCCCGAGGGAGCCCAGCGGGCCGCTTCAATAATCTTGTCCACATATTCATCAGGTATAGGGTCTGGCTTAAACCGGCGAATGCTTCGCCTATTTTTGGCTAATTCAAGAAAACCATCGTAATCCATAGTAGCCTCCTTGTGAATAAATGCTCACCGATAACAAGTATAAGCACAACCCACCCACCAAAGCAACAGCCTCAGAAACTGACTGACTTCAATTGACAAGAATAAGCGGTGGCACTAGAATGCTATCGGCGCCCATAGCTCAGCGGATAGAGCGTCGGTCTTCGGAACCGAGCGTCGGGGGTTCGAATCCCTCTGGGCGCGTATCTCTTCCACCCCTCCGGGACATTTTGCATAAAGGATAGGAGACAGCAACTATGAACTATCACACCACCCTGAGCAAGAAAACCCTGATGAATCTATTGGGGCTGGCAAGCACCGGTGACTCCGGCACAGCCGCCACGCCTTATCACGACCTCGACGAGGTCAAGTCGTCGCCGGCGGCGGGGCGGAAAACGCCCCGATGGATAAAGGAAGTCGATAAACCCACCGTGGAGATTGACTGGAGCCGGATGGAGCGCTTCAACTGCAGCAATATCATGTTTAACGATGGCTTTGCCCAGGCGGTCGGTCCTGATAACGCCATGAAGCTGGGGGGGCACGCCGCCGAGAAGAGTAAACAAAGTATACTTAACCAAGAACCGGGGTTCACCCTGAGGGACAAGGCATTGGGAGCCGGCGGATGGGTAACATCACTCTTGACAGCAGAGCGTGCCTTCCTCGGCCCCGGGTTCAATGTTCCAGCAGAATTCTGTGCCATACCCGAAGACTTTAGCTATCCCCGCTACGAGGGTACACCCGAGGAAAACACGAGAATGGTTCGGGCCGCCGCCAAAATTTACGGAGCCGCCTCGGTAGGTGTAGTCGAGCTTGACGAAAACACCCGCAAACTAATCTATTCACATGATGGTTGGGATGGCAGGGACTGGGAGTTTGAAGATGTAGACAAGGCCTACGAGAATAAAAAGAAGAAGGTGATACCCTACAAGGCACAATGGGTTATTGTCTTTACCGTCCGGATGTCTCAGCCAACCATGGCCCTGGCACCCAGCGCATTGGAAGAAGCTGCCACCTCCATGGGCTATTCCGAGGGCACCTCGGTCCAGCTCCGCCTCCAGCAGTTCATAACCAGGCTGGGCTATCAGTGCCTGGCTGACGGCAACATGGGCACCTCGGGTAACAGCCCCGGCTTCGGCGTGCTGGCCGGGCTGGGTGAGCTGAGCCGTCTGAACCGGATGATTTCCCCTAGATGGGGCCCCATGGTGCGGGTATTCAAGGTAATTACCGACCTGCCGCTGGCTCCCACCAAGCCGATAGACGCCGGTATATTCCGCTTCTGCCGCACCTGCAAGAAGTGTGCCGAGTTCTGCCCCACTAATGCCCTCAGCATGGAAACAGAGCCCTCATGGGAGGTACAGGGGCCATGGAACAACCCCGGCATCAAGACATACTACGAAAAAGCACCCAACTGTTTTTCGGGTTGGCTGAGTCTGGGCGGGCATGATTGCGGCATCTGCCTGGCCAGCTGCCCCTTCTCCAAGCAGGATAGGTCGTTTATCCATATACACGATTTCGTCAGGCAGGTTATAGCCACCACACCGGCGTTCAACGGCATGTTCCACAAGCTGGACACCGACCCGGGCTTCGGCAAGAACCCGGAGGCGTGGTGGGAGCTCGACCTGCCCCCGCACGGCTATAACAACACTCAGGGGATGTAGCCCCGTTTGACAGATAGGCTCGCTTATGCTATCATAGCCGAAGCTGTAACGGAGTACTAACTGAAGATGAATAATACTGGCATCAAGGTATCCCTCAACGCATACTATTGTTACTACGGGTATTACTACCCGGCTCCAGCGCTGGGAGGCTTGATGCGCACATAGCATTTGACGGTACTAAACCAGACTAAAGATAAGAGCCCCCCAGCGGGGCTCTTTCTCATTACTGTAAACTAGAGAGGTAAAGGGTTGATGTCAGAAAAGCTTAAGATTATACGCACCACCACCTGGTCGGCTGGGCCCGGCTGTCACGGCACCTGCGGCGTTCTGGCCTACGTCAAAGACGGCAAACTGGTCAAGGTAGAAGGCGACCCCGACCACCCCTGGAACCAGGGACGGCTCTGCTCCCGGTGCCTGGCCATGACCCAGTATGTCTATCACCCCGACCGCCTCACCCACCCCCTCAAAAGGGTGGGCAAACGCGGCGAGGGCAAGTGGCAGGAGATTTCCTGGGACGAGGCTTTTGACCTCATCGAGCAACGGATGAACAAAATCCGGGAAGAGTTCGGCCCGGAGAGCGTCATCTTCTCCATGGGCACCGGCCGGGACATCGGCCCCTGGATATGCCTGCTGGCTTACGCCTACGGCAGCCCCAACGTCATGTTTGCCCTAAGCGGCGTTGCCTGCTACAGCCCCAGGATAGCCGCCGTGGAAATGGTGCAGGGCGATTATTGCATACTGGATGCCGCCCAGTGGTTCCCCAAGCGCTACGACGACCCCCACTATAAAACCCCGGAGTGCATCATCGTCTGGGGCTATAACATTCCGGCCTCATGCCCCGATAATGTTTTCGGCCACTGGATTATCGACCTCATGAAGAAGGGCACCAAGATTATCGCCATCGACCCCAGGCTGTCCTGGTTCGCCTCAAGGGCCGAAAAATGGCTCAGCCTCCGCCCGGGGACTGACGGCGCCCTGGCCATGGGCTTTCTCAATGTGATTGTCAACGAAGGCCTTTATGATAAAGACTTCGTCGAAAAATGGACCAACGCCCCCCACTTAATCAGGAGCGATACCGGCAAGCTGCTCCGGGAAAACGACTTAACAAAGGGCGGCTCCCCGGCTAACTTCGTCATCTGGGATAAAGCCAGTACTCGTCCGGCAGTCTGGGACTCCGGGAATGTGGCTTATAAACAGAACGACGTAAAGCCAGCCCTGGAAGGCGAATTTAAAATCAGCCTTGCCGACGGTGCCACGGTAACGGCCAAAACAGTCTGGGCAGCATTTTGTAAAGAAGTAAACAACTACCCGGTTAAGCGGGTATCGGAAATCACCTGGGTCCCGGAAAAGGATATCATTGAGGCGGCCCGGCTCTACGCCAAAAGCAAGCCGGCCTCTATCCACTGGGGGGTGCCTATAGATATGACGCCGGCCATCACCCCCACCGTCCAGGCAATTACCAACCTGTGGTGTATTACCGGCAATCTGGACATACCCGGCGGCAATGTCATCGCAAGGTACGCCTTCGACGCCGTCGCCTATGCCCTGCCCGGCGCCGAGGGGGTCATCAAGCTGGAATCTAAAGAAGCCGATAAGAAAAGAATTGGCGCCGACCGCTACGGCCCCTTGAACAAGTTTATCTTGAGAGCCCAGCCTGACCTAGCTCTGGAACAGATTTTTAGCGAAAAGCCCTACCCCATCAAGGGAATGTGGATACAGAGCTGCAATCCGGTGGCCGGCATCGGCCTTGACCCTAAGAGATGGGTAGAAGCGCTCAAAAAGCTGGACTTCGTGGTGGCCGTTGACCTCTTCATGACTCCCAGCACCCAGCTCGCCGACGTGGTGCTACCGGCGGCCAGCTTTCTTGAAAAGGACGGCGTCCGAAGCTGGTGGATACCCCTGCAGACCATCAACAAGGCGATTACCGTCGGCGAATGCAAACCCGATGTGGAAATCAACTTCGAGCTGGCTAAAAGGTTCGACCCCAACCTCCGCTGGAAAAACATCTACGAGCTCTTTGACGAGATTATCAAGCCCTCGGGCTTGACCTTTAAACAGCTTCAGGAGAAAGGCTGGGCTTTCCCGCCCCAGGGACACCCCAGCACCCCCTACCACCGCTTCGAAAAGGGATTACTGCGTCCGGATAAAAAGCCTGGTTTCCAGACACCATCGGGCAAGATTGAGCTCTACTCGTCCCTGAGGGAGGAGTGGGGGCTGGAGCCCATCGCCCACTATGAAGAACCCCCCTTCACCCCGGTAAGCCAGCCCGAGCTGCTCAAAAAGTACCCCCTCATCCTCTCCACCGGGAGGCGCTCGCCGGTATACTTCCACACCGAACACCGCAACATCCCCTGGCTGCGCAAGATTGACCCCGACCCGGTCGTTGAAATCAACCCCCAGACCGCCCGGTCACTCGGCATTGAAAACGGGCAGTGGGTCTGGGTGGAAAACTGGATGGGCAGGTGCAAGCTCAAGGCCAAGGTTACCGCGGTGGTGCCCCGCTGGATGGTAATGGCGGCTCACGGCTGGTGGTTCCCGGAAAAACCGCCCCAGGAGCCCTCTCTCTTCGGGGTGTGGGAATCAAACATAAACCAGCTCATCCCCATGGGTGCCCAGGGCAAGGACGGGCTGGGTGCCCCCGTGAAACACCTGCTCTGCCGAATATACAAGGTTAGTGAGGAGGAAGATAATGCCTGAAAAAACCCGGTACGGCCTGCTTATTGACTATGAATACTGCACCGGTTGCTATGCCTGCCAGGTCGCCTGCGCCCAGGAATACGGCTGGCCGGCGGGCATGTCCGGAATGAAAGTGATTGAAGTCGTCCAAGAACTCCCCAACGACAAGGCATACCTTGCCTACCTGCCCTTCCCCACCGAGCTGTGCACCCTATGCGCCGGTCGCACCAAAAAGGGGCTGGAGCCGGCCTGTGTCAAGCACTGCATGGCCGCCTGCATGAAACACGGCAAGGTAGAAGAGCTGGCCCAGGAGATGGGCAATAAACCCCGGATGGTGCTCTGGGCGCCGCGCTAGCCGTTACCGATAAAACGCCCCGGCGGACTACCGGCTACGGGTATTGACATTCAACTCCAAAAAGTTCAAAATGGGAACGCCCTTGCGTAGCGGAAGGGCTGATGCGCCCTCGAAGCCTATACACTTTCGGTGCATGGTATATCCTAAAGTCCTTTATCATTCCAGGTCAAAAAGACCGGGAAAACTAAACCGAAGGAGGTGCCAGAGAGGTCAATAAACAGGTCGCCACACTAAACATTAGTTAATTAAAGAGCCCAATAATTTAGGTTAAGGAGGTAAGGAAATATGGCTGGAAATCTGGTTAACGCACTAGCTGATTTAAAGGAAGAAGAGGCTCTAAAGATTGTTAAAGATAGGCTAAATGCCAATGAAGAGCCACTCAAAATTCTGGAAGACGCCAGAAAAGGTATGGAAATCGTAGGCAAGCGATTTGCCGATAGCGAATACTTCATACCCGACCTGGTCTACTCCGGAGAGATACTGAAGGAAGCAACCGAGCTGGTCAAGCCCAAGCTGACCAAGGCAACGGAGAGCAAGAAGCTGGGCAAGATTGTCTTCGGCACCGTGGCCGGTGATATACACGATATCGGCAAGGACATCGTCGCCTTCATGCTCGATGTCAACGGCTTCGAGGTTATAGACCTCGGTGTGGATACCCCGGCGCAGAAGTTCATCGATAAGGCAAAGGAAACGGGGGCTCCCATCGTTGGCCTGAGCGGATTTTTGGCACTGTCTTTTGACTCCATGAAAGACACCGTAGAAGCCATACAAGCCGCCGGCTTAAGGGACAAGGTAAAGATCATGATTGGCGGCGGTCAGATAAGCGAGGAGATAAGGAAATACACCGGCGCCGATGCTTTCGGTAAAGATGCTATGGCCGCAGTTGCCCTAGCCAAGCAGTGGATTGGTGCCGACTAAGTATCCTCAGCGAGAAAGCGCAGAAGGAGATTAAAAATGGCAAAGCAATGGGAAGAGATGTCACCGGATGAAAAACAGGAAGAGTTTTTTAACCGGTGGCTTTCGCCTAAAGACCCCCAGGGGAATGACCTCAAGTTCCAGAGCCCCCAGGCCGAGAAGGGTTATAAAGATAGAATAACCCGCATAAAAGACGCCATCCAGATGAAGAAGCTGCCGGACAGGGTACCGTTTTTCGTCGCTCCCAGTTTCTTCCCTGCCTATTATTCCGGCGTAACCCCAAAAGACGTTATGTATGATTACGAAAAGTGCCGCATGGCATTCAAGAAATTTGTCCTGGACTTTGAGCCTGACGGGAACCTTGGCGCTTATGTCCCCGGCCCGGGGAGGTTCTTTGAGATTCTTGGCTACAAGCTATATTCCTGGCCCGGTCATGGGGTCCCCCCGGAGCAGTCCTACCAGGCTAACGAAGGCGAATACATGAAGGCGGATGAATACGATGCCTTAATTGACGACCCGTCTAATTTCTTCAGTAATACCTATCTGCCGCGCGTATTCGGCGCCCTAGAGGGTTTTAAGATGCTCCCTGTCCTCACCGGCATACTGGAAATATACGGTGTTGCCGTCAACTTCATACCCTTCGGCTTGCCTCCCGTCCAGGAGACCTACAAGAAACTCTTTGAGGCTGGCGCCGAAGCCCTGAAATGGTTCGGAGAAATGATGGCCTGGAATAACGAAATAACCTCCGCCGGATTCCCGATTGTCGCCACCGGATTTTCCAAGGCGCCCTTTGATGTAATTGGCGATACCCTCAGAGGGACCAGAGGTATGATGCTGGATATGTACCGCCAGCCGGACAAGCTCCTCGAAGCCCTGGACAGGATGACCCCGTTAATGATTAAGATGGGGGTAGGTACAGCTCAGATGGCCGGGCACCCGCTGATATTCATGCCTCTGCATAAAGGCGCCGACGGCTTCCTCTCCGATGCTCAGTTCAAGAAGTTCTACTGGCCCACCTTTAGAAAGGTCCTGATGGGCCTAATTAATGAGGGAGTCGTACCAATGCCGGCGCTTGAGGGACATTGGACCACGCGTCTGGAGGTCTTGCAGGACTTACCCAAGGGTAAAACTCTGTGGATGGTAGACCAGAGCGATATGGCTAAAACCAAGAAAACGCTCGGCAAGGTTGGTTGTTTGTTCGGCAATGTGCCCTCCGACCTGCTGGCCGTAGGTACACCTCAGCAGATAAAAGAATATGTAAAGAAAATAATTGATGCCGCCAGCAAAGACGGTGGCTTTATCGTGTGCAACGGGGCGTTCTTTGACCAGGCAAAGCCAGAAAACGTCCACGCGATGGTTGACGCTGCCAAGGAATACGGCAACGTCTATAAATAGGCATTAAAGCTGTTTTAGAAAATTAAAGGGCTAACCTGGAAACCGGGGGGTTACCGAGCCGGGTGAGCCTCTTTGAGCGGAAAATATGCTGGAGGTAGTAAATATGGAAAAGAAATGGGAAGAGCTAACACCGGGGGAAAAGCAGGAGGCATTATTTCAAAGGTGGCTCTCGCCCAAAGACCCCCAGGGGAACGACCTCAAGTTCCAGAGCCCCCAGGCAGAAAAGGTATATAAAGAAAGGGTAACTAGGCTGAAGGATGCCATTCAGCTCAAGAAACTGCCGGATAGGGTGCCGGTTTTCCCCATGCTCAGCTTTTTCCCCGCCTTCTATGGCGGTATAAACACCCAAGAAGCTATGTATGACTACGAAAAGCTGGCCGAGGCTACCAGGAAATATGTCCTGGACCTTGAGCCCGATTTCCAATTCGGTATCGGCCTGGCCACCCCCGGCAGGGTCTATGATATCCTTGACTACAAGCTTTACGCCTGGCCCGGACACGGCGTCTCACCCAGAAGCACCTACCAGTGCATTGAAAAAGAATACATGATGGCTGATGAATACGACGCCTTCATTCGTGACCCGTCCTATTTCTTCACCAACACCTACTTCCCGCGCATCTTCGGCAAACTGGAAGCCTTCAAGATGCTCCCCAATCTGCCCACCACGCAGGAAATCGTCTTTGTCGGTCCTAATATCATACCCTACGGCCTGCCCCCCGTCCAGGAAGCCTACAAGGCTCTGTTTGAAGCCGGCGCCGAAGCCCTTAAATGGGCAGGGGCTGTCGGTGCCTTCAATGATGAGATGACAGCGCTGGGATTTCCCGCCGGTGGCGGCGGTTTCACCAAAGCACCCTTTGACGTAATCGGCGATACTCTAAGGGGCACTCGCGGGATAATGGTGGACCTATACCGGCAGCCCGATAAGATACTGGAAGCCGTTGAGGCGTTAACACCGCTTATGATTAGTATGGGAGTAAGCGCCGCCCAGATGGCGGGCAACCCGCTGGTAATGATACCCCTCCACAAAGGGGCTGACGGCTTCCTCTCCGATGAGCAGTTTAAGAAGTTCTACTGGCCCTGTTTCAGGAATGTTCTCACAGGCTTAATTAACGAAGGCTGCGTACCTCTCCCCTTTGTCGAAGGCAGCTATAACACCCGCCTTGAAATCATCAAGGACATACCCAAAGGAACCACCTTCTGGGTCTTCGACGCCACCGACATGGCTAAGGCTAAGAAAGCCCTCGGTGATGTTGCCTGCATCGGTGGCAATGTCCCCACCGACCTGCTGAGCGTCGGCACACCCCAGCAGGTCAAAGACTACGTCAAAAACCTCATAGATACCTGCGCCCCGGGCGGCGGCTATGTCGTATCCAACGGGGTTGCCGCCGACGATGTCAAGCCGGAAAACGTAAAAGCCATGATTGACTTCACCAAGGAGTACGGCGTCTACAAATAGGCAATAACGGGGAGAAGCTATGCCGGTAATCCGTGATATCCCCTTAAGCCTCAAGACCGGGGCAGTGCTGCGCCGGCAGGGGTTTGGGAGAAAAGCCAAGGTCCGGCCTGAGATAAAAAACCTGATTGAGGAGTTGCTGGCCAGCGTAGAGAGCAATCACCTGCTGGAGCTGGCGGCTGCCTACGAACACTATCCGGTAACCGGGATGAGCGGCGCCCAGATATCACTGGAGGGCGATAAAGCGGTACACGGCCCGGCACTACCGGCCCTCTTCCCCGAGGCTAGAGAGCTGGCCGTTATAATCTGCACCATCGGCCCTAAACTGGAAAAACAGGCCAGCGACTACACCCAAAACGGCGAGGCTCTGCGCGGCATGCTCCTGGACGGCATCGGCAGCGCCGCTGTGGACATGCTAATCCCGGAAGTCATCAAGCCCATCGCCGCCAAGGTCGCCTCCCGTGGCTATGAGGTAAGCAGCCCCATCAACCCGGGTATGCCCGGTTTCGCCATGACCGAGCAGTGGAATTTAATGGAGCTATCCCAAGCCCAGGAAATCGGGGTTAGCCTTACCCAATCGGGAATACTTATTCCCCGCAAATCGGTCTCCATGGTCGTTGGCATCGGCACCAAGATGACCCGGTGGACGCAGGCACAGGTCTGCGCCCGCTGCAGCCTCAGGGAGACCTGCCTCTATAAAGTAAAGGAGTAAACTAGAAAAAAATGACCACCTGCAAAGTTGATTTTGAGCCGGTAGGCAGAAGAGGGGAATGCCAGAAGAAAGAATCCCTGCTGGCATGCGCCCGCCAGCTCGGTGTCGGCATCAGCAGCATCTGCGGCGGCAAGGGAATCTGCCACTCCTGCAAGGTGCAGATCTTAAGCGGCATCGTCTCCAAGCCAACGCCCGCTGAAAAAGAAACCTTCTCCCCCCAGGAATTAAAAGCGGGCTGGCGCCTCGCCTGCCAGACCTACCCCCACACCGATGTCAAGGTGCACGTGCCCGCCGAATCAATGACCACCCCCCAGCGCCTCCAGGTGGAGGGACAGGAGGTAATAGTTCGCCCTCAAGCTCCGGTTCAGGCCTATCCCATCAAACTGGCTATACCGTCACTGGAAGCACCGCAGGCTGATGCCGATAGCCTGCTCCAGACGCTCAACCAAAAACACAGGCTAAACTGCAAACGGGTTGATATCGGTGCCCTGCGCGTCCTCTCCGACCAGCTAAGGTCGTGGAAGTGGCAGTGCCAAGCAGCCGTCCGCAACGACCAGGTGATAGCCCTGCTGCCCCCCAAAAGCCACCCCCTGGGACTGGCTATAGACCTGGGCACCACCAAGATTGCCGGCTATCTGGTTAATTTGAGCGACGGCAAAACTTTAGCCGCCAAGGGGGTGATGAACCCCCAGATAAGCCACGGTGAGGACATCATTAGCCGCATTAGCGAGGCGGTGCACTCGCCGGAAGAGAGGGTTCAGATACAGCAGCTGGCAGCGGAAGCCATCAGCGGGCTGGGCGCCGAACTCTGCGCCGAAATCAAAGCCAAACCCGATGAAATCGTCGAGGCGGTGGTCGTCGGCAATACCGCCATGCACCATCTTTTTCTCGGCCTGCCGGTAAGGCAGCTGGCGCTGGCTCCTTTCATCCCGGCGGTCAGCCGGGCTCTGGAGATTAAGGCACGCGATTTAAACCTGGACTTCGCTCCCGGCGCCTACGTGCACCTGTTGCCCAACCTGGCTGGGTTCGTCGGCGCCGACCATGTCGCCATGCTGCTGGC
>Ga0315547_1000533_pt1 | contig 37024 bp, 27 predicted proteins | sample SalMarSW160240MG_2_FD_202542 | JGI IMG/M metagenome (GOLD analysis project Ga0315547, IMG submission 202542) | Salt marsh sediment microbial communities from the Plum Island Ecosystem LTER, Massachusetts, United States - Salt Marsh Sediment SW1601-240 ...
ACCAACAGAATCTTTTCATAGAAACCATTCAGTCTATTAGAGACTACAAAGAACACATAACAACGTAGAAGAACAAGGATAATAAAGGATTTTAGGATTCTTATCCTAATATTTCGGGAAGTTGGGTACAATAGAACAAGGATAAATGCTGAGCATCTCGCCAAATTCGCCATTTTGTTCAATCCTCCTTTAATACTCTAGTTAGAATACTGATTTCACGGTGGAAGGCAAGGTGTCTGCATCAAAAAAGCAAAAAAAACCTATTCTTCGAATTTTGAAAGAATGGGTTCATCATTGCGCAACTTCGGCACCGTCTTTTTTCTATTGGCTGGAAGGTTTTGATTTTTTCCTCCTGTAGTTTCGGATAGTTTCTTCTTTATTACTTACCTCTCCGTATAAATGGTCTCACTTATGTTATACGCATGTATTATGGCATTTTCGTAGCTTTTGTCAATTGTCTGGTGGGATTTAAGAAAGAATAGGAAAAGAGAAGCTAGAGAACAGTTAGCTTGCCAGAAAGGTGAGCACAATTCGACTGAATTTCTTTGGATACTGATACATCACACCATGGCCGCCGCCTTCTAGTTGAACCAGCCAAGCTCCAGGAATGAGATCTATCAGCATTAAGGAATTCTGCCAGGGAGTATTTACATCATCGGCTCCAGTAATGAGCAAGGTAGGTTGAGTTATCTTAGCCAGCCGGCTGTAGCTACCCTTCCAATTCTGCCAGGCTTGGTACTGGCGCTTTATATTCTCTGGAGAACTTGTCTCTCTTACCTCAGGGAAATAGGTACGGGGGTCAGGGTGTTCCTTCAGCCACTTTTGAGGAAAAAGCGTAGTCAGAAGTCTTTCTCCTCTCTCTCGGGATGAAGCTGAGGTATCGCCAAGGGCCTCCATAATCTCAGGGCCAGGATATATCGCCTCCTTGCCTCCGCAGTCTCCTGCATAGAGTATGAGCTTTTCAACCCTATTAGGATATCTCAAAGTAAGCTCCTGGGCGATATAGGTCCCCAGCGACCAACCGAGTACATGGGCGCGCTCAATACCCAGGGCATCCAGGAGGCCTCGTGTATCATCGGCAAAGAGCTCAATAGTAAACTCCTTATCCGAAGCAGTTGTCTTTCCCATACCACGGTTATCGAAGATGATCACCTGGTACTTTGAGGCAAGCTCTTTTAGCACTTCAGGAGCCCAAAGATCCATGGTTCCGCTGTAGCCCATTATTAAGAGAAGAGGCTCTCCTTTACCGAGGGTTTGGTAGGCCACATCGATATCCCCCACATGTACCATTTTTGTTGCTCCTTTCTCTGGTGCTTCCTGGCCAGATAAGCTCTTCCTCAGAGAAGAGCCCAACAGCAGGACTACCATAATGGCTAATATTAGAACTACGCTGAAGGATTTCTTAATGCTCTTGCCTCCAATCGATTTCTCTTTCTTTGAAGAACTCACTAATATAAATTGTATGACCATCTCTTTATTTAGTCAAGCCGTGTTGCATAGAATACCTTGACTATCTTCTAAATGCAAGTAATAATAGACCTGGTAAATGATAGGAAAAAATTATACCAGGAGGAAACTGATGCGTTGGAAAAATGTCCTAATAATTATCTGTCTCGTTTCTTTCTTCTCGTCTCTCGTTGCTCAAGGTGAACCTAAACCGGTAAGCGACAAGGAACTTGCAGTAATATTGGCAAATTTTGAGCAATATGCAGAAGAAAGTATGTGTGACTGGGAAACACCAGGTATGGCTGTGACAATTGTACAAGGAGATGATATCGTCTATAGCAAGGCCTTCGGTGTTAAGACAGACAAGGGAAATAATCCGGTTACCACAGATACTATCTTTCAGATTGGTTCGACATCCAAGGCGTTTACAGCGGCATTGGTAGCCATGTTAGTGGACGAGGGCAAAATAAGATGGAAAGATCCTGTTATTGAACATCTGTCGGATTTTGAAATGTACGATCCCTGGGTTAGTAGGGAGTTCATGATAGAGGACCTGATGGCTCAACGAAGCGGGATGCCCCCTCATGCGTTAGATGCACTTGTACTGTTCGGTTTTGACAGAGATTATATCAGACATGCACTTCGCTATGTAAAACCTACCAGTAGTTTTCGTTCCGAATTCGCTTACCAGAACAACCTTTTCCTGGTAGCTGCCGAACTGATAGAAAAACATACAGGAAAAAGCTGGGAGGAAAATATCAAAAAACGTATTTTTGAGCCACTTAGCATGTCTGCTTCCACTATGGATATGGAATCATTTCAAGAGATGGAAGACGTAACTTCCTTGCACCATAGGATTGGGGACAAAATCATTACTCTTTGCAAGGACTGGCCGTACTTACACTGGTCTTATGTATATGGACCGGCAGGGGGTATTAATTCGAATATAACCGATATGGCAAAGTGGCTGAAATTTCAGGTTAATAGCGGTGTATTTGACAGTAAGCTTTTAGTTACAGAAGAAAACATGAATTTTATGCATACGCCGAAAACTATTGCCATGTTATTTGCCGAAAGGAGAGAATATTATTGTCAGGCATGGGTTTATAGAGAAAATACTCCTTACCCGATTGTCTGGCACAATGGCGGTACGACAGGGTGTAAAACGATGGTAGCAATAGTACCTGAGGCAAAGGTCGGCATAGTCGTTCTTTCCAATTTAATAGACTCCAGTCTACCCGACGCTCTGGCGTTCCGTTTCCTTGATATGTATTTGGGCAATCCAGATGTGGATTGGAGTAGGGAAATGCTCGCTAGCATGAAAGAGGGAATGAAGAGAGTAGAGACAGAGCTTCCGGTTCCTCCAGAAGATGCTTTACCAGCTATGTCTTTGCAGAAGTATGTCGGAGATTACCAAAACGCCGTTTACGGTCAGATTAATATTAGCGAGAAAAAGGGAGGTCTTGTTTTAACTATAGGACCCGATAAAGTCGAAATGTACCTAACGCCCTGGAATAGAGATACATTCTCTGTATACTGGCCGTTTTATGGCGATGTAGGTGAGTCTGGTGTATTTGCATTATTTGAAGCCGATCCTGAAGGCACGGTAACAGGTGTAACCGTTAATCTATTAAATGAAGATGGATGTGGTGTTTTCGAGCGAATAACTACATCGCCCCTAAAGGAAGATTCTCCTAAGCCTTAAGGCAACACATCCTGCAAGACATTGTCTGGTGACTCAATTAGAATTTATACAACTAATTTCGTGCAAAAGTTAAGTATCAATTTGACTAGGATGGGCATCTAGATAAATTTGATAATACTCTCCAGAAGCATATTTCAAATGCTGGTGCGCCTGGCAGGACGACGTTAGAACTTTTTTCGAGAACTTCAAAAGGGAAATGGTGAATGTTGAAATCCCCTCATACCCTATCCCAGCCTCGTTGGCGATGACAGACGCCTACCCATAACAGGCTTTTGAGAAGAGACAAGTAGACTCATTTCAACTGAAGATAGTAGGAAGAAGAGAATGTACTGTTCCGTTCTTTAGCAGGGTACTTAATACCTCCCAAAAGAAAACCTGCCGCCATATTCTGGATGAAACCTTAGTAGTATTGGAAAGATCAAAAACACAGACAATTCCATAAGTGCACCCCGCAGTCCGGTCCATCAAAGTACCGAGCACCTGGCCCGAGGTGATCGTTGCCTTGATTCTAACTTAACAAGAGGTATAATCTATGGAGGCAGGTCATATCCATGAATATAATTGTTTATATCCGAATGTATGTAGAGCAACTATTTGAACGAAGAACTACGGAATCCTAACTTCCACCTTGCTTCCGTCTACTAGGGATTTGGGAACAGAGAAAGACTTCTTATCTCCCTCAAACCGGTCTGAGCGTTCCAAAGAATACCTGCCAGGCTAAGGCAGACTTTGCCACCAGGCTCAGAAGAATGTAGATTCGCTCTCCATAAAGATAATCCTTCCATTTGCCAACTTTCTTGTACTGAAAAAGCATATTGACAGCAAAGAGGTTAAAGAAGACAGCAAGCGAGACAAAGATTCCAATGACAAAATTAGGCATACCGCCTTCTGTTGCAATGAGAGAACCGCCAAAGTAAATGGCAATTACGATCCAGGGAGCAACTCCCGCGATACACCCGATGATATAGGCAGTCCAGTCAGTTTTCGGCGTGGTTTGGTTATGGAGTTCCATCATCAACCCCATTAGATTCATAACTGCAGTTAGAGCAAAGAGAGCTACCAGAGTCCCCACATCGTAGATGCCCATAAGCTCAGCGATGACCACAATCATCACTGAGGCACTGAGCGCGTACTCGTACCATCGATAGGGGTTCATATGCCTTTTTAAGTGATGAACATACCGCTTGAAAAGGAAGGTGGATATCAACAAGTGTGCTACCGCCGACATGAAGAGAAACAGGGCTACCAGGTAGGCAAACTCTACGCTTACCCAGGTCTGGGTGATTGGTTGAAGGGATTGGGTTGTAGCGTCAAGCTCAAGGTGAGTGGTGGTGATAGGCCACTTGTTACCGTAACTACTAAGGAATAGCATCAGAAGACCCTGGATAAAGTGTAGTCCCGCCATAATTCCATTAAATCTTCTTAGTGCACTAAAGGTTACGCTACCTTCTTTTTGCATTCTTGCCTCCTTTTCAGAAAAATTAGACATAGTCGATCATTTCAGCAAAGACCTGCAAGAATATCATCTACTTTGAGTGAGTTTCAAACGTCTTGCTCTTCTCACTTTCTTCACTAGAACCACCACGGCTACAATGATTCCAATAAGAATGCCAATGGAGATGGCAAGAAAGACTCCCACGAGGTTGAAATAGGCCGTCCAGGGAGATCTTTCAAAGAACTCGGCCTTGAGTTTGGGAAGGGTAAAGAGGGTGTGCACCATCTCCTTAAGGGGAAACTCTTCTTTTTCTCCCACTACGAGCGCGTACTTTCCTTCGTTATCGGGACTGAAGACCTTGAGGGTATAGGTTCCCTCGTCCACTTCAACTCCTTCCGGAAGTTCCTCCTCAGGAGAATTACCTCGAAGTTCTGGTCCCTCCCAGTACCAGTCTCCTCCAAAGGGTTCGTACAAACGGGTCCACTCATACTCAAGTCCACTGAGAATAATAGGCGCCTCTTCTTCTTCGGGTTTCTGTGCTGGCATCTCCTCACTGCGCAGATGTTCTCTGGTGATTTCGACCGAGATGTCTTTGTCAATTCCTTCCAGGTCAGGGACGAGAATACCCACGTACAACTTAAAAGACTCTTCTGATTCAATCTGGTAGTAGTCAGGCTTTCCTTTGAGTTCAGCATAGAAGGCCTGAGAGACTTCGGGGTTTTCAATTTGAGTCATCTCTTCAGAGACGATTCTCGGTTGATGAGAAGAACAACTTACAGTTGCCAGAAGAAAGAATCCCAAAAGTAAACTAGGCAAAGATACTTTACTCATTCTTGTATCTCCTCTACATCAAAAATATTCCCGTATTCTCCATAACCTTCCTTAGCTAAATATTTTCCGGGGATGAAGCGTAGGGCAGCGGAGTTTATGCAGTAGCGAAGTCCTGTAGGAGCGGGACCATCCGAAAAAAGATGTCCAAGGTGAGAGCCGGCATTCCTGCTTCTTATCTCTGTCCTTGTTTGAGGAAGACTTTTATCTTCTTTTTCAACTATCTCTTCCGGGTTAAGAGGTCTGGTAAAACTCGGCCAACCAGTACCAGAATCAAACTTATCCCGAGAGCTAAATAAGGGGTCTCCCGAGATAACATCCACATAGATTCCTTCTTGTTTGTTATTCCAGTACTCATTGTGGAAGGCTTCCTCGGTACCATTCTGCTGCGTTACTTGGTACTGTAGAGGAGAGAGTATCTTCTTAAGCTCTCTTTTGGTAGGTTTTGTAAACCCTCTAGGGGAACTTCCTGGAGGATCAGCATCCATTTTTTCCCATATTTTTCTCAAGTATTGGTCCCGCCCTGAGTGTTCCCGGTAGTATTTGTATCGTAGAGAACATGTCTGGTGGTAGTGATGGTGGTAGTCCTCTGCGGGGTAGAATTTGGAGGCCCGGATAATGTCGGTAACGATTGGTTTGTTGAACCTATCTGATTGTTCTATTTCTTTCTTCGAGAATTCTGCGATACGCTTTTGTTCACTATTAAGGTAGAAAATGGCTGTTCTGTATTGGGGACCCCGATCTACAAATTGACCACCTGGGTCAGTAGGGTCTATCTGTTTCCAGAAAATATCGAGAAGTTGACCATAGGTTACTTTGGACGGGTTGAAGACAATTTGAACAGCCTCTTGATGACCGGTCATACCAGCGCATACCTCTTCATAGGTAGGATTCTCTTTATTTCCACCAATATATCCTGGCATGACCTCCAGGACACCCGGAAGGGTCTCAAAAGAAGGTTCCAAACACCAGAAACAGCCTCCAGCAAAGATAGCTTTTTCCGATTTATCCATCTGAAATAGTCCATCAAAAAGATTTTATTACTATCTCAGTAAAAGAAAGTAACTATCCTTATAGAGTCTAGAGTATTTTCCTGCCCCGGAAGCGAAGTCTTTAAATACTGATTCTAATCGAGTCGGAATTCCCCGTCTCTAAAGGGGAGGATATTTCTTTGTAGCACATAGATAGAACTTGTCAATAGACTGAAGGTTGTCTGTCAATGCAAAGTAACTTAGGAGTTTCCCCAAAATTTTTAGAACTCAGAAATATTTAATTCAGCGGGAACTCCCCGCCTGTGAAGGTGGGGATGAGAGCAATTTCCTGCAAGAATTGCAGGACAAGCGGAGCTTGAACTACAAAAGCACCACGCCTGTAAAGGCGTGGCTATCTATAAGGATTTTTGTCAAGCATCTGGGCAATTTTTAACTGGAAGCTAGCGGCAGGGTTTGCAACAGGGATAGGTTTTCCTTTTTTTTCCAGGTTTCTTACATAGTATAACATGGCTGTCTTTATCCCGCTAAAACTGAAATCCAGAGTATCCTTCTTATCTTTTTCTCTTTCCCCATATTGTTTAGTACACCGGTACAGGAATGCGTCTCTTGGGTTTAAGTTTCCCTTGGATAGCTTGGTCCATTCGTTCAGCCACACTACCCGGGATCCAGATTTCTCCACATTGATCACAGGCCTGGACGGAGACATTTTCAAAGAGGTAAAGATATCCCCCTACCAAACGATCAATGGACGTTTTTTGTTTATGCAACTTTCCACCACATACTGCACACAAAGAATCTTTCATGGTGTTCTCTCCCTTCTAGTTTTAGGATCTAGCCATTTGGCTGGGTCCAGCCAATGGACAGTAATGATATGAACAAGTTCTCCTAAAGCACAGAGGACATAAAGAGGCTTATCATTGCGAACATAGCCGAGAAGAAGACAGCTCGGATAAGGAGAATCCTTCGGATAGGTTTCGATGAGTTTCCCTTTGGCGATTGCTTCTTTAATCTCATTGAGAGAAATGCCTCGACTATCACAGCGTCTCTGGCAATGTCTAGTAATTCGATATTTTTCTTCATTAAATTTTTGCTGAATTTGTTTAACCATAACTTCTTTCTTGCTACTTTCTGTTGCTAAGCCTACCACATCTTGACGGGGTAGTCAATCCCTCGAATTGGGTTACAGGGTTAGAGTGCTCTGAATAACTCCAATTTTGTCATTGCGAGCAAAGCGAAGTAATCTCTTTTTGGGATTGCTTCAGGATTTCGTCCTCCGCAATGAGACTGTGTCACAATTAAACTTTTTACTCAGAAAACGGAATAATCAGGTACTTAAATGAAGTGAAGCTTCACTTCGTAAAATTATAGACAAAACTCTTATGATATCTATCATACAAACAGTTGGGACTGTTGGCAAACTCTTAAAAGTCCTCCCTTGACAAAAATAGCTCTTTAATGTATCATATGGCTAGTTCTCAAACTAGAAATATGAGGTGATATTATGGGTTATCCGACACGGGTGCAACTTATTAGACGCAAGAGTTCTCATCAGTGGTATGTGAATTTTCCTGCAGCCATAGCCGAGGCCATGGAATTTGAGAAAAGTGAACTGGTAGAATGGGTTATTGAAAGTAAAAGAAAGCTCAGCTTGAAGCGCACCCCACAGAAGAAAACAAATTAACTGTATCCAAAATTAAAGAGGCCTGTCCAGAAAGGGGATTCGTTATGGCATATCGTTATGGTAATCGGCACCAAATGGAACTTCTTCCACCAAGCATCGAAGAGTATGTAAAGGCTGACGATCCGGTGCGAGTCTATGATGCTTTTGTAGAAACACTTAATTTTAATGAACTTGAACTCCATTTAGACTCACATAAAGTTGGCTGTCCTGAATATTATCCAAAGGCAATGCTTAAACATAATACGTGCTTCCGGTACTGCACCTTACCTTAAAACCCTTTTCGTTGCCTCTAATTTGCACCTTTCGTTGCGTGATTTGCAGTTTCATTCAACCTTTTTCACCTTTTCGTAAAACATCTTCCAACCTAACTCAAGGACAAAGAATGGCTTATTTTGAACTCCTTCCCAAGCACTATTTCGTGTTATTAGCAGCATCTATTCACACACAAGAGAGACTAGCTTTATTTCCCCTTATTTTAGTACCTAAAGGTGGACCAGAATCATCGTTTTTACGCACAGAAACGACCCGTTTACGCACTTTATTTAATATGGTAACCAAGCCTCTCCTCAAATTCTACGAACGTCACACATGAACAGAACACCCTCTCACCCCTTGTAACCCTGTAGAGTTAGTCATCTTCAGGCCTTTATTTTTCATGAACAGAACACCTGAACAGTTCACCTGGACAGATTCTAAAATCTAAAGCAGACCTTCTGAAATTGCGGGTCTCCCTTCTCAGGAGCATTAATCCCATAATATCGAACTCGCTCGCCATTCTGCAATATACAGGTGTCACCGTCAATTACTCGGATAATGCTGACGGTTTCCGCCTGTGCCACTAAGACTGGAACTGCACACGATAGAATAAGGATAAATGCTGAACATCTCGCCAAATTAGCCATTTTGTTCAATTCTCCTTTAGTGCTCTGGTTAGAATATTGATTTCACGGTGGAAGGCAAGGTGTCTGCATCAAAAAAGCAAAAAACCCATAATCTCTTTTTGCTTGCCTCTCCCTATAGATGGCCTCACCTATGTTATAGGCAGGTATTATGGCATTTTCGTAGCTTTTGTCAAATCTCTGGTGGGATTTAACAATTGAGCAGTGATGTTCTGGTCAGGTACTCTGAGGGTGAGCCAGGAAGGCAGAAAAACAGAAGAGTGGAGATTTTGATAAAGAAAGAGTGAACGACTCCACAATAGAGCAAAGATTACAAACTTTTTTGGGCTCAGTTCCCTTGATAAAAATCTCTTTGATTCTTCCGGGGCAGGAGGAGCCGGCCAACATTCCAGAGTGGGGGCAAACATATGTTTCTATTAATCCTTCGGGAATAGCAAAATTAGAGTTTATCCTCTTTTCTCTCTTTTCTAAAAGAAGCATAATGTCTCTGAAGAGCGGACCTGCTCCAGAAACTCCAGAAACATTTCGCATGGGCTTGCCGTCAAAGTTACCCACCCATACCCCCACAGTATAATGAGGAGTATAACCTATAGCCCAGTTATCCCGGAAATTTCCGGAAGTCCCAGTTTTTACAGCGCAGGGAAAAGGCAGGCTCAAAACCGAGCCTGCTCCAAAAGCAGGAATTCGGGCATCGTTATCTGCCAGAATATCGGTGATAATATAAGAGACCTGGGGAGAAAAAAGGCGAACAGGCTCATCTTCCGGAAGAGGCTTTGTTTTCCCCTGAATATCGTTTATATCTAGAAATATCTTTTCCTTTTTGAATATCCCTGACCTGGCAAAAGTTGAATAGGCTCGCACCAGTTCCAATAAAGTGACTTCTCCCCCTCCCAGGGTAAGGCCAAGACCATAATAATCAGCTCCCTTATTGAGACTGTCAAAACTTAATTTCTTCAGTCTATCAAGCAAAGATTCCACTCCTATTCTTTCCAGAACTTTTATTGCTGAAATATTGTAAGAACAGGCCAGGGCTTCTCTCAGACGAACAAGCCCATGAAACTTTCCGTCGTAGTTACGGGGAACATAGTCAATTCCGTTAGAGCGAATACGAATCTGGGCATCCAGGATGAGAGTGGCTGGATTCATTCCTTTTTCTAAGGCAAGAGCGTAGGTGAAAGGTTTCAGGGATGAGCCCGGCTGCCTCAAGGCGGTAACCCCACTTACCTGTCCACTGTGATGAGAATCAAAGAAGTCAGCCGATCCTACAAGGGAAAGGATTTCTCCCCTCTCATTATCCATAATAAGAACTGCTGCATTGGTAACTTTCCATTCTTTTAGAGATTCAACGCAGTTCTTGACAAAGGTTTCAATATCTTTTTGAAGCTCAATATCTAGAGTGGTACGGATGGAGGAGATATTTTGCCTTTCCTTCAGCGGGATTCTTGAGAGAATAAAATCAGAGAAATGGGGAGCGCGGAAGGATACCTGGGGAGGGATAATATTAAGAGGTTCTTCAAGAGCTCTTCTGTACTCTTCCTGGGTGACTACTCCCTTGTTTAACATTCTTCGCAGAACTTCTTCCTGTCTTTTTTTTGCCCGAAGAAAGTAGCGATAAGGATTGTAAATAGAAGGACCCCGGGGAAGTCCGGCTAAGAGAGCTGCCTCAGCTAAGGAAAGATGAGAGGGAGGTTTATCAAAATAGAGCCAGGAGGCTGCGTTAATCCCGAAAGTTTGATTGCCATAAGGAATACGATTAAGATACTGGGTAATGATTTCATCTTTAGAAAGTGAAATCTCCAGCCTTAAAGCATGCCAGATTTCTACGAACTTCCAGAACCAGTTTCTGGGAAAGTGATGGATACTCTTTATTGCCTGCTGGGTGAGAGTGGAAGCGCCAGAGATAATTTTTCTAGCCCGTATATTCTGAAGGGTGGCTCTCAGGATAGCTCTTGTGTCAATACCCCAATGTTCATAGAAGCGGCTATCTTCCGCAGCCACAGTGGCAAGAATTACATTTGGGGAGATATCTTTGAGGGAAACCCACTGGCTCCTTCCCTCTTTATCAGAGAGGACTTCTCTCAGGAGATATCCATTGCGGTCGAGAATTCTCAAAGAGACTACGGAGGTAGACTGAAGCAGTTCTGGGGAAAAAGGAATATATAAAGATAGGGCTAACACTAGCAAGATAATTCCCAACGAAATAACAAGAATCTTCATCTTCTATTTAATAACTATCTCCTTTTCCGTGCTTCTTCCGAAAACCTCAGGCGTATACATCTCTTCTACTCTAGTGGAAGGAAGAGAGTATGTTCCTGGAGTTGTTACTCGCACTAAGTAGGTATAGGTATGAATTCCCGGGGCCAGATAATCAGCGAAAAGAAGAATTTTTTCCTTATACATCTCCACATGCCTGAATCCTTGCCACCAGGGCTGCTTCCTTCTTTTCTCCAATTCTCTGGCGAGTTCTGTGCTTTCGGTTTCAAAAGAAAGATTTACCGGCACAAAACCAGCCGGCAGGGGGTCATCCAGCACTACGAAGTGTCGTACTTGAGGAATAACTACCTTTAGATTGACTATTACTAAATCTCCCAATTGGAAAGAATCTTCTACTCTTTTTCCATCAAGGGTCTCAAAGCTCTTAAAAACTACCATTCCTTCATCGCCAGGCTCTAGTTTCCCGGTCGGCGCATAGTTCATTCTTACTTCATAATACATCCGACCCTCTCCCTCTTTATGAATGTGCAAGGGCAATTTTTCCCCTTTTTTCAGGGAAGCCATTTCTATTCTCTCATGGCTAACCTCTTCAGTTCTCTTTGGGAAAAAGTGCTCAAGAATAGTTTTCCCTGCAAGCTTAACCTCCACTCTAAATTCGGCTTCTTCGGCCTCGTAGCGGCGAAAATATTCGTCTAAGGCGTAGAAAAAATAGGCGTTATCTTGAGTGGACATCCAGTGACTTTGTTCTTCCTTAGTCAGCCAGCGAACAGTCTGAGCGGCAGATGCAGGCTCTTTTTCTATCTCTAATAGAGCCTGAAGGATCATCGAGGTTGTGCGAAGATTTGTATGAAAGACCCAGGGCATCTCCTCTTTTTCCTCAAAATAAGCACTGGTAGGAGAGACCTTTATCTTGTTCATTAGGCCCCTTACTATGTCTTCCTCCATTGCCCGGTTGTTCCCTTCTAGATGAATAGCCTTGAGCAAGAAAGTACGGGCAAAGAGAGGGAGCTCATCTCTTTTCCTGTACAGGTGTTCGATGTAGGCAGGTTCAGGTTTTCCCAGGAGAGAGAGAACATAGAGACTGAAAGCTTCACAGCTCATCCAGGAAGCTGAGCCATAAGGGTATTCTTCTTTTTTCAGTTTTCCATGCAGGAGTTCCTGTAGATAGGCGGACCCTCTCTCCATAACAGTTGAAGGGACTGTATAACCGGCATCCTGCGCTTTTTTTAATATGAATAGGGTGTAAGCGGTAAGATAGGGAGAGTCATAGGATAAATCCTGCCAGAAAGAGAATCCTCCGTTTGCCTTCTGGTAAAGGGAAACTTCCTTTAGAGTCTCTTCAACAATCTTATCTGGATTTTGTCCTTGTGGGAGTGAAAAATCAAAATTTTCCAGCCTGTTTTTGAAAAGAATGAGGGGGAAGATGCGAGAAAGACGCTGTTCCAGACAACGGTAAGGGTAATTCAAAAGAGAGGCAAAAGGATTCTTCAGGGAGAATAACAGACTTGAGGAAATAGCTACACTCAGTCCTCCTATATCGGGATAAATATCTTCAGGAATGAGAATCTCTTCCTCTTCATCTTTCAGGCTATCTCCAAAAAGAGCCACCGCTTCTGTTTGCCGGGGAAGGTCTACTGCAAGATTGAGGGCAATACCATCACTATATTCTCCCATTATAGCTTTAAAGAAGAATTTCGCTTCTCCTATTTCATTAGCTTCAAATAAGAATCTAACTTCTCTACTTTCTCCGTCTCTTAAGAAGACTTTGCGCTCTTTTCCTCCCTTCAAGCTAATTCCTTCTGCTTGTGCCAGGAGCTCGACCTGGCCATCTTTTCCCGTATAGTTATAGACTACTACCCCGGCTTCAAAGGAGTCTCCTATGCGGGCGAATCCCGGTAGGGCACTCTTTAGCAAAAGGGGTTTCTTGACGGTTAGCTTTTCCTCTCCGGAGCCAAAGAGAGAGTCCTTGGTAAGCGCCGTGACCATTACTTTGAAAGTAGTAAGATTATCGGGAAGTTCAAAGTCTATCTCACCTCCTTCTAATCCAATTTCCAGCGAAGGATTCCAGTAAGCGGTAGGAACAAGCCTTTCTCTGATAGGCATTCCGGCAAACTTTTCCATTCCCCCATCACCTCCGGGACTAACTCCTTTAGCGCTGAGGTCTATTTCTTCAATGACATAGGAGCGCGTCTCCGAGGTTTTAACTGAGAGTGGTCTGTGCGAATAGAAGGTATTAAAAGCATCAGGAGTCTTGTACCCGATGAGATTAAGCACCCCCATGTCTATTACGGCTACAGAAACCTCGCATGGTACGGCTTTACCGGCAGAATTTCTTACCTTAATGGCTATCCTCACCCTATCTTGAGGAGAATATTCCTTCTTGTCAGGAATAACCTCTACATCAAGTCGTTTCTGCGCGGGGTCAACAGAAAGGTCAAGATAGCCTATTTTGAAAGAAGGCTTCTCTATATCTTCTTTTTCTGAAGTGCCTTGCTGGGAGACCCTTCCCTTGAGAAGAATAACTGAAAGAAAGACATTGGGAATATGTTCCTGGCTAATAGGAATCTGGAGAGTCTGGGCCGTTCCTTTTATCTCTTCCACCCAACTTTCTATAATGCCCTCTCTCTCAAGAGTTACTAGAGCTTTTGCCTTCTCATAAGGTGATTTAACTAAGACTCTAGCTGTATCTCCCGGATGGTAATTGTCAGTATCAGCCACTAATTCAATTCTGTCATCTTTTCTCTTTTCCCAGAAACCGTATCCTTTCCCGCTTACATAGAAAGAGCTCCCGCTGAGGATCTTGTTTCCCCGGGAATCTTCTCCTTTTGCCTCCACAAGATAGAGTCCAGCGCTTTCCGGAGAAAAGGAAAACGAGAGAGGTTCGGCTCCAGAAATCATTTGATAGGAAACCTTTTCTTTATCCTCCTTTTTAGTGATCCACCTCCAGCGCCCTCCCGGCATCTCTTCTTTCTCAGAATGCCACTCCCTTTTTAGTATTCGAAGCTCTAATTCTTTTGCTGGAACAATTTCTCCCCCTTCTTCTACTGTGATAACTTTGATTTTGACTTCCTGACTTTCTTGGGCAAAGGTGGTGGAAGGTTTTATCCCTATGTAGTACTCGCCTCGATGAACTATTGCTGTAGTACGAGTAGCTATGCTTTGGCGAGTAAGATCGGTAACCACTGCTTCTAAGAGCAGTTTAGCCGAACCTTTGAAGCCAACTTCCTCCAGGTTTTTTTCCAGATTGAATCTTCCTCTAGAATCGAGTTTTCCCTCACCAGACTCTATAAGCAGGCTTTTATCGTCCTCTTCCCACCATCCGGGACCGAAGAAGTATTCTTTATGGCCCGGAGGAGAAAAATGAGTGGGATTTAACCTTATTTTCCAGGAAACTCCCTCCCCGCTCATCATTGCACCAAAGAGATAGATACCTTCAATAGCTGCTTGCAAGGAATCTTTAAAGATATAGTCTTCCTTATCGATGTTGAGGCTTACTTCGAAATTAGCTGGACGAAAATCTTCTACCCGAAAACTTCCTTGAAAATTACTTTCTGGGTGTTTTTCTCTTTCTTCCTCATTTTCAAAGGGAGAAACCTCGATTCTGTAATAGCCGGAAGGAGCGTCTTTTTCTAGGACAAAAGAGAAAGAGGAAGAACCATAAGAAGAAAGATTTACCTTCTTTTTGAGAATTTCCTCGTTGCGAGAATTATTTGTGAAAATCCAGAAGTCTTTCGCTTCAGGAATTTCCCACTTTCCTTCTCTTTTTTCTCTGACTATTGCCTTCAAGTGAACTTCTTCTCCCGGCCGATAAAGACCTCTCTCGCTAAAGAGATAACCAGTAAGCTTTTGGGGTAGCGGCGCCCAGTCATAGCTGATACCAAACTGATAAGGAAAGATCCCCGTTCCCCAGTCAGAATTAATTGAAACAATATCCTCCCCTCTTCTGGCAAAGACCCACTGGCGCGGTTTTTGTCCTTCTTCCCTGGCTTTTATTCCCAGAGTCTTCCATCCTGGTGTTCGTACTAATCCTTCAGAATCAGTCTTTCCTGTCCAGAAAACCTGGTTAAAATCATCTCTTATTTCTACTAAAGCTCCTTCTATAGGAGCGGCAGTTTCAAGCTCAGTCAGGCAAATGAGATTATTCTCAGAAGAGAATTTGGCCGTAATTCCCATTTCCGTGACTTGAATGAAGACTCTTTGATATCTCTGGTATTTTTCTACCTCAGGAATAAAAAGTTCCGCAAAAATAGGACCGTATTTTTTTTGCCCCAGGATATCCTTGATTTTTATGAACTCTATTATCTCCTGATTGCGAGGTCCTTTTATTTTCCAGTCTCTACTAACATCAAGTAAGTTTTCTATCTCTTCAACTTCCTTATCGGAACGGAAAATCCCTTCTTTTGAAAGAAGAGGAATAACCTCCTCTACCCCTAGTGCCCTGGCTCGAAGTTCCACTCTGGTTATGTTCATGAAAGTGACCGGATAGAGAAGGCCTCCATAGGCTTCAAGAACTGCCCACCTATCAGTCATAGAAACCCAGGGAGAATAAGGGCCAGTGGTAAAAGTAAAGTTTATTTTTTCATCAAGAGGATTTCCAAATTTGTCTTTAAGCTCAGGGGAAAGAGCAGCCGTGTAAAGTGTATCAGGCTCAAGATTTAGATATAGATAGATGCGGGGGCTAGAATAACCCGATCCATAATAATATTCAGGTATTTTCACCTCAGGCTGAAAAGAGATATTGGTAGCTACCTCCTTATAAGAGACAGGATTGCTAAAATTAAGGGTTATACTTTCTGCGGGATGACTAAGATGAGGGTTCTCTATGTCTGAGAATCTAAAAAACCCATAAGTTGAAAAACTAAACTGATAGTCTTCGGACATTCCCAGAGGACCTTCTGTTCCTGGAAATCCTCTAAGAACTCTTACCTGGTAGAAAAAGCCAGGTTTGAGTTTTTGTTCAGGTTCCAGGAGAAGAATCTCTCCTTCTTCAGCTCGAAAATGTTCTTCATCTATCTCTTTCTGAGCCAGGTATCTCAAATGGAAAGGAAGAAAGGTTTTCCTTCCTTCAGGGTCTTTGCCTGTGAGCTCCAAGAAATCTCTTGCTTGTTGAAGCGGTATCTTCTGATTGAACTGAAGGATTATCACTTCATCCAGATTAATCCATTTGCTTTTGTCGCCGGGCCAGTGGTAAGTGAGCTCTGGTGAGGGAGTTTTAAATGAGAAGGAAAAATCCTCTTCCAGAATTTGTCCAGAAATTGAGGAAATGCCCATGGGCACAGTAACAGTAAAATCAGTTGCATAGGGGAACCTCCCCTTTTCGGGAAGAAAAACGAGGGTGCGTGTTCCCATCCAACGATACTTTCCAGAAATTCGGGGTTTAATGAGAAGAGGGCCTGTTCCTTCTCCTTCCGGAATTTTTTGCAGGGAAACCATCGGTTGGTTGAAACTAACAATAACAGCGGAGGTTTCTCCAATATCCTCCGTGATACCCCGAGGTGCAGTTGACAGAATTTTGACTTCCTCAGCAAAAACAGAAGAGCATCCCCATTTCACAAGAATAAAAAAAACTAACGCTCCTACCAGATATACTATCTTTTGCTTTCTCTTAAACATTTCTTATCCTCCCTCGTACAACCGCTTTCTTATCCTGGCTACTTTTATGTTCCTAAAAATCCGCTCTGAATAATCTCAGATATTTATTGAAACAGATAGGGTTATATTTTGATTTTTGAATTCTCGTATTATTAATTCCTTGGCGATATCGAAGAGTAGTTCAATTATCGTAGGTTTACTGGAACTCTGAAGGAGCAATAGCGAAGGCCTCGTTGCAGAACCACACTAAAGAGCAGTTAGCTTGCCAGAAAGGTAAGCACAATTCGGCTGAATTTCTTTGGATACTGATACATCACACCATGGCCGCCGCCTTCTAGTTGAACCAGCCAAGCTCCAGGAATGAGATCTATCAGCATTAAGGAATTCTGCCAGGGGGTATTCACATCCTCGGCTCCAGTAATGAGCAAGGTAGGTTGAGTTATCTTAGCCAGCCGGCTGTAGCTACCCTTCCAATTCTGCCAGGCTTGGTACTGGCGCTTTATATTCTCTGGAGAACTTGTCTCTCTTACCTCAGGGAAATAGGTACGGGGGTCAGGGTGTTCCTTCAGCCACTTTTGAGGAAAAAGCGTAGTCAGAAGTCTTTCTCCTCTCTCTCGGGATGAAGCTGAGGTATCGCCAAGGGCCTCCATAATCTCAGGGCCAGGATATATCGCCTCCTTGCCTCCGCAGTCTCCTGCATAGAGTATGAGCTTTTCAACCCTATTAGGATATCTCAAAGTAAGCTCCTGGGCGATATAGGTCCCCAGAGACCAACCGAGTACATGGGCGCGCTCAATACCCAGGGCATCCAGGAGGCCTCGTGTATCATTGGCAAAGAGCTCAATAGTAAACTCCTTATCCGAAGCAGTTGTCTTTCCCATGCCACGGTTATCGAAGATGATCACCTGGTACTTTGAGGTAAGCTCTTTTAGCACTTCAGGAGCCCAAAGATCCATGGTTCCGCTGTAGCCCATTATTAAGAGAAGCGGATCCCCTTTACCAAAAACTTTGTAGGCAATATCGATATCCCCCACCTGTATCATTGTTGTTGCTCCTTCCTCTGGTGCTTCCTGGCTTGATAAAACCTTCTGGGCAGAAGGGCCTAACAGCAGGAGTACTATCATAGCTAATATTAGAGTTACACTGAAGAATTTCTTAATGCTCTTGCCTCCAATCGAATTCTCTTTCTTTGAAGAAATCACCAATATGAACGGATCTGTATTGCTCCAGTGGCGACAATATGAGACCTACCCGCAAATTTTTTGCTCTCTAGGAGGCTGGTGAAAAACCCCCATATTGTAGGGGTCCGATTTATCGGACTCCTTAGCAAAGCGGGTTTCATAAATGAAACCTCTACAAAAAACCACTTTTTCACCAGCCTCCTAGATAAGATTCAGAATAGCTTCCTTTAGAAGTCTAAGCCTATTCAGGATTGCGCACCTTTCACGGCATAAAGTTCGAAAGATAGGGCAAATTCTGATTTGATTAGGGATATTGTATGACCATCTCTTTATTTAGTCAAGCCGTGTTGCGCAGAATATCCGATACCCATAATGTTAGCTAAAATTTAAAAGTGGACTATTAAGTTTTAAAAGTGGACTATATTAAGGTCAGAATTTTTAACCTGGTAGACATCAGTAAGTATATCTTTATACCAGATTCTAACCTCTGCTAGGCCTGCTTTCTCATCAGGGACAATACGAAGTTCAATTTCTTCTCTCAAAGGAGCTTTATGCACCTTTAATTTGAGGTTATTGATGGAAATCTTATGATAAGCATCTATTTTTCTTTTTATTCTGAGACAAAAAATGTCCTTCACTGAGGTATAAGGAGAAGGTATCTCAAATTCTCTAAACAAAGACCTCTTCTCCTTTATTGCTCTTTCAAATCTTAGAATAGGAATCTCCTTGGTAGTGCTGTGGACTTGATGGTTATTATATCTATCTAGCTCATATTTTAGAACTTTCCCTGCTCCCTCAACTGTTTCTATCCGTTCTCTAGCACATGTTCTAACGATCCTATCCTGCAGCCAGCGGTAAGGACGTTCTATTTTTCCTTTGGCCTGAGGTGATAGAGCATATTTTGGTTCGACTTTACAGTCATGAAGCACTTTTCCCCATTGAGTCTCTACATCGTCAGTTAAAAGATGATGTTTTCTCCAAAGACTATCTCTGCCTTGCACAAATCTGAAGATAGAATGGCTATCCACATAGTAGGAGAAAGGAAATCCCCGGACTAGGAAAACATCCTGAAGAGCTACAATATGATGCCAGGAAGTTTCTCTCTCCATTAACTTGGCATAAAGAAGAAGTCTGCTGTAATCATCTAAACTGGTAATCAGGTACCACTTTTTATCAGCATATGGGGAAAACTTATGGTGCGAGGAGTCGTGCTGAATAAGCTCTCCAATATAGTTTGAATGAACCTCTCGGTCATGAGCTCTTTTCTTTCTCTTTTTTGGTTTGTAAAAACCTTCTTTTTTTGCTCTGTTAATTATTGTAGGAAGAGATACTTTCTGTTTGTAGTCTTCGTAAATCCGATCTTTAACGTAGCTATAGTTGTAAGATGTAGTGGAAATATCCTTATCCTCGATCAACCTTTTTTCTTCCTTTAACTCCTTGATAATATTCCTTTCTACATCTGCGCTTATTCTTCTGGTTGCACTTTTTCTTTTATACTGGAGGGAAAAATTATTAGGGTCTCTCACATACTCTTTGAGCAGCTTAAAAAACCTACTCTTCTTGACCCTCAATGTCTCCAGAATATAAATGAGCTCTATTCCTTCATACAAATACTTTTGAAAAAGCGTCTTTACCTCTTCAGGAGAGAACCTCTTGTGCAGCTGTTTAGCCATAATCTATCCTCCTTCATATTATTCTTAAGAAGAAGGATAGCATACACAATTTGTTTTGAGAAAGATCTGTGGATAAACTCCACTTTTAAACTTTAATTACTCCAGTTTTAAAACTTAATTAACAATATCCGATACCCATAATTGACAAACCCGACAGAAGCTATACGCTAACAGTTGTCTCACACATTAACAGCAAAACAGGAGGTCTCAACTCAAGTTAAATAACTATTAACATTTATTGGTAAAATAAACGAAATGATAAGGAGGGTTAGAAATGCAAGAGGACTTGTCTATTAGCCAAAAATTTCTGGTCAGGTTTGGTGTTATTCTGCTGATTTTGGTTGTAAGTGGTTCCCCTACGCTAGTGGCATCTAATACTCCGAGTGGAGATACAAATATGAAACATCAACCCATCGTTGAAGAGTTAATAAGGATTTTGGGAGTTAAACCAGGAGGAGGCAAGCCCTCTTCCTGGTTTCTTCAAAAGCGTTTTTTAAAGAACTAACGAAACTTTAATCTTGAAACTACAGAAAGTCAAATAACAATCTTCACCTATAGTGAAGGTTATACCAGGGAGGTACAGAATGAGAAGAAATCTTCTTGCGTTTTTAACCGGTATAGGGATTATCTTTTTTTATGCAGGCATCTCCAGCGCCTGTACGACAATTTTGGCTACAAAAGGAGCGACCAGGGATGGTTCGGTAATTATTTCCCATTCGGATGACGATGAGCTGGGTGACCAGAGGATTATTTATGTTCCTGCCGCTGATCACCAGCCGGGTTCAAAACGGCCGGTATATTATGATGCTTGTTCGTTTGAGGTTGCTACCGTGCGCTATGTAGGAACAAGTCGCGGTCCCGGCTATGATACACCAGGTCTTGCCAGGACAGAACCCCTGGGATATATTGACCAGGTGGAGCATACATACGCCTATTTTGACGGCAATTACGGCATCATGAACGAGCACCAGCTTATGTTTGGAGAATGCACCAGTGGGATCAAAGTAGAGCTAAAACCGGAAAAAGGGAAAAGGATTTTTTATAGCGCCGAGCTTTCCCGCGTTGCACTTGAGCGCACCACCACCGCCAGAGAGGCAATCAAACTCATGGGAGAGCTGATCGATAAGTACGGATACTATGGAACCGGGGAGACCCTCTTAGTAGGCGATAAAGAAGAGGGGTGGGTTTTCGAGATGGCCTGTGGTACGCTTGAGGAAACGAGCGGTTTGTGGGTGGCAAAGAAAGTGCCGGATGGCGAGGTATTTGTAGCCGCAAATGAGTTCAGAATCCGAGAGGTTGACCCGGATGACCCTGATATGATGTTTTCAAAAAACCTTTTTGATGTAGCCGAAAAACGTGGGTGGTGGAAGCCGGAAGAGGGAAAACTTGACTGGCTTAAAACAGTAAGCCAGGGGGAATATAACCACCCTTACTATTCTTTACGCAGGGTTTGGAGCGTCATGAGACGGCTTAAGCCATCGGCTAATTTCAGTCCCTGGGTGGAAGACGGATATACAAAGGCCTACCCCTTTTCGGTTAAACCGGATGAGAAGTTGACCGTAGGTGATGTGATGACCCTGCACAGGGACCATTACGAGGGCACAGAATTTGATATGACAAAAGGCCCGGCCGCAGGGCCGTTTGGGTCTCCCTATCGTTGGATTGGAGAATATGATGGTGCGCAAAACAACGTAGGCGATTCGGATACTGATATGTGGGGGGCATGGGAGCGACCTCTTTCTGTTTTTTACTGCGGATATATATTTGTTAATCAAGCTCGCGGCTGGCTTCCTGATTCGATCGGTGGGGTAAGCTGGTTTGGTCCTGATAAACCGTATTTAACCTGCTTTGTACCTTTTTATGTAGGCATGACAGATTTGCCTGCATCTTACCAGACAGGCACCACAGAGAAATTTGACCGGAGCGTAGCCTGGTGGGCTTTTAACTTTGTGGCAAATTGGGCCAGTATTAAGTTCAGTTATATGAAAGAAGATATCTTGGCCAAACAGAAAGAAATTGAGGGCAAGGAATTTTTGATGCAGGAGGCCATTGATACTGCAGCATTAAGACTGCATGAGAAAGACCCTGCTCTGGCAACAGAATACCTGACCAACTACTGCATTGATAATGCAAATAGGGTGGTGAGTCAGTGGTGGGACCTGGCGGATATGCTCATAGCAAAATATGATGACGGCTATATCAATATTCCCACCACTGCTGAAGAGGTCGGTTATCCTGAATGGTGGCTGAAGGAAGTAAGATACGATAAAGGACCCATTTCATACAAGAGACCGCTAGAACCCGACACAAAAAAATAAGGGATGAAGTACTTGGGGTCAGGCCTTGGATATAAGCTCGGCCGATATTGCTCTTTTCGAAAATGGTAACCTTCTCCTCGTTGACTTACATTTTGCCGAGGAAGAATTTGGGTTACCTTTCAATAATCAACGAAACAGGGATTTCTCAAGCGAGGTGACAGGCTACCATGTGTCCGTTATCTATCTCCCTGAGTTGTGGTTCACGCTTCCGACAAATGGGTATAGCATGAGCACACCTGGTGTGGAATCTACACCCCAAGGGAACATTAATAGGGCTGGGAACGTCCCCCATCAAGATTTTTCCTTTCTTTCTGTATCGGGGATTGGGCACAGGTATGGCGGAAAGAAGAGCCTGGGTATAGTAGTGCTTTGGACTGCGAAATAACTCTGTCTTGGAAGCCATTTCCACTATCTTACCTAAGTACATTACGGCGACTCTGTCGCTTATGTGTTTTACTACACTCAGGTCATGAGCTATGAATAGAAGGGTAAGTCCAAATTCCTTTCGTAAATCCTGCAGCAGATTAATGATCTGGGCCTGAATGGAAACGTCCAAAGCTGACACAGGTTCGTCTGCCACTATGAACTCAGGGTTTGTGGCTAGAGCTCTGGCAATTCCTATTCTCTGCCTTTGACCGCCGCTGAATTCATGGGGGTATCTATTCATTTGGTCTGGCGTAAGACCAACTTTTTTCATAGTCTGCATTAGCTTTTCTTGTCTTTTCTTTTTGGAAGCGAACTTGTGTACTTCCATTGGCTCGGCAATAGTTGCTCCCACCGTCATTCTTGGGTCAAGGGAGCCAAAGGGGTCCTGGTAAATAATCATCATTCTTCTTCTGAACTTGACCATTTCTTTTCTTCTTAGGTATGTTACGTCCTGGCCGTCGAAGTAAATGCTACCGGCAGTGGCATCTAGTATTCTCAGGAGCAGCTTCCCACAAGTAGTTTTCCCGCATCCAGACTCCCCCACGAGACTAAGAACTTCCCCTTTTCTTATGGAGAAACTTATACCATCTACAGCCCTAACAGCCTCTTTGTGTCCGAAGAGTACCCCGCCGCTCCAGAACCATTTCTTCAAATTCCTCACTTCTACCAGGTTCTCCATTTCATCCGTTTCCTTTGACCAGATGGCATTTTACCAGATGATGGTCTTTCACTTGCACCAACTCAGGCATTTCTTGTAGGCATTTTGTCAGGCGCAAATCACACCTGGGGTGGAATGGACATCCGGAAGGGAGCTCGAGCAGATTGGGTACCAGGCCCTGAATTGTATCGAGACGTTCGGTCTCTACGTCGAGTCTGGGTATGGATTTCTGCAATCCTTTCGTATACGGGTGAAGTGGATTGCCGAAAAGCGTCTCTACATCGGTAGTTTCTACAATGTGCCCTGCATACATGACTGCCACACGGTCGCACATCTCCGCAATTACTCCAAGGTCATGAGTTATCAGCATCACAGAAGCATCGAATTTCTCCTTCAGTTCATGTATCAGTCTTAAAATTTGAGCCTGAATGGTAACATCCAGCGCAGTCGTTGGCTCGTCAGCAATAAGTAAGGCAGGGTTGCAGGATAAGGCCATGGCAATCATCGCCCTCTGTCTCATTCCTCCGGATAGCTCATGAGGATAACTGTTTATTCTCTTTTCTACATCAGGCATTCCCACAGTTTTCAATACTTGTATTGCTTTTTTTCTTGCCTCTTCTTTTTTTAGCCCTTGATGTAGTTGAATGGATTCCATAATTTCATTACCAATGGTAAATACCGGGTCTAGCGAAGTCATGGGTTCCTGAAAAATCATAGATATCTTTTTGCCCCTAATTCTTCTCATTTCCTTCTCATCCAATTGCAGAAGGTTTTGACCTTCAAAATAGATTTCTCCACCCGCAATCTTTCCGGGAGGATTAGGAATTAGTCTCATAATGGAGAGCGCGGTGACGCTTTTACCGCATCCAGATTCTCCAACAATTCCCACGGTTTCTCCTTTGTTGATGGTGAAACTGATGCCATTTACAGCTTTCACCGTCCCTTCATGGGTGGAAAAGTCTGTTTCCAGATTTTTTACCTTAAGCAGTTCTTTCATGTCATACTCTATATCCTGAGTCTCGGGTCTAAAATATCTCTTAAGCCATCACCTAACAGATTAAGCCCCAGTACTGAAAAGAGTATAGCCATACCGGGGAAGGTTGCCGCCCACCACGCTCCGCTCACAATATAGGAATAACTTTTGGAGAGCATAGCTCCCCATTCCGGTGTTGGGGGCTGAGCACCCAGCCCCAGGAAACCCAGTGCCGCGCAATCAAGAATAGCTGTTGCCAGCATCAGGGTTCCATATACAATGACCGGTGCTATACTATTAGGCAGAACATGGCGAAATATGATTCTGGAATTACTGGAACCTATTGCCTTTTGTACTTCGATGTATTCCATCTCCTTAATGTAGAGTACCGAACTTCTTACAATTCTGGCCATTTGGGGAGTATAGACAATGCCTATGGCAACCATGGCTTTGCCCAATCCCTGGCCTATGACTGCCACGATGACTATAGCCAAAAGCAAGGCTGGAAATGCAAACATTATGTCAACTATTCTCATAACCGCCGCATCCACTCCTCCCCCATAATAGCCTGCCAGCACTCCTAAAGTTATCCCGAGAAGCATGGCGATTCCAACCGCAACAAAACCTGCGCTTAGACTGACCCTGGCTCCATAAAGAATTCTACTGAGAACACATCTTCCCAGAGCATCGGTTCCCAGGGGCATACCTTCTATCGCTTCCTTACTCCAGAATCCGGGCCTCAACTTGTTGAATAGTTCCGGAGGAGAAGGACTGGGACTGTTGGGGGCAATATAGTTTGCCAGTATTGCACACAAAACGAGCATAAGAAGGATTACCAGGCCAAAAACTGCTGATTTATTGTACTTAAATCTTCTTATTAGCTCTTTGGCTCTTGTCTCTTGTTTTCTTTTCATTTTTTTCTATTTGTAATGAATTCTTGGGTCGATATAGATATAGAGGATATCCGTTATCAGATTTACAATCACAAAAAAGAAAGCAAAGAAGAGCACACATCCCTGCACAGCAGGATAGTCCCTCATACGCACTGCAGTTACAACGTATCTACCTATTCCAGGCCAGGAGAAGACCGTTTCTGTCAAGATAGCCCCTGCAAGCAGCAAGCCAAAGTTTAGTCCAATTACAGTGATTACCGGAATCATTGCATTTCTCATAGCGTGCTTGTAGATTACTACTCTCTCTGATAACCCTTTGGCTCTTTCGGTGCGGATAAAATCCTGTCTTAATACCTCCAGCATACTTGACCTGGTTACTCTGGCGATGGTTGCCATGGGTATTGTTGCCAGAGCAATAGAAGGCAGAATCAAGTAACGAACTGCGCTTAGCAAGCCTGCCATATTCCCGGTAATTATGCTATCGAGGATATAGAAGCCTGTGATACGATGAAAAGAGATGGCAATATCCATCCGCCCTCCAATAGGCAGCCATCTCAGGAACACTCCAAAAATCATCATAAGCATGATACCCAGCCAAAAAACGGGCATTGACACACCGAAGAGTGCTATTCCCATGAATGTGTAGTCGAGAGCAGAATACTGCTTGGATGCAGAAATAATACCGGCTACACTTCCCACAAGTATAGCCAGGACCATTGCCGAGAGAGCAAGCTCGAATGTACTGGGAAATCTATGAAGTATCTCTTTGGTTACATATTCGTTAGAGGCGATAGAGCGGCCCATATTACCGCGTAGGACATTGCCGAGCCATATCCCATATTGAACATAGAGAGGCTTATCTAATCCGTATTTTTCCCTTGTGGCATTAATTGTCTTTTGGGATGCATGTTGTCCAGCTATGGTTCGGGCGGGGTCACCAGGGGCAAGATGTATTAGAGAAAAGGCAATGATTGAAGTTCCGAGCAGAACCGGTACTAACATTAACAATCTCTTTGTAATATACCACTTCAATTCATTGTTACCTTTTCTCTTTGAGGTAGATTCTTAATGAACTAGGATTTATATGTGTACCGAAGGATATTCCTCAAAATCCGTTGCTCGTTGCTTGTCGCTAGTCGCTTGTGTTCCCTCTTCCCGAGGGGAAAAGAAAGAAGTGCGTAAATCGTATTCCGTCAATAGCATTGCTTTGTAGATTTCAAGATTTTTTCTTACGAGATACTAGCAACGAGCAACTAGCAACGAAAAATGGCGACGGAAGAAATTGTCCTTCGGTATTTCTTGAAATGTTTTTATGTTGCACTTATAGCACCAAAGGGGTGATTGAAATCACCCCTTTGGTGTAAAAGACTTAAACGAAAAAAGTCTCTTTTATTCTATCGACACAGGATAGAAGAACTTTCTCGAGGTGGGATGGAGGACATAACCTTGCACATTCTTGCGGAAGACTACATTCTGGTTTGAATGAGCCAGATATACAAACGGAGCAGCTTCGTGTAGCATTTGCTGCACTATTCTGTAGTACTCTGTCCTTTTCTTCACATCATAGGTTTGTAATGCCTGTGTGAGTAGGCATTGTGCTCTCACATCATTGTAAAAGCCAACGTTTCCGGCTGTGCCTATTGAACAAGCATTTAGTCCATATAGTACATTCATAAAGTTGTCCGGGTCTCCATTATCACCTGTCCATCCCAGAAGACACATCTGATGGTTTCCAGCCTCGGTTTCCTCAAGATAGGTTCCCCAATCCACTTGATAAAAGTTTACGGTTATACCCACAGCGGCCAGGTAACTCTGAATTGCCTCACCAATTTTGGGAGGGTCGAACATGTAAGGCCTTGATACCGGCATTACATACAGAGTAACCTCGAAGCCGTCTGGATATCCTGCCTCTGTTAAAAGCCTCTTTGCTTTCTCGGGATCATAGGCATAGTCCTCTACATCATCATTGTATCCCAGCATGAAGGGTGGCATCCCGTTCTTTGCCATTATCGCCGTTCCCATATAGAGGTCATCCACTATGGCCTTCTTGTCAATGGCATAGTTGATTGCCTGTCTCACCTCTTTCTTGGTAAGGGGCTCGAAATATCCGGGGGTCTTAACCCAGGGATCATCCGAATCGCGCATGCCGTTTCCGTTTGCATCCTCGTATCCATACCCGGTATTCATAGCCATATATCCAACATTCATTCCCGGTTCTGTCAGGAGTTTCAAATCTTGATTGGCTCTTATTCTATCAAAGTGAGCCGGATCTGGATACTCAAATCCATGCACTTCGCCCACTTCTAGAGCCATGAGTCTTGCCGAAGCATCGGGAATGACCTTGAATATTAGTCGGTCCAGGCTGGGCCTTTCACGCCAATAATTATCATTCGCCTCTAGGGTAATATGATCATCTTTCACCCATTCAACGAGCTTAAAGGGACCTGTTCCTGCGGGATTTTTGAAAGCATCCTCACCCCATTTCTCCGCATTACTGGGACTGACAACATTAACGGTGAACATGGCCAGGCTGGTCATTATTGAGGCATTTATACACTTCAGGACCAGTTTCACTGTGTAGTCATCAATCTTCACCATTTTATCTATGTCGCTGTACATGTACCCCCAATACCCCCATTCGCCATACTCATGATAGGGATGATTTGCGTCATACTGTCTGGCAAAGGAAAAAACGACTGCATCGGCGTTCAAATCTGTCCCATCGTGGAATTTAACCCCGCGTCGTAATTTGAAGGTAATTTCCTTACCATCTTCGGACATCTCCCATGATGTGGCTAAGCAGGGTTGAATTTCGGTGGAACCTGATTTGAATTCAACTAGACCCTCAAACATATTATCTACTCTCTGGATAGATTCTCCATCGGTTACATCGGCAGGGTCCAATCTAACTGCGTCTCCGGAGCTGCCAAAGACCAATGTTCCCCCAGCCAGGGCCAGTGAACTAACAAGGGTAATGCTGCACACTAGGCTGGTTGCTACCAGCAAGCTTTTCCATACTTTTCTTTTCATTGTTTTTTTCCTCTCAGTACCTTTTTTCTGGATTGTAGGCTCTTTAGCCGGATTTCAGACTCTTTTCTCACCTCCTGTTTTTGATATTATGGGTTCAAAGCAGCAAATTTTAGTACGTTCCCCGCCGCTGTTTTTAAGTTATCATTGATAAATGAGTTTGTCAATTATCAACGGTATTTTGTACTATGGTTAACCAGATTTCACTAAGACGTATCTCCTGAGCATTAGTACATTTGTGTTTTGCCTAATCCTGGCATATTTCGTTCTTCTATATGTCCGTTTTTCTAAAATATGGCCCTACTCTGCCTGCTATTGTCTTACTAACCAGTAGATGCAACTAAGTACAAGTTGACTTTGGCTATTTCTTATGAAGATGATGTGGCTGTCGTTGTTCCACATAGGGCTTCTGCCTCCCTAGAAGAGTTCGCTCTGGATGTCTTCTATCCATTCTTCCTTTAACCTGGCTGCTATAATGGACGTCATAAGCTGCACGCTCGACCTGGCCGACTTAGGAATAGTGGAATAAGAGAAGGTTCAATCCCGGGAGAATCAAATATTTGCCAAGGTTCGAAGTGATTGAAGATTATTTCAGGTAATCCGATTGAAGAGAGTTTTGCTCCAAAGTTTGTCTTGAAATGGTAACGGTTAGTGACCCAACTGCACCCGGTGCCACCTGGTACTTTTGGAAATAGAGAATCAGGTTGTGACTGTCAAAATTAAAATTCTTGAAATTGTCGAAAAGAGGCGCTGTACCCTGGCTCAACATCTTTTTTAGGTTGTCATCTATTTTCCATTGCCTGGATTGAAGTTGGCTGGCGATGTCCTGGGCTGAGATTCTGGATATTTTGTTCAGCGCTTCTTGAGGAGAAACAAAAAAATCCTCAATGCCTATCTTTTTCTTTTTGACAATGTCGTAATTGAAGGCCTGAATCTCTTCATTGCCATGAGCCCCGCCAGTGAAATAGTATATCTTTATCAGCAAACTGAGGCATTCATTGTTAAGCTGAGCGGCCTGCCAGGAGGCAATAAATTCAAAAGGGTGCTCAGGATCCTTGGGTACTGGCTTGTCGGCAGGCATCGTATCCAGCCGGGCTTTCCAGTTATCCAGGGATTCTTTTTTGAAACTATCAATCTTGCCGGAAATAAGGGTGGCAATTTCCTGATTGAAATCTGGTTCGGCTGTCTGGAATTGTGGATATTCGGCGTGGATAGAGAAAAAGCTATCTGATTCTTGAATAGACTCAACATTCACCGGTAAGGAGCTGATGAAAGGCTGTTTACCACCATATGCTCCGCTGGTTAGCAGTAGTATTATAGATAATAACCACACAGTACTTATGGACAAAATCAAGAACTTTCTATCTTTCATAATTCCCCCCTCTTCTCGCTTGCCTTCCCCTATGGATGACCTCAGTTATGTTATATAGAAACATCGTAGCATTTCCGGAGCTTCTGTCAAATTTCCGGCTGGATTTGAGAAGGAAATTGTACTTTTTCAGCCACCTCGATTTAAATCATATTTCGAAAAGTGGACATTGACAGATCCAGCACAAATTATATACTAAGACCTGTTTCACAAGGCCAGGTGGGCACACATTACAAGCAGGGAAAAAAGATCGCTACTAGGGTTAAATAGTAGTTGGTAGGTTGGGTGAAGGAAGTAAGATACGATAAAGGACCCATTTCATACAAGAGACCGACAGAAGCCGACACAAAAAAGAGGCGAGGAGGTTAATAATGATGCGGCAGAAGCTGATCTTCAGGAATATAAAGTGGGTGCCTGGCTGAAATCCTATAACTAAAAACAAAACTATCACTTGTAGCTTTAATTGTAATCATTCAGCCGGGCAATTGTCTATCTATTATCCCTTCTTTGCTACATTAACCGCCTGAGGGCCTCGTTCGCTATCCTCGACCTCAAAGGTCACTTGATCGCCCTCTTGAAGACTCTTAAACCCATCCCCGGCAATACTAGAAAAATGTACAAAGACATCATCTCCATCTGCTCGTGAGATAAATCCATAACCCTTGCTGTCATTAAACCACTTAACTGTTCCTTCTTCTGGCATCTATATCACCTCCTTATCTGTTATTTTAAACTCACCATATTATTATATGAAACGACATAAATAATTGCGCATCCCTTGTAGCGACTTCATTTATGAAGCCAGAAAATTAGCGGGTTTGATGAATCAAACCTCTACTACAGATAAGCGAAAATATATAAGACGTTTCATATAGTAGGTTTAATTGCTTGAATTTTACCTTTCTCCAAAGAAATATACTAATAGCGAGGTCTGCTGTCCCTTCGAGGGCGAGCTTCGTTGACAACGATTTCTCTGTCCTGAAGCGTTTTTCCATTGAGAGAATTAATAGCCTTAGTCGCCTCATCATCGGAGTCCATTTCTACAAAAGCAAAACCTCTAGGTCTTCCTGTTTCCCTATCAGTAATTACATTAATCTCAGTTACCGTCCCGAATTCTCCGAAAAGATCTTTAAGATCATCTTCGGTTACCTTGTAGGATAGGTTTCCTACATAGATTTTTTTACTCACCTTTTTCTCCTTTTTCCCATTACCTTTGGCAATGAGTATTTATCTGCATTTTTTATACTCAAAAATATAGTGAACACATTATCATGACTGTCAACTGATTAAGATAATTTTTGCTTTCAGGGTAAGTCACTTTTGGGAAGAGCCATTACAGGGAAAATAGACAGGTCTACGAGAAGCGATGTGGTGGTTACTCTGATTACCAAAAATCGTAACAGTACTATACAGTCTTAATATTTCTTTGTCAAATTTCTCTTTCTCTTGGCTATAATGATACCATAGCGTTTTAAGAGTAACAATAGTAGAAATTATTACTTCAATTCCGATATCCGAACACTGCTTGTAGAGGGGTCAGGTCTTGATTGCTCGGACAACATAGGTTACGCCACCCAGAATGAATCCGCCCGACACCCAGATGTACAGAAGCGTAGGATAAACCAAGATGGCTATCCCCACTCCTATATATACCAGGCCACTGAAGACCAAGCCCACCTTTTCAGTTCTGCTGATTTTGTTACTCATTCTATCTACCACCTCCATGAACAAAGGCATTTTCAAAGTTCTGGATACTACAGGATGTTCTTTGTTAAAAAGAACCATGTTCTTTCTAACCTCATACCAGAAATCGGCGAAATAGACGATATTCAAAAAAAGTACACCGATAAGTATGGCAATAGCGTAACTCAGGGAAGACCAATAGTCTCCCCAGGTGAGAAGAAATCCTATCTCATCCAAAAAGAATCCCAATCCTGCTCCGTATAGCAAAGGAGCTATCTTTTTTACTGTCCCTCGCTTATAGTTGAGAGCAAGCCAACCGCCAATACAGAGAAGCACAAATCCATAGAAGAAATGATGAACGTGTAGCCCCTTTATAATGAGGTTCCTTCCCAGATAGGTCGCACTTTCCTGATATACGGGGCTATCCGCCCCTGATACGATTACCCATAATCTGGCAAAGATAAAGGACAAAAAGAAAGAGGTCATTACCATAAAAGGAATTGACTTGTCCTTCTTGCTGTCGGTCTTCATACACGAACCCCTCTAGGAGGCTGGTGAAAAACCCCCATATTGTAGGGATCCGATTTATCGGACCCCTTAGCAAAGCGGGTTTCATAAATGAAACCTCTACAAAAAACCACTTTTTCACCAGCCTCCTAGCAGTATCTTCTGGTGACAGGTTAGCCTAAGCCTGGCTGGTTGTCAAGCTGACCAATTGACTCTATCCCTTTTCTATGATAGCATAATTCCTATAAGTGGGAGAAGAGTCAAGCACTCAAAGATAAACATCCTTTAGCCGTATATAGTATATCGAAAACGAAGAATGCGTAAATAGTATTGCTTTGTGGATTTTAGAGTTTCCTTACGATATACCATATACGATATACGACATACGAGTATGGCGATAGTGGACCAATTTGTAGTATTGGAATTTCAATAATTTTTTGATTTAACAGGGGGAGCAGGCCGAAGGCCGTTGAGAGGGAATGTTTTCCCCCTTAAATATCTTAAGGAGGCGAGATTAGATGCGGATAAACCAAAAAGAAGAGAAGGGAATTCACATTTTATCCTTAGATGGGCGTTTTGATGCTCATTCTGCGGGAGATGTAGAGAAGGAGCTGAACCTGGCTATATCCAAAGGAGCGCGTAAGTTACTCCTTGATATGGATAGTGTGGAATATATCAGTAGTGCTGGATTAAGGGTACTTCTGGCAGTGGCGAAAAAACTAAAAAAGGAAGAGGGCGAGATAAAGCTCTGCTCTCTTAAGCCTTATGTAAAGGAAGTTTTTGATATTGCCGGTTTCACTCAAATATTCAAAATTCATGATACTACTGAGGAGGCAATCCAGGGATTCTGAAGTCCTGGATATTAGAACGAGGGGTAAGATGGGACAACAAGCTTCTTTTATTACCTTAGAAGCTTCTCTGGAACACCTGGAGATGATAAATAGTTTCCTCCATAAATGGGCTAAAAAGGCGAGTTTGTCTACTCACAGCGAAAACGAGCTGCTCCTGGCTGTGGAGGAGGTCTATGTTAATATAGTTAAATATGCTTATACAAAGTCTCTGGGTAAAGTGAGTATTCATTGCCGTATAGACGAGGATAGTCTGGTCCTAAAAATAAAGGATGAGGGGATTCCTTTTAACCCCTTGCAACTTCCAGAACCTCACCTGATTTCCTGCCTGAAAGAGAGAAAAGTGGGAGGCCTGGGAGTTTTTCTGATGCGAAGGTTTGTCGATAAGGTGAAATACGAGAAACAAGGAAAGTATAATGTCCTAACTTTGGTTAAGAGCAAGAAAAAGGACACAGAGTGCCAGGAAGGCGAAGGCAGAAGAAACCGGGGAAGTTAGAATGCTGAATTCCATTTTAGAAGGGGAACTTTTGTTCTCGCTGGTTGAAAAAATATGCGTAGTAGTTGTTGCTTATTTGATAACCCGCACGAAATATTTCCACAGAGTAATTGACAAACAGCCCTCCTTTCGGGACTGTCTAATTTTGATCTAGCGGGAACTTCTCGCCTGTGAAGGTGGGGATGAAAGCAATTTCCTGCGAAGTAGGACGAGCTCTGCTCGAAACAGTTCTTGTAATCCCCGGAAATAACAAAAAGAAAAGACCATGCCCAGGCTCAAAATAAATACTAAGATATTATTGACACTTTTAGGGTTATCTCTCGCCTCTCTTAGTTTATCTGCCTATATTGTGTTTAGTAATATTAAGAGATTGAGTAATTATGCTTTAGAAAGTAGCGTCTCTTTAGGCGAGCACGCAGTTAGCGATAGCACAGAGGCTCTAAAAGACCAGGCTGAGGAAAACCTTCTTCGCCTGGCAAAGGATCAGGCAACCATCAGCAATACGCTATTTGAAAAGGTTGAAGCAGAAACGGATATTATGACTCAGTATGCCTCTACTCTCTGGAACAATCCTTCATCATTTAAATATAAACGCTCTTATTCTCAGGAAGAAAAACCTGACGACATTTATTCCACTTCGACTTATGTGCTGGCACCAGGCGTTACTATTGATGCAATAAGAGAGGAATTTAATCTATCTAGTAACATGGATGACATTTTCATGCCTATTTATTCTAATGACTCTAACTTGACCTGGCTCTATGTTGGAACAGAATCTGGTATGATACGAATATACCCCTGGGTTTCAGGAGTTGATCCCTCATTTGATCCCAGAGTTCGCGGATGGTATAAGAGGGCAAAAGAAACTGGTGATATTGGCTGGTCGGAATCATATATTGATGTTGTTACTGGCAGGTTGATGGTTACCTGTTCCAAACCTGTCTATAACTCAAAAGATAAGTTAATTGGCGTAGTCGGAGTAGATGTAACTATAAAGACAATAAATCAGAAGATTATCAATACTCAAATTGGAGAGCTTGGATACGCTTTCTTGATAGATAACCACGGCAAGGTCATTGCTCGCCCCGGCTTGTCTGCCGAAGACAAGAGATGGGATAAATCTTTTGAAACAGAGAATTTACTTTATAGCGATAATATAAAATTAAGAAAAGTAATAGAGGATATGGTCGCCGGCAATAGCAGAATTTCCAGATGCAGATTTGAAGAGAGTGAGAAATATATCGCTTATGCTCCTATCACCTGTACAAATTGGAGCATAGGGATAGTGATGCCAGTTGAGGAGGTAATCGCACCAGCATTAGCCACCGGGAGCCGGATACTTTCTGTCACCGAGGATACCAGTGCACATATTAACAAACAAATAAAAAACGTGCGGAACATACTTGGTGTTATTTTTATCATCATAATTCTCATTATTTCTATAATAGCCTATAGGCTATCAAAAAGAATTACTCAACCGATATTAGCTCTTAGTAAGAGTGCAAAAATTGTTGGCAGTGGCAATCTGGACTACCATTTAGAAGTGAAAACAGGCGATGAGGTAGAGGATTTAGCCAATGCTTTTAACAAAATGACTGACGACCTCAAGACTTATACGAAGAACTTAAAAGAAACAACTGCGGCAAAAGAACGAATTGAGAGCGAGTTAAAAATAGCTGCTGAAATTCAAGTCAGCATGCTCCCCAGGATATTTCCTCCTTTCCCGAAGAGAAAAGAATTTGATATTTTTGCCACCATGGATCCTGCAAAAGAGGTAGGCGGCGATTTTTACGATTTTTTCTTTATCGGCGAGAATAAATTATGCTTCTTTATCGGCGATGTTTCTGGGAAAGGTGTTCCGGCCGCGCTATTTATGGTAATCAGTAGAACTCTATTAAAGACAGAAGCACTGCGTGGCTTTCCTCCTGATGAAATTCTTTTTAGGGTTAATAATATACTCTGCCCGGATAATGACGCCTGCATGTTTGTTACTATTTTCTGTGGAATACTGAACATAGAAACCGGTGAATTACAATTTGCCAATGCCGGGCATAATCCTCCTTTAGTCTGTACTAATGACCATGGTTTTGATTTTATTCAAATGCCCAGGGGTTTTGTTGTGGGGACCATGGAAGACACGAAATTTGAGTCCAAAAAACTCATCCTTAAGCCAAATGATGTTTTTTTTACGTATACGGATGGAGTAACAGAGGCTATGAATCTAGAATCTAAATTATTTTCCGGTGAAAGGCTTAAAGAGTCTCTCTCTGATTTAGAAGGGAAAGATATAACAAACATTATCCACGAAATAAGGGCCAGGATAAAAACATTTGCCCAGGAAATGCCCCAGTCTGATGACATTACTATGCTGGCATTGAAATACAACGGAAAGGGGACATAATTATGTTGATGAGTAAAAGAATTAATATTTTGTTACCCAGAAAACTCTGTGAAAGTCATCAAGCGAGGGAGATTACGATTGGAAGAAGGAAAAGGTATTGCTGGCAGGGTAGCCGCACTGATAAAAGCGAGAATCCTGCCGTATCTGGAGCGAACACTGGGATAATCAGTCTCTAATGCTGTAGCGATAAGCACCTGGAGAATGGCAAAGAAGAGGTCTGACCTGGCCTAGGAGTGGTTTCACCAGAGAGTGCTTTGAACGTGGAGATTTAGAGAGGAAACCAAAAAGTAATTGAATGCCAAAAAAAGCATCATGGAAAAAGTGTTGGGTAGCAAGGCAAACCCCTACCAGCAAAAAGAGCGTTCTCTTTTTATAGCTTTCGTTTTCGGGGCTGGTGCCCTTGTCCCCAGTATCGTTGCTATGATACTTAGCAACTCTATGACACTCCAATCAAATCTACTTAGAAGCGGGAGCGAAACGCTAGCAATCTTTTTCTCCTGGCTGACTGTGCGGAAAGCGGCTAAAGGTACGACTGATACATACAACTACGGCTATGGAAAATTGGAGAACTTGGCAAGCCTGGTGATAGCGGCAGTAATGATCACCTCATTGGCCATTATTTTTTTCAGCGCCATAGCGCGATTTCAGGACCCGGTGACTATTGGTGGATTAGGAACAGGGATAGGAATAGGAGTCTTATCCGCCGGTCTGGCTGGAAGCGCTAATGCCTGGTGCTGGTTACGTACCCGTCGCCTGTCACAAAAGGAGATTTCCCCGATAATGGAATCCCAATGGCGTCTTTTCCGAGTTAGCCCAACTTCCGCAATTGAGCAAGGAAATTGAGGTATTTTTAAATAGCCCAACAACCGAAACCCTTTATTTATCGGATTTCTTTTTTTCGTTCTTTGAAAAACGCCAAAATAGTGACGAATATATGTAGTCCTAAGGCCTTGACAAAAGATTTATATGTAGTATAATAGTGACTATGTATATCCGAAAAACTACTAAAAAGGCCAAAGACAAAATATATGAGAACTATCTTTTAGTTGAGTCAGTGATGACTCCCAAAGGACCTCGCCAGAAAACTATTTGTTCTCTGGGTCACCTTAAGCCAAGACCAAGAAAAGAATGGCTTCTCCTGGCTCAAAAGGTAGAAACTGCCCTCAAAGGACAGCTCACCTTTGAGAAGGAAGAACCTGAAGTAAAGGAGATTGTAGAAAAAGCCAAAGCCTTTGAATCCCAAGAAAAAAGATCTCTAAAAGATAAGGATGATGATGTCGTTAGCATCCATACCGATAAGGTCCAAATGGAAAGAGCAAGAGAAGCAGGTCCAGTCCATGTAGGATACCAATTCTGGAAAAAACTCAAAATGGATGAGATTCTTAAACAAGCAGGCTTTTCTGAAAAAGAGATTCTGTTAACTCTTCTTATGGTAATGAATCGTCTTATCTCACCCTCATCAGAACACAAAATGCCTAACTGGGTTAATTCTACTGCTTTATCTGACATCCTTTCGCTTGACCTTACCTCCTTAAATGATGATGCTCTCTATCGGAATTTGGATAAGCTTTATCCCAAAAGAGGCATTATCGAGGCCCTCCTTACCGAGAAGGAGAAAACTCTATTCGACCTTGATGATACCATCTATCTATATGATTTAACCTCTACTTATTTTGAAGGAATGTGTCTTTTGAACTCCCAGGCAAAGCGGGGTTATTCAAGAGACAAAAGATTCGATGCCAAGCAAGTTGTAGTAGGCTTAGTCATTGATCGAGATGG
>Ga0315547_1000539_pt1 | contig 36660 bp, 35 predicted proteins | sample SalMarSW160240MG_2_FD_202542 | JGI IMG/M metagenome (GOLD analysis project Ga0315547, IMG submission 202542) | Salt marsh sediment microbial communities from the Plum Island Ecosystem LTER, Massachusetts, United States - Salt Marsh Sediment SW1601-240 ...
ACCATCAGTAAACAGACCGATACGCACTATTCTTTCCCCCTAGCATGAACAGCTGCTCCAGAAGACAGTATGATGCCTTAAGGCCAACAAATCACATTCTAGCCTCGATCTCGAACACCAGCAACCGTATATCCACACAAATCGACAAACTCTCGTTTCGTTGACAGGAGTAGCAAAAACAAGTATGTTAGTCTTCACAAAGTTTCGGCTCTTTCGCAAGATAGCTGATGGAAAAAGGAGTTGCAACATGGGGAACCTTGGAGTAGTAACAGGTTACAAAGGACCAGAGACTACTACCAAGGAGGCTCCCACCTCAGCAACTCTTTCATTTAATCCATTGTACCAGTTTATAAGGGTGGGTTGTAAAGGACATCTCAGTTAACTCAAGTGGCCATAAAGTCTGGGTTTATCTCCGTGTGGATGGTCGGCGCAACGGGTTTCGTTGTCCGCATTGTAATCGCCGAATGGGAAAGATGCGCGAACGTCAGCGTGAGGTGTTAGATCTTCCATTGGGAACAGCTTTCCTGGTTTATCTCGTATTCACAGCGTATCAAGGCCGGTGCGCGCACTGTAGGAACATTCATACGTTCAGACCAGAAGGGATCGATGCCAAAGCACAGGGGACAGCTCGGCTTAAGCGCTATGTTAGTCTACTGTGTCGGTTCATGCCGACAGACAAGGCACCAAGGATCGTTCCCACCTCAGCGGATACAGCCAGGCGGTGGGATTCAGGGGGTGTAGTAGCTGAACACGGACTTACTACACCCCCTAAACAGGTGTTGATGGCCACATTACCTGAGCCTAAGCTAGATGGGATTTAAGCCATCCTTGTAGATGAGAAGTCCATTGGTAAGGGTCACCAGTATCTCGCCGTTGTCCTAAACGCAGAAACCGGTGAGGTTTTACACTTAGCCGAGGGTAAGAAGAAATCCTCTCTGCAAGGATTCTTTGACAAACTAACAAAGAAACAGAAAGTATCCATTAACGCAGTAGGGATTGATCGCGCTGGAGCATACAAAGCCGTGGTAGAGAAGGAGATCCCCCATGCTAGGATCGTCTACGACAAGTTTCATCTCATCGCCAACTACACCGGAGTGATCGACAAGATCAGGCGAGTGCAGTGGCGTAGTGCCAGCAAACAGGACAAAACGTTCATCAAGGGACAACGCTACAACTTGTTCCGCAATCCAGAGAATCCTTGCCCCGTGGAATACATACATCCAACTATTCCATGGGGTGAACCTGAGCAGGAGCTCTCATTAGCGAAACTGTTGTCAGTAAATGAGAACCTAAACAAGGCGTACGTACTCTCGGGGGGTGTAGTAAGTTCCAAGGTGGCTACTACACCCCCAAGGATGCATTGAGAGTGCTGTGGAGATACAAGTATGCTAAGAGTGCCAGCAAGTATCTTGACCAGTGGATCTTGTGGGCAATGGAGACAGGTATTGAGGCTATCAAGAAGTTTGCTCGTGGTCTTGATAGGGCACGTGATGGTATATTAGCGTTCTGTAAACACCGCATCACCAGCGCAAAGATCGAGGCGTTCAATGCTACTATCGCACGTATCGTTCGCCGTGCATGTGGCTACCGTGACTTGGAATACCTCTACCTTAAGATCAGACAGGAGGCGTTAGAAACATGATCAGCCATCTTGCGAAAGAGCCTTTCTCATCTCTCTTGCTTGCGGTTAATTGAACTAGGTAAGAAGAAAGGACCGGTCAATCAACTACATGACAGTTGAGACGATCTCAGAGTGCTTCAAGCAAGAGGAAGCATGAAAAGAGTTATAAGCATTGGGGTCAACTCTTGCAATAACACATTTTCTTGGGAATTCCGGTGGGAATTCCGTGAAGGCAAACCTCAATCCGACCTCAGTTGTCTCAATCAGTGTCGGTAAACGCCCCCTCGCTGGCCAACCTTGACCACAACAACGACGCAGTCATCATCCTGAACCTCGTAAATGATGCGGTAGGAACCTCGGCGAACTCGGTAGCGCTCCTGATCCGTGAGTTTCTCGCACCCGTTGGGGCGAGGGTTCACAGCAAGCGTCTCGATCCGCTGCAGGATTCGCCGAACGTCCTTCTTGGGAATGGCGCGGAGGTCTCTCGCGATGGACTTCTTGAACAGAAGACTATATCTTGCCATGCACTTTCAGGTCTTCGAGCAGCGCCTCATACGTGATCGTCAGCTCGGCTGCCCGTTCCTCGAACGCCGCCAAGTCCTCTTGGTCCTCCCGAAGCGCTTGCCGTACGGCATCATTGACGAGGCCGGAGATCGAACGTTCCGTTTGCACCGCTTTTATCCGCAAGGCCTTGTGCAGCTTAGGATCGAAGTAAATGGTCGATCGCTTGTTCATCGGGCTCACCCCTTGTGACATTCTAGCGTCATAACACCACAACGTCAAGTTGCCCCGAAACGTCTGCAGTCTCGCCCAGTTTAAGGGAATTCCAAGGACGAAGCGTGTGGTGCACGCGTGGATCGATCAAAACGGCGGGGGCTCCCTGCTTCCCGCTTTGTCACTTAGGGTGGCTATCTTTCTATCCGTCTCTATTCATGTTTTCTGGGTAATGGTGGGAAAATGAGAGGAGAAATCCCTGTATAATCATTGCTGATCAACCAGTTACGTGTCCGCACTTCGGGCACTTTCGCGGATGACAGACACGACAGTAGACCTTACCGCATTGGGTGCATGGTCCATAGGCTTTGGGGGTCACTAGATGCAATTGGTCATCGCAAACGGAGCGCGGCCGTTCCCAAGTATAGCTATATTCGCAGGGCGCTGGTTCCAGTTTGCGCGTCAGTGGGTTCCAGTCCAGGGCGATACGGCGCTCGCCCTTGCGGCGTCGGATCGATATCTCGAATCGCTGTACCGGCATGATCAGCTCCAGCGTCTGTATCCACCTGCATTCCACGTTCATGGCATACTTCTGCCGTAGGTCGCCCACCTTAGCCTGATACTCGCGGAGGATAGCTTGTAGGCGTTGCTCAGTATGCTTCTGCTCGGAGCGTTGTCTCTCGGTCAGGTCAGGCTTTTGCTGGAGTTGCCGCATACGTTCAAGCGCCTCTTGACGTAGCTCCGAGTGATAATTGAAAATGCGTCTCAGATCGCGCTCCTGGCGCTGCCGCATGCTGCAAAGAAAGCGACCCAAGCAGTGGCGAATACGCGTTGGCAAAGCGCGGTTCAATACTGTAGTGAGACGCGCCATTCCCCAGGGGGAGCAGAGTTGTATCCCTTCAGGAAGGATGGTGTGTTCACTCGCTGCTTCCGCCGCGGTGTACAACAACGGGTCGAGCAGGTTGTCTAGGATGCTGCCATTGTTCAGATTGATACCCAGATGCAATATGCCGTCCCGCTTCTCGTCGGAGATGGCGCTGTAGCGGAAGGCGATGATCAGATAGCGGGTCCAGGCAGGGGTCACTCCTTTGAGGCGATAGGTGGCATTTGTCAGTTCCAGCGTGTGTTCTACGATCCGCTCGGGGTTGGAAGGAGCGACGCTATCCACATCCAGGATTTGGCGGGCAAGGCGACCGTGTGTGCCCACGACTCGTTTCAGACGATTCATCCAGTCGGATTCCAGCGTCACGCGTTGCGCGTGTTCGGGCAATTCGGCACCAAAACCGAGTCGCGCCAGTTCCGGGATCTCTAGCGCTTGTTGCAACGCCGGTGGGATCATCACTTCCAGACCGTCGGGCGCGATGCGCTCTGTGACTGCACCTTCTGTCTCCAACACCTTCTCGACAAAACTCAGTAGCTCAGCCATCAGCTCTCAGTGTAGGATTCATTGCTTGCAACGCTCATCGTTAGGCAGTCTCGAATTCTTCGCCGAACAGTTCATCGTCCAGGACTTTGACCGCTTCGTATTTGCTCTTGGCTGCGACGATGCGCTCACCCAGGGCGTCGAAGACGGCGGGGCGTTCATGATCGGTGGTGTCTAGCCAGGCATCGAATACCATGTTGGCAAAATCCTCCTCGTCCTCCATTTCACCCAGGATGGCACCGATCTCACCGACCACCAGCTCAAACATGTTGATCTTCTCGTCCAGGATGCGTAGCACCTGTTCCTCCACCGTGCCCCGCACCGCAAGATTGAAAATAAACACCTCGCGTTGTTGACCGATGCGATGAATACGCCCGATCCGCTGCTCGATGATCATCGGATTCCAGGGCAGATCGAAGTTGATGAGGGTGTTGCAGAACTGCAGATTGCGTCCTTCACCACCGGATTCGCTGCATAACAGCACGTGTCTTTCCTCGCGGAAGCGGTCGATCGCCGCGTCCTTTTCCGGCCCGCTCATGGAGCCGTCGAAGCGTGCAAAGGCAATCTTGCGCTCGTTCAGCAGGCCGGCCAAATGTGCCAAGGTCTCCCGGTGGTGGACGAAGACCATCTTCTTTTCGTCAGGGTTCTTTTTCAAAAGATCGAGCAACGCCTGTTCCTTGATCCCGCAGGAGATGGCCATGTAGTGCTGGTGCAACGCCTGCCATGCAGGCTCTTCTTTACGCCTCGTCGCAAACCGCTCTATTGCCGCGGCAGCTGCGGTCGGCGAGGAGCCGGCGGCGCTTAGCAGATGCTGCAATGCCAGCCGCTGTTTCCCAGCACCCTGGGCATGGGCGGCTCGGAGCCGTCTCGTGATCTCACGGTAGCAGGCTGTCTCTTCGTCGTCGGGGTCGAGACGTAGAGTCACGGCCTGTCGCGACGGGAGGCGCACATCGACGAGGGAACGGGTGTTGCGAATCATCACATCGCGCATCAGGTCGTGCATCCGTTCCCGATTGGCGGGGATACGGGGTTTCGCCGGCGTCATATAAGCACTGCGGAACTCCTTCTCCGTCTTGAAGATACCCGGCTTGAGTAAGGTGAGCAGATTATAGAGTTCCACCAGGTTGTTCTGCACCGGAGTCGCTGAGAGCAACAACAGAAACCGCTTGTGCAGGCCGTCCACTAGTCTCCAGTTGTTGGTGCTGCGGTTCTTCAGGTGGTGGGCCTCATCGACGATGATCATGTCGTAGCGCTGCTTTCTCAGACGTGCGAAGTGGTCCTTGCGGCGCGCCGTAGCGATAGAGGCAATCACTCTCCGCTGTGCCCAAAATTCTTCCGGGGCGGTGCGGACGAGAGAGTTGTAGCTGGTGGCAAAGTTGATGCCAAACTTGGTCTCCATCTCCTCGTGCCACTGCCCGACGAGTGACGCCGGGGTCAATATCAACACGCGCTCCACCATACCGCGCAGCATGTATTCCTTAAGCACCATCCCCGCCTCCACGGTCTTCCCCAGTCCTACCTCGTCTGCCAGCAGCACCCGACCACGGAACTGCTTTAGCACCTTACGCACCGTCTCCACCTGGAACCAATAGGTGTCCACGCCGTGCAGTTGCGGCAGGCACAGCAGTTCATCGAAGCCACCCAAGAGGTTCAACCGCTCCAATTCCTCACGTAGGTGATACCAGCGACCGCCATCGGCGTCTGACGCTACGATACCGTCGGGCAGGAGTACATCCTTCACGGCCAAATCAAACTGGAGTGGGACATTCGCTTCAGCGCGGGAGAGTTCGGGGAACTGCTCCTCAAGTGCGGCGAAGGCCGCTGGGGCTTCAATGGTAGCGGCATCCCTGGCGGTGACGACGGGCGCGTCTTCTTTCTTTGTGGGCATACGTGTAGCGTTGTAGGACTTCCTTTCCCCTTGTCTGGTGATCTGCTGCATCCTAAAACGAATCTCAGTAATCCAGTGGACGATCCACTCATCAAGGAACTCACCACAGGGGGTGCAGTCAACCGCAGTATCGAACCGGTCCAACCGGTGCTGTTTCAAGATGTTATTGGCCTGAGGCCAGCGACCCTGCTGCGCGAGGGCGAGCGCCTTGTACAGATGATCGTCGCACCGGGGAACATAGCGCTTATTCAGACGCCTCAGAAAAGTTAATGCCCGCGCCGGCTTTTCCTCAAGTAGGGCTGCCAGTGCGCCAAGATTGAGCAACGCTGCATCGGTCGGATAGGCACGAATCGCCTCTTCGGCCAACGCCCGCGCCCGCGCCCTTGCCCCCTTCTCTGCAACCAGCTCAAATATCTCGTAGTGCCGCTTATCGGAATCAGACAATATCAATTCCGGCTGATTATTCCCTTTATGCCTCATCTCAAGTCACGCCCCAGCTGTCACTGTAATAATATGGAGAGTTGAACACATTTTCGGCCGCTTGTGACGGAATTGCAACCTCTGCCTGAAGTTCTCCTCAAGCTCCTCTTGAACGAACACCCTTAATCGGCACCAGGCCTTGCGATGCAACACCCCACTTGGCTCCTACCCATAAACTTGTATGCTTGGAAGGTATGCGCCCCGGAAACCAGTCTTGGCAGGCATACCCTGGGTATTCGAGGGACATCTCTAAAAGCGTGCGCCGTCTTTGATGAGTATCTCTTGAGTTTACCCTCGTGGTAGCCTTATTTGTGGCTCCTTATCATGTAGAATCAGGTAATTGGCAATGTGATTGAACTAAAGACCGGACTCCTCACTCCGCAAACCATCCCACAAGATGGAACCGACCAACCAATCCTCCTGCAGGAGGCGCCTCTGTTCTAGTAGCAGAATCGGTCAACTAAGGTTCGCAACACATCGTTGACAGGTGTAGCAAAAACAAGTATGTTAGTCTTCGCAAAGTTTCTCTCTAGAGGGGAGAGATAAGACTATGTTACAAAACACTTCAGGAATTCATTTGGCAAAACCAAGAAAAAGTGTCCAAGTTCACCTACCGGATAACAGGGTTTTCCAAGGAGCGCCAGATACATCGCTTGCCACGTTCTTTCAAAAAGCTTTTCCTGGCATGGCAAACCCTCCAGTCGCCGCAATCATCAATGGGAATCTGAGTGAGCTCACCCGGCCAGTGGTACATGATATAGAAGCAATCCCAGTTTTCCTCTCTGATTCAGATGGGATGAGGATTTACTGCCGCAGTCTCTCCTTCCTATTGATTGTGGCGGCATACAAGTTATTCCCACGAGCCCAACTGTTTATTGACTACTCAGTGCCACACGGCGGTTACTTTTGCCAGGTAGAAAGAGGGCGCCCGCTTAGTAGCGCTCAACTCTCCAAGATCGAAAAGCTTATGCAGACAATGGTAAAGGAGAATGAGCCAATCATTCGAGAGCGGCTTTCTGTTGACGAAGCGAAAGAGGTTTTTGCTTCACGCCAGGAGCTCCACAAGGTGCAGCTCCTGGAACGGCTCAAGGAGAAGCACATACCCGTTTATTCCCTATACGGATTCCGCGACTACTTCTACGGATATATGGTCCCTTCAACCGGATACTTACAGACCTTTGCCTTGGAGCCTTTCTCAAAAGGATTTATCCTTCGTTTTCCTCGTCGTGAAAACCTGAGAAAACTTCTTCCCCCACAGCGGTTCACAGTTTTGCGCAAGGTATTCGGCGAATACGGAAAGTGGCTGAATCTGCTGGGAGTAGCTAACGTCAATTCACTGAACAAGGCCATTGATTCTGGAAGGATAGAGCAAGTAATCCTCATTTCTGAAGCACTTCACGAAAAGAGAATCGCTGAGATCGCTGGTGTCATTGCACGGCGACAAAAAAAACAACGTCACCCTGTATTTATCGCCGGCCCATCTTCTTCGGGCAAGACAACCTTCTCCAAACGTCTATCCATTCAGTTACTGGCCCAGGGATGCCGCCCTTACGCCCTACAAATGGACGATTACTTTGTATCACGAGATCAGATGATCAAAGGGAAAAACAAGGAATTCGACTTTGACTCGATCGACGCTGTCGACATTCCGTTCTTTAAACAGCAGCTCTACGCCTTACTCGCGGGAAACAAAGTTAACCTTCCTCACTACGATTTCTACACCGGAACCCGAGAGCTGGGACCGACAGTGGTACTAGAACCTTCAAGTGTTCTACTGGTAGAAGGTATTCATTGTCTTAACCCCCGCCTGACAGCAGATCTAACGGAAGGAGACGTGCTCCGCATATTTGTCTCTGCCATCACTCAACTCAACCTAGATCGTCACAATCGTGTTTCCACTACAGATACCCGCTTGATCCGTCGCATCGTTCGCGATGCGGCTTCTCGCGGGTATACCGCGGAAGAAACTATTGCTCTCTGGGAAAACGTGCGCCAAGGAGAAAAACACAATATCTTCCCTTACCAAGAACAAGCTGACATAATGTTCAACTCTGCCCTGGCTTATGAATTGGCTGTGCTGAAACCCCTGGTTGAACCACTTCTTCTCCAAGTAGAAAACGTACGGGCACGCATAGAAACACAGCGGCTTCTTGCATTCCTGCGCTGGTTTAAGCCCTATACGGCCGGTATCATTCCCAGCAACTCCATTCTGCGCGAGTTTATCGGTGGTTCCAGTCTAGATAACCCTACCAGGACTAGTTAGGGGTATTCCTCTCCCTACAACTTTGGCCTTTCAACACTCTTCTTTCTTGTAAACAAGACCTCGATAAGTTGCCGCTGAGCCCTACAGGTGCTACAATGTCTCAGGTTGCGGGCATAGCTCAGCGGTAGAGCATCGGCTTCCCAAGCCGGGGGTCGCGGGTTCGAATCCCGTTGCCCGCTTAAGAGTTGGTCTCACGCTGAGCCTTCCTCTACAACATTGTCATAAACAAAGGGGTGCTATGAACCAGATCCAGGAACCCCTAGGTGTCTTGACCCTGGACAAACTGGAGGCACAGGTCAAGCAGTGCAAGAAGTGTGGCCTACAAGCTACACGTATAAGCGTTGTCTTCGGAGAAGGTAATGCTACAGCGAACGTGATGCTTGTAGGCGAGGGACCGGGTGAAGTAGAAGACAAGACCGGAAAGCCATTTGTTGGGCCAGCCGGACAGAAATTAGACGAGGTTCTTACCTCGGTAGGTATTACACGGGATGAGATTTATGTCACCAACGTGGTTAAGTGCCGGCCACCAGGAAACCGTGCCCCGAGCAAGGAGGAGACAGCAAATTGCACGCCTTATCTAGAAGCACAAATTGCCCTGATCAACCCAGGGTTGATCATCACGCTGGGAAACATTCCTACCCAATGGTTCCTTCCCAACATGCCTGGGATAACAAAAGTACGCGGGACCTGTCTTTCTTGGCGCGGTGGGATCAAGATCTTCCCCATGTTTCATCCGAGCTACCTCCTGCGCAACCCATCGCGTGCTAAAGGAAGCCCAAAGTATTTGACTTGGCTTGATATCCAAAAAGTAAAGGAATGGATAAATGAATATCCAGAAACAAGAAACGCCTGAAGAACGGCAGGCTCTCGTCCAAGAAGCCCTTGTTCAGGCTGACAAATTGCGTAAGAAAAAAGACTACAAACAAGCAATTAAGCTTCTCGTAGAAGCCCTCAAATACAATATAGAAAAAGCAATGATCTACTATCGACTTGGCAATGTCTATATTGACGGAGCTGACCTGGGTCGAGCCGAATACGCGTATAAACGTGCCTTAGAGATAGATCCACACCATGTGAATGCGATGCATAATCTCGCAATCGTTTACAAACGCCAAAAGAAAACCTCTCTCTATGTAAAAACCTTCAAGAAATCGCAACGTATGCAACTACGTTACCCACGCAACCCAAAACTCACTTCGAAACAGAAAACACGATTACGTCGCCTAAGCCTCAAGACTATCCTGTACATGCTTCTTGGTCTTGGCGCTGTCGTCATCATTCTTATTCTTCTCTTCCGCTAACAAATAACTCAACCAGGAATGAAACATCGTTTGACCCTATGTTCCCGATCGTGTATAGTTCTCTCGATTCCTATCTCAATAATCAGGAGAACATTATAAGTGGCAAGGAAAAGAATCTATGAGATTGCAAGAGAACTAGGTGTATCCAGCAAGGAACTAATCACGAAACTGGAGCAAATGGGGATGCCTGGTCTTAAGGCAACCAACACAGTCGATGAGGAAGAGTACTCTCTTATTCTTAACCTTTATCAAGAGGACGTAGCAGTTGCTAAACCAAAAGAAGAGCAACACAAGCCTAAGAAAGGTGTCCCTCGCGCGCCTATCGTCTCCGTTCTCGGCCATATAGACCATGGCAAAACAACCCTTCTCGATGCAATTCGCGAATCTCACCTCACTGATAAGGAAGCCGGGGGAATTACTCAAACAGTTGGGGCGTACCAGGCCGATCTGCGCGGCCAAAAGATTACCTTTATTGACACTCCCGGGCATAAAGCATTTACCGGAATGCGTGCTCGTGGTGCGATGGCTACCGACATTGCCATATTAGTGATCGCCGCTGATGACGGTATTATGGCACAAACAGTGGAGGCAATTGACCACATTCGAGCAGCTAACATCCCAATGATCGTAGCAATCAACAAGATGGACAAACCGAATGCCGACTTGAAGAAAGTGATGAATGACCTCGCCCAACGTGGCCTCACCCCAGAAGACTGGGGAGGAGACACTGTCACGGTACCCATTTCAGCTACCAAGAACGAAGGGATTGCCGAGCTGCTGGAAATGATCCTACTTGTTGCAGAAATGGAGGACCTGCACGCTGATCCAGATGGTTTACTCGAAGCAAGTGTGATCGAAAGCCATCTGTCCGTGGGTCGTGGCCCAGTGGCAACCACAGTAATCAGCCAAGGAACCATACATCAAAGCGATTGCATCGTTGTAGGATCAACCCATGGACGAGTGAGGACTCTAATCAACCAAAACGGGAAGCACATACGGGAAGCGACTCCAGGAACAGTAGTGGAAATCCTTGGCCTTCAAGAGGTACCACCAGTTGGAACACCGATCGAAATTGCCAAGAACATTACTCAAGCAAGGCAAATCGCTGCCAGCCGTGCCGCAAAACAGGTAACTAGACATCGAGCAAGAGAACAGATGAACGTGGAAGATCTGTTCCGCGAAGCAATGGAGGGAGAAAAGCTTAGACTCATTGTGAAAGCCTCGTCAACTGGAGCCCTAGAGGCAATCCGTCACGAACTCAACTCCATCACAGTAGACAGCATAGAGCTAGAGTTTCTCCATACAGGAGTAGGAGCAATTTCTGAAAGCGATATCCTTCTAGCTTCTACAGTAGCCAAAAACTGTCTAGTTCTTGGCTTTGGGACAAAGCCAGGCTCTAAGGCAAGCAAACTGGCCAGCCGCGAAGGAGTACTTATCCTCTCCTATGACATTATCTATGAACTGGTCGAGCAGATTGAGCGTGCTCTCAAGCAAATGGTCCCTCCAAAATACGAGCAAGTGAAGCTGGGTGAAACAGAGGTACGCGAGCTGTTCAAGGTACCTGGCGGTATAGTAGCTGGTTGTGCCGTTACCGCAGGAAAGGTAACTAGCAATGGAAAGATTCATGTTGTCCGAGGTAATGAACAGCTATTTACCGGACAAATTGCATCACTCCGCCGATTCAAGAAAGATGCTCGTGAGGTACAAAGCGGACAAGAGTGCGGAATCTGCATAAAGGACTTCGACAACATTAAAGTAGGGGATAAGTTCATTATCTTTACCCTGAAAGAGGTCGAACCCTAGCTCTCAACAAAGGTTGCCCTTCTTACCCAGTACTCATGTCTTCCTTGTGTAGTTTTCGTCAAGCCGAAACGCTTCAAATGACTCCCACTATGGCAACTCTACCCGGGCATGGTTGTGCGCTATACTGGGGCCATGGTATGAACTACGTAATACGAAACTATCGGATTGGAATCATATGAGCAAGGGATATACACAGGCCAGATTATGCGAAGAGATCAAGCGAAACCTTTCTCAGATCATTGAGTTTGAGGCTCGCGATCCGCTAATTAAGACAGCTCTCCCCACCATAATGGCAGTAAAGCTATCTTCTGATGCACGTTATGCCAAGGTATATATTGCCCTGGATTGCCCAGAAACGGATAAAGAAGCAGTAATGAAGGCTTTCCGGCACAACCAAGGGTTTTTCCGTAGCGCACTCGCCCATCGAATGTCCCTCCGCTATATCCCTGAACTCAGTTTCATCCTTGATGAAACCCTGGAATGGGCTATGCGTTTGGAACACCTATTGCGGGTTGATGATAGTGAAACCGCTACAAATTAGCCAGATCCTCTTGTTTCCATTTCGACACCTAGCCCTACTCTGGCTGTCTGTGTGTTTCTCCGTCATTCTTTATCTCGGCAACAGCCCAGCAAGTATCTACGACATACAAGATCCATACTGGGTAATCCCAATAGCTACTCTCATCCTCTTGTCTCCTCTATGGCATGGTTTGTTCATTCTGTTAATGAACGGCTATTACAGTAAATCCCCAATTAGCATCACTGAAGCGCTAAGTCAGGCTATTCCTCTTTATACTCGGCTCTTTGTTGGAGAAATCTTGGTTAACTTACTGGTAATCGGGGGAGCGTTGCTCTTCTTCGTTCCCGGAGTGTACTTCGGGTTGCGTTCAAGTTTCTATAAGCAGGCGATTTCAATAGGCGGGAGCACTACCCTTGCCGGAATAAAGGACAGTTTCACGCGGACACCGGGATGGCGGATTCCCAGTATGCTCCTACTGCTTCTTAGCCCTTTCTATGCACTTGCCTTCCTTTTCTCTTACTTTGTCTCAGCCATTACATCTGGCATAGTTGGCGAGGCGCTTGTTGTCCTTGTATCAGCCCTCATGTTCGCATGGACCAATACCTTACTAACCGTTATCTACCTAAGCCAAGAAACTCATTAGTTGTCAGGAATGGCGGTCATCAGACCGTGTGTAGCGTCGGGTCCTGCGCCCGACGTTAGAGATAACGGAGCGAGAATACGTAGACCGTTTGTAGCGTCGGGCCTTGTGCTCGACGTTAAAGATGTATCCACCGTCATTCCGGCCTGCACCGGAATGACGAATGGGCCAGAATACTAGGTTTCACCTTTGAACCATCAGCTCTTATGGAGATTAAGGATTAGATAGACTTAACTCCGATAGTTCCTGGTCTTCCTAACTGACAGGAACTCCAGCTTTCCTATTGTATTGCAGTTTCCCAGCTTCACGATCATCTTTCCCACTTAATCCTTAATCCTGTCTTTCGACCTTGGACCTTGGACGTTGGACTGGTTCTATCTCACTCATCACTTGTCACTGCTTACTCCTCAAACACCGAGGAACCAATAATGGGAAATGTCTCAGCACCATGAGGCATCACAAGAACACGATAATCCTTGCCAAACCGTTTGCGGGCTGCGTTAAGTACCTCTGCGGGACTGCTCACGGGTTCCAGGAAGAACCGCTCAACAAATGAACGATCCCCTTCAGAAAGAAGATAGATCTCTGCTCGCTGTAAATCCTTAGCAAGATAGAGCGCCTTATGGCCGCCTAGCTTGAACCCTTCCTTGGCAAAGATATCAAGAACATCCCTGGGGTGCTTAGATCGCATTGCCCAATCAGCAAAGACATCATTGCCTGCGCCATCGGGGCATGCGGCAACAAGAAGAATGATACCTCCACGCTTGACAGCCTTTCCTGCATTGTAAAGAGCCTTGTACGACTGGTATAGATCGATATCCTTAGGGTGTCCACCAGCAGAGACGACCACCAAATCTGCACGCTCAGGTACGGTCACCCGAAACAGCGAGTCCCAGAACGCCCGACCAACAGCGTGTGCTCCCTCTAAGTCACCGATAACCACCCGCCCTACTTGACCCTGTCCATCAAGTACACAGTCCACGATAAAGTCAACACCAACCATCTGCGCCGCTTCGCTCATCTCTTCGCTGATCGGATTTCCTTGATAAACACAGGCCTCACAGCCAGGATCCGTAAGCTGCGCATGGTTCTTCTCAATCGTCTCCCGCCCAGCCACACCGGGAAGTATGTTCTTCCGTCCACCAGAGTAACCAGCGTAGTAGTGCATCCCGATATGGCCGATAGTCACCACTCGGTCAGCCTCAGCAACATGCCGGTTAACGAGAATCGGTGTTCCCCGTCTGCTTGTCCCTACCTGCAGCAAATCGTTATCACAATCATGAACCTCCACCCTGAACCTGTCCAATAGATTGCCAAACATCGCTTGTAGCTCTTCCTTTGTGGGAGGTCTATGTGTCCCCGTGGCTACGATCAAGACAACGTCGTCTGACCGTACATTAGTGTGTATGCACTCCCAGAGCAGCGAAAAGATCTCTTGAGTCGGGGTCGATCTCGTATGATCCGTAACCACAAAGACAACTCTTTCTCCTGGTTTGATGAGTTTTGCTGGGTTCTCAATCCCGATAGGGTTCTTCCACGCGTGTTCGAATGCCCGTTCAATCGTTTGACCTGGTGCATGCTTTCCAGTCAGAATACCAACCAAATTATTCTTAGGGACATCTATCTCCACCAGGCTCTTCCCGTAGGGTAACTTGATATGTGGCATTGTCTATCTCCTTCACATGCAACCATTTTAACGCTCGGTAACAAAGACTCAAACCTTGCAATAGGAATCAATAGCGGCTAGCATCTCCAACGAAAAAGAGGAGGGAGTATGCAAAGGCAGTTTCTCACATCGGAATCCGTAACCGAGGGACATCCGGATAAGATTGCCGATCGGATTTCAGATGCTGTGTTGGATAGTATACTAGACAAAGACCGCCACGCCCACGTTGCCTGCGAGACCTTTCTCACTACCGGGCTTGCGCTTATTGGTGGGGAAATCTCCACAGGGGTATATGTCGATATCGATCGGATCGCGCGTCGCGTAATCAAAGACGTTGGTTACGACAAGGCTGCGTATGGGTTTAACTACTTTGACTGTGCAGTGATATCAACGATCAAAGAACAGTCAGCGGATATCGCTGCCGCAGTAGGAACAACCAAAGATGTGACAGATATCACAGTCAAAGACCCGTATGACGTCATTGGTGCCGGTGACCAAGGGATTATTTACGGTTATGCATGCACCTCCACACAGGAATTAATGCCACTTCCAATAATCCTTGCACACCGACTGACAAAGCAACTATCCCAACTGCGCAAGGACGGAACGCTTCCTTACTTGCGACCAGATGGAAAGTCACAAGTGACGGTCGAGTACGAAAATGATAAACCGATCCGCGTCGCCACAGTCCTCATTGCCGCTCAACATGACCCCGGTGTTGAGCAAAAAATCCTAGCGCAGGACATAATACAGCAACTGATTCGCCCAGCCATCGATAACTGGATCGATGACAAGACGAGATTACTTGTCAACTCCTCAGGGCGTTTTGTCATCGGAGGACCGGCATCGGATACCGGCGTAACTGGTCGTAAGATCGTCGTCGATACCTATGGAGGATACGGATCCCATGGGGGCGGAGCATTTTCAGGGAAGGACCCAACCAAGGTTGATCGCTCAGCTTCCTACATGGCCCGCTATATCGCCAAGAACATTGTCGCTGCCAAGCTAGCAACAAGAGCGGAACTCCAGATTGCCTACGCAATCGGCCGTGCTGCCCCCCTTGCAGTAAACTTGAATACATATGAGACAGGCATTGTTTCAAACGAACAACTAACCAAAGCTGTCCTCAAAGTATTTGACCTACGCCCTGGTGCCATAATTGATCACCTGAATCTACAACGGCCGATATACGAGCCTTTCTCCTGTTATGGACACTTCGGACGAATTGACCTCAATCCTACCTGGGAGCAAACCGATCGCACTGAGAAGCTAAGGCGGGCAATTCCTCGCCATGGAAAGATCGCGTAATAGAATGAAACAGGGTTCGTTGAGTTCGTTGAGTTCGTTGGGTTCGTTGGGTTCATTGAGTTCGTAGAGTCCACAGGGTTCTTTGAGTTCGTAGGGTTGAAAAGATAGCCAGGAGTTGTGAGTCGAAAGCTCAGGTCAAGAGTCAGGAAGCAATCACAGGGGGCGCGGAAGTGCTAGGGCGCAGAGGTGCTAGGGGTGCTAGGAGAGCAGGGGCAATTGCGGAGTTCGAATTGCGGATTGGTACATCAACAATGAACAGAGAAGAGCTAGAGAGACCACAGGAGGGGCAGAGGTGCTAGGGAGCAGAGGTGCGGAGGCGGGGAACGAAGATAGTAAGACATCAGTTCTCAGTCGTCAGAGCGTTTGTAGGGTCGGAAAACAGGGACAGGCAGCTTTTTGTCTTGGGCTCGGTAAAAACCAGCCAGTCCCTGACGAGCAGTGTCGCACCTAGAACATCTCACCTAGCACCTAGAACCCGTCTTTACGACTCCTCACTGGTTCTTGTCAGTCTTTACCGTTTTTCGACTTTGGACATTGGACTGGTTCTATCTTACTTGTCACCCATTACACTTCACTCATTAGCGTTTTTCGAGTCCCGACTGGTTCTTGTCACTTATCACTTTTGCTCGTTACTATCATAGCAGTTCCTTATTGTCGATCTTCTTCTTCATCATAGTTATCACTTCAGACAGTGGGCGGGGGCCAAGATCTTCTCTGTTTCTGAGCCGCAAGGAAACCTTTTCTTCCTTTGCTTCCCTTTCTCCCACAATGAGCATATAAGGAATCTTTTCAAGCTGTGCTTGACGGATCAAGTAGCTAAGGGTACGATCATGACTGCTCCAATCCTCGGCACGAATTCCTGCCTCAACAAGCGCATCCTTCACTTGGCACGCGTAATCACAAACCACTTCTGTCACTGGAAGCACGGCTGCCTGTATTGGTGAAAGCCATACCGGAAATGCACCCGCATAATACTCCACTAACAACGCGTAAAACCTCTCTAGGGCACCTAGAAGGGCTCGGTGAATCATGTACGGACGATGCTTTTTGCCGTCTTCACCTATATAGCTCATGTCAAACCGCCCTGGCAAGTTGAAGTCGAATTGGATCGTTGTGCACTGCCATAATCGGTTAAGCGCGTCCTTAATCTTGATGTCAATCTTGGGTCCGTAAAAGACTGCCTCACCCTCCATCCGTTTGTAGGCCAACTTTCTCATATTAAGAGCCCTCACAAGAGAAGCCTCGGCCTCTTCCCACAGATAATCTTCGCCAGCGTACTTCTCTGGGGTGTTTGGATCACGCACCGAAAGCTCAAACCTGAACGCCTTGAATCCGAAACCACGCAACAGATTCAAACTGAAATCGAGAACGCGCAGGATTTCATCATCGATCTGTTCAGGAGTGCAAAAGATATGTGCATCATCCTGGGTAAAGCCCCGCACACGCAACAGACCGTGCAGTGTGCCGCTACGCTCATACCGATACACTGTACCAAGCTCAGCCCATCGCAATGGCAAGTCACGGTAGGAACGAGTACGTGAATTGTAGATCAAGATGTGAAACGGACAATTCATCGGCTTTAAGTAGTATTCCTGACCGTCAACATCCATTGGAGAGTACATACTGTCTTTGTAGAACGCAAGGTGACCCGAGGTCTCCCATAGCTGCGCACGACCAATATGAGGCGTAAACACAATGTCGTAACCACCCTCATAATGTAGCTTGCGCCAGTAGTCCTCGATCAACACGCGCATCCGTCCACCCTTAGGATGCCAGTACGCCAATCCGGCCCCGGCTTCCTCATGGAAGCTAACAAGGTCAAGTTCTCTAATCAACTTACGGTGATCACGTGCCTCTACATCGGCAAGCTTATCCAGGTAAGCATCAAGCTCTTTCTTCCTCTCCCATGCCGTGCCATAAATCCTTTGCAACATTGGTCTACTTTCATCGCCGCGCCAGTATGCACCGGCAACCGACATCAGCTTGAATGCATTCACCCTGATTTCACTTGTGTTCTGCAGGTGTGGCCCACGACATAGATCAACGAACTCGCCCTGCTTATACAGGGTCACCGTCTCTTGCTCTAAGTCCTCTAGAAGCTCAAGCTTCAATGGCTCATTCGCTTGGGAAAGGATCTTGCGCGCCTCATCCTTGGTCACATCCATCCGCTCAATAGGCAAGGCTTCGCCAACAATCTTCCTCATTTCCGCTTCGATCGAAAGAAGTTGTTCGAGAGTAAACGGATCAACATCACCAAAGTCATAGTAAAACCCATCCTCGATTGCCGGACCAATTCCCAATGTTGCCCTAGGGAACAATCTCTTCACTGCCTGGGCCATAATGTGCGTTATCGTATGGCGTAACACCTCCATTTTTGGCCCATCAGGCAAAGCAACATGGATCATACTAGTACCTCCCAAGCAATATCTCTTCCTAAATAAATCGTACTAATCAATGAGAATATCGAGTGAAATCAGCTGTTACTAACTACAGAATATAACGTGACAGATTGGGATCCTCAACGATTCCAGCAAGCTGCCTAACCACGTACTCCTCATCAATTACAACCTTCTTGCCACGCTTATCGCCTGCGACAAACGATATCTCTTCCACCAGTTTCTCCATCGCGGTAGACAACCGTCGCGCACCAATGTTCTCCGTTGTTTGATTAAGCTCATACGCAATCTGTGCGATTCTCACTATTGCGTCCTCAGTAAATTCAAGTTTAACCCCTTCTACCGCAAGAAGCGCTTCGTACTGCTTAGTAAGAGCATCCTTTGGTTCACACAAAATGCGACGAAAATCTGCGGCACTGAGATTATCCAACTCCACGCGAATCGGCAGTCGCCCCTGTAACTCAGGAATAAGATCAGATGGCCTCGACATGTTGAATGCACCGGCTGCGATGAACAGAATATTCTCCGTACCAACAGTCCCATAACGAGTACGAACGCGAGTTCCTTCAAGAAATGGCAGCAAATCCCGTTGCACTCCTTGACGAGACACTCCTGGACTACTTCCCTCATCCTGCCCGCTGACGGCAATCTTGTCGATCTCATCCAAAAAGATGATCCCCATCTCTTCGGCTAGTTGTAGTCCCTGCTGCCGTATATCATCCATGCTGATCAATTCGTCGATTGTCTGCTCGAACAGGATCGGCCTTGCCTCACGGATCTGCAAACGCTGTTTTTTTCGAGAGGATGGAAAAATCCCCGAAAGCATATTCCCCATATCAATACCCAACTGGTCTCCACTATCTTGGCTGAAAATCTCTAGCTGAGGAACCACCTGTACTTCAATCGTAATCTCAATGTAACGTTCCTCGAGGTCACCATCAATAAGCTTCCTGCGCAATTTGTCACGCGTCTTACCTACACTCTCCCTACGCTCTTCATCGGATTCGGTGATCGGCAGTAACACACCAAGTATCTTTTCCGTAACAATCCCTTGTGCTTCCTCTTCTACACGTAGTACTTCCTCTGAACGAACCATGCCAATTGCCACACCAACCAAATCACGAATCATCGACTCCACATCACGCCCAACGTAGCCAACCTCCGTAAATTTCGTTGCCTCTACCTTGACGAATGGGCAACTGGTAAGCCGCGCCAGCCGCCTTGAAATCTCCGTTTTCCCTACACCGGTTGGCCCAATCATTAGGATGTTTTTCGGTTTGATCTCCTCGCGAATTTCCCCTTCGACCAGCTGACGTCGCATCCTATTCCGTAAGGCAATTGCCACTGCACGCTTTGCCCTCTCTTGACCAATAATGTACTTGTCAAGCTGGGCAACAATCTGTTTTGGAGTCAAACCACTGACCCCATTAGAAGAAACTTCAACCAACTCACCCATTTTCCCTTTTTTGCCAAGTAACTTCTTCTAAGGTAATCTCTTGATTAGTGTAAATATCAATCGAACTTGCTATCTCAAGTGATTTGCGTGCAACATCAGCAATCGACAGATTAGAAACAGAAAGCATTGCCTTGGCTGCTGCCAAAGCATACAGACCACCGGATCCAATCCCAATCACTCCCCCATCTGGCTCGAGCACATCGCCGGCACCAGAGATCATCAAGATCCCTTCTTCGCTGACAGTCACTAGAACCGCTTCTAAGTGACGTAAAATCCGATCAGTACGCCATTCTTTCGTCATTTCCACCGCAGCTCGCCGCAGGTGTCCATCATACTTACTAAGCTTTCCCTCAAGTCTATCCAGCAGGGAGAGGCAATCTGCAGTTGCGCCGGCAAATCCAACAAGAACTTGACCATCATGCAAGCGATATACTTTCTTGGTGCTACTCTTGATGACCGCGGTCTCCAGGGTAGCTTGTCCATCGCTAGCAATTACAGCGCGGTGTTCAGCTGCAGAATAAATACCGATAATTGTTGTGCCCTTACAATGTGACATAGGTCTATTATTCTAGTCTGCTGAGCTGCTATCCGCAATCCCGGCAAAACGGCATCCAGGACAGATGTCCCCTTCACCACTAAAGACAACTCCACAGCAAGAGCAGCGTTTTGCCCCTCTTCGAAGCTGTACCTCTTCTCGCTTACGAACCGTCAAGTAGAACCGTTCAAACAACTCACGCAATCCTGGATCCGCCACCTGGGCAAACAGTGTATGTGCCTCAGCACGATCACTCGCTAAGAGCCTACCCAAATTCTTGCTTACGGGTTGAGTTCTCGTAAATCTCCCGGGCACGAAACGGATCCTTTTCACAATGTCTTTCCCTACAAGCTTATTGATTCGCTTGATATATTCGTCGCTAAGTAGCGATAGATCCTGTGCTATTGACGGGGAAGGGACCTCTATCCACAGTGTCCCTTTAGAGAAACGTTGTGCTCGTGTAAGTGTAGCAATTCTTTTACCGCATACCTTATCCCACAAGAGAAGTGTTTGTTGGTAACAGTAATCTTCCCACAGATTATTCTTTCTTAGTACTGTTTCTACCCAGTTCATTACTAAACCCCTGTAGTAGTTGTAGTCAAATACTTTACTGTGGAAAAGTGATCGTTTGCCTGTCTATATCCTAGCTAAGCTTGTGGAAAACCCTGTGGAGAAACTGCTGAAACAGTTAAAAACCAGTGGATATAGGCGGTGGAGAAATTCACCCCTGGAAGTCAACAACACTTTTCCACAGTAAAGTCGTGTTTTTTACCCTTTTTGCTCCGCTTTTCCACAGGGTTTTCCACAGCATGATCCAAGGCATTCTTGCCTAAGTAGTACGAAACCGTGAATTTAGGTCTTCCTGAATTTCTTTAATTTCGCCATACAAGAGTGGAGTTTGTTCAATTAGAGTTTTGATTTTCATGTAGGAATGCATGATTGTTGTGTGATCACGATTGCCGAATTCTTTTGCAATTGCGGGAAAGGAATGATTGGTCATTTCACGGGCAAGATAAATGCTAATATGTCGCGGCTGAGAGATCTCTTTTTTTCTACTTGATCCCTCCAAATCATGTAGCTTGAGGTGATAGCGACTGGCTACTTCTTCTTTGATGTGAGCAATGCTTAGCGGCTTTCGTTTGCCTTCTTCCGGAAGCATCGTTTCCAGGTTACTCGGGGTTAGCTCTTTCCCTTCAAGCTCGGCGTAAGCAATGGCCTTTACCAATGCACCTTCCAGGACACGAACATTAGAGGAGATACGGCTGGCAATGAGTTCCAGAATAGTGTCATCGACTGTGAGTCCACGGCTATTCGCCTTTTCCCGCAAAATTGCAATTCGTGTTTCCAAGTCAGGTGGTTGGATGTCAGCAACTAATCCCCAACGGAACCGGGAGACCAGTCTTTCCTGTAATCCAGAAAGCTCTTCCGGAGGACGATCACTGGAGAGTACGATTTGCTTCTCACTACCGTAAAGCTCATTAAAGGTATGAAATAGCTCCTCTTGTGTGCCTTCCTTTCCTTCCAAGAAGTGCACGTCATCGATTAGTAATAGGTCGATGCGTCGGTATTTCTCACGGAAGGCAGATGTGGTATTATTGCGGATTGAATTGATCAGTTCTATGGCAAACCGCTCGGAAGTTGTATATACAACAGCTCTAGGAACTCCAGAAGATATGATGAAGTTGCCGGTTGCCTGTAGCAGGTGGGTTTTCCCGAGCCCGACGCTGCCGTAGATAAACAGAGGATTGTACGCTTTTCCGGGTGCTTCAGCAACGGCTAGTGAGGCGGCGTAAGCAAGATGATTGTTGTTTCCGCGCACGAAGTGTTCGAATGTATAATCGGGGTTGAGTGGGAGCGTATTACGTACGTGTGTTGAAGTAATGTAGGGTTCAAGCTTTGGCGGATCGGGTGTGGGTGATGTTTGACCGGTAACTTGGAGTGTGATAGTAACTTGCCTTGCACAAACCTCAGATGCTATATCCTCTAACAAGCTGTGATAGCGACGCTCAATGCCACCCTTGTAGAAACTGGTCGGAACACCAATTAGCAGTGAATGGTTCTTAAACTCTAGAAGACGAGCATTGGCAAACCAGGTTTCAAAGCTCGTTTGTGAAATCTCTCCCTGTAGCTTTTCCCGCACGTGTTTCCAGATAGTTAAGGGACTCTCATTCATTGTTCCCCTCATCATATTATTATAAGATAGTCCATCTAGGAATCCCTAGTCAAGGAAGGTTGTGGTGCCGAGGCCCAGACTCGAACTGGGGACACCGGCCTTTTCAGGGCCGTGCTCTACCACCTGAGCTACCTCGGCATATCCAGCAAGCGGGGACGACCGGATTTGAACCGGCGATCTCTGGAGTGACAATCCAGCGTCCTAAACCAAGCTAGACCACGCCCCCGAAACACAACAACTCATTGGGCGAGACAGGACTTGAACCTGTGACCTTCCGGATGTAAGCCGGATGCTCTCCCAGCTGAGCTACTCGCCCATTATAGCTCAAGCACTTAGTTTGCTACAAATCTCTGTTTCAGTGTCCCCAAGGGGATTTGAACCCCTGCCGCCGGGATGAAAACCCGGTATCCTAGGCCGCTAGATGATGGGGACAGATACAAAAGGATTATAGGAGTCCGGATGCGTCTTTTCAATCAGAGTGGGTCGTGCTGGATTTGAACCAGCGGCTCCCTGATTAAAAGTCAGGTGCTCTACCCCTGAGCTAACGACCCGAATTTCTAATGTGGAAAACATATGGGTCGTGCAGGACTCGAACCTGCAACCGACGGATTAAGAGTCCGTTGCTCTGCCAAATTGAGCTAACGACCCGCAAGAATTTATCATACGTGATCGATATTTGACTGTCAAGGTTGTATTAACAAGCTGCTATCCACTACGATTGGAGTTATGGAACGATTTCAGTTTGATGTGCCAGAAAAGGCACCGCTTGCCGAGCGTATGAGGCCAACAACGTTTGAGGATCTGGTTGGACAAGGGGATATACTTGGCGACGGGGCATCTTTGCGCATCCTTGTTGAGCAAGGTAAGTATTCTTCCTTTCTATTTTGGGGACCACCTGGGACAGGCAAGACCACAGCGGGAAAGATTATAGCCCGCCGCTCAGGAGCGAAATTTGTGCATTTGTCGGCCGCTCTTTCTAATGTGAAAGAGGTGCGTGCAGCGCTAGAGCAATCACATGATCGCTATGTTATTGAAGGGCGACGAGATCTCTTGTTCCTTGATGAGGCACACCGGTTTAACAAGGCACAGCAGGATGTACTTCTCTCTTATCTGGAGGAGGGAAGTGTCATCTTTATTGGCGCAACAACAGAGAATCCTTCCTTTGTTCTGAATGCTGCTCTTCTTTCGCGCTGTCAGCTATTTAGCTTCTCTCCACTTTCAGAGGATGACATGCGAGTGGTCTTACAGCGCGCACTGAATGTTGAGCAAGGACTGAATGGACAGTATGGACTTTGCTCTGAGGCAGAGGCTGCACTGATTGCTTTCTCAGATGGTGATGCGCGTCGTGCTCTTTCTACACTTGAGCTAGCGAGTGTCATTGCGCCGGGGAACAAGATCGATGTAGCCTTGATTGAACGGGCGCTGCAGCGCAAAGCATTGCGTTATGATCGGGCCGGAGAAGAGCACTATAATCTGATTTCAGCGCTTCACAAATCAATCCGCAATTCAGATCCGGATGCTGCCCTATACTGGTTAGTACGGATGATTGAGGGTGGCGAAGATCCTCGCTACCTTGCGCGGCGACTGATTCGTATGGCCTGTGAGGACGTCGGTCTTGCTGATCCTCGAGGGTTGGAGGTGGCTGTTGCCGCGCAAAAAGCAGTAGAAAGCGTTGGTTTGCCTGAGTGCGATCTTGCCCTTGCTCAAGCTGCTCTTTATCTTTCCATGGCTCCGAAGAGCAATGCCCTTTATGTTGGAGTTGGCGAGGCGAGAGGGGATGTGATGCAACGCCTAGATGAGCCGGTCCCATTTCACTTGAGGAATGCTCCTACTAAGACAATGGCCAAGCTTGGGTATGGTAAGGGATATAAATACGCACACGATTTTGACACCGGCGTTGCGCCAATGGATTGCCTCCCACCATCACTAAAAGGTAGACGCTATTATCGGCCGAAAGGGTTTGGGTTTGAAGTGAAGCTTGCGGAAAGATTAAAGCGCATAGAAGAGGCGAAAGAGGAAAGCTGAAATGACCAGTCTCTCGCAGAGACGCAGAGAACGCAAAGAAGACCAGAGAATGAGGGTGGGGTTTTGATAAAGATATTATCATGTTTTCTCTTCAGTACAATACTGCTTAACCGCGGAGTACGCGGAGGAAACCCTCTTTAGTTTTCTGAACCATGAATTATGCCTTTCTGTGCGATCTTAGCGCCTTGAGTGAGCGAAACGAACGGGCGAGAGGCAAAGCTTGTGTCTCTCGTAGATGCCCAGTGGTTGATTGCCCATACTTGGTTGTGCCCGTCTGGCCAGGTGGGCGGGGCAAATAGCAGGGAGCCAACAAATAGAGGAAATGAAAAAGCGAGCACATATCCTTGCGTCTGGCCGGGTTCAAGGTGTTTGTTTCCGCATGTACACGTGGGACAAAGCATCGTCCCTTGATTTGAAGGGCTGGGTGCGTAACCTTCCTGATGGACGTGTTGAAATAGTTGCTGAAGGTGAGGGGGAAAAGATTGCTCTATTTCTTGATTTGATACGCAGAGGCCCATCATCGGCACAAGTGACAGACTTGCAGGTTGACTGGCCAGCCCTGCAAGGGGAGGATCAGTTTACCGTTCGTTAGCGATCTTAGCGACTTGCCGAGGGAAAAAGCTTAGCCTCTCGCAAAGGCGCAGAGAATGCGAAGGAAAACAAAAAGAGGGTGAAAACAAAGGCGCTAAGTATGTGTCCTCTGCGATCTTAGCGGCTTGAGTAAGTGAAACGAACGGGCGAGAAAGAGCTTGCCCTCTCGTGAGAGAAACGAGATCTAGCTTCGCTGGCTACAAGGTGAGAGAGTGTTAGCCGTCGGTTGCGTGCTTCTTGTACAAGTAGCGCTTGATGTCAAGTTTCACGCTTTTCTCGAATGGTTGATCTGTTAAGGTAATAAGGTCCCTATTCTTGATCCGCTTAAACATGGCCAGGTTTTCGCTTCTTTCTCTGATCTGTTTCCAAATATGATCGATCGCATCGTCAGATTCAGTGACCCCTAGTTCGTTAAGTGTTGGCCAATTTGGGTAGACCATAGCCGCAACGGCAGGGGCACCCTGACGCTCTCCTTCGTAGATCATTATCTCTTCAATTGCAGGGATGGTTGAAAGTTCCCATTCGACTTCCTCGGGATACACATTCTTGGCAGTTTCAAGGACAATTACGTTCTTTGCCCGACCAGAGATAAGGATCCTATTATTGCTGACGAGGCTGCCCAAATCACCCGTGTGAAACCATCCATTCTCGTTGATGACTTCTCTAGTCGCCTGGGGATTCTTGTAGTAACCGGTCATTATGTTTGGCCCACGGGCGATGATCTCCCCAACGCCATTCTTATCTGGGTGATCAATTCGAAGCTCTACTCCTTCAATAGCGGCCATTCCAGGCTCACTAGGAAACTGCTCGCACATGCTAAGCACAGGAGAGGTTTCAGTGAGTCCATAACCTTCTAACATCCCGATTCCCATTCGACGGAGACCTTTTGCCACTTTGTCATTAAGGGGTGCTCCTCCAGAAACGAAAAACCGGAAATTCTTGCCGAACAGCTTCCGTGTTAACAGTTTTCCCATTAGCGTGGGAGAAAGACGTTTGATCGTTCTCTTTATCAGGCTTTTCTCAGTTGAGCTGGATATTTTTCCGTAGAGTACGTGGTATAGCTTGGGAACGCCTAGTAGCACCGTTGGCCTTGCTTTCAGCATTACCTGAGTAAGGTTGCGATCGACAGGAGCGTAGGTTGTTGTTGCCCCTGAAATCACAGAAGTAAGTAGCGTAACTGTCAATCCGTAGATGTGGTACCAGGGAACGATGGAAAGGAAGTTATCTTGCGTGGAAAGCTCAACGATCTTACAACAGGCAAGGGCATTGGAGGTGATGTTGGCATGAGTAAGCATTGCCCCTTTAGCGTTGCCGGTTGTCCCAGAGGTATACATAAGGATTGCAAGGTCATCTGGGCTGGTGTCCACAACGGGAAGTGCTTTCTTGTTAAGCAGCAAAGCATCGAGGAATAGCGTGTCTTCTGTTGTAGGACGATCCATTGAGATAAGGAACAGGTCAGTAACGAAATCTTGTTTGGTTGACTCCAGCTTGGCAAGCTTTTCTCCGGAGACAATAACCCCTTTGGCGCCGGCCTCGGTCAAGATTCGTTCGATTTCTGCCTGTTGTAGTTCGGGGTCTAGTGGGACTACGGTGGCTCCACAGTGTAGGGTCGCGAAAAAAGTGGTTGCCCATGCAGCTCGCGGTCTAGAGATGAGAGCGATCTTGTCTCCTTTCTCGACACCTAATTCGCTGAGGGCACTAGCTAAGCGAGCAACTCTCTCGCCCAATCGACCATAAGAGATCTCGTTTAGAATCAGATGAATGCCGCGACTATGTTTGCGTTCCTTAGGGATCAACATACGCAAGGCCACCTTGTCTCGATAGGAGGTAACAGCCTGTTGAAACAGTTCATTAATTGTTGGATACATGATTACCTTCCTCATCATATCTTACGGGCTTTTTCATAATGAATACGATTATAGGGAGGAACTAAGACAGGTCAAACTTTTCGAGCACGAAAACTCCTTCGGCGTTTTCGATCACCTTGTTGATGTGTAGTTTTGCCTGATCTAGGTCGGTTTTTATCTTTGTGGCGAGGGCAATTCCCTGTTCAAACAAGCGAAGTGCCTCTTCTAGTGGGAGATCGTTTTTCTCTAGTTGCTTAGTAATCCCTTCCAGTTTTGTCAAAGCTTCGTTGATTCTCAACTATCTATCACCTCCTCTACCTGTGAGAGAATTTTACCCTTTAATAAGTGAGTTTCGATCTGTTGCCCTTGTGCTAGACACGCAGAGTCTCGAAGAGAGGTAGTGCTACCGGCCAGGAAGGTTAGGGAATAGCCACGCTGAAGCGGTAGTCTGGGGTCAGAGAGTCGTAGTAGCCCTGTCAGTCCTTCTTGTCGCTGTTTTTGCCTTTTCCATGACTCTTTTGTCAGGCGCAGGAGTGTGGCAAGAAGAATGTCTAGGCGCTGGCTTAGTGTCTCCATTTGTCTGCTTGGCAGGCGAAAAATGTACTCTTTGAGCTCTGTCTGCAAACCTCTCTCTTTCTGTTCAATAAGGGAAGTCATTCGCTTACCTAGCATATCCACAAGGGTAGTTAGCGTAGAGGTAACCTCTGTGTGATCTGGCACCGCGAGTTCTGCGGCAGCCGACGGTGTAGGGGCACGTAGATCCGCGACAAAATCGGCAATTGTGAAATCAATCTCATGACCAACGGCTGACACAACCGGGATAGAACAGGCGAAGATGGCTCTAGCCAGTTGCTCGTCGTTAAATGCAGCTAGATCTTCTAGGGATCCACCGCCCCGGCTGATGATCAACAGATCGAGTGGAGTCTTATCATGGCTAAAGCGTTCGGCAAGCGCGACAGATGAGACAAGCTCATAAGCCGCTGCTTCCCCCTGAACCAAAGCAGGAAAAATGTAGACCTGTATTGCGGGCCAGCGCCGGGAGAAGATGGACAGGATATCACGGATTGCTGCACCGCTGGGTGAAGTAACAACACCAATCCGCTGGGGGTAATGTGGAAGTGGCTTCTTATGACCTTTGTCAAATAGTCCTTCTTTATTCAGGTTCTCTTTTAGCTGTTGAAAAGCTAACTGTAGTGCACCTAAGCCGGCCGGTTGAATGAGAGCGACGATAAACTGGTAGCGGCCACGTGGCTCGTAAATCGTCAGTCGTCCGTAGGCAAGGACCTGGTTTCCGTTATCGAGTCTCAGAGAAGAGAGCGTAGAGCTGCCCTTGAATCGAACAGCAGCGATCTCAGATGTGGCATCTTTGATTGTGAAATAGGTGTGCCCAGAAGGAGCAAGGGTGAGATTGGAGATTTCTCCCTTTAGCCAAAGGGAACCGATCTCGCTCTCCAGGATTCGACGAGCTTCTTTGTTCAGCTCCGATACACTGTAGATACGTTGCTTTGGCATTGTCATCAGTAAGTGTATCGTCAGCATAAGGGAAAGTGAAGGGGGGTTTAGGGAGCCTTGAAAAAACCCCTGGCTATTGCTATATTTGCATTCTATGCAGGAAAAAAGGGGTGATCGATTCCCCGCTACCAGAAGGCTCAAAAGAAGGGAAGATTTCAACCGGGTATACCGTAGCGGCATAGCATGGAAAGGAGGCTACTTCTCCCTTTATCTTCTCTCGAGTGGATACCTTGGGCGAATGGGGATCGTAATGACACAGAGATGGGGAAACGCAGTGGAGAGAAACAGGATGAAGCGCATTCTCCGGGAGATATTTCGTCGACATCAGTTGCTTTTCGCTGACACAGATATGATCGTACAACCGCAGAAAAAGTGCAAAAGGAAATCTCTAGGTGAGATTGAGCGACGTCTAATTGAGGAATTCAAGGCGGCCAGTAGGCTGGAGGAGACAAATGGTTAATGAGACGATTTTCCTTACTGAGGAAGGATACAAACGCATGCAGCAAGAGTTGGAACAAGCAAATCAGACACTGTATGAGGAACTTCCACAGAAATTGAAGCACTCAAAGCTAAGCGGGGGAGATCTTCGGGAGAATAAGGAATACATATATCTGCAGAGCGAGCAGCAATATTATGAGCGTGAAGTGCGGCGTCTTACCGGGGTTCTGGAAGCAGCAGAGATTATTCCAGAGGATAAGATATCAGGGGAAGAAATAGTGATTGGCTCTAGTTTCATCCTGCAGGATTTGGGTTCTGTCGAAAGCGGGTCATTTACGTTGGTAAGTACGGCCGAGGTTGACCTGGAAAAGGGAAGGATTTCCGTTGCTTCACCGGTGGGTGGTGCTTTGCTGGGCCGACGGAAGGGGGATGAACTCTCTGTAGAACTTCCAGGTGGCGCCGTCCGGTTTGTAGTTCTGGCGATCAAAAAGGAGCGATGAGCGAATCATTGGTGCAGGCAAAGCTGGATAAACTTGGCGCTTTGCGACGCCAAGGGACTAATCCTTATCCGGCACGTGTTGCTCGCACACATACTATTGGAGAGGTTACTGCTCACTTTTCTGTGCTTGTGCCGGAAGAAAGGAGTGGTAAACAGGTGACGATTGCTGGTCGTGTGGTTGCGTTTCGACGAATGGGGAAGGCTTCATTTTTCGACTTGAGGGATGGGACAGGAGAGATACAGGTATATGTAACGCTGGACGCCTTGGAAGCGATAGGTTATCAGAGCTTGTGTGACAACGATATCGGAGATTTCCTCCAAGTATGTGGGGAAGTTTTTCGTACTAAGAGGGGAGAGCTGACGATTGATGTCGCGAATTGGGCTCTTCTAGCCAAATGCCTTCGTCCACTTCCCGAAAAATGGCATGGCCTAAAGAATGTGGAGTTGCGTTATCGTCATCGTTCCCTTGACTTGATTGCCAATGAACGGGTACGTGATACGTTTATCCGCCGCTCACGCATGATTGCCGCAATGCGTCGCTTCTTGGATGAGCGTGGGTTTGTTGAAGTAGAAACACCAATGATGCAACCGATGGCCGGTGGAGCTACAGCCCGGCCATTTATTACTCATCACAACACGCTTGACATTGATTTGTATCTACGTATTGCTCCCGAGCTCTATTTGAAACGACTTGTAATTGGAGGATTGGAACGGGTATATGAGTTGGGAAAGAGTTTTCGTAATGAAGGTGTTTCTACCGAGCATAACCCTGAGTTTACTACCCTAGAGATCTATGAAGCGTATAGTGACTATGAAGGAATGATGTCTCTAGCCGAAGAGCTGATACAACGAAGCGCCATGGATGCAATTGGCTCCGTCAAGATCCATTATCAGGGACAAGAGATCAGCCTTGAGTCTCCCTGGCGACGGCTAGACCTGGAGGAAGCGGTTGAAGACGCATCCGGGATTCCCGTAGCCAATCGATCTGCTGAAGAGATTCTATCGGATGCAACACTGGCGGGAATTGATCTTCCCGTGTTGCCACGCGGGAAATTGATCGATCAGTTGTTTGAAAGATTTGTCGAGTCAGGGCTGATCCAGCCAACGATTATCAAGGATTACCCGGTAGATACCTCTCCGCTTGCCAAGAAAAAACCCGACATGAAAGGAGTAGTGGAGCGATTTGAGCTTTTTATTGGTGGAATGGAGTTAGCCAATGCTTTTACTGAATTGAATGATCCAATTGATCAGCGGTGCCGGTTTGAGCAACAGGAAGGCTGGAGAAGGGATGGAGATGACGAGGCACAGCAGATTGATGATGATTTTCTGTTCGCCTTAGAACATGGAATGCCTCCGACTGGTGGGATTGGGTTTGGGGTCGATCGATTGGCAATGTTGTTGACCGATTGTTCGTCCATACGTGACGTAATTCTTTTTCCAACTCTAAGGACAAAGGAAAGGCGATGATAAGCGCGTGGACTCGTGTAGCTAATCGATGGGATGGTGTCATTAATGGGCTCTTGCGCTGGGACGTAGAAGCGCTGTATGCGGTTACTGAGAATACGCGGCTGAGGTGTGTCGCGCGTTTACTTGTTGGTGCAACTTACCTTGGCGATGGTTATCTATGGGGCGTACTAGCTCTGGGATTGATCCTGTTTGGCGAGCCAGTAGATAGGAGCTACGTACTAATAGGGGGTGGAATATCCATTATTAATATTGCCATCTTCCGTTTGTTCAAGTTGTTGTTTGCTCGACCTCGTCCAGTGTTTGTTACATTTGGCTTACGTTCGCGATTCATGGATAGGTATTCGTTTCCTTCTGGTCATGCCACTACATCCTTTGGCATTGCCTTGGTGATTTCTCATTGCTATCCTTTACTTGCGGTACAAGTTGTCATTTACCTTGTTGCTGGAACGATTGCTCTGTCCCGCGTTTACATGAAGGAACACTATCCTTTGGACGTCATTTGTGGAGCACTTCTTGGTATTTGCACTTCCGCGAGCCTTCTTCCCGTTTTCGAGCGGCTGCTTTTTTGACACGGCTCTCCCCGTAGTCCTAAAATATGGAGTATTGAGTGCTAAGGCTAATCTGGAGGGGGAGGAATGAAGAAGTATATCTCTAAACGTGCAATAGCTACGAAACGCTCTGCAATCCGTGAGTTGCTTAAGCTAAGCGAAGAACCGGATATTATTTCGTTTGCTGGTGGGTTTCCATGTCCGGAAACATTTCCGCATGACGAGTTGGCGGAGATTGCCGCCGATGAGTTACGTGAGAACTACGAGAACGTTCTTCAGTATGGGTTAACGGAAGGAAGTCTGACCTTGCGCCGCGCAGTTGTTGAGTGGCTGCAACCACTTGGACTACGGTTGAGTGTTGATCAGATTCTGGTGACTACCGCTTCTCAACAGGGACTAGAACTCGTATCTAAGGCCTTTCTAGACCCGGGTGATGTCATATTTTGTGAAGCGCCAACCTATCTAGCGGCACTTCAAGCGTTCAGCTCATTTCAAGCCGAAAGAATAGGAATCTCGATGGATGAAGATGGGATGAACCTTGATATCCTTGAAGAGAGGATTGCCATAGCCAGACAGGATGACAAAACTCTGAAAGCAATCTATGTGATCCCTGACTTCCAGAATCCGACCGGAATCACAATGTCGCTTGAGAAACGCAGGCACTTGCTTGAGATTGCTCGGCGAGAGGAGCTATTAGTCATTGAAGATAACCCATATGGCCAACTGCGTTTTGCTGGAGAAACGATCCCAACCATCTGGAGTCTAGATACTGATAGTCGTGTGATCACGTTGATGACCTTTTCTAAGGTGTTATCTGCTGGGCTGCGGCTCGCTGTGTTGTTTACTTCCGATAGTGACTTGATGGATGTTCTTGTACGAATGAAGCAGGCAAGTGATTTATGCACCTCTAAGCTGACGCAGCACATGGCAGCACGTTATATCAAGGAGTACGATATGGATGAGCACCTAAAAATGGTTCGCACATGTTACCGAAAGAAGCGCGACATGATGATTGCGGCTTTGGAGCAGCACATGCCACAGAATGAAGGGATTACTTGGACTCATCCAGATGGCGGCTTGTTCTTATGGGTACGTTTGCCTGACGAGATTGACACAGGGAAGATGTTTCCACGCGCAATTGAGAACAAGGTGGCCTATGTGGTCGGCAGTGACTTCTACCCCAATGGAGGGGGAGAGAATACGATGCGCCTTTCGTTCTCGTTGAACAGCGAAGCAAAGATCGATGAGGGAATCAAGCGCCTTGCGAAGGTTGTGCGCGAGGAACTTGCTGCTAAGCGAGTGGGGGTTGGTGTGTAAGGAAAGTCTTCCAATAAGGGAATCTTGCATCAACTTCTTTGTTGTAGGAGGGCACCGGGAAGGTCTTCGATGAAATGGGTGAGTAGTTGAATTGTATTCTCCAGATCGTTCAGTCGCACTGTTGAGGTTGGTGAATGGATGAATCGACAAGGGACTGAAAGAACGCCAGCAATGACTCCTTCACGTGTTAGGTGGATTGCGCCAGCGTCAGTACCTCCATAGGTTGGTAGTTTGTATTGATAGGGGATTGCCTCTCGTTCAGCAGTTTGCTCCAATGCTCTAATTAGCTTGGGTGAAACGATGATTCCACGATCAGCAACTGTTATTGCTGGACCGTGGCCAAGACGCACTGGCTGATTCTCTTCAGGAATTCCAGGCATGTCCGCTCCGATAGTTCCCTCTAGGGCCAGAGCAAGGTCCGGGTTTATCTGATAGGCAGCAGTACGTGTTCCGCGCAGGCCTACTTCTTCTCCAATCACAAAGGCAAAGACCAGGTTTAGGTTAAGTTTGGCGTCTGCTAGTCGGTGGGCTGTCTGAATCATTGCCACACAGCCCACTCGGTCGTCAAACGCCTTTCCAGTCACGTATCCATCTCGAAGCTTGGTGAATGGATAATGGATTGTAAGGGGATCACCAATACAGAGGCCCATGTCGGCCACCTCTTGTGATGAGCTGCCCCCTACATCGATAAACATCTTCTCTATGGGGATTGGCTCCTTGCGTTGTTCCGCTGTTAGAATGTGAGGGGGAGCAGAGCCAATCACACCACAATGCTTCTCTCCTGAACGGCTGAGGATTTCTACGCGATGACCGGGGATAATTCTCTCATCCCATCCGCCAAGCGGAGTAAAGCGCAGGTATCCATTGTTGTCGATCCATTTTACCATAAATCCTACTTCATCCATGTGCGCATCAAGCATAAGGGTTAGATCGCTGTTTCCTCTTCGCGTGGCAATGAGGTTTCCAAGTGTGTCCGTTCTCAATTCATCGACATATGGCGAGATGAATGTCTCGATCTGTTTACGTACCTCGTCCTCGAAACCAGCAACGCCGAAGGCATCCGAAAGTTGTTGTAGTAGATCAATTGATTCCATTACTTACCCCCCTCTGATTTGACAAGAGTATAAGTGAAGTCAGAGATTTTGCCAGCCGGTCTCTTGGCGTTGGCAGTCAGTTGGGTTCGTAGGGTTCGTTGAGTTCATAGAGTTCATTGAGTTGGAAAAGCAAAGGAAGTTGAGTAGTTGAATGGTTGGTTAAGTAAGGGATCGCGAGTTGATCGCTGAAGGCTGATAGCTGAAAGCTGTGATGAGTGATGAGTAACGTAGAACCATTATTACGCTGGTTGCTCTTCCATTCTCATCGACAATGCGCGTTTGTGCACAATGCCTTATAATGAACACAGTGGAAAGAACCTAAGGAGCATTTTATGCAAGGATTCCTGCGGCACTTAAGGGATACATTCATCAGCGGCCTTCTGGCAACCCTCCCCGTTGGAGGAACAATATACCTCATATGGTTCCTGTACCACTTGATGGATGGATTGGTGGGAAAAACAACGCCCTTTGGTAAGACAGTAGAAAGAGTGCTTGGCCAATGGATTCCTGGAATGGGAATCTATATGACAGTAATACTTATCCTGATAATAGGATTCATCATGCGGAATTTCTTTGGTCGTTATCTTCACTACTACCTGGAAAGAATCGTCTTCTCGATTCCCGGTGTACGCAAGATGTATTTCACATTGAAACAATTTAGTACCGCATTGCTCACACACGACACCAGTTCTTTCAAACAGGTAGTTATATTCGAGTACCCAAAAGAGGGGATAAACATTATCGGGTTGATTACTAATGACGACCCCGGGAAATTGCAGCAAGAAACGGAAGAAGAGTGTGCAATAGTTTATGCTCCAACTGCGCCCAATCCTCTTTCCGGGATGATGTTGATCATTCCCAAACGCAAACTTACCTATGTTGATATCCCTGTAGATGATGCGCTTTCAATGATTCTTTCCAGTGGATCGGTCTTGCCGGATAGCGTGTCAAAAACGGAACCTAAACCCCGTCCCCGTTTTCATCCATTTGGGCATCATTAGGCGGTAATTGTATGGCAATCTTCAAAGAGAAACATTACTTACGAGTTAAGCTGGACAAGGAAACGGATGAAAGCCTATGGATGCAGTGCAAGTCCTGTGGCGAGCTTGTGTTTAAGCGGAGGGTACGTGAGAATAATAACATATGTCCGTACTGTGGTGAATACTTCTTCCTCACAGCAAAGGAGCGCATTGAATCGCTGATCGACGAAGGGAGCTTTACCGACATCTCTAAGCCGATTATGGCTGCCGATCCTCTCTTGTTCCAAGATACAAAGCCTTATCCACAACGAATCGAGGAAGCACAGCAGAAAACAGGGCTTGCGGATGCTATTATCATCGGAAGTGCAGCCATCTCTGGAATCGTTGTAGTAGTAGGGGTAATGGACTTTCGTTTCATTGGAGGAAGTATGGGTTCGGTAATGGGCGAACAGATTTGCCATGGAATGGAGGAGGCAATCCGGAACCACTACCCATTTATCCTTGTCTCTTCATCTGGAGGAGCACGAATCCAAGAAGGTATCTTGTCACTTATGCAGATGGCGAAGACATCCGTGGTGCGTGCTCGACTTGCCGAACAACGCCTTCCATTTATCTCCGTGATGACCTATCCCACAACTGCAGGGGTACAGGCCTCAATTGCTAGTCTGGGAGATGTGATCATCGCTGAGAAAGGCGCAATGATTGGGTTTGCTGGGCGACGGGTAATCAAGGGTACAATCGCTGAGGAGCTTCCACCTAATTATCAAACCGATAGCTTTGCCCTTGAACATGGCAGTATTGACCGTGTCGCAAATCGTGAGTACCTACGTGAGGAATTGAGCAACGTTCTTCGCTTCTTTGTGAGGCAATAATGGCTGAGAAAAGGACTATTGAACTCTTGGAAGCGAAAATACAAGAATTGCGTGAACTGAACAAAATGGAAGAAATCGATATGTCCAGCGAGATCGCCCGCCTAGCAGAAAAACTCGAAGGTCTAAAAATCGATACGTACAGCAACTTAAGCGATTGGGAACGTGTAAAGATTGCCCGCCATCCCGAGCGACCCTATGCACTTGATTACATAGACAAGATATTTACCGATTTCTATGAACTTCATGGTGATCGGCTCATCGGAGATGATCGTGCGCTTCTTGTAGGATTGGCTCAACTGCAGGGTAAGCCAGTAGTTCTTTTGGCCCAACAAAAAGGGCGTTCCACAGAGGAGAAGAAACAGCGATACTTTGGAATGCCGCGCCCGCAAGGATACCGGAAGGCAAAACGGATAATGGCGCTTGCAGAGCGGTTCTCTTTTCCTCTGATCAGTCTAATTGACACACCTGGGGCCTATCCAGGACTAGAAGCGGAGGAATTCAATATCGGCGGAGCAATTGCGAATAACCTCCTTGCAATGGCAAGGCTGCCTACTCCAACGATTGCGGTGATAATTGGCGAGGGGGGATCAGGCGGTGCATTAGCAGTGGGTGTCGCCGATCGCGTACTCATGTTAGAGAACGCAACCTACTCTGTGATCAGCCCTGAAGGGGCATCCGCAATTCTATGGAAAGACAAAGGAAAAACCAGACAGGCAGCACAAGCGCTCAACCTTACCGCAGAACACCTGCTCAAACTAGGAGTAGTCGATGAAGTGATTCCAGAACCATTAGGTGGCGCGCATGAGGATCCCCAGAAGACAGTCGCTTCTCTTAAAGAGGCCCTCATACGGCATTTTGCTGAGGTTTGTAACACCCCGCTAGAAGAACTGCTCTCTGCTCGCTACAAGCGGTACCGTTCCTTTGGTTGCTACCGCACCTTAAGTGATCGCTAAGAGTCATTCACCGGCTATGTATGTTAATACTAGCACTCAATAATACGAACAAGGTACCATCTCGGGTGGTCCATGTCTTATGTCCCCTTGAATGGAGAGAATAACAGGGGTATAAGCTACCTGGGGGTTGATAACAGATGGCATTCTTCAATGGAAAAGATCTGCGGCAGGTCTACAAGAAGGCACAGGCAGAGCAATATGGTTTGATGGCCAATAATATTGCCGAAACTAATGTACTTGTTGGCCTGCTTGAAGGATACGCCAAGCGGTGTTCCGATCTCGTCATCCAGGTTAGCCCGGGAGCTGCTGCCTTTGCCGGCGGTGGAAATA
>Ga0315547_1000540_pt1 | contig 36549 bp, 30 predicted proteins | sample SalMarSW160240MG_2_FD_202542 | JGI IMG/M metagenome (GOLD analysis project Ga0315547, IMG submission 202542) | Salt marsh sediment microbial communities from the Plum Island Ecosystem LTER, Massachusetts, United States - Salt Marsh Sediment SW1601-240 ...
CCCTGCTCAGGACGTACTTTCCCGGCCAAGGCACCCTTATACCAGAGCCTTAATCCGAGCTTACCCTAATATGACAACAGTAAAGGATCTCCAAGGCATCAGGGGCAGAATGGATGGCGCCATTAGTGGCTGCCCATTTCATCCCCGCTGTACCCAGGCAATAGACATCTGCTCAAGAGAGGTGCCGCACTTGGTATCTAGCCAGGAACACCAAGTTGCCTGCCACCGTGGTGGTATCGTAACGCTACTATCAACCAGGAATCTGACCAAATCCTTTGGCTCGCTCAAAGCGGTTGATTCGGTAAGCCTGCACATTGAAGGGGGAGAAACACTGGCACTGGTAGGTGAGAGCAGCTCAGGAAAGACTACGCTGGCCAAGACAATTGTGGGGCTTTACCAGCTTAGTGAAGGTGCTGTATACTTGGAAGGTGCCAAAGTTGATAGCTGGCGAAAGGATTTCTATCAAAGTGTGCAAATAGTTTTCCAAAATCCCGGTGAATCGCTGAGCCACCGCTTATCAGTGCTGGAAGCGGTGGTAGAGCCACTCGATATTCAGGGGATAGGAACGAGGGAAGAGCGGGAGCATAAGGCAGTTCAAGTCTTGGGAGAGGTAGAATTGCCTCAGAGCAGGGAATTCCTAGGCAAGTATCCCCACCAGTTGAGCGGTGGCGAAGCACAGCGGGTAGCCATAGCTCGTGCCCTGGTATTGGAGCCAAAGTTGCTTATTGCCGATGAGCCCACCACCTTTCTGGACGCAAGCGTGCAGGCCAAAATCTTGAAGCTGCTACTTAATCTACAGGAGCAGCGAGGATTAAGTATGTTGTTCATTACCCACGACATTGCCCTGGCAAGGAAGGTTAGCGATAGAATGGCCATAATGATGGGTGGTAAGATAATCGAAGAAGGACCCTCAAGCCAAATTGTGGTGGCACCGAAGCAGAATTACACCAAGAGCTTACTGGATACAGCTTCGGCTCTGCGTATAGACGAGCCAGGTGCCGCTAGATTTTTGATCAGTAAGGAGAGATAGAAATGACAGCTGCTTTCCATCTAGGCCCGCTGACCATCCACCGGTACGGCATCATGCTTGCGATAGCCGTGATTACGGCGATATCGCTGGCTTTCAAAGAGTCTGGGAGACGAGGACAGTCCTCGGAGCATGTCACCAACATGGCTCTATTTGTTCTTCCCCTTGGCATCATTGGTGCCCGCCTTTATCAAGTTATTAATGGGGGTCTTTCGCAAGATGGCTGATGAAATCATTTAAGAGGAGTAGAAGCCAATGAAAATAGCTATCTCAGGTAAAGGGGGCGTGGGGAAGACCACACTGGCAGCACTCCTGGCTATGGCTTATGTGGAGAGCGGTCATAGGGTGATCGTAGCTGACGCCGACCCAGATGGTAACATGGCTTCAGCCTTGGGCATTCTGCCGGAATTAGCTGAGGGTATCACTCCAATAGTTGAAATGGGAGACCTAATCTATGAGCGCACCGGAGCCCAGCCAGGTACTATTGGCAGCTTCTTCCGCCTAAATCCAAAGGTTGATGATATCCCGGATCGCTTCTCTGTGGAGTGGGAGGGAGTCAGGCTTCTGGTTATGGGGACGATCAAAGGTCCGCTTGCAGGTTGTGTCTGCCCCGAGAGCGCCATGCTGAAAGCATTGTTCACCCATCTCATCCTTGGGCAGGACGAGGTTCTAATTCTGGACATGGATGCGGGAGTAGAACATCTGGGCCGGGGAACAGCTCAAGGGGTGGATGCTTTTATAATTGTGGTTGAACCGGGGCAGCGTAGTTTTCAGACCGCCCGAGCAGTTAGAAAATATGCCTCAGGTCTGGGGGTAAGCCATTGCTTCATAGTCGCTTCTAAGACGAACAACGAATCAGCACATCAATTTATCGAGGAGCACCTGCCTGATTACGAAATTCTAAGTTTCATGGATTTTGACCCCGATTTGCTTCGTGCCGACGCTCAGGGTAGTAATGTTTACCATTCAGCACCCAGGAGTGCTATGGTGGCCCGGCAGATAAGAAGCAAGCTGGAAGAATTCTTTAAGAAACAGATAAGGGAAAAAGACAGGGAAGCCTGTAGTTAAGTTAATGCCACTGCTTTTGCACAAAGGATGCTGGCTGACTTGGCTGTCGGAAGGAGGAAAGGCCATTACCCACGGAAAGCTATTACGATGGATATGACCTTGAGCGAGCCTATGAGCTTGCTGCCGAGCAACTGACCAACATTAGCGATATCGAGCAACTATACCTTAGAAACGGCGCTAGATACCAGGCAAGAAGTTCCCAGAAAGAAATCATCATTGAATATCCAGCTATCCCTGAGATCAGAACAGTCCGACCACCTCGCCTTTTTCGTCCACGTCGATATCCATAAAAGCTGGGTGGGTGGCCAGGCCAGGCATGGTGCTCATCTTGCCGATCAGCGGGTAGATGAAGCCCGCACCCACGCTGGCGCGCACCTCTCGCACCGGGATAGCAAACCCGGTCGGTACTCCTTTCAGCGTCGGGTCATGCGACAGCGACAGATGCGTCTTGGCCATACATATCGGCAGATTCCCGAAGCCCGCACGCTCGTAGTTCTCGATCTGTTTCTCGGCCAGTGGTTCATAGGTTACGCTGTCCGCACCGTAGATATCCTTGGAGATCTTATCGATCTTCTCTTTAATTGACCAGTCCAGAGGGTAGAGGAACTTGAACTTCGAAGGCTTTTCGCAGGCAGCGATGACAGCCTCGGCTAGCTTCGCGGCGCCCTCGCCGCCGTTAGCCCAGTGTGTGGTAACGACTGAGTCCTCCGCACCCTGACCAACAGCGTATTCGCGGATCATCTCCAGTTCGGCCTCGCTGTCATCTTGAAAGGCATTCACAGCGACCACAACTGGGATACCGAACTTGAGTGCGTTCTTGATGTGGGCGCCAAGATTGCACAGACCCTTCTCCAACAGCGGCAGATTCTCTTTGGTGTAGGCTTCATTCAACGGGATGCCAGGCCTAACCGTGGGGCCGCCGCCATGCATCTTAAGTGCCCGTACCGTTGCCACGAGTACGACCGCATTTGGGGTCAGGCCGGAGGTGCGGCATTTGATGTCGAAAAACTTCTCCATACCGATGTCCGCACCAAAGCCGCTTTCTGTGATCACGTAATCAGCGAGCTTGATTGCTATCTTGTCGGCGATGATCGAGCTGTTGCCGTGGGCAATGTTTGCGAATGGTCCGGCATGGACGAACGCAGGTTGCCCTTCCAGGGTCTGCATGAGGTTAGGCATTAGCGCTTCCTTCATCAGAACTGTCACCGCACCGGCCACGCCTAGTTGCTCAGCGTTAACTGGCTCACCGTTCTTATTGAGGCCTACTATCATCTTGCCAAATCGTTCGCGCATGTCTTGAAGGGAGGTAGCTAGCGCAAGAATAGCCATGATTTCTGAAGCCACAGTGATATCAAAGCCAGTCGTCCGGGGGAATACCGAGCTTGCTGAGCCATCCTTTAGCTTATCGTCGTTGAACCCGACCTGAATTTCGCGCAGGGCGCGGTCGCACACGTCGACCACGCGTCGCCAGGTAATGGTATCCGGATCGAGATCCAAACGTTTCAGACCACGTTTGAGGAGCTGCTCGTTGGTCTGACGGCTCTCATGGTACATACGTGTGTCAATCGCGGCAGCGACCAGGTTATGCGATACACTGATCGCGTGGATGTCACCGGTGAGATGCAGGTTGAAATCCTCCATCGGGACAACCTGTGAGTAGCCTCCGCCGGCTGCGCCGCCCTTGATGTTGAAGGTTGGACCCATGCTGGGTTGGCGAATACAGCAGATTACATTCTTGCCGAGCTCTGAGCCCATGGCTTGGGTCAGGCCGACCATGGTCGTGGACTTGCCTTCTCCTAAAGGGGTAGGCGTAATAGCGGTGACGTCGATGTATTTTCCGTTGGGCTGGTCTTTGAGCCGCTCTACAATATCGATCTTAACCTTTGCTTTCCACGTCCCAAATGGGTTTAGTTCCTCTTTATTGATGCCCGCTTCCCGAGCAATTTGGGTGATCGGCTTGATTTTCGCCTCTTGCGCGATTTGAAGATCTGATTTCATTCACTATCCTCCTTGAAATTTGGTGATGAACCTCGTTAGATATTTATTCCTGCTTCCTGTAAAATTGCCGGCACATGGCGTTCCCAACCCATGGTCATCAAATGGGAATTCCGGGGACGTAAACCCTATTTCCGCTGTCTGTCCCGAAACCCATCATGCTGGTTCTGTAATGCCCCTTAGAAGGACATTTTAGATTTGTAAGTGTAGAAGATGGGTTTGACAGTAGTTCTAATGCTGATACATTGGTTTTCTTGGCGTATTCTTTGGTAAGGAATTTAATTGGCGAGAATTCTTTCATTTCGCAACCCCCCCTCTCTTGCAGTATGGTTAGATTATTGACAACGCTTCATTTCGTGCTGCCAGATCCGTTCGGAATAGGCCACGGATCGCAGTAGTGACCATCCTTGATCCTGGCTTGCAGATTCCTCTCAACGTCATACACAAGTGCTCTCCTTCAAGGCGTACTAACACTCCATGTGGACGCAGCTTTTTCATGAATACATCTGCCAGTTGCGAAGTCATGCGTTCCTGTAGTTGTGGACGACTGGAGGCGATTTCTACTGCTCGCGCTAGTTTGCTCGCTCCAACCACTAGCTTGTTCCTGGGAATGTATACCACACTTGCTGTTCCTATGAAAGGGAGAAGGTGGTGCTCACAGAGGGAATGAAATGGAATATCACGCAGGATCACCATCTCATCATAATCAGCATGGAAAAAGGCTGTAATCGCATCTTCTGGTTCACGCTCTATGTCGCGGAAAAAATCTTCGATAAACATAGAGGCAATGCGTTTTGGGGTATCTCTTAGACCTTCACAGCTTAGATCTAGATCTAAGCCCTCCATTAGCAACCGTGCTCCTTGCTCAACCTTCTTCCGATCCATCTGATCTCCCTATTAGTACAAGATTCTCATGACAAGTAGTTAGAGCAATCTCACTACCTGGCCATTCTCATCAAGATCTACTTGCATAAAGGCTGGTACTGATGGTAGCCCGGACATAGTACGCATTTTACCACTTTATTGATGCCCGCTTCCCGAGCAATTTGGGTGATCGGCTTGATTTTCGCCTCTTGCGCGATTTGAAGATCTGATTTCATTCACTATCCTCCTTGAAATTTGGTGATGAACCTCGTTAGATATTTATTCCTGCTTCCTGTAAAATTGCCGGCACATGGCGTTCCCAACCCATGGTCATCAAATGGACTCCTTGGCACATTTCTCTGGTCTCTCGGATGATGCGAGCCGTGATCTTGATGCTGGTAGCCACTTTGTCATCAGTTTCCTGCATCGCTTTGATGATCCAAGCAGGAACGTTCACTCCGGCTATATTCTTGTTCATGAAACGAGCCATCCCCGCTGATTTAAGAAGCACAACTCCAAGCATTACCGGAACGTGGAGCTCTCTTGCGCCTTCCATGAAAGTCCTGAATTCTTCTGGATCATAGACAGCTTGCGTTTGAAAGAACTGCGCTCCACCACGTACCTTTCTTTCCATCTTCAGAATTTGCAGTTCCATCGGCTCGTACCCAGGGGTTACCACAGCTCCCAGATGGAAGGTGGGGGCGCCTTCCAGTTTTTCTCCTGCCAGGTCAAGGCCTTCCTGAAGTTTCTTAGCTGCCATAAGAAGGGAGACGGAGTCAAGATCGAAGACTGGCTTTGCTTGTGGGTGATCACCAAGGATGACATGATCTCCCGTAAGACAAAGCACATTCTCAATTCCAAGCGTAAAGGCGCTTAGTAGATCGGATTGCAGGGCAATGCGGTTCCGGTCACGTGTAGTGAGTTGAAATACGGGTTCAAATCCAGCTTCTTTCAGAAGCCGGCAAGAGGCTAGCGATCCCAGTCGCATCACCGAGCTTTGTTGGTCTGTGATGTTAATTGCGTGTACCTTACCTTGTAGGTACTTGGCATTTTGCATCATCTCTGTGGTGTCTACGCCCTTAGGAGGTGCAACCTCAGCGGTAACAGCGAATTTTCCTGTGGATAGGGCCTGTTGCAGTGCCGTCATTTGTCCTCCATTCCGGGTCCATTTCGTTCCAGTAGCAAGGTTGTTGGTTTTGTATTCACTGAGTAATCGTGTAATTGCACTGGCGAAGCGATGAATTCGTCAAGTCTCCCAATCTCTTTCAGTCGATCGTAGATCTTGATCCAAGCACAGTCATTATCAGGATTAACTTCACACTTCCCATCGTTGGCTCCGCCACATGGCCCGTTTAGCAACCCTTTGGCGCAACGCGTCATTGGGCATATTCCGCCAGTCAGGTCCAGAATGCACTCCCCGCACATGGAACAGTACTGTCGGAACTGACCGAATCGCTTTACTGTTCCCAAGAAGAGCGTGTTGTTCGCCGGGTGAACGACCTTGCCGCTCGCTTCTTGCGCGATCTGCACCCCGCCACCGCAGGACATGACAAGTAGAGAATCTGCATGGGTAACCTCTTCCTTGTGTTTGCGAAACTCCTTTCTTGCTTCCAGGAGATTACACCCAGGATCGAGGATTACCCAGCCGGAGACAACCTTTCCTTCCTGCTCTAGGCGCTCCCTCATTGCCTTTACCTCTTCTTCTCCGCCTGTCTTACACACCGTTGCACACTCAGAACAGCCGACAAGGAAGACGGTCTCCTCCCTCTGCAGGGACTGCAGTATCTCAGGAAACGGCTTTGCTTTGGTGATTATCAAGCTTTACCTCCTTCCATTGAAGCCTTAGCCGACTCAACCGTGTTGGCAAGTAGTATCGCGGTCGTCATTGGGCCTACTCCACCAGGTACAGGGGTGATAAACCCAGCCACTTTCCTGACGGTGTCGAAATCTACGTCTCCAATTACTCTTGTCTTGGCTTTTCCTTCTTTGTCTTGCTCTTTCACCCGGTTGATCCCTGCATCGATGACGATCGCCCCAGGCTTTACCATGCTTGCAGTGATCAGTCCCGGCTTACCAACGCCGACCACTAGAATATCGGCCCTTTGGGTGTGCAAAGTCAGGTTTTGTGTCGCGATGTGGCAGACCGTAGTCGTGCAAAAGTGTGCCATCAATAAGAGCGCCATGGGCTTACCCACAATCTCGGAATGCCCTACGACCACTGCTTCCATCCCGTAGAGATCCTTGCCCAACGATCGAATCAAGCGCATCATTCCGATCGCCGTACACGGCGCAGGCATCGGGAGCGGCCATGTTAAGGAGCGTTCAAGCCACTCCTCGTAGCCTTGTTCACCTACTGCCGGTTTCTTGAAGAACGGCTGTGCCGCGTACACGGTGCCGCCTTGATTTGCTGCCGACACCCCTTCCACGTCCTTGGATGGAGCGATTTGTCCTTGTAGAGCCCGGGTTCCGACGCCTTTTGGTAGGGGCAACTGCACGATGATCCCATGCACTGTAGGATCCTGGTTTAAGCGCTCCACTGTATCGGTTAGGAATGTCTGGTCACTTGTTGGGGAAGCCTCGACCAACTGGTACTCAATGCCCACCTCAGCGCAGCTGCGCGCCTGACTCTTGGCATAGATGTGTGCGCCCTTGTTTTCCGTCGCCAGTATGGCAGCCAGTTTTGGCGAGATTTCTGCAGAGGTAAGCTGCCGCACCTCCGATTGGAGTGTTTCCTTAACCCGTCTTGCTGCTGCTTCTCCATCAATTATCTTGCCCATTGGTTCTCCTTTTTCATATACCTTTGAAATACAGGCTTTCTATGAAGCTATCACTAAACCCTTTATAATAGGAAAGCTCAAAATATTGTACCTGCTCTGCTAATTCTTGAGCCTTAATCCACTCTTCCTGGTTAAGCAGGCAGAGCTTAGCTCCCTGACCAGCGGCATTCCCCACCGGCTTGAGCTTTTTTAAAGGGAATGGAGGTAGCATCCCAATGCGCAGGACGCTCTCCCTTCGCACATAATTACCAAAAGCGCCAGCAAGGTAAACTATATCTATATCCTCTAGGCCAGCACCCCACTCGTGCAAGACGATATCCACGCCAGAGCGGATTGCCCCCTTGGCGAGCTGCAGTTCGCGAATATCTTGTTGGGTGAGGTAAATCGGCTTGGCCCCATCGCTTACAAGGAATTGGGGCTGACTTCGCTCATCTGGTGTAACTCGCTTGGCGTAGTGTAGGTTGTCTTGGGTCAACAGCTTTCCCTTTTCGTTGATTAGTTCAACCTTCCGCAGTTCTGCGATGAGGTCAATGAGCCCTGAGCCGCAGATCCCTCTGGGAGTACTGTTTCCAATGACCTCAAGACTTAGCTCACTATCACCGCTGAGCAAGACGTGGGCAATGGCTCCTGGAGTAGCGCTCATCCCGTATCTGATCAGCGCTCCCTCGAACGCCGGACCCGCCGGAGTGGAGCAGGCCAGCATTCTTTCTCTATTCCCCAAAACAATCTCCGCGTTGGTCCCAATGTCTACGAAGAGGCTTAACTTGCTGCTTTCATGAAGATTGGTGAATAGCACACCTGCTGTGATATCTGCTCCTACATAACCGGAAATTGCCGGAATGATGTAGACCCTCCCCTCGGAATTGATCTCTAGACCTAGCTCGTTTGCTGAAATAATGGTTCCATCGCGCAGTACAGGAATGTAAGGACTGTGATCAATCTGGGAGGGGTCAACCGTGGTGAAGAGATGAAGCATTGTGGGATTGCCAGCCACAGTAGCTTTGTAGATATGGGCAGGTTGAATGGTAGCTGTCTGACAGAGTTGGTGGATTATCCTGTTGATCCCTGAGACTACCGCTTCTTGCAGTTCTTTCAATCCGGTCTCCTTGTGTTCATAGACGTGTTTGATACGCGCAATCACGTCTGCTCCAAAGCTTTTCTGGGGATTCATCTGTGAGCGAACACCTATCTCTTGGCCACTATTAAGGTTTAACAGATACCCGGCAACCGTTGTCGTACCGATATCGATAGCTAGGCCATAGAGTCCCCCAGTAGTATCTCCTGGCTCAATGTCTAAGGCTCTATCCTTCTCTTTGGTGATGGTCGCCGTGAAATTCTTGACCCGTAAGACATGAGGAACCTTACGCAATACAGAGAGGGGAAAAGCCATTCGCTCCACACGAAGTCCTTCCTGAATGCGGATGGTATCGGGCCGTTGGTCCTCCTTCCCTGGTGAGGGTAACTCCAGATAGACCTTCTCTATTCCGGGGTCAAGCGCGATGTGTAGCTCCTGCTTGAGTAGTTCCTTGGCTTGAATGGTCTCATCAATCTGGGGAACTTCAAGGACGACATCACAATTTAGCCTTTGTTGACAGGAGAGTCGCCAGCCTTGATCGAGCTCTGCTCGAGAGAGATGAACCTCTTCTGACTCCGTTGGAGGCTTCAGTCCTTTGTGGATTAAAACACGGCACTTGCCACAGGTTCCCATCCCCCCGCAGGAGCTAGGGATAGAGTAACCATGGCGGACCAGGAAGCGAAAAAGATTCTCCCCTTCTTCTATCTCTAGCCTATCCTCTTGAGGAAGAATAGTAACTACATGGCTATTTGCCCGGGCCGTATCTCTTATCACGAGTTTCTCCTAAATCAAGCCTTGGTGGCAGCAAACCCTGCCGGAGCCGCGTAAACTATACTTCAGGCATGGTTCAGGTAAGGCTTTTCGCCAGCTTGGTTGCACTGGCAGCATCGGCAGCGTAACCGTCGGCACCGATCTTATCAGCGTATGCTTGGGTAACCGGCGCGCCTCCAATCATCACCTTGAGCTGATCTCGAAGACCAGCCTGTTTGAGCGCATCGATAACATCTGGCATGTGAATCATCGTTGTTGTCAACAGGGCAGACATACCAATGATATTAGGCTTGTGTTCCTTCACTGCGTTGACGAACTGTTCAGCCGTTATTTCCGCCCCGAGGTTTATGACCTCAAAGCCTGCTCCTTCGACCATCATTGCTACAAGGTCCTTACCAATATCATGCAGGTCACCCTCAACAGTACCGATCACCAGCTTGCCGCGCGCCTCCACACCGGCCTCAACCAGAAGTGGCTTGAGGACTAACACGGCACCTTTCATCGTCTCGGCTGAGATGAGCATCTCGGGGATGTAGCGATCGCCATCTTCGTATTCCCTGCCTACGATATCCATCGCTGGGGTCAATGCCTGATCGAGTATCTCGCCTGCCACAATACCCTGTGCCAGTGCCTGGTTAGTAAGTTCAGCGATACCTTCCATATCCCCAGCCAGCACTGCTTGTTTGATCTTGTCGAGCATCTACTTCCTCCTTCTACGTTTTTTGTTGTTTGATATATCATATACAGTAGTTGTCGCGTCCGAGTAACGCGCGTGATGCGTATATGGTGTTCATCATAGCTGAATCAGTTGGGTCCATGGTCGCCCCGTCCCGTCCGGCCTCGATTGCATCGGGATTGGAAGTGTCAATGGACAAGCGCACATCCCTTTCTACAAAGCTCCATGAACAAAGAACCTCCTCACTTAGTTACAAGCATCCAATTAACCAGGAACTTGCCAATGACAACAGAAGGAAATATTTCTTGTTCTCCGTTGCGTAGTATTTCAATTCGAGCGAATGTTACAGAGTGGCTATGGTTTTGTCAAGTGCTAGGGTTGCCTTATCAACACGTCTCCCAAGGTTTCCGAGGGTGCTAGCTCATGTGCCCGTGAACGGGAAGCAATCCGCGGTATCATCAACACGCGAAGTTCGTTCGTGCCGCTATCAGAGCTGATAGAGCGGGCCAACAGGCAACTATGTGGTTGGTCTGCCTACTACAGTAAAGGACGTAGTCGTTCGACTTTACAAGCCATGAATTGGTTTGTCTTTCGGCGGGTGGTCAAACATCTTAATCGTCGGAGCCAGCGCCCCTATCGTTCACCGGAAGGGGTTAGCTGGTATGAGCATGTCTGAGAGGAAACTGAGACTGATTCAACTATGATGCCGCAACTCTACTGCGATAGCTTTATGGTGTGAAGAGAACAGGAAAGCCGGATGCAGCCTGGCTCTACCTGGCGGTAGACAGATGCTGCGGACAGGTCCGGTTTGATGAGGGGGGAGGCAGTAGCGCTCACAAGGCACGCACCTAGTGAGCCACGTACAGGGAAACCTTGACACAGATGTATGCCGAAGCTTAACTGATCGCTCCTCCTGCTCTACTCTACAGGGGATTTGAAAGATAAGAGGTAGAGGCGTATTATGGATAATCAATTAAATGCTCAGGAGGTGGTAAATAAAATAAGTTATTCAAAACAAGTCCAAAAGTAATAAGGGAAGGGCTAGAAATTAAAACCAAGACACATGAGGTGAAAGTGATGTATAAGTATAGGATTGTATGTGTATTAGCAGTGTTAACTCTTGCGTTGTTGATAGGTGGGATAGGAAGTGTAAGTGCGGTTTCTCAAGATAAGATATTCACTTTACATCTCCTGGTTTCACCAGCGGAAGAAGCGAAGTTTAACATTGCCAGGATCTTGCAGAATGAATTTTCCAAAATAGGTATTGATGTAAAAATAGAGGCCATGGAAGGTGCAGTAATTGACGATATCTCGTATTCTCCTGAATACTACAATAAGCCTTTTGAAGAAGGCGGCTGGGATATGCAGCTAGGTATGTTTTGGTGGTGGCCCAAGGACTATGTCTGGTTCAAGGGGTGCTACCATTCTTCTGGTCTTCCCCCACATGGGTGGAATTTCTGGGGATGGCAAAACGGCCTTGCTGATTTACATCTAGAGCAAGGGCTTACTGCATATGATGAAGAAGAGCGAATAGAGCATTTAGCAAAGTGGCAGGAGATATTTTCAGAAGATCCGCCCCATGCTAACATCTGGTGGCCCCTCACGCCACAGATAACTAAAGAACCTCTAAAAGGTGTCAACGGATTTCTCTGGACACACAATGCCTACCAGTGGAGATGGGCTGATGAAAGAGAGGATACGACTGTAGTTTACGCAGTAGCAGGGAGCGTAAGAAATCTCAATCCGCTGTTTCTTAATGGAAGCTATTTCTGGGTAGAGCCACAATACGATCCGCTATATAAGATTTTCTATGACGGTGAAAAAGACGAGTATTACTATGTTCCTACTATGGCCTCTGATTTGCCTAGGCTATCCGAAGATGGCTTGACAGCAACAATACAAATAAGGGAAGGTGTGAAATGGCACGACGGAGAGCCTATAACGGCAGAAGATGTGAAGTTCACATTTGATGCAATCTTGGATCCCGAAACTGGCGCCAGTATGCATGGGGACTTCGCGGGAACAATTGAGTCAGTAGAAGTGCGTGATAGATATACTGTGGATTTACAGCTGAAAAAACCGGTACCTTACCTGACATCTCTATTGACTAGTGGATCGACTAGTATACTACCTGAACATGTCTTGGGAGATGTCCCTCACGCAGAACTCAGGGCACATTCTACCAACACTGATATTCCTGCTCCTGGTACTGGTCCATACAAGTTTGAAGATTGGCAAAAAGGTGAAGCTATGGAGCTCGTCGCTAATGATGAATATGTCAAGGGACCACCGCAAGTCGAAAGGATCTTGATTAGAGCCATTCCAGAGCCAACCGCCGCCCTGATGGCCTTGGAATCAGGAGAAGTCGACGCACTTTCCCCTTATCACGGCGAAAGTCTAAGCGGAGAGATAAAACGGCTAGAGAAGGAACCTGGGATAGAAGTTGAATTGTTTGCGTCAGGCGCAATTGGTTTTCTCGCATTCAATACCAGCCACCCCATTCTGAATAATAGATACGTCCGCCAGGCGCTCACATACGCCATTCCAAGAGAGCACATTACAGAGAACATCTTGCATGGGTTAGGCCAACCTGCAAATTCTCCTGTACCGCCTTTTTGGTTTGCCTACAACGAAGAATTGCCAGCTCCTGAATACAACCTTGACAAAGCAAGGGAGTTGCTCAGGAAGGCCGGATACAATCCACCTAGCTAGTTAAGTATCGAAGCAAGGCAAGCGAAACTAACTGTTTTCGCTTGCCTTGCAATGCGTTCTTTGTTGCTAAATTCCTTTCTAAAAGGGAATGTTCAGATAGTATGCTAGATGTTATTGGATTAAAGACATATTACTATACTGATGAAGGGACCGTAAAAGCAGTTGATGGAGTAGATTTATCCATTGATATACGGGAGACGCTTGGACTTGTGGGTGAGTCAGGGTGTGGCAAAAGCACTACTGGGCTCTCTCTTATGCACTTAATCCCTCCTACGGCGGAAATAGTAGGAGGCCACGCCAACTTCTTTGGCAGAGATCTACTTACATTAGGGCAGAAGGAGATGCGCAAAGTCAGAGGGAGCGAAATTTCTATGATTTTTCAAGATCCCACAGCCTCACTGAACCCGGTGTTAACTGTAGGGGACCAGATTGGCGAAGCGATCCGAATTCATCAAGGAATCAAGAGAAGAAAAGAGATAAGAGTAAGATGTGCTAAGATCTTGGGAGAGGTGGGAATATCTGATGCAACTGCGAGACTTTCAAACTATCCTTTTGAATTAAGTGGAGGCATGCAGCAGAGGGTCATGATTGCAATAGCTCTTTCCTGCCAACCGAAACTCTTAATAGCGGATGAGCCAACCAGCTCCTTGGATGTGACTATCGAAGCTCAAATACTTGACTTGTTGAGGGAGCTTCGACGGGAATTTGATCTTTCAATACTAATGATCTCTCACGATTTGGGTGTGATTGCTGAAATGGCGGATAAAATTGTAGTTATGTATGCTGGAAAAGGAGTAGAGTCTGCATCGGCTCTTGAGCTTTTTGAAAATCCCTGTCATCCTTACACGAAAGCTCTTTTGAAGGCAATTCCTAGAGTCGAAGGTAAGCAAACAGATATTCAACCCATTCCAGGAAAAGTACCTTCTTTAGTCGATCAAGGGGATGAATGTCTATTTTCCCCCAGATGCAGGTATGCCTCATCGATATGTAGAAATCAGGTACCTTCTTTTCGAGAGGTGAGTGATGAGCACATGGTAGCTTGCCACTTATTTTCTGGAGAGAACGGTGAGTAACGTAGTCAAAGTAGAAAACCTGAAAAAATACTTTCCCGTTAGAAAGAGCCTATTATCACACTCAAGAGAATTTGTACAGGCTGTGGATGACGTGTCTTATGAAATAGAGAAAGGAGAGATACTTGGCCTAGTGGGTGAAAGTGGATGTGGAAAAACGACGACTGGGAGAACCACTCTGTTGCTTGTACCTCCGACTTCTGGCAAGATTACTTTTCAAGATAGGGAACTCACCTCGACAAACAAGAAGCAGATCAGAAATCTAAGGATCAAGACCTCTCTAATATTCCAAGATCCATACCGGTCTCTCCATCCCCTTATGTCGGTTGAGAACCTAATTGCTGAGCCTCTAAGATATCATGGTCTTCTAGACAGGCAAAAGAGAGCAGAACAGGTACAGCAGCTTATCGTCCAAGTTGGGTTAACTGGAGCGCATCGAAAAAAATATGCACATGAATTAAGTGGTGGCGAAAAACAGCGAGTTGCCATTGCTAGGGCTATTTCAACCAAGCCTCAGTTTATAGTAGCTGATGAACCGGTAGCAGCTCTTGACGTCTCGATTCAGGCTGGTATCTTGAATCTAATTAACGGAATGAAGAGAGAACTGCAATTTTCATGTTTGTTGATTTCCCACGACTTAAGCATTATCCGATATCTATGTAATAGAGTGATAGTGATGTATGCTGGTAGGTTTGTGGAAATTGCTGATAGAGATGCTTTGTTCAATAACGCTTTTCATCCATATACCAAAGCTTTGCTTTCGTCTGTTCCCGTACCTAATCCTAGAGCGTTGAAAAACAAGTTGATCCTTAAGGGAGCTCCACCAAGTCTTCTCAATCCTCCTTCTGGCTGTCGATTACATCCAAGATGTCCATTTGCGGAAGAGATATGTTCCCAGAAAATCCCAGAAACGAGTGAGGTTGAATCAGCTCATTTCGTAGCATGTTACTTTCCAGATAACAAATGGTCGAATAAACAGTTTAACAAGAATTAATCATGAACTTAAGACGATATGAATGGACACTGAAATTTTGGCTCCTCGCTGTTCCGAACGGGCATGGATGAGATGCTCCGCAGATCACTAATCAAAGTAGATATCGGCTAACAGAGGGTTGTTATAATGAAGAAAGCTTACATTCTGAAAAGGTTATTCATGGTTATTCCCACCCTGCTTATCGCAACTGCCATTATATTCTCACTATTACACCTAGCTCGAAGCGACCCTATAGAAATCATGGTCAGAAGCTCGGGAAAACCAATGAGTCCAGAAATTATTGAACCTCTTAGAGCAAGGTACGGATTGGATAAGCCTCTTTACGTGCAGTACATCCATTGGTTAGTCAATCTATTGAGGGGCGACCTTGGGTATTCCTACGTTACGAACCAGGAAATTTCGAATATTCTCCCAAGAAAGGTAATGATTACACTAGAATTGGTGTTAACAGCTAATATCATTTCAATGACTTTTGCGTTGCTACTTGGTGTTATTGCCGCTGTGAAAAAGAACTCGATCTTAGATAATCTTTTGTCTGTATTTGCCCTATTTACCTATTCAATGCCCTTGTTTTGGGTAGGTTTGGTGGCTATCTACCTATTTTCACTTAAGCTTGGCTTGACTCCCGTAGCTGGCTCATTCACAGCAGGTGCGCATCTAGAAGGTATCCAATACCTAGTAGATCATTTAAGGCACATGATCCTACCTGCCGGTATTCTTAGCTGTGCATACCTTGCTTACTATTTTCGATTAGTCCGCTCTAGTATGCTAGATGTTCTCAATGAAGATTACATTGTAGCTGCCCGCGCAAAAGGGCTAACAGAAAGTACTGTGATATACAAACATGCCCTTAGAAATGCATTACTGCCAATTATTACATTCTTTGCTGTTTCGTTGGGATTCGTCCTTGCAGGTTCAGTCGTAATTGAAACGATATTCGGCTTGCCAGGCCTGGGTAGATTCTTGGTAACTGCTGCTTTCCAGCGAGACTATACAGCTCTACTTAGTCTAAACGCAGTTATCGTTATGATGGTCGTGTTTGCGAATCTTTTTGCCGATATAGCTTGTGCATATGCCGACCCTAGAATAAGGTACTAAAGGAGGCACCTGTTTCTTCTGAAGCAGATGACAATAGAATGTCTGACGATGTTACACCAGACAAGGCTCAGAGCCAATGGGTACTAGCTTTAAGGAGGTTGATAAAGAGCAGGGTAGCACTTCTAGGGACATCCGTGTTAATTGTATTTATTCTTGTTGGGATTTTTGCGCCAATACTTGCACCATACAATCCCGACAGAATGTTTTACGGCCAGGAAACTGTTCCCCCCTTTAGTAAAGGTTTCTTTCTTGGCACCAATTCGGTTGGGCAAGATGTATTCAGTTATGTAGTTGTAGGATTACGAACTTCTCTCTATGTGGGATTTGGTGCTTTAGCTATAGAAATTCTTATCGCTTTACTAGTTGGTGGGATTGCGGGATATTATGGAGGAGTTATAGACGAACTTCTCATGCGATTCGCTGACGTCGTGATGACAATACCCCCCCTAATTCTTCTCATAACCGCAGTTTCCATGCTCAGAGTCCGTTCCTTATCCCTAATAATATTCTTTATGGCTTTCGTTAATTGGCCCTGGATGGCAAGGGTTGTGAGGGCTGAAATCCTGTCTAAAAAGGAAGAACCCTTCGTAGAGGAAGGTAGATCAATGGGTTTCAGTAAAACATACCTGCTGGTTAGGTATATTTTCCCAACTATTCTCTCTCCCGTTATAGTATTAGGTACTCTTGATGTTGCATACTTCATATTATACGAAGCAACCCTTAGCTTCCTAGGTCTAGGCGATCCGACGAGCATCTCGTTGGGAATACTGGTTTCAATAGGTCGAAGTGTTCTTGTATCCGCTTGGTGGGTTTCGTTTTTCCCGGCAGTGGTGATTTTTCTCTTAGTCTTCTCATTAAATCTTATGGGCGATGGACTTCGAGATGCCCTCGATGTTAAAACGAAACGTTAAAAGAGTTAGAAGATCCCAATGCCACGATGTAAAATCGTTAGCAAGGAAAGAGAGAAATACATTACAAGATTGCATTGAGCCGGTTGCTATAGGAGGTACTAGTATGAATGCTAGAGATAGGATATTTAAAGCACTCTCTTTACAAATACCGGATAAAGTCCCTGCAGCTCCTGCATACCTGGGGCTTTACCTTGCTGATTTTATCAGGCAGGGATACATTCAGCAATACGACAAGAAGCTAGGAGAATCCTCCCGCTGTGGAATTAGCCACGAGCAGGACTCCCTGTTTCGTGCAGAAGCTGTGCGTATGGCCTATACACAAGCATTCAAGGTGATGCCCGACTGGATATTTGCGAGATTAGGTCCTACTAAGGAGTGGGCATCCCATACGGAAATACGCAGGGGAAAAGATTCTTTTCTGTATGTAGATAAGAGAAGTGGCGACTCTACCGCACATATTCCTAGCTTTTCTCCTTCGGTAACTGATTATGTAGTTCATCGAGACCGGCCCAGTGCAGAGCAAGACATCTGGGATATCTCAGATCAGGTTGGTTCTATAGAAGAAATGGAGAAACAAATAACTCTTGTCTCAAAGAAAGAGCTTGAGGAAAAAGGGCTTGGAGAACTCCCCAAATATATAAAGGGGATATTTGGAGATAATTACTTCATATATTTCGTAATTGACACTCCATTCTCATATCTCTACGACATCTTAGGATTTCGGGGCATGATGGTCAAACTCTATCAGGACCCCAGGCTTGTGAAATACCTCCTAACCAAAATCTTGAATCAAAGCCTGGAGTTCGTCAAGCTTTTTAAAAGCGTTGGTGCGGACGGGGTATATATAGAAGAGGTCTATACTAGCGCAGATATCATTTCCCCCGAATTCTATGATGAGTTCGTCTATTCCTTTAACAAGCAATATATAAGACAAATAAAGGAGATAGGCTTAAAGACCATTCTATACGTATGTGGAGATATAATGCCACGGATTGAACGAATAGGTTGTTTAGGAGCAGATGCGTTAGCCTTTGAAGAGGGTAAGAAAAATTTCGAAATCAATTTAGAGGATATTGTTCAGAAGGTTGGTAAGAATCACTGTATCTTCGGGAACATAGATACTATTCAATTCGGTACCAAAGCAAGCAAGGATGAAATGGCCGCACAAGTTCGCAAGCAAATTTCCATAGGAGTGAAGGCCGATGGATTTGTTGTAAGTACCGGTAGTCCGTTCCCTCTTGAGACGGATCCTGAACAGATAGACACACTAGTTCAAACTGCTCATGAATACGTTTCAAGAAAGGGGTAGCTGCTTAGCACATCAAAACGTAAGACTAATGGGGAGGAATTGATGAGCAGCGAAGAAAAAGCACGAGGATCCTTGAAATTTCAGTTGCTATCGGAAGCACAAGTATCAAAGATTTACGATACCTCTCTCGAAATCTTAGAGCGGGTAGGAATAGAAGTCTATGAAGAAAAGTTACTAGAACTTCTGAAAGACGGTGGAGCGAAAGTAAAAGGAAAACGAGCTTATATCCCTCCAACCTTAGTGGAGGAATCATTAGAAATCGCCCCGAGAAAGATTCTAATTCATTCAAGAGAAGGGGAAATAGCAATCCGACTGGAGGGGGACAATAGTTATTTTGGAAATGGTTCCGACTGTCCTAATGTGAGAGACCCCTATACTGGAGAAAGAAGAAGAGCCACTAAGAAAGACATTGAGAGGCTCACAGTGGTGTGCGATGCACTTCCAAACCTAGACTTTGTTATGCCTGGCGCGATACCCTCCGATGTTCCTTCTTCAGTATCTGATCTATACCAATTCCAAACCACTCTTTTCAATACCACCAAACCAATTGTCTTCACTTCTCTCAGCCGAGCCGGCACTGAATCAATCATTGAGATGGCTCGTATAGCTGTCGGAGGGGAAAAGGAACTTCAGGATAAGCCGTTTATCATCCCCTACATCGAACCTAGTTCACCTCTTCGGGTTTCCAGGGATGCTGCAGAAAAGCTTTTACTGTGTGCAGAAGAACAGCTACCAATCCTTTTCTCCCCCGGACCAATAAGTGGTGCTTCAGCTCCTGTTACTCTAGCTGGCACAATTGCCCTCCACATTGCCGAGAACTTAATAGGGGTTGTATTGTCCCAATTGGTAAGAGAGGGGACGCCTGTGATTATTGGCGGATGCGCCTCGGAGATGGATATGAAAACCACTATTAGCCCTTATGCCGGCTCAACTTTCAACCTCGTAAATGCCGGTATATCTGAAATGTGCAATTTCTTAGGCCTCCCAATGTTCGGTACAGCAGGATGCAGTGATTCAAAACTTCCCGATGAGCAAGCTGCGATGGAATCTGCATTGTCTTGTTTCACACAACCTCTTTCTGGAGCCAATTTAATTCACGATGTAGGTTACATAGAATCTGGAATGACTGCTTCCTTTAAAATGTTGGTGATAAATGACGAGTTCATAGGATGCGTGAAAAGAATCCTCCAAGGAATAAATACCGATCCAGATCACCTTGCGTTGGAAGTCATTGAAAAAGTCGGTCCAGGGGGTAATTTTCTCACACAACGGCATACTCTGGATTACTTTAAAGAGGAGCACTGGCGACCCGAACTGAGCAGCAGAGAGAATTTCCAAGGTTGGCAGAGGAGAGGAGAATTAAGTTTGGGTGACTCTGCTAAGGAGAGGGTCCATGCAATCTTAGAAGATCACAAACCTCAACCAGTTAATTCTCGGAAGAAAGAAGAAATCATGAAGCTTATAAAGATAAGAGATGTTCAATAATAATTGAGGAAGAAGTCGCCCGATTTTGAAAGGCATGGGCGCTATATGGGGCTATATGAAATGGAAGAGAGCCAGGGAAAATATTTTCAAGAGAGAATAGTGACTTTCAAAAGGTGTAACTTTAGAGACCGGTATGGCTAGCTGTCGAGAGGAGGTTGGTTATGGATTTTACAGGCAAGTTTAACAGGGAACTTGAAGTTATTGAGATATCTGGAGAAGCGTCAGATAGAGGCCATCAAATTGGTACAGAATACAAGGATTACATTGCAGGCTTTGTAAAACGCCTTTACGAGAAGTTTAACATCTTAGGGATAACTTCCAAAGAGAAAGTACTGCAACATGTGGGTAAGTACATTCCCTATATCAAAGATTACTCGCCAGAGATCGCTGCTGAAATCGGGGGTATTGCAGAGGGGGCAGAACGACTTTATGAAGAGATAGTAATGTTAAATTTGCTTGAAGAAGTTGATGTCTCGATAGGTGTTAAAGGAAGCGCTTTATTGACGGTACCCTATCGGTGTACAGCCTTTGCTGCTACAGGAAAAGCAACGGTTAACGGGGAAACATATCTTGGGCAAAGCTGGGATACCGATCTAGAAAGTCTTGAACACGACGAAGCACAGATATTCAACGTTAAGCGGAACTCAGAACCTAATTTCCTGGCTTATACCTATCCAGGAATGTTAGCAACGGCTGGCTTAAACTCTGAGGGAATCGGGATTAGTTGGAATACGGTTCCCCCCCTTGAGTTTAAAGTCGGGGTCCCTACTTACCTAATTGTCGCAGAAATTCTGCGGCAAAGAACTATTGGCGATGCGATTGCTGCCATATTGCGAGCTGACATAGCAGGCTGTTTCAATTTTGTCTTAGCTGATGAGACTGAGATATATGATGTAGAAGCGATCCCAAGCGATGTGGACATCACCTATTACAATGGATATATGGGACATGCCAATCACTTTCTGTCAGCTAAGTTTGAGGATAAACAGAAAATGAGCAGGGAAGGGGGTAGTGCAGCTTGCTCTATCATCCGGCACAACAGAATGAATAGGATTTTGGGTGATCATAGTGGTAGCATCGATCGAAATGTATGCATGGATGCTCTGCGAGACCATGTAAGTTATCCAAAGTCCATATGCCGCCACCCAGATCCAGCTGAGTCTGATCCGAGGAAAAACGGCATAACGGAGGCGTCCTGGGTAATGGTACCTGCAAAGAGAGAGTGGTGGATTTCTTACGGGCCACCTTGCCAAAATAAGTTCAGGAAATATGTTGTTTAGTAAAAGAGGATAGAGTAACCATGGCGGACCAGGAAGCGAAAAAGATTCTCCCCTTCTTCTATCTCTAGCCTATCCTCTTGAGGAAGAATAGTAACTACATGGCTATTTGCCCGGGCCGTATCTCTTATCACGAGTTTCTCCTAAATCAAGCCTTGGTGGCAGCAAACCCTGCCGGAGCCGCGTAAACTATACTTCAGGCATGGTTCAGGTAAGGCTTTTCGCCAGCTTGGTTGCACTGGCAGCATCGGCAGCGTAACCGTCGGCACCGATCTTATCAGCGTATGCTTGGGTAACCGGCGCGCCTCCAATCATCACCTTGAGCTGATCTCGAAGACCAGCCTGTTTGAGCGCATCGATAACATCTGGCATGTGAATCATCGTTGTTGTCAACAGGGCAGACATACCAATGATATTAGGCTTGTGTTCCTTCACTGCGTTGACGAACTGTTCAGCCGTTATTTCCGCCCCGAGGTTTATGACCTCAAAGCCTGCTCCTTCGACCATCATTGCTACAAGGTCCTTACCAATATCATGCAGGTCACCCTCAACAGTACCGATCACCAGCTTGCCGCGCGCCTCCACACCGGCCTCAACCAGAAGTGGCTTGAGGACTAACACGGCACCTTTCATCGTCTCGGCTGAGATGAGCATCTCGGGGATGTAGCGATCGCCATCTTCGTATTCCCTGCCTACGATATCCATCGCTGGGGTCAATGCCTGATCGAGTATCTCGCCTGCCACAATACCCTGTGCCAGTGCCTGGTTAGTAAGTTCAGCGATACCTTCCATATCCCCAGCCAGCACTGCTTGTTTGATCTTGTCGAGCATCTACTTCCTCCTTCTACGTTTTTTGTTGTTTGATATATCATATACAGTAGTTGTCGCGTCCGAGTAACGCGCGTGATGCGTATATGGTGTTCATCATAGCTGAATCAGTTGGGTCCATGGTCGCCCCGTCCCGTCCGGCCTCGATTGCATCGGGATTGGAAGTGTCAATGGACAAGCGCACATCCCTTTCTACAAAGCTCCATGAACAAAGAACCTCCTCACTTAGTTACAAGCATCCAATTAACCAGGAACTTGCCAATGACAACAGAAGGAAATATTTCTTGTTCTCCGTTGCGTAGTATTTCAATTCGAGCGAATGTTACAGAGTGGCTATGGTTTTGTCAAGTGCTAGGGTTGCCTTATCAACACGTCTCCCAAGGTTTCCGAGGGTGCTAGCCTGACTTTTCCGTGCGTAAGTCGTAAAGTCAGGCTAGACCTAGCAGCATACCTGAAGAGCGTGTCAGAGGCATGCCTGGTGATGAGGTACAGCCGGGACACATTCTACCGGGTGAAGAAGGCGTACAAGGACGGGCATTGACTTAACCTTACCGATCATGGTATGATAGTAATTACAATAGGCTTGGGACGTTCTAGTATATCCATGCTGGTTTCTTGAGATATATCAGGTATATGAAAGACCAGAAGAATTAATCGGTAGCGCAATAAGAAGGTGAGCACGGTTAGCTGGATCAGCATACAGTTGGAACGATCGCAATGAGTCTATATCAATATATCATTCGTCGTATCTTGTTAGCTATCCCTGTCCTTTTTTTTGTCTCTATTTTTGTTTTTTCTATGGTTCACCTTACCCCTGGTGATCCAGCACGCCTAATGGTCAATCCTAAGATGGGACCGGAGGTTGTCCAAGCGGTGAGGGAAAAACTGGGATTGGATCGCCCTCTACACATCCAATATCTGCTGTTCATGAAGAGGATCTTGACGGGGGATCTAGGCCGCTCCCTCTATACCCGGCAGAAGATCTCCACCATAATCCTCCAGCGCCTACCTAATACTGTAACCCTCGTGGCGACAGGTCTCCTTCTCGCTTACCTGAGCGCTATACCCCTCGGGGTCATGGCCGCGACTCATCGAGGGAGCGCTTTGGATTATGTATCCATGAGCATTGCTCTAGTGGGGATAGCCATGCCGCAGTTCTGGCTCGGATTGTTGCTGATGTTGGCCTTCTCAATCAGGTTGGGCTGGTTTCCCGTCGCCGGGTACGGCGATCTGAAACATTTGGTGCTGCCAGCGATCACACTAGCAGCTAGTGTGATGGCGCTCGTTGCCCGTGTCATGCGCTCAAGTATGTTGGAGTTTTTGAGCAAGGACTTCATCACCACAGCACGGGCTAAGGGTCTATTAGAGCGGATTGTCGTCTACAAGCACGCTCTGAGAAATGCTCTTAATCCGGTCATTGCCCTGTTTGGACTTGATTTCGGTTGGATGGTAGGCGGTGCTGTAATGGTCGAGTATATCTTCAACCGACCGGGGCTGGGGCGGCTTATGGTGGAATCGATCTACATGCGTGATTACCCAGTAATTCAGGTGTTAATTTTAATATTGGCAACCTCTGTCATCTTAGGAAACCTTACCGGTGATATTCTGCTCTCCTCAGTAAATCCTAAGATACGGTATAGGTGAAGGCATTATGAAACTCTTAAGGTCAGTCCTTCATAATACACAAATGCTCATAGGAGGGTCCATACTTCTGGTTTTTATACTCATAGTGGCTCTCGCTCCCTTTATAGCTCCTTACCCCTGTTGGAGACAGGATTATACCGTCACTCTCCAACCTCCTAGCCGAGCCCATTATTTCGGGACCGACGATTTCGGACGTGATACCTTCAGCCGGGTGATCTACGGAGCAAGAGCCTCTCTACTATCAGCCTTCGGTGCAGCAGGCTTAGCCGGAATCATCGGGATTATCCTCGGTTTGCTTGCAGGGTACTTTGGAGGATATCTGGACAGACTAATTCAAGGTTTGGTCGATGTGACTTGGTCCTTTCCATCATTACTCTTGGCTCTTGTCCTTGTGATCATTATGGAGCCAGGATTAACCACTACCATGATAGCCATCGCTCTTGGATACTGGCCTCAGTATACCCAAGTGCTCCGGAGTGAGGTATTGGTCTTGCGCGAGGAGGAGTTCGTCTTGGCTGCCCATTCAATCGGAGCGAGCAATAAGCGGATTATCCTCATACACATTCTGCCCAATGTGATTGCCCCGGTGATAGTCTTGATCAGCCTTACCATGGGTTATGCAATCATCATCGAGGCTACGTTGAGCTTTCTGGGTCTGGGTGTCCAGCCACCGATGTCTAGTTGGGGGACCCTGCTATCTGATGCACGAGACTTCCTCTCTAAAGCTCCCTGGCTCTCGCTGTTTCCTGGAATAGCTATTACAATGGCCGTCCTCGGTTTCAACCTGTTGGGGGATGGTTTACGCGATCTTCTCGATCCACGCCTCAGGCGAAGGAGATGAACTTGTCTCCTAGGCTCGAGAAGTGAGATATACATCATGATTCAGGCTTTGGGATGAACGGGTAATATAAAGAGTAGATGCTGACTGTACGCTCTTCATAAAGCGGAGAGATAGGCGGTAAGGATGGGAACTCTTGTACTACAGTGTCAAGCTTCGAGTTGTTCTGGTAGCATTCTGGCATTGACTATTTCGTATTTGTTGAATGTCTTCCGAAGGAAAAGCTACTCCCGTGGTCTTTAACCAGCCCGATTTTAGGGGGTACCGGCTCTAGCAAGGAAAAAAGAAGGTACGAGTGAAAATTGATTTCATAAAAGTACATGCAGGATGGGATGAAATAGTATTTCTCTACGGTAACCAAGTACTAGCCGGCAAAGAACTGGAGGTGGGCCTATCATTTCTCAAACGGCCAAGCCTTAGAGGGACCGAGGTAGGTATTCTATATGATCCTGAAGAGGGCGGTGACATAAAGGTTAAAATGGCGGATGCAACCAGCAATGACTTTATAAGCATGTGTGGTGGGCTAACTCAGGCTTTGGGTAAAGCTGTGGTCGAAACTGACATCGGTAGGCGGTATAACATAAAAATACAGGAGCCGGTAACCGAATTTTTGCTTGAAACGGAAGCAGGGCTTGTTCCAATAAGGATAGACGTTAGTAACGGTATGGCAAGAAAGATAACAACCAATATGCAATCCTATGTAAAGGAGTGCTACAGACATGGTGTTCGAGATGTAAAAATAGGGAATATAAATGCAGTGGGGGTTGGATTCAGCCCCCCAAAAATGGAGTTTCTTGTCCTTAATGTAGATAAGCTCGAGAAGGAATATCCAGAGGTTAATTTCTGGGGGAAGGACAGATTTGACCTAGACGTGTTAAGAGAACTATATGAATACTTCATCGAAGAAGAAAACCTGGAAGAATCTTTTCTCTACGGCGCCCTGTATGACATACATCCTGAGGGTGGTGGAGATGCAAGGGTTGTTTTTCGATTTCTTCCAACAATGTACTACCAAGAAAAAGATTACGAGGAGGCATGCGGAACGGGTACTACAGCTGTTGGAGTTGCCATGCTCGAGAGTGGTGAGCTAAACGTGAATGATGGTGCAGCAGAAATACTATTTGAGGTTGGAAGTAAAAGTATAGTTGGTAAACCACAACAGGTTGAGACGAGGTTGAAGATGAGGATCGATAATGGTAAGGTAGTTGATGCAGAATTTAGTCATAGTCTAATCGAAATAATAGCTTGCGGGGAAGTTTATATTCTGGCAGGGATGTAGAGACAAAGGAGCACAGATGACAAGCAATCAAAAGGTTTATGAGACTCCGTAATTTGAGGTTCTCTCTAAGGATGAACAAAAACGGATCTACTCTGCAGCACTGCAGGTCTTGGAGCATACCGGCATGAGAATTCAGGGAGAGGAGGCCCTAGCGTTGTTGGAGGAGGGCGGAGCGGAGGTCAGGGGGGATATGGTGTATATCTCCTCTTACCTTGTAGAGAAGAGCTTAAAGAGTGCTCCAAAACAGGTTCTAATCTATACGAGGGGTGGAAAACTGGCCATGCGTCTTGGCGGCTCCAATTCTTACTTTGGGACGGGATCGGATTGTCCCTATATCCTGGACTCCTTCACCGGAGAGCGGAGGAAGTCTACCAAAAGGGATGTCGAACAGGCGACTGCAATCTGTGATGCTCTACCGAACATCGATTTTATGATGTCCATGGGTCTGATATCGGATGAGTCTCCTACAGTAACTGACCTACACCAGTTTCAAGCGATGGCTTTCAACACAAAAAACCCATCGTTTTCACCTCACTAGATAGTCATGGGGCCGAAGATATCATTAAGATAGCTGCGGTGATTGCCGGTGGTGAAGAGGAGCTGCGCAGGAGACCTTTCATTATTCATTATGTTGAACCAACAAGCCCTCTTGTGATCTCAAAGGATGCTGTGGATAGATTATTGTTATCTGCTGATAAAGGCATTCCGGTGGTCTTCACCCATGTCCCAATGGCTGGGGCGACGTCGCCGGTTACTCTGGCTGGAACGCTCGTAACCAGCCTGGCTGAAAGCCTGGGGGGGGTAGTTATCTCCCAGCTCAGACGAGAGGGCCTACCGTTGATTGTGGGCGGGGCACTCGGAATAATGGATATGCGAACGGCTGTCACTCCCTACAGTGGACCCGAGTTCTATCTCTTGAACTGCGCAATCTCAGAGCTTTGCAAATTTATTCAGATACCAATGTTTGGCACGGCCGGTTGCAGTGACGCTAAAAGGATCGACGAACAAGCTGCTATAGAGTTAGCCCTATCGGTCATAACCCAGATCTTAAGCGGTGCAAATCTAATACACGACATTGGATATCTAGATCTTGGATTGACTGGATCATTTGACATGATAGTGATGAACGACCAGATCATCGCCATGGCTAAGCGATTTATGAGAGGGATCAACACAGATGACGAGCACTTAGCTTTAGAGGTAACCGATAACGTTGGCCCGGGAAGTAGCTATCTCACCGAAAAACATACCCTGAAACATTTCAAGACTGAGCATTGGGAGCCGAAGCTTATGGATAGAGGGAACTATGAAAGATGGGTTAAGAATGGAAGGAAAGGATTGGGCGAGCGCGTCAACGAGAAGGTGAAATCGATTCTAGCTGAACATAAGCCCGAGCCGCTGGAGGAGGACAAACAAGAAGAGGTGCTTAGAATAATTAAGAATCGGGTTGATTAGTAGCCGATAATTATGAGGAAAACTAGTTGGTGAGCCAATACCTGCGAAGAAGCTTGCATGGATGGTGAGGAGATCCAACTAAGAGGATGGGTTCACATTTTGATGCTTGGTGTAATGGCAGATCTGCACCAGCTCTTTTCGCTGCAGGAGTTGACAGGCGGAGAGATGGGATGAACAAGGGCGAAGTTCGGAGTAGATAGCTATTCGACAAAGAGACGGTATACTAGATGAAGGAGGTGAGGGATGAGTTTAAGCTGGACGCGTAGCATCAAAGCGAAAATTTGAAGAAGGAGGTAAGAAGATGAGAAGTCTAGGAAAATGGGTGATTTTGAGTGTAGGGTTGCTGCTTCTACTTGGTATGGTTGTTGGCTACGCAGATCCGCAAGATAGCCAACCCTGGATGCGTGACCGCGATCCCTTGAAGTTTGGAGGGACTTTGACCTTGGCCCGCGGTTGGGAGCCTCTAAGCTTGGATAGCTTGAGGACCACCTATGGTGATCAGCCCCATATGTATATCAGTGAGCCGCCCTTTATATATGGGCCCAACGGCGAGTTTGGACCAAGCGGCTGGGTTGAATCCGTTGAGAGCTCTCCAGATGGTTTGGTCTGGACCTTCCACATGAAGCCAGGGGTTACCTTCCATGACGGGAGCCCGCTGGATGCTGCGGCTTTCGCATGGCTCCTTCGAGAGAGGATTAAAGACCCGGCCATCTATAGTGATCCTCTTATGAATGTCCCCGATGTCGATCACATTGTGGTAATGGACGAATATACTGTGGAGATCCGACAGGAAGGACGGTCTTGGCCGGAGCTACCCCTTAACATGTCTACCCCCAGCTGGGTGGGAGCGATGACGACCCCGCGATCTGTTGAGCGCTATGGCGAAGAGTATGGCTTCAAGATGGCCTATGGTAATGGGCCCTTCGAGCTGGAAGAGTGGATGAAAGGGGACCATATAACCTTTGTGCGAAATGAAGATTATTGGTGGACACCTTCCTGGGCTGCAAAATATGCCGGGTTAAAGGAAGGAGAAGAGTATCACCCCGGTCCTCCTTACTTGGAGAAGTTGATTCTCAAATATGTGCCGGAGGCTAGCACTAGGGCCGAGATGCTGAGGGCCAGAGAGGTGGACGGGATCGTAGAGGTTCCTATGGCAATGGTTGAGGAGATCGAGAGGATCCCGCACGTAAAGATAACGGCAAGCCCCTCTTACAGCATTCGCTACATCGGGTATAACACTACAAAACCTCCGCTCAATGATGAAAACGTAAGGAAGGCCCTAAATTATGGCGTCAATCGCGAGGCCATAGCAAAGGTCATCTATTACGGATATGCGGAACCTGCCTATAGCCTCTTTTGTGGCAAAGCCCTTGAGACCCCGAACACAAAACACCTGTATAAATATGATCCAGATGAAGCCAGGACCTTGCTGGCTGAGGCGGGCTGGGAGGATACGGACGGGGATGGCATTTTAGATAAGGACGGTCAACCATTGACCTTTGGGCTGTGGAGCTCAGTTACAACAGAGTATAGGAAGGTAGCCGAGATGGTTCAGGGGATGTGGCGAGAATTGGGCGTAGATGTAATCTTGCGACAATTTGATGAGGCCACCCTTAGGGCTAGGATCGAAGCTGGCGAGCATGAGGCGACAGTCTTCAGGCACGACTGGGTCACCAAAAATGATATGTATAACTGGTGGTTCAACCCGGATTATATGTGGTATCCACAGGAGAGCGGTTTTGACACCCCTGTGCTTCGCGAGTTAATCAACAGAACTTTTGAAGCTACAACGATAGAGGAAGTTGCCCAAACTAATGATGACCTTGTGAATTACTACTACGAGCATGCTGTACTATGTGCCTTGGTGTACCCTTACGATCTGCTGGCAACCTATGATGACATTGTGAATGTGGTTGCTAGAGGTGGGGGATGGTGGGGGTGGATGCCCTATCTACACGATGTCTACCGTCAAGACGTCTACGAGGCAAATAAAGTAGCCGCAGAGAAGTAGAGCGGTAAGTTTGGTCTAACGGAACGTAATAGCGAGGAGGGGAAAAAGCGGATTTATGCCTGCTTTTTCCCCCTCTCATAAGAGAGGGGGCCGGTGATATCTTGACCAGGCCTAAGTCCTTTGGTAGAAAATGTCAAGAGCAACAAGTAGCAGTGAGCACAGAGCAAGATGGCCAATAAATGGAGAGCATAAGTTACCTTAGTCATAAAAGGGAGGGTACATGTCTAGGAGTAAATTAGAATTACTCGATCATAATCTCGTGGAGAGAATCATCGATGAAGCTTTTGTGATATTAGAGAAGACCGGAGTGCTTGTCGAGAATGAGGAGGGTGCAAGGCTCCTTAGGGGTGCAGGAATGAGGGCTCTGAGGGCTAATAAGAAGGGAACAGTATTCTCTATCACCCGCGACTTGGTTGAGCAGAGTCTCAAAACCACCCCCTCCTCGGTTAGACTCTATGACCGACAGGGTAGCGATGAGCCCGTTCTTGTGATGGGAGAGGAGAGGGATAAGGTTTACTTTGACCCTGCCTCTACGGCTCTCTATGTCTTTGATTATGTGACAAAAGAAGTGCGGGAGCCTAAAACGGATGATCTTGTCAATTTTGTCAAGCTGGCTGATGCGCTTGTTAACATCGATGCCCAGAGCACGGCAATGATCCCAAATGATGTCCCCAAAGACATCGTCGATCGCTACCGACTGTTCCTGGTACTGCGAAATTCCAGCAAGCCGGTAGTTACTGGGACATTCACCTTGGACGGTTTCGACGTGATGAACGAGATGCTTGTCGCTGTCCGTGGCAGCGGGGAGGCCCTAAAGGAGAAGCCCCTAGCGATCTTCGATGTCTGCCCCTCACCACCGCTCAAGTGGAGCAATCTGACCTGCCATGACCTGATCGAATGCGCTAAATTGGGGATCCCTGCTGAGTTTATCTCCATGCCGATGACTGGCGCTTCTGCTCCTGTAACCTTGGCCGGGGCCATTGTCCAACATACTGCAGAGACCTTCAGTGGTATAGTAATCGGCCAGCTAGCTAAGGCTGGAGCCCCTCTCATCTATGGTGGTTCCCCCACCGCCTTCGACATGCGCAAGGGAACACCCCCGATGGGGGCAATCGAGACGATGATGATCGACTGTGCCTATATCCAAATCGGGAGACACCTGGGATTGCCTACCCAGGCCTATATGGGGCTAAGCGATGCTAAGCTCCCGGATTCTCAGGCTGGTCTTGAGTCTGGTATTGGAGCGGTCCTGGCTGCGCTCGGCGGGGCGGACTTGGTTGCTGGTCCGGGGATGTTAACCTTCGAGAGCTGTCAGAGCCCAGAGAAGCTGGTCATCGACAATGAGATCTGTGGGATGGCAAAACGGTTAATTGAGGGGATTAACCCCCGCACTGATCCCTTAGCTGAGGATCTCCTCCACGGGGATATCTATCAAGGAGATCACTTCTTGACCTCGCCTACGACGATGAGGTGGTTCAAAGAGGAGTTCTTCCAACCAGGCAGCGTGATAGATCGTGACAATAAAGATGTATGGCTCGAGAAAGGTGCGACTACTGCTGAAGAGAGAGCCCACCAAGAGGTTGAGAGAATCCTGGCCAGCCATAAGCCATTGTCACTTCCAGAGAAGATCGATAGGGAGCTGGTGCGGATCATGAAGCGTGAAGCGAACAGACATGGCATGGAACAGCTTCCCTAATCTACAAAGCGTGAAAAAGGAGGAACCTGATGGCACTTTACGAGGATCTGAAGGTCGCAGTCATCGATATGGAGGTGGAAAGGGCAGTCGAGTTGACGAAGAAGGCGCTTGACGAAGGCAAGAAAGCCGAAGACATAATGAATAGCTCATTGGTGCTCGCAATGGACATTGTGGGTGAGCAGTACGATAAGGGTGAGAAGTACGTCCCGGAGATGCTGCTCTCAGCTAAGGCGATGAAAGCCGCAATGGAGCTTCTTCGTCCATTGCTCGTGGAATCCGGGGTTAAGATGAGGGGCAAGATCGCGATCGGCACAGTGGAGGGTGATCTGCATGACATCGGACAGAACTTGGTTTCCATGATGCTTGAGGGCGCTGGATTCGAGGTCATAAACCTTGGCGCGGAAACACCTGCCGACACCTTTGTCGAATCGGTGAAGGAAAACAAGCCTGATATTGTCGGTATGTCGGCCCTACTGACGACGACGATGCTCCACATGCCTGAGGTGATCGATGCACTTAAGGAAGCCGGGCTGCGAGACCAGGTTAAAGTGATGATCGGGGGCGCGCCGGTTACTCAAGAATACGCGGACGAGATCGGCGCCGATGGTTACGCCCCCGATGCAGCCTCGGCTGTAAAGTTGGCAAACAAACTACTTCAATAGGGTGGCGCGACTGATTATGCAAACGCTGGATCACGTTTCTTCAGTGAGTTGATATGCCAACATAGTTTCCGCTGTTATGAGGTCAGGAACTTCGGTTTAGATCTTGAAGGGTGGACTCAAGGGCCTCGATGAACCGGACGTTCTGAGTTTTACTGCCAACTGTAATGCGAAGAAACAAAGGAAGATCATAGCCGGTACAGGGTCGTACGATAACACCTTTCTTCAACAACATTTCCTGAACCGCTGTGGCTTGGGGCCCTATCTTGACGAGAACAAAGTTAGTGTGGCTCTTGACATATGGCAGTCTCAAGCGTTCGAATTCGCCATACAGGTAGATGCGTCCCGCGTGGTTTGTTGCCACTGTTTTCTCGAGAAATGCTTTGTCTTCTAGAGCCGCAACACCTGCGGCTTGGGCGAGCAGGTTGACTGAAAAGGGTTCCTTCACCCTATTGAGAGGCGCCAGAATTTCAGGCTCTGCAATGGCATACCCCAACCGGATACCGGCCAGACCATAAATCTTGGAGAATGTACGCATGATCATTGTGTTGGTGTAGCCATCTCGAATATAGCGCAAGCTATCCGGATAGTCAGGAGAATCGACTAACTCGCAGTAGGCTTCATCGTAGATGACAAGCACGTGTTTTGGCACCTTGTCCATGAAAGCCTCTACTTCGGCTGCGGTGACAATCGTTCCGGTAGGATTGTTTGGGTTGCAGACAAAGACGAGCTTTGTCTTATCGCTAATTACTTGGAGCATGGCTTCGAGGTCCAGTCCAAAATCTCTCAGCGGTACCTTGACCAGTGCCGCTCTCATCACGTGGGTATAGATATCATAGACCGGGAACGAAGATTGACTGACGATTACTTCACTCTCTTCATCCAAGTACGCCAGGCAAGTCTGCATGATGAGCCCATCGGCTCCGTTGCCTACGGTTAGTTGTTCAGGTCTAATTCTAAGGTGCTCCGCAAGGGCTTCTAGTAGATTGTGGCTCTGCCCATCTGGATAAGAGTTTACGCGAGAAAGGCTCTCCTTCATCGCGGCCAATGCCTTAGGCGAGGTACCCAGTGGGTTCTCGTTGGACGCTAGTTTAATTACATCCTTGAGGCCGTATTCCCGTTGCACCTCATCAATGGGCTTACCCGGCACATATGCTTTGATGGCGTTCAAACCACGCTGTTGTCTAACATGTGTCATCTATCAGTTCCTCCTCTCTTGTATCACTCGCACGTCTCCAACCAGGACTCCAGTTGACAACATGAATACAGGGTTCAGGTCGGCCTCTACAATCTCAGGGTAGCAGAAGGGAAGGCGCGAGAAGTCGACCAAGATCTTCGCTATGGCATTTAGGTCTCGTGTTGGCTGTCCTCGTGTCCCTTCCAGGATAGGGAAGGCCTTAATCTCTCGGATCATCGCATTGGCCTCATCATAGTCAAGTGGGGCAATGCGGAGTGAAATATCCTGAAGGACCTCGGTATAGATTCCCCCTACCCCAAAGGCAATCACCGGGCCGAACTGCGCATCCCGCGAGAACCCGATCAGGATCTCCAGGGCATCGGTGATCATTGGGTAGATGACTACCCCCTGGAAGTCGCGCTCACCTATTCGCTGTTCGATCGAGTGAAATGCAACGACTACTTCATCATCTGTGCGAATGCCAGTGATGACGCCGCCAATCTCCGATTTGTGTGTGATATCGTGGGACACGACCTTTATCACCACCGGATAGCCGATCGAGCGGCTTCCACTCACGGCATCATCCACAGATGTGGCGAGCCGATATTCCGGAACCGGGATCCCGTTTTCCCGCAGCCATGCCATCGCCTCCGGCTCGAGGAGCGAACGCTCGTCGGGCAGAGCGCCAACCGCGCTGGGAGTCTCAGGGAACAGACGGTCCCCCTTTTTTCGCTCCTCATAGCCCGCCATCCGCGCGAGGACCATCACCGCTCGCTCGCCGGTGACAAAGTTGGGGACCCCGTGCTGTCGCAGATAGGACAGAGCAGCGGCCACTGTCTTTCCGGCCATGAAGTTCGCGGCAACAGGCTTTCGGGAATTCGCAGCGGCGTCGCAGATCCCGCGCGCCAGCGGAACCGGATCGAGATACGGAGTGCAAACATCGATGGCGAGCGCCGCATCGTACTCCTCCAGTGCCGCACGAAGCGTCTTGTGATAATCAGTCTCTGTCCCCTCAACGGTGAAGTCGATCGGATTTTCCAGCGAACAGAAATCGGGCAGCCAAGCAGACAGTTTCTTCCGCAACGGCGCAGAGGGCTCGTCCACTGACAACCCCACCGCTTCTGCCCGATCCGCGGCGAGGACCCCAGGCCCGCCGGAATTGGTGACGATGACCAGACGCCGCCCCCTGACTGGAGGAAACTCGACAAACCCTCGACACAGGTCGAACATCTCCTCTATCGTATCGACGCGGATCGCGCCACACTGGCGCAAGGAGGCGGTATAGACGGCATCCGATCCGGCCATCGAACCCGTGTGTGAGAGGGCTGCCCGCTGACCGGAGAGGCTCCGGCCGGCCTTGATCACCACCAGCGGCTTGCTGCGCGTCAGTCGGTGTGCGGCCGCCATGAACGCGCGGCCGTCGGAGACGGTCTCGATGTACAGAGCAACGACCTTTGTCTCCGGATCCTTCTCCAGGTAGTTGAGGAAGTCGATCTCGTTGAGGTCGGCACCGTTTCCGTAGCTTGCGAACTTGGAAAACCCCACCCCTTGCTCTTCCGCCCACGAGAGGACCGCGCCCCCCAGAGCTCCACTTTGGGTCACAAACGCTACTTCACCTTGCATGGGACGGGTCTCCAAGGTGGGATAAAGGTGATAGTTGGTGTTGATGATCCCAGCGCAGTTTGGCCCGCACAAGCGGATTCCATGCCGCTTTGCAGTAGCAACCACCCGTTCTTCTCCTTCGGTGTTTCCCACCTCGGAAAAGCCGGCTGTGATAATCACGGCAGCCTTCACGCCCGCCTTTCCGCAATTTTCGAGCACATCCGCCACCGTCACTGCCGGGGAAGCGATCACAGCGAGATCGACGGGGCGGTCGATGGCCGAGACTGCGACGTATCCTGGAGCTCCGAATGCCCCTTGACCCTTGGGGTTGACCGCGTAGACGTGTTCGTAGCCTCCGTCAACGATCTGTTTGATCAACTCGTAGCCGAGTTTCCCTTTGGAGGTGGAACCGATTACCGCGACTCCACGAGGATAGAAGAGCTCTCTTAGGCTCAAGGCGTCCCTCTAACACGCAAGCCGGCATCAAATGCAGCCACATTGTGCTCTGCTCTACGCGGCCACCGTGCTTGAACAACCTCCGCCATCTTGTCGGCATTGAGCACTTCACCCAATCTTGTGTTTCCAAATACCGCTCCAAGCACGAAGATGTTCGTGGCTACGTATCCCCCGTCGATTTTGGGAAGCTCTTTTGGATCGACATAGATCAGTTGAGCGTTACTGCCTCGGATGGCCTCCAGCACCGATTCGAGCGATGGGTAGGCCGTTTCTCCAAGCATCACCGCAGTCGGCTCCCACACGTGACCGTAGAGGAGGAAATCGCCCCCCGGCTGCGCGTACCGTACTCCCTTCAGCGCTTCAGAGCACTCCATGGCGATCACCAGCTGGGCACCCTTTTCTTGGATATGTGGTCCCACCGGCGTACGACCCAACCGCAGCTCGGCCTTCACAAAGCCTCCTCTCTGCGCCATCCCTTTGGTGGGGAAGAAGTTGACCGCTATTCCCTTGTTGATTGCTGCACGCACGATCAGGTCTCCGAGGGTCAGGACCCCTTGCCCGCCGACGCCGACCAAGTAGATGTCGTAGGTCATACCTCCTCCTTCGTGAGCGCTCCTGTTGGGCAGACGGCGCAGCACAGGCTGCAGCCGTTGCACAGAGCAGGGTCGATGCTGACCGAACTCTCCCCGATCGATAACGCGGGACAGCCGGTGACGATAATGCACTGTTTGCACAGCACACACTTATCCGGGATCACCCGCACTCGCCCCGCTCTCTTACCTCGTCGCATCGCCTGAATGGCACACTCCCGCCGCGATAACACGACCTTTACCCCAGGAAGGGTGAGGCATTCTTCGATAATGGAGGTTGCTCCTTTCAGATCGTACGGATCGATGATGAAAAACTGGTCCACTCCCAAGCCTGGAATCACCTGCGCAAGATCGATTCGGCGTTCTCCCGGCCGTTGGAATGTCTTGTCCGTGCCTGGATTCACCTGCATCCCCGTCATGCTTGTCCACCCATTATCCATAATGATAAGGGTCAATGGAGTCTGGTGCTGAATCGCGTTGAGCAATCCTGGGATGCCAGCATGGAAGAAGGTCGAGTCTCCGATCGTGGCGATGACGGGAGTGGTAACTTCCCCGTAGACATACCCCTGGGCCAGACTCACGCTTGCCCCCATGGAGACCTCGCTCCACACCGTGCCGAACGGCGGATTCATCCCCAAGATCGTGCACCCAATGTCGCCGGTGACCATCACCTCATCCTTGTTGAGCTTGAGATTCTGGACCGCTTGATTAATGGCCATGTAGGTTCCGCGGTGGGGACATCCGGCGCAGACGGTGATCGGACGCTTAGCAGCGAGCTTCTCAGCGGCCGTGCTTTTCTCCAACCGTTTTTCTGGGATGCCCAGCCCGAGCGCAGCGTCGATCCCGCGGAGGACGTGGGTGACATCGTACTCTCCCACGCGGCTCAATGGACCGTTGATCTTGCCTACGATCTGCCCTGTGTACCCGGTGCGCTGCGCTTCCAGGTAGATCCCTTTTTCCATGTACGGTTCGAGTTCCTCTAACACGAGGATCGTCCCGCAGTGGCCCAGCAAAGTACGCACTGACGAGGTAGGGAACGGGCTCGTGGTCACGACGTGGAGTAGCGAGACATCATCGCGGGAGAACCCGTACCGCGAACCGATCTCGTACGCTTCTTCTAAATAGGCATCGACGACTCCTACGGTGACGATTCCTAGTCCGCCAGTATTGGATGACAACTCTAGCCGATTGATCTTCATCTCGTC
>Ga0315547_1000542_pt1 | contig 36443 bp, 44 predicted proteins | sample SalMarSW160240MG_2_FD_202542 | JGI IMG/M metagenome (GOLD analysis project Ga0315547, IMG submission 202542) | Salt marsh sediment microbial communities from the Plum Island Ecosystem LTER, Massachusetts, United States - Salt Marsh Sediment SW1601-240 ...
AAAGTGAAGAAGAGCAAAGCACGCGCGCTTGATTGTTGTCCACAACTACGTGGCGTATGTACCCGAGTCTACACCCGTACGCCTAAGAAGCCAAACTCGGCATTACGCAAGGTTGCGCGAGTACGTTTGAGCAACGGAAAAGAAGTTACGGCTTACATTGGTGGTGAAGGACACAATTTGCAGGAGCACTCTATAGTTCTTGTGCGCGGTGGCCGTGTAAAGGATTTGCCAGGGGTGCGTTACCATATCGTTCGAGGAACACTTGATACAGAGGGAGTGGAAGGGCGGAAGCAAGGACGATCGAAGTATGGGACTAAGAGGCCCAGTTAAGGAGAGAGGATGGAGCTACCAGGGCGTGATGTGAAACTGGATGTTAAGTACAACAGTAAATTACTTGGAAAGTTAATCAATTATGTTATGCTAGATGGGAAAAAGACTATTGCTAAACGAATAGTCTATGACGCTCTGGATCAGATTGAGAAACACAATGAGTCCTCGGCTCTTGACATGTTTAGAGAAGCCGTTGCCAACTGTTCTCCTCGGTTAGAGGTGCGTACTCGTCGTGTTGGCGGTGCGAATTATCAAATCCCTTATGAGGTTCCTAAGGATCGTCAAATCGCTCTTGCTTTTCGGTGGATTGTTCAGGCAGCACGAGAGCGAGGAGAGTATGCTATGTCAGCCCGCCTTGCCGCTGAGATTACTGCCGCGACGCGCAAGGAGGGAAAGGCTTACAATAAGCGGCTTGAGTCACATCGCATGGCAGAGGCCAACAAGGCTTTTGCTCATTACCGCTGGTAACTAGCTTTCCCGACGAAGATCCCAGATTGAGCGAGAATAATCAAAGGGGAAGTGTATGTCTGCCAATGGCTTAGCGGAGATGAAATGGGTCAGGAATATTGGGATCATGGCCCATATCGATGCGGGCAAAACTACAACCACGGAGCGTATCCTTTACTACACCGGACGTACCCATAGAATGGGTGAGGTCCATGACGGGGATACTGAGATGGACTGGATGCCCGAGGAACGCCAACGAGGCATCACAATCACTTCTGCGGCCACATCCTGCCCTTGGCATGAGTACCAGATCAATGTTATCGATACTCCGGGGCACGTAGATTTCACTGCGGAAGTAGAGCGTTCATTACGTATTCTCGATGGAGGGGTTGTAATCTTTTCTGGAGTGGAGATGGTGGAGTCACAGTCTGAGGCGGTATGGCACCAGGCTGATCGTTATCACATTCCCCGGATAGCATTCATCAACAAACTTGATCGGGTTGAGTCAAACTACATCGGGACACTAGAAATGCTTGAGGAGCGCTTAGGGGCAAAAGTGGTCCCGTTGCAGCTTCCCTATTGTGATTCTGATCGATGTTTGGTAGGAATGATAGATCTCCTTGAACAGAGACTTATCGTCTGGAATCAGGAAAACAAAGGGGAGACTTGGGAATATCTGGCTGTGCCACAGAAGCTACGAGCTAGTGTTGAGCACTACCGAGAGATGGCGATTGAACGAGTGGCGGAGTTTAACGATCGAGTAATGGAATCCTATGTTGAAGGCAAGAATATTGACCGTGTAGCGTTTCACGGCGGATTACGCCAGGGATGCATACGACAGCTACTGGTACCTGTTCTTGGAGGATCGGCTGTTCAGAATCAGGGAATTCAGCCTCTTCTTGATGCGATAACGCGCTATCTTCCTTCTCCGCTTGATGTCCCTCCGGTGCATGGAGTTAAGGGTGGCGAAGTTCGTTCGGCGGATCCAACGGCACCGTTTGCTGCGCTTGCATTCAAGGTTGTCATGGATCGTTATGTTGGGCGCTTAGTGTTCATACGTGTCTATTCGGGGAAGATAGGAGTTGGCGAGCAAGTGCTTAATGTTTCGACGGGAAAGAGTCTTCGGCTTAGTCGGATTTTTCGGATGCATGCTAATCAGCGAACACAGCTAGGCGAAGCCATGGCAGGTGAGATTGTAGCGGTTGTAGGATCAAGGGATATATCAACTGGAGATACATTATCTGACCGAACAGCACCAATCTTGCTGGAGAAGATCAGTTTTCCGGAACCGGTCGTATCTGTGGCAATTGAGCCACGCAGCGAGGGTGAGCGGGGGGCGCTACATGAAGGATTGGCTAGGTTAGCTCAAGAGGATCCAACCTTTCGAGTCGATGTGGATGAAACCACAAGTCAGACAGTTATTTCCGGAATGGGTGAACTTCACCTGGAAATCCTGATGGAACGATTGCGTAAGGAAGAAAGGATTTCTGTGGCGATGGGAAAGCCTCAGGTTGCCTATCGTGAGACACTGCGAGAACCAATCAACGTGGACAAGGAGTTTGCAAAGCAGACCGCCGGGCGAGGGCAATACGGGCACGTTATCGTGTATCTAGGGCCGCTTTCTCGTGGAAGTGCTGTTCAGTTCGTAGATGCGGTGAAGAAGGATGAGATTCCAAAACAGTACCGGGGCGCCGCTATCAGTGCCATGAGGGAACTATTGACAAATGGCCCACTTGCCGGTTATCCTTTAGTAGATATCAAGATCACCTTAGTAGGTGGTTCATTTAGCCCAGTGGATTCGTCGGAAGCGGCTTTTCGTGCAGCCGCTGCAGATGCACTTCATGATGTCTTCGAGAGGGGTGTTTTTGACCTTTTGGAGCCAATTATGGAGGGAGAAGTGGCTACACCTGGCGAGTACTTGGGAGAGGTAATGGACGACTTGGGACAGAGGCGGGGGGTGATACAGAGCTGTCAGCCGCGAGGGACAGTCCAGGTAATTGTTGTTTGTGTTCCTCTTGCTGAGACATTTGGTTACGCTACACGTCTACGTTCTTTGACTCAGGGACGTGCCGCTTACACATTGAGAGTAACACGTTATGATGTAGTGCCGGAGGAGTTGAGTCGAATGATCAAAAGAAGCAGAGGTTATTAAGGATGGCAAGAGAGAAGATTAGAATCAAGTTGCGGGGTTACGATCATGAACTTGTGGATAGCTCCATTAAGAAGATAGTTGAATCAGCGAAGCAGACAAGGGCTAAGATCGCTGGACCTGTTCCTCTTCCGACAAAGAGGCGAATTTACACAGTTCTCCGCTCGCCGCATGTGAATAAGAAATCGATGGAGCATTTCGAGCGAAGGATTCATACGCGGCTACTTGATATCAAGGAACCAACTTCGGAAACGATCAATGCTCTGATGGATATTGAGCTTCCAACTGGGATTGATATCGAGATTAAACTGTAACGAATGGTCACGGAGGTTGGATCAATGACGGTTGGGATCTTATCACGCAAAATAGGGATGACGCAGCTGTTCGATGATGGCAACGCAATTGGTGTCACAGTTGTTATCGCAGAACCAAGTACAGTTGTTCAGATAAGAAGGAAAGAAACTGATGGATATGATGCCCTTCAGCTTGGTTATCAAGAAGTCTTCCAGGAACGTAGGATTACACGTCCCATGTTAGGGCACTTCAAGAAGGCAGGAGTTGTGCCACACCGACATTTGTTCGAGGTACGGGTGGATGATCCTGTTAGGTACAAAGTGGGAGACAAGATTGGGGTTGAGGCGTTTACGAAGGGCGACAAAGTGGATGTTATGGGAACATCACGTGGTCTTGGATTTCAGGGTGTTGTAAAGCGTTGGAACTTCGCCGGTGGACCAAAATCTCACGGATCGCATTTTCACCGTCGTCCGGGATCGGTGGGAAACTGTGTGAAGCCGGGACGAGTAGTCAAAGGAAAGAAGCTGCCAGGACATATGGGAAACCGTCGCCGAACAATGAAGGGTGTTGAGATATTACGGGTTGATGCAGAGAAGAACCTACTAGTGCTCAAAGGAGCAGTTCCAGGTCCGCGTGGTGGCATGTTGAAATTGACGAGGAAGGGTCATGGTTGAAGCGAGATTGTATAACCTTGATGAAGCGACGGAACCGAAAACGGTGGCACTGGATGCCACGATTTTTGATGCGAAGGTTAATTCGGATCTTCTATATCGGGCTGTTCGTACACAGTTGCTAAGTCGGCGTCAGGGGACGAGTTCTACAAAGACGCGTGGGGAAGTTAGGGGAGGCGGCCGTAAGCCCTGGCGACAGAAAGGGACAGGCCGTGCCCGCGCAGGAAGCCGTCGTTCTCCGTTGTGGGTAGGTGGTGGAATCACTTTTGGTCCGAAACCGCGTTCCTACAAGGTGAAATTACCCAAGAAAATGCGCCGAGGGGCACTTATCTCTGCACTATCCGATCGCGCTAGTGATGGAAAGGTTACTTTGCTTGGTGAGATAGCGTTTACCGAGCCCACAACTAAGGGGGCTATTTCCTTGTTGAATCGGTTAGGAATAAGTTCTACGGCACTGGTGATTGTTAGTGCGAGTGAGTATAATCGCGCGGTTAGAAAATCCTTTTCTAATCTCGTAGGAATAAAATGTCTGGCAGCGGGGGGATTGAACGTTTACGACATACTGCGACATGATGAGCTTATGCTCACTTTGTCCGGACTTAAGGAAGTGAAGGAGAGGTTTCGAGATGGGTAAGTTGCTTCATCCTGAGGATATTCTTCTAGCCCCCCTCTTAACGGAAGAAACGTGGGGAATGATGGAAGAGAACAAGTATACTTTTCGGGTTGCCCTTGGTGTGAACAAAGTGCAGATTCGTAAAGCAGTTGAAGAGATATTCAAAGTGAAAGTTGACAGGGTTTGGACAGCTAATATAAAGGGTAAGCCCCGCCGCGAGCGGCTAAACCAGATGCATGGACATACATCGCGTTGGCACAAGGCGATTGTACGATTGGCACCTGGTGACCGGATTGATGTAATGGGGTGATGGTAGGCGATGACACCGAAGAGATTTAGTCCAACATCTCCAGGACGACGGCACGCAGATCTGCCTGACTACGGGGAGCTATCGGGAACGGCTCCCGAAAGAAGCCTGTTGTGTCCAATACACAAGAAGGGTGGCAGGAATAACCAAGGCAAGATTACTGCGCGCTGGCGAGGAGGAGGACACAAGCGTCGTTACCGAGTGATTGACTTTGGGCGTGCTAAGGATGGAGTCCCTGCACAGGTTGTTTCACGTGAGTATGATCCGAATCGCTCTAGCTGGATTATGTTGCTTCACTATTCTGATGGTGAGAAACGCTATATTCTTGCCCCTTTCTCGCTTGAGATAGGAGCCAAAGTAGAAGCGGGGGAGGAAGCGGAAATCCGTGTAGGAAACGCGATGTCGTTAAGACGCATTCCTTTGGGGGCTATCGTTCACAATGTAGAGCTAACCCCTAGGAGCCGGGGAAAGGTTGCACGGTCGGCAGGAACTTCTGCTAAGCTGATAGGTAAAGAAGGGAACAGGGTCCATGTCCGTATGCCTTCTGGCGAAGTAAGGATTTTTGACGCTGAGTGCCGAGCAACAATTGGAGAGGTATCAAATCCCGATCATAAGAATATTAAGCATGGAAAAGCTGGACGCGTGCGCCATTTAGGACGTAAGCCAGAGGTACGTGGCGTTGCTATGAATCCTGTTGATCATCCTCATGGTGGTGGAGAAGGAAGGGCTCATGTGGGACGGCCACAAGTGTCGCCAACGGGGAAGCTAGCTAAAGGCGGCCGCACTCGCAAGAAGAATAAGAGAAGCAATGCTTGTATTGTGCGCCGTGCAGGGAAGGGAAGAAGGTAAGGAGAAAGGCTATGCCTAGATCGACAAAGAAAGGTCCGTTTGTGTGTGAAACCCTCCTGAAGAAGGTTCATAAGGTGAAACAAGGAGAACTGAAGGAAATCAAGACTTGGTCAAGGGGTTCTATGGTTACTCCTGAGATGGTAGGCCTGACAATCAAAGTGCATAATGGAAGAATTCACTCTCCTGTCTACATCGTGGAGAACATGGTAGGCCATAAACTGGGAGAATTTGCTCCTACGCGAGTGTTTCGAGCACATGGTGGAATGAAGAAGAAGAGATCACCAGGCTTAACTTAAGAGGTTGATATGGAAGCAAGGGCGATAACTGACTCGGTACGAATATCTCCTCGTAAGGTAAGGCTAGTAGTTGATGCTATCCGCGGGAAGAATGTCAATGCGGCGTTACGTGTTGTGTCACTTTGCAACAAGAAAGCAGCAAGGCCCATTCGCAAGACATTGGAATCAGCAATAGCCAATGCGGAGAACAATTATGATGTTGATGTCGATCAACTGTGGGTGGTAGGAGTCTATGTAGATATGAGAAGATCATTGCGTCGCTTGAAGCCAAGGGCGATGGGCCGAGCAGATATTATCCGCCGACCGATGAGTCGTATTACAGTTATTGTAGGCGACGAGAGGAGTGAATAATGGGGCAGAAGGTTAATCCGATTGGATTTCGTGTAGGGGTAAATAGAAAATGGGTTTCCAATTGGTATAACCCTAAGCTTGCCCCGGAATATATCTGTGAAGACAAGCACATCCGTGACCTTATAACAGAACGATATCGCAAAGCGGCGGTTGCTGAAGTGAATATCGAGCGTTCTAAGGAAGATAGGGTGTCTATCATTGTTCGTTCAGCTCGGCCGGGAATAATCATCGGGCGTGGTGGAAGCGAGATTGGAAGGTTGCAGGCTGATCTAGAGAAGCTTACCAATAGAAAGGTGAAGGTATCGATCAAGGAAGTTACTCATCCTGATTTGGAGGCAAGTTTAGTATCTCAACAAGTGGCAATGCAGATCGAGACTCGAGTTGCTCCTGCGCGTGCAATGAAAGAGGTGATTCGTCGAGTAATGGGGTCTGGGGCAGCTGGTGTAAAAATAAAGACGAGCGGCCGACTTGGTGGAGCGGAGATTGCCCGCTCAATGACGATGATGAGAGGACGAGTTCCTCTGCAGACAATTCGAGCGGACATTGACTATGGTTTTACTGAAGCACGAACTAAGTATGGACATATAGGGGTCAAGGCCTGGGTATTTCGTGGAGAGCACCCGACCCGCGCGAAGCAAACAGGATAAGGTGAAATAGAAATGGCGTTCTTGTTTCCTAAGCGGACTAAACATAGAAAGGTACATCGCGGGCGAACAAAGGGAAAAGCGACAAGGGGACATGAGATTGCATTTGGCGAGTACGGTATTCAAGCTCTTGCTCCAGCGTGGATTAGTGCACGACAGATTGAGGCTTGCCGAACAACGATGAGCCGTCAGACACACCGCGATTCTAAAGTTTGGATCAGGATTTTTCCGGACAAACCTATAACGAAGCACCCCGCGGAAGCACGCATGGGGAAAGGAAAGGGACCAGTGGATCATTGGGTAGCTGTAGTGAAACCAGGAAGGATCCTTTTTGAGATTGCAGGAGTGGATGAACTAGCCGCAAAGCGAGTGCATGAACTTGTCAGTCATAAGCTTCCGATTCCTACCCGACTGAAGAGAAAGATCGTGCTAGGAGGAGAGATATGAAAGCTGTTGAGATACGGGAATTGACAGCGGAGGAATTGAGGCAAAAAGAGTCGGAGCTTAAACGCAAGCTGTTGAACTTACGCTTTCAGAAGGTAACAGGGGAGCTAGATAACATAGCCGAACTCGCAAAAACCCGCAAGGATATTGCACGAGTACTGACGATTAAGGGTGAGAAGACGCAGGAGGCAACGAGATGAGGAAGATAAAAGTCGGGCGGGTAGTGAGCGATCGAATGGCAAAAACCATTGTAGTGAAGGTTGAAGAACGGCATGTTCATCCACGCTATCATAAATACATTCGTAAGCATGTCAAGTTCTACTCTCATGATGAAGGTGAGCTAGCATCAGTTGGTGATCTAGTGAAAATTGAGGAATGCCGTCCCCGTAGTCAGAAAAAACGTTGGCGGCTGCTTGAAGTTATTGAAAAGGTGGAGGCGTAGCCGTGATTCAGATGCAGACGCTATTAAGGGTCGCTGATAATTCTGGCGCGAAGCAGGTTAGGTGCATATCTGTTTTGGGATCGTCGAACCGGCAAAGGGGCATGATTGGTGATATCATAGTCGGTTCGGTCCGTAAACGTCTTCCTACAAGTGACATAGAAAAAGGGCAGGTTGTTAGAGGTGTTATCGTTCGCACGCGCAACGCATATCGGCGAAAGGACGGAACTTATATTCGGTTTGATGACAACGCAATCGTGCTTATCAACGACCAGCGAGAACCAGTAGGAACCCGAGTGTTTGGACCAGTTGCGCGAGAGCTCAGAGAAAAGAAAATGATGCGGATTATCTCGCTGGCTCCCGAAGTGCTTTGAAGGAGTAAGTGATGAGAAAAGTACGTAAAGGGGATCGTGTGAAAGTCCTAAGCGGGAATGATCGCGGTAGGGTAGGCAAAGTACTAGTGGTGTATCCCGATAAGCAAAGGATTATTGTAGAGAACGTGCACATGATTACCAAACACCAGCGTCCTACTCAGACCTTGCGTGAGCCGGGAATTATCAAGAGAGAAGGAACAATTCACATATCCAATGTTCTTCCGATTTGCCCAGAGTGTGGCATTCCAAGCAGGGTTGGGTTTGTAATAGTGAATGGTGAGAAGATGCGCCGTTGTAAGCAGTGCGGGGAGACGTTTAGATAGACATGTTACATGAGAGATTTAAGACAGAGATTGTCCCGCGATTGGTGGAAGGGCTGGGGCTAGCAAATGTTATGCAGGTGCCACGCCTGGAGAAGGTGGTCGTGAATATGGGAATCTTGGCCAAGGACAACCCCAAGGTGCTTGAGGGAGCGGTGAGTAACCTGACGAAGATCACAGGGCAGAAGCCAGTTGTAACCAGGGCTCAGCAGTCAATTGCTGATTTTCATCTCACTAAGGGTGAACCGATCGGTAGCAAGGTAACCCTCAGGCGCGAGCGGGCTTATGAGTTCTTGAACAAGCTATTTAACGCGGTCTTGCCAGGGATACGAGATTTCCGAGGCCTTTCAGCGTCTTCTTTCGACGGGCGTGGAAACTATAGTCTTGGATTGAGCGAACAGCTAAGCTTTCCAGAGATTTCTTACGGAGAAGTTGTTTCTATGCAGGGAATGGATGTTACGATAGTTACTAGCGCAAGGAATGATCAAGAAGGCTACGCCTTGTTGAAGGGGCTTGGGCTTCCATTCAAAGATTAGGAGGGTTGATGGCAAGAAAGGCGCTGATAATAAAGAGCAAGAGGAAGCCTAAATATAAAGTTAGAGCTTATAGCCGTTGTAGTCTGTGTGGGCGCTCTCATGGGTACATCCGCGATTTTGGGATTTGTCGACTCTGCTTTCGGAAGCTTGCTCATAAGGGTGAGATCCCTGGAATAAGAAAGGCAAGCTTGTAGGAGGCATGATGACAATAGAGAACCCCATTGCTGATATCTTAACGCGTATTCGAAACGCAAGCGCGAAGTTCCATTCTCAGGTCTTGGTACCACACTCGAAAATGAAGGAAAAGATGGCTGTCATTCTCAAAAAAGAAGGATACATTACGGGCTTTGATGTTTTGGACGGAGCGCACGCGCCAATATTGCGCATAGATCTGAAGTATATAGGAGAGAGACGGAAGGCCACAAGGGCAATAACTGCACTCAGGCAGGTTAGTAAGCCAAGCTGCCGTGTTTACGTCAATACGGGTGAAGTACCGCGGACGCTTGGGGGATTAGGAATATGCATCCTGTCCACTTCACAAGGTGTTATGTCAGGACATGAGGCGAAAAAACGCGGCATTGGTGGCGAGGTTCTTTGTGAAATATGGTAGGGTGATACGAAATGTCTAAGGTGGGTAAGATCCCGGTTCAGATTCCAAAGGGCGTTAAGGTTGGAGTAAAGGGCGCAACCCTGTTGGTGGAGGGAAAACATGGCCGGCTTACACAAGTGTACAGACCTGACAGGGTAGAGATTGCTGTAACTGATGATCTGGTAATGGTAACAAGGAAGGGCGAGGGAAAGGAATACCGAGCTTTTCATGGCTTGTATCGGAGTCTTGTTGCCAACATGGTTTACGGGGTATCGCAGCGATGGGAGAAGGAACTGTTGGTGAAGGGCCTTGGTTATCGGGCTCGGTTACAAGGCAAGAAGCTAATCCTTGATCTTGGGTATTCCCAACCGGTAGAGTACGCTATTCCTGAGGGAGTAGAAATCGAACTTGCTAGCCCAACCGAGATCAGTATCCGTGGAGCGGACAAACAGGTTGTAGGGCAAGTTGCAGCTAAGATTCGAGCGCTTCGCAAACCGGATCCATATAAAGGAAAGGGAGTCAGATATAAGAATGAGGAAGTACATCTTAAGGCCGGCAAACTCGGAAGCGCCGGTGGTGTTGGGTAGGGAGTGACAAAGATGGCAGCAGTCAACCGAAAAGCAGAGCGAGATAAACGGCACAAACGGATCCGGAGAAAGATTAGTGGAACGGGTGCGTGTCCCCGTCTGTGTGTCAGCAAGAGCCTCAGACAGATCTATGTCCAGCTGATTGACGATGAAGGTGCAAAGACACTTGTGTCGGCATCAACTAATGGGAAGGAGTTACGAAAAGAGGGAGCAAGGAACAACATTCCTGGAGCGGAAAAGGTGGGGTCACTTCTTGCCAGGCGTGCGCTGGAGAAGGGAGTCGAGACAGTAGTCTTCGATCGCGGTGGCTACCTATATCATGGTGTAGTTGCTGCGGTGGCTGACGGCTGCCGCAAGGGAGGCTTAAGGTTTTGACCATCACAAAGGAATTCGAGAATGAGATTATTGATATCAGACGCGTTAGTAAGGTCACTAAAGGTGGGCGGAACCTAAAGTTTAGAGTGACCATTGTTGTAGGTGACCGTGAAGGACGAGTAGGGGTTGGAGTGGGAAGTACCACTGAGATCCCTGGCGCTATCCAGCAGGCAATCAGGGATGCTGAGAAGAGCATGATAACGATTGGTCTGAATGGTGCAACGATTTCCCATGCAGTGATTGGGAAATTCAAAGCAGGGAGGGTTCTCTTGAAACCTGCTTACCCTGGAACGGGAATAATTGCCGCGGTAACTGTGGGGGCTGTTTGTCGATTGGCGGGAATACAGGACCTGTTAACGAAGTGCCTAGGGACAACCAATCCTCTTACCTTAGCGCGTGCAGTGATTGATGGCTTGTTGCAGCTGCGCAGTCGCCGGGAGGTTGAAGAACTCCGGGGTGTGCCTGCGGTTGTGAGTACGGAGGTTCAAGATGAGAATTGAGGACCTGCACCCAAGCAAGGGGAGTGTGCATCGGCGGAAGCGCGTTGGCCGTGGTTACGGCTCGGGGCGGGGCGGACATGCAAGTGGTCGTGGGACAAAAGGGCAGAACTCACGTAGCGGAGGAGGAACACGCCTTGGTTATGAAGGAGGCCAGACTCCCGTGTGGATGCGTTTTCCCAAGCGAGGGTTTAATAACTACGTACGGATTAACTACATGTGTGTCAATGTCGACACCTTAGAAAAGCGATTCCCGGCAGAGAGTAAGGTGACAATTGAGCGGCTCCAGGAGCTGAGAATTATCAAAGGAAGAACCAGTAAGTTGAAAATCCTTGGCCGGGGAGAACTCACTAAGCCTCTTACTGTATACGCTCATCGGTTCACCCAGACAGCACAGAAGAAGATTGAGGAAGCTGGGGGAAAGGTTAAGGTGGTATAGCGATGTGGGAGAAGCTATCTCATCTATTTAAAGTTCCCGAGCTTCGTAAGAGAATTTTGTTTACATTGGGTGCGATAATCATCTTTCGATTGGGAACGCATATTCCTGTACCTGGTGTGGATTCGGCAGCACTCAAGGATTTCTTCGCTACACAGCGTGGTGGAATATTCGATTTTCTGAATATGTTTACTGGCGGTGCGTTACAGCGGTTCTCTTTGTTTGCGCTTGGAGTTACCCCCTATATTAACGCATCGATTATTTTCAGCCTTCTTACGGCTGTTATTCCCAAGTTGAAGGAGTTACAGCAGCAAGGCCGTGAAGGAAGGCGAAAGATTACTACGTATACCCGTTGGGCAACACTTGGTCTTGCCCTTGTCCAGGGCGCAGCAATGAGCATGCTTATTATAAATTGGGGACTTGCTAAGCCTGGGCTGTGGTTCTACCTCACTTCTATGGTTTCATTGACCACAGGAACTATCTTCTTGATGTGGCTTGGTGAAAGAATAACTGAAAATGGAATTGGCAATGGCATTAGCATGATTATCATGCTTGGGATTCTTGCGCGTTTTCCCAGCATGTTCCAGAGTAGCTACATTGAGATAAGCGCTGGAACGGTGAGTCCGTTTTGGGGAGCGGTGTTCGTGGTGCTGTTGGTTGCAGTAATTGCTGGGGTGACTATGATTCAGCAGGGGCAACGAAAGATTAGGATCCAGTACTCGAAGCGAACTGTTGGGCGGCGTATTTACGGTGGACATACTTCTCATCTGCCGATTCGTGTGAACCAGGGCGGAGTAATCCCAATTATTTTTGCATCAGCGCTTCTGACCGTGCCAATGACTATTGCGCAATGGGTACCTCCCCTTGCTTGGTTGGAGCCCTATATTCGTAATGGTAGTCTTACTTACATAATTATATATGTTCTCTTGATTTTCTTCTTCACATATTTTTACAGTTCAATCGTCTTCGATCCGAAGGATGTAGCGAAGAATGTGCGTGATTCAGGAGGGTTTATCCCAGGGGTGCGACCAGGGAAAGCAACGGAGAACTACATATCGGATGTACTAAGCAGGTTGCTGTTGATTGGTGCAGTATTCTTGGCAGGGATTGCTGTATTGCCGTATATATTCTCATCTGTGAGCGGAATGCAAAGTATCCTGATCGGTGGTACATCGTTATTGATTGTAGTTGGGGTTGGGATAGACACGATTATGCAAGTTGAGGCTCACCTTGTGATGCGTCACTATGAGAGTTTGACCAAGGGTAGTGGGCTACTGGGGAGGAGAGGCTAATGGGTCGTAAGAGGCTTGTGCTTCTCGGTCCTCCTGGAGCAGGAAAAGGGACGCAGGCTAAGATGATTGCTGTTAAAACAGGCCTTGTGCACCTTTCTACTGGTGATATCCTTCGAGATGAGGTGAGCCGTGGAAGTCAATTAGGACAGGAAGCCAAGCAGTGGATGGATCGCGGGGATCTTGTCCCAGACAAGCTTATCATTGATATGATCGCGGGGAGAATAGCCAAGACTGATGGATTCATACTCGATGGTTTCCCGCGTACAATTACTCAGGCTAAGGCTCTTGGAGAAGTTACTCCAATAGATATCGCGATAAACATAGTGTTATCTCGGGACCAGGTAATAAAGCGGCTTTCATCGCGTCGTGTCTGCCGGGATTGTGGAAGAATATGCAATTTGCTATTTAGCCCCCCACGAATAGATGGGTGTTGTGATATCTGCGGCGGAGAATTGTTGCAGCGCAGTGATGATCATCCTGAGGTGATAAAGAAACGATTTGATGTGTATACACAACAAACTGCTCCTCTGATTGATTTTTATCGCAGACAAGGAACACTGCAAGGGATTCACGGAAACTTGGCTCCAGAAAAAGTGCTTGAGCGGATACTGGCTGTTGTTGATAAATGATTGTTCTGAAAACAGCTACTGAGATTGATATACTGCGTGCAAACGGGGCTATCCTGGCTTCAGTGCTCGATAGAGTGTGTCAACAGGTTTCACCAGGGCAGAATACCGGAGAACTGGATAGGCTAGCAGAAAGGCTTATACGGGAGTCCGGCAGTGAACCTGCATTCAAAGGAATGTATGGATTTCCCGCAACAATCTGTACCTCAATTAATGAGGAAATTGTACACGGGATTCCCTCACTGAAGCGACGGTTGAAGAAGGGGGACATATTGTCGATTGATATTGGGCTTTGTCGCAGTGGAATGTATGTAGATATGGCTACTACCGTTCCGGTTGGCGAGGTTGGTGAAAAGGCAGCTAAGCTACTGCAGGTGACCGAAGAGGCCTTGTGGCGAGGGATAGGAATGGTTAACATTGGGAATCGCTTAACTGATGTTTCGCATGCAATCGGATCGTATGTAGAAAATGAGGGACTGTATGTGGTTAGGGAATATACCGGCCATGGGATTGGCCGGGATTTGCACGAAGATCCGCAAATCCTGAATTACGGTGACTCTGGACAAGGACCACGGTTGCAGATTGGAATGGTTCTTGCCCTTGAGCCGATGGTGAAGACCGTTCCCGGCGCGGTTGAAGTGCTTGACGATGGCTGGACTGTTGTGACGAATCAAGGCGCGCTAGCAGCTCATTTTGAGCATACTATAGCGTTGACAAAGAATGGCGTTGAAGTTCTGACGCGAGGAGGTGTGTAAAGACGTAGTGGCTCGAGCAAACGTGCACAATCAAAAAAAGGCGGATGTGATCCGTCAACGTGGTGAAGTTATTGAAAGCCTACCAAACTCGATGTTTCGGGTAAAGCTGAATAACAATTATGTTGTGTTGTGTCATATTTCGGGACGGATGCGGAAGCATTATATACGTATCTTGACAGGGGACCACGTGACAGTTGAGTTTTCGCCGTACGACTTGACAAAGGGACGTATTGTGTATCGAGAGAGCTAGCCGCGACGTTTGTAAATATGAAAGTCAGAAGCTCGGTAAAACCGATTTGTGCTAAGTGTAAGGTGATCCGCCGAAAAGGGCGAGTTATGGTTATATGCCAGAATCCTAAGCATAAGCAGAGACAAGGATAGGGGGATGAATGGCGCGAATAGCAGGGGTTAATCTACCCAATAATAAGCGGATTGAGTTTGGGCTTACGTATATTTTCGGTGTTGGGCGCTCGCGTGCAGCTGAGATAATTGAGCAAGCAGGTGTTTCACCAGATATACACGTAAAGGATCTAACGGAGAAAGAGATAGCTAGTTTGCGCCATGAGGTGGAGCAGTACATTGTTGAGGGTGACTTGCGGCGCCGAATCTTTGGGAATATTCAGCGATTAAAGGATATCAATTCCTATTGTGGGGTTCGCCATAAGAAACGGCTTCCGGTTCGTGGACAGCAGACCCAGTCCAATGCGCGAACGTGGAAGGGACCTCGGCCAGCGAAAGCGGGAAAGAAGAGGTAGGCATGGCGAAAAACATAAAGCTTGAACGGGCACAGATTCATGTACATGCAAGCTATAATAACACAATCATCACGTTGACTGATGTTGAAGGACACCCGATTACCTGGAAGAGCCCAGGAACAGTTGGATATAAGGGATCACGTAAGGGAACTCCATATGCGGCACGAATAGCTGCAGAGGCATTGGTAAGGGAAATGAAGGAATATGGTGTTCAGTCGGCAGTTCTTATGATGAAGGGAGCGGGGTCAGGCCGCCAAGCTGTTATTCAAACCATGAAGGGCTCAGGCATACGGGTAAGTGAGGTAAGAAACGTAACGCCAGTTTCCCATAGTAAGAGTAGTATTAAGGGGAGAAAATAATGGGTAGATACACAAGCCCGAAATGTAGGCTGTGTAGGAGAGAAGGAGAGAAGCTTTTCTTGAAAGGAGATCGCTGTTATACGCGTAGCTGTCCGCTGACTGAGAATGCTTCCTTGCCGGGCGAGCGAGCAAGAAGACATCGATCGCGTATGAGCCACTACAGACTACAATTGAGGGAAAAGCAAAAGGTTCGACGAATCTATGGAATTGGCGAGCGACAGTTTCGTAACTATATGGAACAGGCAAAGCGCAAGAAAGGAATAACGGGCGATGTTTTACTTGGCATACTTGAGAAGCGTTTGGACAACATTGTTTATCGGTGTGGTTTCGCTTCGTCTCGTGCACAGGCACGTCAATTGGTCGTACACGGTCACTTCGGACGAAATGGGCGAAGTATAGATATTCCGTCCACATTATTGAATGAGGGCGATATGATTGCTGTCAAGAAAGGGCGGCGTGATCGAGTAAAAGATATTGTAGAGGCAAACAAGGAACGGCAGATTCCCAATTGGATGGAGAAGAACCTAGAGGCAATGGAGTGCCAAGTAATTGCTCCTCCCAATGTGGAGGAAATCGGATACGCTATTGCCACGAACCTGATTGTAGAGTTTTATTCTCGCTAGGAGGTTGTCGCATGGATGAATTAGTCTTCCCGCAAGGGATAGATGTCAAAGAACTTGCTGCTACGCAAGGAAGAATTGTTATCCAGCCTCTTGAGCGCGGACATGGCACTACTCTAGGGAATGCACTTAGGAGGATTCTCCTGTCTTCTATTCCAGGTGCTGCTGTGGTACGAGTAAATCTTGCGGGTGTGTACCACGAGTATGATACGATTGAGGGGATTAAGGAGAGTGTGCTCGAGATTATTCTGAACCTTAAGGGCCTTTCCTTACGTCTGCATGACGATGAATTGAAACGACTCACAATTGAAAAACGAGGTCCGTGTGAAGTGAAGGCCTCGGATATTGATTTGCCTCTAGGGGTTGAGATTGCTAACCCCGAGTTACACATCGCTACGTTGAACGATCGAGGTAGACTGGAAATGGAGTTAGAAGTTGAATCAGGGTTTGGTTACCGCTCGGCGGAAATGAACAGGCTAGAAGAAGCACCTTTGGCTGTAATTCCCATTGATTCAGACTTTTCCCCTGTAAGACAAGTGAACTTTGTCGTTGAAGGGACACGGGTGGGTGGAAGTACCGGATATGAGCAATTGATCCTTGATATGACAACAGATGGGGGGATTAGACCGGAGGAAGCACTGTCGGAAGCGGCATCTATCCTGTGTCGGTACTTTGATCTGTTTAGTGGCTTTGCCGAGCATCCGTTTGGTATTGCTAAGGGAGGCGCAGAAGAGGAAGTTGATGCTCTGAGTGCTTCCCTAGAAGACTTGGAGATGGATCGGCGTGCTTGCAATCTGTTGAAAGAAGCGGAAATCACTACTCTGGGCAAGCTTATCTCTCGACCACGTGAGGAGTTGCTCGATATTCATGGTTTTGGTACCAAGTCCTTGAGCAAAGTGGAAGATCGCCTAAGGGAGTTGGGCTACGCGCTGGGAGACGAGGGTAAGGTAAGAGATGAGGCATAAGCGAAAGCGTAAGAAACTGGGTATGGTGACAAGAAGCCAAAGGCAGAGCGTCTTGGCGAACATAGCTAAGGCACTAGTTTTGTACGACAAAGTGGATACAACAGTTGCGCGAGCGAAGGCGGGGCAGCGATACGCAGAGCGTCTTGTTTCCTTGGGGCGACGAGGAGATCTACATGCGCGGCGAATCGCGTTTTCACGACTGCAGGACAAACCAGTGGTAGATAAGCTGTTCAGTGAGATAGCTGCGCGTTATGAGGACCGAGCAGGCGGGTACACCCGTGTGGTGAGACTTGGTCCGCGTAAAGGAGACGGTGCTGAACAAGCTCGGTTGATGTTCGTTTAGTTGTCGATATCAACAGTGCATTCGCATTTCTGTAATGTCTTAATACAAACCTGCTTCTTAATGAGTGAAGCCTAAGTGTTTTAACATATCTATTGTCATGGACGGCAAATCAAAGCTGGGTTGCCATCCCCATTCTTTGCGTGCAGCGCTATCATCAATTCTTTTCGGCCATGAATCAGCGATCGCCTGCCTGAAATCAGGCTCATAATAGCAGGTAAAATCGGGGATCCACTTCTTGATCTCAGACGCCAATTGCTTGGCAGAGAAACTCATTCCCGCCAGGTTATAATCGCAGTGGTGTTTAAGTGAGGATAGATCTGCTTCCATCAGTTGGATGCTTGCCTTGATACAATCTGGCATATACATCATTGGGAGAACGGTGTCTTCACGCACAAAACAAGTATACCGTCTGTCTTTAATGGCGGCGTAGAAAACCTGTACCGCGTAATCTGTTGTACCACCTCCTGGGAGGGTCTCACTAGAGATGATCCCTGGGTAACGTAATCCGCGTACATCCAAGCCAAACCGCTCGTAGTAGTAATTGCCTAGGAGCTCTCCGGCAACCTTTGTCACTCCATAGATTGTTGTTGGGCGCAGTATGGTCTCCTGTGGAGCACTATTTCTGGGTGTCTCTGGGCCGAAAACAGCAATTGAACTGGGGACAAAGACTCTTTTCACATCACATCGTCTTGCAGTTTCGAGGATGTTGTGCAAGCCGTTGATATTTACATTCCAGGCAAGCTGCGGTTTCTCTTCACCTACCACCGAAAGGATTGCGGCCAGGTGGTAAATCGTGTTTATCTTATGCCGCTTTATGACTAGTTCGATTTCATCTCGATTGGTAACATCAATGATCTCGAACGGTCCAGTAGTACGTAGGGCATCATCTGGTTTTGTCCGGTGTCCAGCAGCAATGATATTGTCATTTCCATATCGTTTGCGTAGTTCCACTGTGAGCTCGGATCCAATTTGGCCGACTGCGCCCGTTACTAGAACCTTCATACTATTCTTCTGTGTCAATTTATCTCTCCTTTTCTTGTTACACCAAACATGAATTGTACGGAAAGATGGGAAAATGGACAAAGCGTGTGTAGGCAACAGTAGTTGGGAATGAGGCTGTTTTTTGAATAGAATAGGAATTGTTCAGACGGGATAAAAGGAAGTGGCAGATGTCAAAAGTGGTCTTTGTTACCAGGAACTCCAGCGTGCAAGAACAAACGGTTTAGTCACGCCTAGGATTAGATTCGCAAAGGAGAGGTGATTTAAGTGAGCATCAATAGAAACCCCACGCAGTACTTGAAGGAAGAGTACGAGCGCTTGTTGAGCGAGAAGTTAACTTGGGAGCCGAGGGAACTTCAGAGCAGCAGTGGAGCGGATTGCAGGATGGATGGTAAGCAAGTGATAATGCTCGCGGCAAACAACTATCTGGGTCTGTCAACTCACCCCAGGGTTGTTAATGCCATGATAAAAGCAACTGGGGAATACGGCGCTGGCGCTGGAAGTGATCGCTCAATTGCCGGAGACATGGATGTCCACGAGCAATTGGATAGCCGGCTCGCCAGGTTTAAAGGAGCACCGGCTTCTTTGACTTACCAGACTGGTTTTATGGCTAATGAGGGACTAATTCCACAATTGGCTACCCGTGGTGATCTATTTGTCTCTGATGAATTGAACCATGGATCGATTATAGACGGAATTCGGCTCTCTCACGCGGATAGGGCAGTCTATAGGCATAAGGATGTAGACGATTTGGCAAGAGTGATGAGAGAGGCAGAAGAACATGATCCTCAATATCGACAGATTTGGATTGTGACCGATGGTGTGTTTTCCATGGATGGAGACCTCGCGCCACTTGCTGACATTGCGAAGATTGCTCGGGAACATGGGGCCGGTGTATATGTAGATGATGCGCATGGTGAAGGTGTACTTGGAGAAAAGGGGCGTGGGATTGTAAGTCATTTTGGGTTGAGCCACAAGGAAATACATGCGGAAATGGGAACTTTCTCCAAGGCTTTTGGGGTAGTCGGAGGACATGTCTCTGGTAGTGAGTTTCTGCGGAAGTTTGCGCTGAACAAGTCTAGGAGCTGGCTGTTAAGCGGGGCAGTACCGCCGGGAGTGGCCGCTGCGTGCATCGCTGCGATCGATGTACTTGATAGCGAGCCACAATGGTTGGACAAGTTATGGGAGAATAGGAACTACTTTATCAATGCAGCTCAAGAGCTTGGATTTGATACGGGCAATAGCGAGACACCGATTGTACCCATCATGTGCGGAGACAGCGGGACGGCAAGAGAGCTAACGGATTTCGTTTGGGAGAAAGGGATCTATGTTCTTCCTATCGTTTTCCCAATGGTGCCAAGAGGTAAGGCAAGGATTCGAGTGCAGCTTTCAGCAAAGCACACGAAAGATCAGTTAGATCAAGCGATTGCCGCATTTAAGGAAGGTGGAGAAAAACTTCACTTGATTTAAGAGAGAGGTAGGAATGAAAGAGGTTATCGCGACAAATGATGCCCTGCTGGCGATCGGTCCGGCTCGCTCATGTATTCAGGTAGCAGCACTTCCTCAAGGAGCAAGAGTCGAAATAGAGGCAATTGCGTGTCTACAATAGGTGGTGCAGTCACGTGATGTTCTTTGATACTCATTGCGACACTGTGTTGAAAGTTGTCAGTGGGAATCTAGACTTTAATACAGGGGAGGGTAAGGCTCATGTTACCCTCCCCGGAATGCTTTCAGCAGGAAGCTGCGCGCAGGTGTTTGCCTGTTTTGTGTTGAGTGACGAGCACCCCGGCAGAGAGCGGGAAGTGGCCCTGGGTATGATCCAGACGATTGTCCGGATGGCCACAAGAAGTGACGGTAAGATGAAGATTGCTCTCAGCGCTTCGGAGCTTCATAGTGCGTGCGATGGCGGTCCGATTGCCGCCCTCATCGGACTAGAGGGCGCAGATCCGCTAGAAGGAAGAGCTGAGAACTTGCACTATTTCTACGAGCTTGGAGTGCGTGATCTGATTCTTGCATGGAAGGATAACCCATTTACAGGGACTACATTCGGTAGGAACACACCACTTACTGAGGAAGGGAAGAAGCTGGTTACGATTGCTGAAGAGCTTAAAGTGATGATTGATGTATCCCATCTTTCAGATGTTGCGTTTGATGACATATGCAATACGGCAAAGCGTCCGTTCATTGCCAGCCACTCTAATTGTCGGGCATTATGTCCAGACAGACGCAATCTGACCGATTCGATGGTCCACAGGCTTGCAGAGCGTGGCGGAGTGATGGGAATCAACCTTTCTTCCGACTTTCTCGATCCTGTTTTCCGTGAGAAGTTGAAGTCCTACAAGCGTAAAGTTCTAGCGCACAAGAGGACTCCCGAAGAGCTCGATCGATTTCGCGCAAATGTCGGTACCTGGCCATGCCCATCGATTGACTGGGTGACAAGACACATTCTCCACGCGATCAATGTTGGCGGTGAAGATTGCATCGGTCTCGGCGGGGATCTTGATGGGGTTACCAGTATTCCAAAGGGGCTTGAAGGAATTGCTGACTACAGCAAGCTGCCCGATCTTCTCCTCTCGGCTGGCCTCAGCACCGGCCAGGTGGAGAAGATTTGTTACCAGAACTTCAAGCGTGTGTTTTGTGAGGTGTTAGCCGACTGAACCGAAAACATCGCCGCTAGTCTATATTTCATCAATGGCACTGCTGTACTTATTTCCTTAGTTCGACAGGGCTTGTCCGCGACGTTAGGCTAATCCACAGTGAGTGTCTTGCTTAGATTGCGGGGAAAATCAGGGTCGATCCCTCGCGAGGTGCTCATATAGTAGCTTATGAGTTGAAGTGGCAGGACAGCAAGAAGTGGGATCAGTTCTTGGCTTGTATCGGGAAGTAGCAGATATTCGTCTACGTTATCCCGCAGTAGCTTGCTTGGAGCAGCGACTACGATTGAGTGTCCACCACGGCAGGCGACCTCATTAACGTGGTTTACCATCATGGCTGTGTCTTGTGGGGCAGTAACAAAGAGGACCGGATAGTTGGTATGTACGGCTGATAGCGAGCCGTGCTTAAACTCAGAGCTGAGCATCCCCTCACAATGCGCGTAGGTTATTTCCTTAAGTTTGAGCGCTCCTTCCATTGCTATGCCGAGTGTCACTCCATAACCCAGGTAGTACATTTCATCATGAGGGTTGAGGAGGTCGGCTGTGTGGCGTGCAGCGGAGTCAGTCACAGTAAGGGTTTCCGCAATAAGATCGGGAACGCAGCCCCAATCAATGTGCGATCCATGGCGTCGCAGTTTGTCAGCCAAATAGAGGAACAAAACCGCCTCGTTCAGAAAGGTTTTCGTTGCGGGAACGCTGATCTCAGAGCCGCAAGCGAGCGGAAGGTAGTGGTTGGATGCATGCATTAATGTAGAGCCAAGGACATTCAGTATGCCCAAGATCTGTGCCCCTGATAAACGGGCTGCGTTAAGTGCATTTAGCACATCTTTTGTCTCTCCGCTCTGGCTCACAAAGACTACCGCGTCAGTTGGTTTAAGGGTGTGGATTAGGGTCTCCGTAAACTGGGGTGCAAGCACGGCGATTGCTGGAATGGTGGCTAGCTGGTTGAAATACGCTGCCCCGACTACACATGCATGGTAGCTTGTTCCACAGCCAACAAAGTAAAGATGCTGCGCATTGCTCAGGGCTTTCACGAATGAGTCAACGTGGGGGGATGCCTCGAGCCAGTGGATCAACTCCGCTGCTGTGTACGGCTGTTCGTGAATCTCCTTCTCCATGAAGTGAACATAACCGCCTTTCTGGGCTACTTCCATCCCTTTTGTGAATCTCTCCGGGATTCGGTGGACCAGTTCTCTGCTGGATACCTGGCGGATCTCTACTCGGTCAGGCCATAGGGCGACCATCTCTCCGTCTTGTAGTCGTAAGATCTTGTCCGTTAGAGGTAGGATAGAAGGAAGATCGGAAGAAACGCAAGTGGCTTGGTCGGCAATTCCCACAACAAGGCCAGAGCCATTCTTGATTGCGTACAGAGGACGGTGCCCACTCGTATCTTCTTCATTCCTTGAAGCAATTACAAATGCATAGTCTCCTTCTAAGTCTTCCGCCGCTTTCCGAATTGCTTCGATCATGTTGTAGCCTTGATTGATGTAGCGTTCTACGGCATGCACACAACTTTCTCCATCATTGGTTCCACGAACCACCATGCCTTCCGCGATGAACTCCTCACGCAAGGAAACGTTATTGACTATGTTTCCGTTGTGAGCGCCGACTAAGCTGGCTTTCGAGTCAAGGTGAGGTTGGGCGTTTACTTGTGAGGGAGAGCCAAAAGTAGCCCAGCGCAACTGCACGATGCCTCGTTCCCCTTTCATTGTGTCAAATCTCAATCGTTTGTTCACTTCATCAATCTTGCCAGCATCTTTCCTTAGGTCAATTTGGCCTTCTCTATCGATGGTTGCACAGCCGATGGAATCATAGCCTCGATAGGCAAGCCGCCGACCTGCGTCAAGCAAGATATTCCCCAATGGTTGTTCGTTACTAGTAACAATTCCAAAGATTCCGCACATAGATTGGTCTCCCTTTTCTTGTGTGAATAGTCTTATTCACACACACAGTTATGATCTCCGCGAATACAGGGCATACAATTGGTCCAGTGCTTTGTGGTAACGGGAGTCGAGCGCATCTATGTCAGTGAGCTCTGGTTCATTGCTCATTGTGACGTAGGGAATTGTTATTCCGTTCACTGTGAGCATTCCGCACGGGGCCTGGGCAATATCAGGCCAATCATCCTCTCTGTATGTGCGTTTCATTTCTTCGCGGGGTACGGAATGAGTGAGGATTCCGCCGGATTTCTTCTCATTGTAGCGAGCAATGTTTCTGCGCCAGGATTCATTGAATGATACCTGTACATAAAGGATGGCTGCACGAGAAAGAACTTGTGGCGAAAGGTAACCCAAGGCCTCAGAGTAGCCGTGCGCTTTGCCACGAGAGAGCTCGATGATAATGGTTTCATTAGATGGCGGAGTTCTGCTGAGTAGTGGTCTTGCCTGCTGGTTGATCTTGCCGATCAGAAATGGCCACAGGCCATCGTCTGTAACATAGTAATTTCCCTTTATTGGCTGAGAGTAAAGTCGCTTTCGTCCGAGGTCTTCCCATAGATTGTCCTCTTCGCACTTTTCCCACAGAATAGGGAAATCATCGATGACGCGAAATGAAGAGATATGATAGCGTTTAGCTCGGCGTTCAACTGAGCATTTGTTCATAAAGTCGATGAACTCGCTCTTTCCACTGGCAGGACGACCCAGGAGAAGAAGAGTGCCAAATGTGTTCTTTGTAGTTGGGCCCTTTCTTGTATACCGGAGCGGAAGGATTGCTTCTACTTGGGCAAGGAGGGTTGATGGTGAAGAATCCGCATTTACTATGCGTAGATTGCTGCCCTGAGCGATGTGCCATTCTTGCAGGTGTACAAGCATTTGCTTAAGCGTGGGTCTGTCCACCTCGAATTGTGGTGTTTTGCGTGCTTTCTGCCGCCGTATAGAGACATCTATTGGAATCGCCAATCGTAGGTATAAGTTTGGTCGGGACAGGGATAGCTCAACTTTACCGTAGGCATTGATGAATGACCTATCGTTAAGCGCCTTTGAATAGGCGAGGTGAACGCCCATATGCGACTCTTCCAGGCACATTTTGCCTTGTTGCGCGACGCTTTCCAGTTGTGCGCGGCGATAAGGAAGCTCGGCAATGATTGCCTCGGTGAGTCTCTCTCGTTCAGATAAGATGTTGATTTTCTCTTTAGCCGCTACCTGTTTGACGAGTTCGGGAAAAACCTCGATTTGTTCCGGGTAGAAACGGGCAAGCATTTGTATTGTCTCGGTTTTTCCCGCTGTCGGTAGACCTTCTAAAATGATGTGTGGCATTCCTTCTCCTTACCGGCTATTTTAGCTTAGTGGGCTGGGAAAAGCACTTCTGATCTGCCAGATGCGCATGGCAGCGGTTTGCATGAATTGAATTCTCTGTTACACTAGTGTCTTGGTGTTGCATTTTGTGTAGGTTCTCTTGTTGTGTGGATTGTGACTAAAGATGCAAGAAAGGAGCTCTTAGAATTGACAAGACTTGTGATTGTTGAATCCCCAACCAAGGCACGTACGATAGGCAAGTACCTTGGAAGTCCATATGTGGTGCTTTCTTCTCAGGGTCATGTGCGTGACTTACCAAAAAAGGAGTTGGGGGTGGATGTAGAAAACGAATTTACTCCCAAATTTGAGACCAAACGTACGAAGCAAGTTACAAAGCTGCGACAGGCAGCCAAGAAGGCTAGACAGATCTACCTTGCGACTGATAACGACCGAGAAGGAGAGGCGATTGCCTATGATCTATATACTATTCTGAAACGGGTAGTGAAGGACGATGATGCGTTTCTACGACCGGTTTTCAACGAGATTACAAAGCCGGTAATCCTTGAGGCGCTATCTAAGCCGGCGAGAATCAATGTCAATAAAGTTGAGGCACAGCGGACACGTCGCATCCTCGATCGGTTGGTTGGGTATCAAGTGAGCCCTCTTCTTTCGCGGGCAATTGCAGGAAGCCAATTTGGAGGGCTTTCTGCTGGGCGAGTGCAGTCGGTTGCGCTTCGTTTCTTGTGCGACCGGGAAGCAGAGATTGCTTTATTTGTCCGTGAGGAGTACTGGGAGATCTACGTATGTCTAAGGGGGGAAGAAGCATTTACCGCGTCTCTGACCAAGAAGAACGGTAAGAAATTCGTTGCGAGCAGTGAGACAGAGGCAAATAAGACCCTGAAAGAACTACAGGGCGAAGAGGCTGTTGTCAAAAGCATTGTGCAAGATACCCGGCTTCGACAACCTCCTCCTCCGTTTATTACTAGCTCCCTGCAGCGAGCCGCTTCGTCATCTCTTGGTTTTGCGCCTAAACGTACAATGAGCATTGCTCAGCAATTGTATGAGGGAGTTAGGCTTCCCCAGGGAGATGTGGGACTAATCACCTATATGCGCACTGACTCGGTTCGCATGTCGGGCAGCGCGGTGAAGGAAGCGCGCCAGTTGATTGCTGAGCGATACGGGAAAGACTACTTATCGGCCAAGACTCGTCACTACAGGAACAAGAAACGTTCTCAAGATGCTCACGAGGCAATCCGTCCTACTACGGTGAGCTTAGGGCCGGAGAAAATTGCTTCCTGGCTTTCACCGGAGCAGCGCAAATTATATGCGCTGATCTACAAGCGCTTTCTCTCCACCCAGATGTCGGAAGCCCTTTACAAGCAAGGCAAGGTTACTATAACGGCTGGTCGCTACACTTTGGAGGCGACCGGCAGTACACTTGTATTTGATGGGTTTCTTACCCTTTATCCGCGAGAGAAAAACAGCGATGGCAAGATCCCAAATTGGTTGAGGGAGGGGCAAATCCTTGCGATAGAACGAGTGGATTTACAACAGAAATTCACTGAGCCACCGCGTCGTTACAGTGAGGCTGGGCTGATCAGCATATTGGAGAAGAAGGGAATAGGGCGACCAAGCACTTATGCTACAATAGTATCGGTTATTCAGACACGTGACTATGTTCGCAAGAAGAATGGAAGCCTGTACCCAACCCTTCTTGGGGAGGAAGTCACTGAATTTCTGAAGCAGTACTTTCCCGAAACGGTGGAGGCTCACTTCACTGCACAGATGGAAAAAGATCTCGATCGTATTGAAGAGGGACAATTCTCACGAGCTGATGCGTTACAGGAATTCTATGATCCTTTCTCAAAGCGGCTGACAAGACTTGAATCCCGCATCAAAGAGGGTAAGCCGTTCCGGGTAATGACCGATGTCGTTTGCGACAAGTGCAAGTCACCGATGGAGCTTCGGTATTGGAAGGGTTCACACTTCGTCGGTTGCTCCAACTACCCCGAGTGCCGAAATACGCGCAGTCTTCCGGCAGAGCTTCCTTATCGCCATAAGGATGGAGTATTGATCATTGCTGAGTCTCTGGAAAAAGTGGAGAAGGAAATGGAGACTAAAGCGACCTGTCCAGTTTGTGGAGAACCAATGACGACGAAAAGTGGCCGATATGGCCGCTACCTAAGGTGTACCAATCCTGAGTGCAATAAAACAACTTCCATTCCTACCGGTGTTTCCTGTCCATCATGTGAGAAAGGGATGCTGGTTGAGCGATACTCGCAGAAACGCAGACAAACGTTCTATGGCTGCGACAACTATCCTAGCTGCCGGTATGCAATGTCTGAACGACCGGTGAAGGCGTGCCCCACATGTGGGCATGGTGTGCTTGTAGAGAAGAAAGGTAAGCTTGTTTGTAACAACAAAAACTGCTCGTACAGCAAAGAGATTAAATAGTGAAAAGGCAAGACAAATCTCGTTTTGCTGAATACTTAGAGATGGCTGCTCTAAACAACGTGCTCAAACGTCCTCAGATAGGAGCTTGAACCATTCGAGTCGTTGTTTAAGGTTGGAATCCTGCAGTTTGGCCAGAGCCTCTTTTTGTATCTGGCGTACACGCTCTCTGCTAATCGCAAATTCGGCACCTACTTCATCGAGCGTTCGAGGCTGATAATCGTGAAGGCCGTAGCGTAGCTCGATAATTCTTCTCTCTCGGTTAGTCAGCCGCTCGCCCAGAGCAGATTGCAGTTCCCGCATAAGGAGGTGTTGAAACGTCTCTTTTTCCGGAGAGTTTGCAGTGCTGTCTTCTATGAAGTCTCCAAGGACCGAGCCATCATCATCGTAACCGATTGGCATATCCAGTGAATTCATGTTTTGCGACGTTTTCTTTGCTTTTATGACGTTTTCCACGCTAGTGTCCAATTCGTTGGCCAGATCCTCTGGCGTGGGTGGCTCTCCGTGCTTCTTAAGATGATTGCGTTCTAGTTGGTAGATCTTGCGGATCAGTTCATTGATGTGTGTTGGAACACGGATCATTCGCGATCGGTTCGTGATCGCCCGCAAGATCGCTTGGCGAATCCACCAAGTGGCGTACGTTGAGAACTTGTAGCCCCTTTTGTAATCAAATTTCTCTATTGCCTTCATCAATCCTAAATTGCCTTCTTGGATTAGGTCGAGAAATGGCAGGCCACAGCCTCGGTATTTTTTGGCGATGGATACGACCAATCGCAGGTTTGCTTCAGCGAGCTCTTCCTTCGCTTGTCTATTACCCATCTCAATGCGCTTGGCGATGCGTACCTCGTCTTCGCGGCTAAGGAGTGGCACACGGCTAATCTCGTCAAAATACGTGCGAATGGGGTTGTCTGACCGTTTCCGCGGTTTTTCTTGCGCATGTTTGTTCGTGGCAGGCGCCGCACTGCTTACGTTCTTTCTCAGGTTTACGGTCGCACTAGTTGTTTTCACTCTTCCTCCTGAATACTGTGGGTAAGACACAGATCTCAACAAACAACGAGAATCGGGTGGGTAACATCCCCCCCGATCTGTGACGAATTCCATTCTCTCAGAATACTTCTCATGTAGTATCCCACAGCAAAACGCTCTATTATAACACAAATCACCCGGGTTGTGAAGGCAAGGAAAGGATGGTTTAGAGGAATTCTCGAGGGACTAGATATACTGAAGCACAGTGTTTTCCTTTACAACAATAGAGATAGTGCAGTACTATGAACGCATGTATTAGCTTGCCACACAGGGAGGAAAAAATGATAAAGCGGATCGTATTGGCCGAAGTAATTCTTCTTCTTGGGTTAGTTCTAGTTTCAACTGCTTTGTTTGCGGGGGAAAGCTTGACTATTTATACCGAAGGAATTGCCTGTGTTGAAGAGTCTCGCACAGTTCTACTAGTAGGCGGAGATGCTGAAAAGCTGCGACTGGATAACGTGCCAAGTCGGCTTATTCCTTCTTCGCTTCAGGTTGATCTTGATGGTGAGATCCTGGCTCAGGCCTTTTACTACACGTCACCGGAACGAATATTGACCGCACAGATTGGTGAGCAGATACAGCTAGAAAGTGAAGGGAAACTCTACCATGGCACGCTGCTTGCAGTTGGCGAATGGCTCGCGCTAAGAGATGAAAATGAAAGGATTCATCTAATCAAGAATCCAGAACAAATTGAGATTCAGAGTGGGAATGAGCTTGCCCTTAGCCCTTATGTCGAGCTGACGCTAAGCTGTCAGCAAGCCGGCGTTAAGTTGATCGAGCTGCTTTACTTGACAGAGGGAATCAGCTGGAAGGCGAGTTACATCGGAGTTCTTAGCCAAGACGAGACAAGTCTTGCCTTGGATGCGTGGATTTCTGTGAGCAATGGCTGTGGCCGGGATTTTACCGATGCGACAGTGAAGCTTGTTGCTGGAGAGGTAAACAGAGAGCCACAGAGTACAGGATACGGACGTAGTGCCATGGCCTTGGAAGCAGTGCAGAAGACATCGCTCACCGGAGAAACAGCATTTGAGTATCATGTTTATAAGGTTCCTGGCAAGCTTAGCGTTGCCAACGGAAGATCGAAACTCGTTCCGTATACAGCTTCGACATCGGTCGGTGTGAAAAAGACGTATACCTATGATGGTGCCTACAACAATGCCGTAAGAGTGACGTTAGGATTTCTAAACAGTTTGGCAAACGGCCTTGGCAATGCTCTTCCTGCAGGAGTGGTTCGTATGTTTCAGCAGCAGCCTGATGGTGTAACCTTGTTCATCGGTGAAAGCAGGATTACGGATACACCGGTAGACGAGCAAATCAGCCTGGAAGTAGGAGGCGCATTCGATCTTGTAGGTGAAAGGATGCAGGTATCGAGAGAACAGGTTGCCTCGTCTACATACCGGGAAAGCTACCGGATCACGCTATCTAATCACAAGAAAGAAGGGGTATTGATTAGTGTTGTTGAGCACCCTGGAGGTTCGTCCTGGGAAATCCTTTCCTCATCGGAAGACTATGAAAAGGTGAATTCCGATACAATTCGTTTTTCAGTAAATGTCCCTGCTGGAGAAAAAGAGGAGGTCAGCTACACCGTTGAATATCGCTACTGAACAACTCAATGGAGAGGAGATGTTACAACGTTACAAGAAAGCGGTAGAAAAAGTACTTCCTCATTTACCGGTGAAAAACGGTGTGGTTGACATCGATTCACTCTGGGTAGAGCTCTCCATTCCGTACAGTCTCTTACGGGAGATTATCTCACGGAAGGATCTTTCTCTTCCCGATAATGTGAAGAGGATTAGCATGAAGTCGTGTTTAGGAGAGGAGAGTGCAAAGCCAGCAAGGCAAAAGAAATGAGCCAGTAATAAGATTCGGAACTGATGGTTGGCGTGCCATTATCGCGCAAGATTTTACGTTTGACAATGTTGCGCGCGTTGCTCAAGCGGTAGCGAGATTCCTTGTATCGCCAGCCCGTAAGGAACTTGCTATCTATCGCGATTGGGGTGCGGAATATCGTCCAGCAACAAGTGGCGTAGTTGTTGGTTACGATATGCGGTTTTTATCCTATGAATTCGCCCACTACTTCGCCCAGGTTTTGCGGAAGAATGGAATCCCGGTGGTCGTAAGTGATTCTCCGGTGCCTACTCCGGCCCTTTCATACGCAGTGGTTGATGGTTCCTATGCGGCAGGGATCATGTTTACCGCCAGTCACAACCCAGCGATTTACAACGGGATCAAGTACAAGGCAGAATATGGAGGTTCCGCTCCTGGTGAGGTTACCTGTGAGTTGGAGAGACTTCTTCCGATTAAGGCTCCTTACCTACACTCATCAGAAGGAGCAATAAAGGAAATAGGGTTGAAAGAGCCGCTGCTCAGCAAGATTCGTACCTTGATCGACCAAGATCGGCTGACTGCTCACCCGCTGCAGGTAGTAGTGGATTCTATGTATGGGTCAGGACAAGGTTATGTGGGACAGCTTCTTTCGGAATACGGTGTGCCGTGCGTGGATATTCGTGCGAAACGGGACGTGCTATTTGCCGGCAAGAAGCCTGAACCGCTCGAGAAGAACCTCATTCCATTGAGAGCGGTGATTGCCTCCATGCGCAAGCGAGGAATGCCTCTTATTGGGGTAGCTACGGATGGAGATGGTGACCGAATCTCGGCGATGGATGAGAAGGGAGGCTTTATTGATGCTCATCGTACCTTTGCCCTTGTTCTTCGCTATCTGGTGGAAGAGCGAGGCTGGCGAGGTGCGGTTGTCAAGTCGTTCGCGCTCACCGACATGGCACAGGATATTTGTAGAGAGTACAATTTGGAGCTAATTGAGGTTCCAATTGGATTCAAATATGCCTGTGAACAGATACTGAAGCACAATGTTCTGATCGCTGCCGAGGAGAGTGGCAGCATTGCGATACAGGGGCACATTCCCGAGCGAGACGGCATTCTGTGTTCGATGCTTCTGGCAGAGCTTGCAGCGAGTAGTGGGCGGCCGATAAGCGAAGTTGTCGAAGATATGTTCACTGTTTTCGGTCCACACGTTTATCGTCGCTATGACGTTGAGGTTGAAGGGCGGAAGCAAGTAGTGGCCAAATTACATGAGAACCCGCCGGAAAGGTTTGCGGGGCGTTGTGTTCGTTCGGTTGAGACCCTTGATGGTCTCAAGCTGAGATTCAAAAAAGGTTGGCTCTTGTTTCGGGCGTCAGGGACCGAACCAGTCCTGCGTCTTTACTGCGAAATGCCAACAAAGAGAGACGTGTACGAGCTACTGGAACAAGCAGAGCGATTAGCGCTGGGAGAGCTGACTTTATGGTAAGGCGGTATGATTTTAGGGCAATTGAGGAGCGCTGGTGCGACTTCTGGCGTGAGAATGGCTTTTTCCGCGCACATACCTCGGATACAAAACCCAAGTTTTACTACCTAAACATGTTCCCTTATCCGTCTGGCTACTTGCATGTCGGTCATGGACGAAACTACATCATTGGCGATGTAATAACCAGGTTCTACATAATGCGTGGGTTCAATGTGCTGAACCCAATGGGTTGGGATGCTTTCGGTCTTCCAGCGGAGAACGCAGCTATTGACAGAGGGATTCATCCACGGGAGTGGACACTAACCAATATCGCACAAGCTAAGGAGCAGTTTCGCGCTTGGGGTATTGAATACGATTGGGATCGTGAGGTTACAACCTGCCTTCCCGAATATTATCGTTTTACTCAGTGGCTATTTCTGAAGCTATATAAGAACGGCCTTGCTTATAAGAAACGAGCATCAGTCAACTATTGCCCCAGTTGTAATACTGTTTTGGCAAACGAGCAGGTTGTGGGCGGTCTATGTGAGCGTTGTGGTACTCCTGCACAAAAGAAGACGCTCGATCAGTGGTTCTTCAAGATTACAGCATATGCGGATCGTTTGCTTGAGGATTTGGATAATCTTCCCGATTGGCCGGAGAACGTGAAGAAAATGCAGGCAAATTGGATCGGCAGAAGTGAGGGAGCGGAAGTAACATTTCACACAGAAGATGGGGAGGACATCGTTGTGTTTACCACTCGCCCGGACACCCTGTGGGGGGCAACGTTCATGGTCCTCGCCCCGGAACACCCGCTTGTCGACACGCTGGCATCAGGCGAGCAGCGACCGGCCGTGGAAGCTTATCGCAAGGAAGCGGGCACAAAGACAGAGCAGGATCGTCAGTCGATCGAACGAGAAAAGACCGGCGTTTTTACTGGTGGGTACGCGATTAACCCGGTGAACGGAGAGAAGATCCCAGTGTGGATCGCTGACTACGTGATGATGTCCTATGGGACCGGGGCGATCATGGCTGTACCCGCTCATGATGAGCGCGATTTTGATTTTGCGATCAAGTTTGGTCTGCCGATTATCCCTGTGATCAAGCGAATCGACGGTGTGAGCAAGAGCTACATCCCGATCGGCAGCGCAGACGATGGAGTGGAGCAGGCTCTAGATGCTGCGGGATTCTCTGTCGAACACAGAAGCGACGGATTCTATCTTACGATGACAGCAGAGCGTGCTGATGCATACGCCAGGCTTGTGCAGGGGTATCTCAAGTCGGGTACTTGGACTGAGGTTGTAGGCGGGCGTTGGCTGTTCATTTTTCACGACGACATCGTCGAATTCGACTCTGTCGAGGCAGATCGGGCGATCATGAATCGTTGCCGCAACCTAGAAGATAGCTCTTGCAGATTCCGTACCGTGATGGAGGCGATGTCTAGCTTCCCGTTCTATAGTGACGTTCTCTTCCACGTGGATCGGGGCGAGATGATTAATTCGGCCAATTTCAGCGGTACACCGGGCGAAGAAGCGACGAGCCAGGTGATCTCTTGGCTAGAGGAGACGGGCGCGGGAAAGGCGACGATCAACTTTCGCCTGCATGACTGGCTGATCTCGCGACAGCGCTACTGGGGGGCGCCAATCCCGATCATCTACTGCGATAAATGCGGTGTTGTCCCTGTCCCCGAAGAAGACCTGCCCGTGTTGCTTCCGGAAGTTGAATTCATCGGAAAGAAGGGGCTTGCCGATGTTCCAGGTTATGCGGAGACAATCTGTCCACGTTGTGGTGGCTCAGCGAAGCAAGATACCGACACAATGGATACATTTGTGGATTCTTCTTGGTACTACCTGCGCTACATCTCACCTCACGACCAGAAACAGCCATTTGTCAAAGATGATGTAGACCGCTGGCTTCCAGTTGATCAATACGTTGGTGGAGTCGAGCATGCTATTCTCCACCTTCTTTATTCGCGATTTGTCACCAAAGCGCTTCACGATCTGGGTTACCTTGGTTTTGATGAACCGTTCAAGCGACTGTTTACTCAAGGAATGGTCTGTCACAATGCCTACCACTGCCCCAGACATGGCTGGCTCTATCCTCATGAAGTTAAGCATGGTCGTTGCCCACAATGTGGCGAGCAGGTAGAGATTTCTAACTTCTCCATGTCTAAGTCAAAGAAGAATGTGGTTGCTCCATCAGAGATCATAGAACGCTATGGCGCAGACACGGAACGGCTGTATACATTGTTCATGGGTCCGGCTGATCGGGATATCGAGTGGTCCGAAGAAGGAGTGCGGGGCGCGCTGCGCTTCCTTAATCGGTTGTGGAATCTTGTAATTTCTCAGGCCGAAAAAGTTGCCGATGTCCGTGAATCTGTTAATGTGGCTGTGCTGGATAAACCTGGTCGGGCCCTGTGGCGGCGTTATCATTACACGGTCAAAAAAGTAACCGAGGATATCGGCCCTCGGTTCAGCTTCAATACGGCCATTTCCACGATTATGGAGCTTGTAAATGAGCTTGGTCGATATGTGCAACAAGAGACATGTGATGCGTTGGTGCGAGAAGTAATCGAGGGGTTGGTGCTGATTCTTTCTCCGTTTGTTCCATTTATCTGTGAGGAAATGTGGCGACAGATTGGGCGTAGTGACGCAGTACTTGAAAACAAATGGCCAAGCTTCTTGCCTGAGGCGCTTGAGGAGGAAACAGTCGAGATCCCGGTACAGATTAATGGGAAGCTTCGCGCGCGAGTGAGGGTTTCTATTGACATAAGTCGTGATGCCAGTGCGCTTGAGCAGGCTGCCCTAGATGCCTCAGCTGTTGCCGAGCGGATCAAAGGGAAGGAGCTTGTCAAGGTGATTGCGGTTCCAGGGCGCATGGTAAGCCTTGTGGTTCGCTAGCTAGAGAGAACAGCCTGTCTGTAAGAGGTTTGTGGCGCATGCTGGCTATGTGAAGACTTGAAAAAGCTAGAAGAATCTGGTAAGAAGGAAGGTAAGATACCGGGGCCTTAGCTCAGCTGGGAGAGCGCTTGCATGGCATGCAAGAGGCCAGGGGTTCGAGTCCCCTAGGCTCCAACCGCATTCCTGTATTTCTTAGGAGAAAAGATATTTGTAGCTCAAAACAATAACTCTGAGGAAGCCAGGAAGCCATGAAGGCCGTAAATAGTAAGTAGTGAATGCTGAAGAGTAAGACCAACAGAAGACTACTCAAACGGTCCGTTCAAGAACAATCACTGTTCATCCCTCTCCCTCTATGAGGGGAGAGGTTGGGTGAGGGTGACAAGACGCAAATAACCATGGATGTTGGATGATGGGTCACAAACCCACTACTTAATTCAAAGGCATAACTATAAGGAGGCCAGGAAACGATGAAGGCAGTGAATAGTAAGTAGTGAGTGGTGAATAGTAAGACCAACAAGAAGACAACAAGAAACCAACAATAGACCTTGAATTCAAACCTTTTACCGCAGAGCACGCTGAGCACGCTGAGAAAACCCAAGAATAAGCACCGTGTAAACCCTTCCTGCTTTCCTCAGAGACAAGCTTCTAGTGGGTTCTGGATTCTGATCCTCATCTATGGTATTCTGGCCCATTCGTCATTCCGGCGTAGGCCGGAATCCAGTCGAATAATGGTTCCATACAAAGCGTACCTAACGAGAGAAGATATCGCTGACTCAAAGGCATAACTGTGAGGAGGCAAAGATGAAAGCAAGAATAGGTCGTGAACTTAAACCGATTCACCGCAGAGAACGCAGAGCACGCGGAGAAAACCAACAATACGGTGAAAGACAAGACCATAATACGTAGATCGTTTGTAGCGTCGGGTCTTGCGCCCGACGTTAAAGATGTATCCACCGTCATTCCGGCGTAGGCCGGAATCCAGTCGAATAATGGTTCAATACAAAGCGTGCCAAACCAGAGAAGATATTCATGATTCAAAACCACGACTATAAGGAAAGCAGGAAACCAGGAGAAAAGCAAGCATAAGTGGTGAACTGAAACCCATTCACCGCAGAGGACGCTGAGAAAACCCAAGAATAAGGATGAGTCAGACTCTTCCTACATCCCTGGGTTCCTCATAGCTCAAAGCCTTTAAGCCAACAATTGCTTCTCATGACATCCCCTCACAACTTTCTTCCCTCCCCACCGACGGAGGTTACTCTCTCGTTCTGAAAGGCGGCGGATCCCCATTTCAGGATGCTTCTTCCTCTACATATGGATTTAGTACCTACCACACTACACTAAGTGCTCCGTATGGGCAAGGGGAAAGGCGTCCCAGTAATACATTTGTATTCTTCGGCGCCTCTATAGGAGGAGAAGGGGACAGGCTATTTCTTCTGCAAGAACGGTTCAGTGTCTGGAGCGTAAGTCAAGAGCAGCGCTGGCGTCAGGCCTAGTTTGTTGATATTCTCGGGAAGGTAAACAAAGCCTGGCACACCCTGGTGGACTACTTTCGAACTCGCTAGTTCAAAGAACGTCCCCTTGAGCTACCCGAGTGGACAACTTTCGAACTGGTACCCCCTAGTGGACGACTTTGGAACTTTTGAGTGGCCGAAGCCTGAAGTGTTAGAGGCACTCTATACGCGATGAGAGGAGACATTCGGCCTGTCCCTCCGCATGTAGACTTGCACAGGCAGGTGTTGGGATATCCCGCGCCGTGGACGTATATCAATCAAGAGGTGAGATTGCCAGAACCGGTTGTTGACTTAGCACTAGTTAGCCCCTAGAGTGGTGCAGGGAGTGGTGCAGGATCTCCACTACCTGTCCTAGAATTTGTGTACATCAGATGCCAAGTTGGCACCTCAAGTTGCAGGGTAGGTGACAAACGTGACTACGCCTAAGGAGATTAACAGGCTCATCGAGCGATTCCAGGAGAATCGCGATGTCTATTGCTCTAGCGGGTACAACGAGGCGCAGGCATGAACGCCAAGACAATGACGCCGCAGGAGTTCGTCGACAAGTGGCGGCGATCCCAGCTCAAGGAACGTTCTGCAGCTCAGTCCCACTTCAACGATCTCTGTCACATGCTCGATCATCCTACGCCGGCAAAGGCCGATCCCGAGGGTTCCACATTCACATTCGAAAAGGGGGTCGACAAGCGCACCGGTGGCCACGGGTGGGCCGACGTGTGGAGGAAGGGGTTCTTCGCCTGGGAGTACAAGGGCAAGCATAAGAACCTCGATGCAGCGTACGAGCAACTCCAGCTCTACCGAGATGCGCTCCTCAATCCACCGCTCCTCATCGTCTCCGACATGGAGACGATCGTCATCCACACCAACTTCACCAACACCGTCAAGCGTACATTCACCCTCACCTTCGACGATCTCCTGACGAAGGACGGCCTGCGGACACTCCGCAACGCATTTGAATACCCGGATCGCCTGCGTGCGGAACAGACACCCGAGGGCGTCACCCAGCAGGCGGCTACCGAGTTCTCCAACCTCGCTGAGTCCCTCCGCCAAGCCGGGCATGACCCAGAGGAGGCAGCGCACTTCCTGATCCGTATTCTGTTTTGCCTGTTCGCCGAGGATATTCACC
>Ga0315547_1000543_pt1 | contig 36380 bp, 34 predicted proteins | sample SalMarSW160240MG_2_FD_202542 | JGI IMG/M metagenome (GOLD analysis project Ga0315547, IMG submission 202542) | Salt marsh sediment microbial communities from the Plum Island Ecosystem LTER, Massachusetts, United States - Salt Marsh Sediment SW1601-240 ...
GGCCCGTCACCTGTTATGATAAGTCCGTCTCGTTCGACAGGAACACCGGTATATAGAGCACCGGCACTGATGAGTCTGTCTCGTTCGGTTGGGAAGCCGGTGACTCTGACGCCCTTGAGCAGTCCCGCGTTGGCCAGAATCGCCGGTGCGATACAAATTGCACCAAGGACTTTTTTCTTTTGGACCGCCTCGCGGGCAATGTTCCACGCAACAGGGCTCTCGAAATACTCCGTTGCACCCGCTCCGCCTATAAAGATTATCGCATCATAATCATCAACAACAAGGTCCTTCACGAGAATTGTTGCCTCAGCCAAATTTCCGAGCATTCCCCTTACTGCACCCAGCCTGGTACTTGCTATAATCGTCTTAACTCCCGCCTCGGTAAGGACACGCATTGTTTCAAAAAGTTCCTCATCGCGAAAATTCCCACTGGCGACAATCAATGCCGCTTTTCTTGTCCCGGGAGGCTCTGATTTGCCGACTCCTTGGCCTTCTTCTGTTGTTGTCTCGGTCTCCGGATAGCCAACGGCTATTACCAAAAGTGGTTCAAGGTCCTTCGAGAGCCTGCACACCTTTCGGATACTTCTTATGTCTAAACCGCCAATCGGCACAGAACCCAAACCCAGGCACACCGCCTGTAACTGGATACTCTGAGCGATGTGCCCGGCTTCCAATAACATATATTGTCTGGCTTCACGACGGAACTTGGCCGCAACCTTCCTCTCGGAGCCTGCGATTATGATAGTACAGGGTGCATTAATCGTCGATAAGCTGCTGCGAACATCCAGATTTGAGATTTGCTCCAGACTGTGTTCTTCCGGCCTGTAAACAAACAGACCTTCTTGCGTGGCAATATATAGCTTTATCGGATAAGTCTCTCCTGCCGACGGGGCCGTTCGAAGGCCTCTTACCGGCTCTGTTATGCCCTGGCCCGCCCAGGCCAATTGACTAATGTGGGTAGGTTTGAGCTGTTGGTTGGTGAACTGGCGAACGCTTCGGCGATGGGCCAGGGCCTCCTCGAAACTGACCGACCCTTTTAAGCTCGGCTCGGAAAGTTGAATAATTTTGAGCTGCGAAACACGACTTCTGGACTGACCGAGGCAAAAGCCGGCAAATGCGACTAAAATTATTGCAGGAATCATAAAACGTTTCATTGTTCAATCCTCCGGATAAATTTCTCTGGTACTGAGCGATAAATAGTCCATACTACAAATTCAAAATAAACAGCAGAAAACCTTTCTCGAAATTCAAACCCGATACTGAACCTGTTTAATCTACAGGTCAATTACTGCATCAATCCTCACTTTTTTCGATGACGGTTACCGTACTTTTCCCGGCATGTCTGTAAATCAAGTGAAGATTCCGCAAATATATGAGCGTATTCAGTGAAAATCCAAGCATAAAAACGGGATTTTTTATGTGGACGGAATAACTCAATAGAATAAGACTTCCTGCCAGTGACACGAACCAAAAGGCGGTCGGCACATGAGACTTCTTTTTATATTCACTGACTATCCATTGGAGGATAAACCGCCCGCCGAATACCGCCTGGCCGATAAAGGCTAACGTTGCCCAGAAAGGGTCTTCTAATATCTGTTCCGTTATCGCACTTTTAAAAAACTCTATTATTGAATCGAACATAGTTTTTCTCCAATTTCATTTAGGCTGTCTATTACATCATAAACAAATATCTGGTAAAATCAAAGCGTAGCCTTAAACAATCTGATATATTGTTGTTTTTACGGTTTCTGTAAGTTTTACGTCTTTAGGTGTTCTCAATGACTATATCTCGCCGGCAAAAGCTGATTCTAATATCATTGGTTATTTATTGGCCGACTCTCTTTGTCCTTGCACATATACCCATTCCCAAGATTGTCCGCGAGGCCGGAGTATCCGATAAAAGCCTTCACTTTATCGCCTATCTGATATTGGTTTTTCTCTTTTGGTTTGTTATAAGTCCTGACAGGAAAGTGAGCTGGCGCAGGGCCACAGCCTGGTGGGTATTTTTTGGGGCGGTTTGCTATGGCGTGATTGACGAATTGCTGCAGGGCGTTGTGGCCGGTCGTAGCTGTGATGCTGTGGATTTTCTCGCGGACCTGGCAGGTGTGCTTACAGGCTTAATTATATTCGCTGTTTTTACTTTTTGGCCTGCATTTCTTTTTGTAACGGGCATTTCTATCTTTGCTCTAACAAATATGGCACGCGTCAATCTGGCTGACTTGCTGCCGGTGACATACCTGGTATTTCTTCTGTTTTCCTATGGATTTTTTGCTGCGCTCTGGATTCAAAATATGCATCTTTTTTCGTCGCTAAGAGCACCGAAAATCAAATGGCTGATAGTTGCATCAGCCCTGCCGATATGCTTTTTGGCAGCGGTAAAATTATTTTCTGTAGCTGCCGGCAGAGATTTCAGATGGCAGGATGTAATTATCGCCGCTGTAGGAATTGTAGTTGTTATTATTGCAACTTGCCTGTTCGGTTTATTTCGCTGCCGCCGAATCCAGCCTTCCGCCGAAGCATAACCACAAGATTGCTGCCTTGTAGAAGTTAAAGCCCTTTGAAAGGTCTATACAGCGGGTCGCCTATCAAAACCAACTGCCACGAATTAAATGCTTTTGTGCGGTAGTATGCTTCTACGAGACAGCGGCCGTTGAACAGCTCCTGGAAAAATGCCCTCGGCTCCGGAAATGAATGAAGATATGGCTCAGCAACCGCCCCCAGCGTCGCCGTTATCCCATCCTTGAGCATAGCAGGACACCACTGGCTGCTCTCTGCGTCGCGAAGTTCTACTGCCTCAAGGCTTGAGATATGGTATCCTATCGCGCCATCGACAAAGTCGAAGGCATCGACATATTTTCTCAAACTGTACCAGCCGCAATAGATGGCCGTTTGGGGACACTCGCCGGCTGCGAAGAGGTTTTCTGTTCGTTCTTCTTGAACACCTATATTGGTTCGTAATCTTGTAAGAACCGCCATATCCCGCAAAGACTGGTCGAAATAGCCGGTCGAATAGAGGTTCCTGTCACCTGCGATACCACGCGAGTCAATGTAAGCAGTGCCTTTTAAGCCCGTTTTCTCTGCCGTTAGCGCCTTATCGACAAGCCCTTTGATTATTCCTTCGCCCGGCCCGTCGAGGCGGCATACCATAAGCGTATTCAGACTCAGATATGGCGCATTATTCTTTAGTATATTCGGCTGCCAGCGGTATAGCTCATAATTGCCGAATAATACCATTGATAATTCACTATCCACCGAAGCCCCTGTCTCTTTGCCGGTGATGCGGTCGATTTCGGATTGTAACTGCAAAAGTTTGCGATTGACATTTTCTTTCTGCTTGGCCGACTTGCCGGGGCCATTATTATTTAACCGTTCAATCCTGTTTTTTTCTTGCTCAGCTGATTTTCGTAATTGTTTTAGTTTGTCTACCTTTCCTTCTAATGGCCCTCGTCCACCGACCTTTATTGGTACGCCATACGTTGTCAGAAGGCAATTGATGTGCACGCTGGATCCAAGACTTAATAATCTCTCGCGAATCGGCTCTGCCAGTTGTTTCTCATAGTTGGCTCTGGTAATTGAATCGCTAAGCTCGCTGCCTAACGGCAGAGTTAGAATATTATCGACCGGAACCTCTCGTTTCGCGCAGTAGTATTGAGCAATTGATAGGGACTCACTGCAGTTCTCGTTAGCTATGATGAGTATTTCATCCGGCTCTAAAGCCAATAATGCTGAACACGACAAGAGCGATGTGAGCAGTGACGCGATGAGATGTTTATGCACCGTTAGAATTGTCCCCCCGGGTATATTCGGTTTGCGAATATCTTTTTTCGTAGATACTCTTCCGGCTAAAGACCTGTGCAATAGTCCTTAGGATTATTTTTAAATCCAACCAGAGGTTTGCTGTTTCCACATACTTAACGTCGAGTTCGAGTTTTTCCTCGCGTGTCAGTCCCCCTCGCCCTGATATTTGCGCCAATCCTGTTAATCCCGGCTTAACAAGCAGCCGCTTTTTTTGCCGTTCGTTCCATTCCGCCACTTGTGAAACATACAACGGCCTCGGCCCAACGATACTCATATCCCCTTTTAGGACATTAAACAATTGTGGCAGCTCATCGAGCGAATATTCCCGCAGGAACTTTCCTATCATTGTCAGTCGCGGGTCGTCACCGGATTTCGGGCTGGACCCAAATGGGTCAACATCGAGCCTCATGGTGCGGAACTTATAAAAAGTAAATGGCTTACCATCTTTGCCGGCCCGCTGCTGTTTGAAAACAGCCGCCCCTTTACTGCTGACTCTTATTGCAATCACTATAACAGCAAAAACCGGCAGCAAAATTACTATTGCGGGAAAAGAAATCAATAAATCAAGAATTCGCTTTGCTGGTCTCAGCATGGCGTTGACCTTCTTTGAATTTCTTAATCGAGCTAAGCCGTACCATCTGCCGGCCCTTTACTCGATATATTCTTACCGCGATGGGGAAACTTAAATGGTATTGTTATAACGCCCCATAAAGAACCTATACCATAGGATATGTGTAGCAATATATATGACCACAAAACCAAGATGGCTGATGTTTTTGTACGTGAACTATGTTTGATTGAAAAGAAACCTGCGGAGGAAAAATACACCAGGATGTAACTTAGTAATACCCATTTGGCTGGCGACCAAAGGAAAGCTCCTAAGCATAGAGTTAATAGTCCTGACACAAAAAGCATTGGTATAAAGTGCCTTAAAGACAAGCCGCCTCCTGTCAGCCAGACTGTGTAGGGATTCCAAAGTCCGTTGTTGAAGGATTGCTGCCATAATCCTTTGAAAGTACTGCGGTTGTAATAAGTAAGCTGTATGTCGGGTGAAATAATTATGCGTCCCCCGGCTTTCCGCAGCCTCGTATTTAGTTCGATATCTTGGTTTCGTACCAATCTCTCGTCATATAATCCAACCTTTTCAAAAACCTCTTTTCGATACATACCGAAAGGAACCGTATCAACTTCACTTTCTGAACCGCCGATTCTGAATATCGAATTCCCAACCCCGAACGGCGAGGTTGTTGCTGCTGCAATGGCTCGGCCAATCTGCGTGTCCTTTTCCGGCAGAGTCGTCATATACCCGCCAACGTGTTCAGCATTAGTTCTGTCGATTACTTCAAGACACTTGTCAATATAATTTGATGCGTATTCGGCGTGGCAGCTAACGACCATAATAAAGTCCCCATGCGATTGCGAAATACCAAGATTTATGGCAGCTGGTGTAATCTTTCGAGGATTGTCTATAGACTTAACATGGGGATTCTCAGCCACCAAACGCTCGATGATATCCCGTGTCCCGTCGTCACTCATTCCATCTACAACCAATATTTCCACAAGTTCGGCCGGATAATCATTGCCCAGGATACTCCTGACCGTATTTTCAATGAAATCAACCTCGTTATGGCAGGGCAGAATCAAGCTGACCATCGGCAGGTTGGCTTCAATCATAGGTCAAATCCTCAATGAACTGACGCATTTAGCCTTGTTTCCAACACTGATAACGCCTCAGCAGCTAACGTATCCCTATCAAATTCTTCAACAGCAACGCGGCGAGCATTTTGACCCATCTGTATTAACTGCTGTCTGTGTGAATTAAGATACAACACCTTCTCAACAAATTCATCGATATTGTACAAATCACAACCGTAGCCGGCAGTATTGTCTTCAAGGATCTTTCTTTGCCAGCCGGAATAATTCAAAAGTATTGGTTTTCCTGCGCTGAGCGAATCAAAGAATTTGTTCGCTGAATTGTGCTCCAGTATGGAGAAATTGGCAAAAATGACCATGGATACGTCGCAGGCGGCAACGAGCTTGACCAATTCCATCTTGGGCATTGAATCTAATATCTCAACGTTCTTGAGTCCAAGTTGCTCAATTTTTTTTCTAAGAGTGTCTTTTTGGCTTCCATCACCTATCAGTGCAAATGTGATATCACGATGGTCTTTGAGCCTTTCAGCGGCGTCAATAACGAACTCAAGCCCATTTACTTTCCCCATTGCGCCTGCGTGGAGAAAGACAAGTTTATCTCCCCAGCCATATTCTTTCCTGATGTTGGAACCATCAATATCGGGCTGGAATAAGTCGGTGTCGCAGCAATTGGGAATGGTTATTATCGATACGCCTGGTCCGATGACACGCCTTATTCCTTCGGCCATTCCAGGGGAAAGGGCTACGATTGCCGCGGAATTTCGGTAAATCAGCCGCTCCAGCCACAAAAGTACCTTGATAAGAAATCCGTTTTTTATGATGCCTAACTCGATTGGTATTTCTGGCCACTGGTCGCGATATGAAACAAATGCTTCGCCGAGGTACTTAAAATAGAATTTTCTCACTTTTCTTCTGACTCAAAATTGCTTTAGAAAACCGTAAGTGGGTACTAACGATGGATATGATTGTCATTTATTCAAAACTTTTTCATAAATATCTAAAAGCTTTTTTTGTTCCACTTCCCAGTTATATTTTTCTTGTGTCAATTGTTTTCCTTTGTCGCCCAGTTCCTTGGCTTTATCTGGGTTGTCCAAAAGAAACAGAACTTTTTTTGCTATATCTTCGGGGTCATAAGGATCCACAAATAAAGTGTATTCTCCAAAAGTCTCTTGCCAGTAAGGAAAATTTGACATAACCACAGGTAATGAGCAGGCCATATATTCAAAAGCCTTTGTAGGTAAGCTGGTAATATAGTTTTTTATTGGGTATAAAACGGCAATCCCGGTGTCTGCTCCTTTTATATATTCATATACTTTGCTTAAAGGGACGATTCCTGAATATTTGGTACTTTTCCAACCAGCTAATCCTTCACACTCTTTTTGAAATCCTTCATTCTCCCATCTCCCCAAAAGCCACAATTCCGCCTTATCTCCCACAAATTCCATCGCTTGAATTATTTCTTTAATACCTCTTACCCTGCTTAACCCCCTGCATAAATAATAGTTGGTTTATCTTTTTTCCAATTGGCAGCTCTAACTTTATCTATCAATCCTAAAATAGGCAAATTTCTGACCTGAATTGTTTTATTTGCTGAGAGTTTACTTTCGATATCCGAGGTAACAGCCACAATGCCATCAAATGTCTTTGTCAAGAGTTGTTCAAAAAAGTAAAATAACCTCGATAGTACCTGTCGAAAACCAAAATCTCCAATCTTTCCTTCAGATAATCCTGAGCAACAATAGAATCAAGACACTTAGCAATAAATTTTTCTTCGTTGCGGCAAGGTAAGATTATAGAGAGAAAAGGCAAGTTATCTCTATCCATTTTTAGCGCCTTTGCTATTTTTAATAATCTGAGTACTTTCATTTCCCATATTAAAAAGCAAATCCATTACAGATAAATTGGGGATAAAATCGCCCCAAAGCTGCTTGTATACAGGATGATTAAAATCCGAGTACATTAATTTAATCCCTGCTTTGGCAAATTCTGTTTCCTCCTGATACTTAACCCCACCAAAACCTGACAAATATATATCTCCACCCACTTTCTTCACAATCTGCATAAGCAATTCTGTGCTTTTAGCCTCCACACCCAAAGTAGAAGATTTAACAAACGATGTATTTAAACCAAGATAGCACGCAATAGCTTCTGCTAAGCTTATATTAAGATCCGACAAATTTTGCCAATCTCTCGAACAATATATTCCTTTTATAATTTCAAAAACGTCCTCGAAAAAATCAACTCTTTTATAATTCATTTCGAAAGTTTTCAAATGTTTCTCTCGCCAACGGATTTGATTGTTTATTTTTACTTCATTTATTAGCTCCCCAAATTTAAAGCTCACAGGCACAGTTAACCATATAGCATCCTGAGGTGTTTTAACCTTGTTCCTGTTTACAAAGCTATTCTTCACGTACTGGACATTATCTAAAAAGACAAAAATATCAGATTTAGCTATCTTATAAAAGTAGCCAATCCACGGTAAAAAATTTGGCTGGTGTATGGCGACCATCTTATGCTCCATACTATTAACCTCAAAAGCCTTTACGTATTTGGTTCCTATTTGAGATCCGGTCGGTGCCAGATTGTAATCTTTTGGCGGGCGATCCGGACGCTATTAACTACCGCTATTTCTTTAAAACCAACCTTCAGAATTCCATGGATTGACGCGACATTCCAAATTTTGCAGTTAATGAAAACACGGCGTAGCCCCTCTTTTGAGCCGGTCTTTGCTATATGGTAAAGGATCCCGCTAAAGACTCCCTTTCTCCTATGTCTTGGAATCGTAAAGCAGGTTGATATAACAGCATCACCTTCCAATAGAGGGAAAAAATAGTCCAGCGATATACTCGCCGGAAACACCCAGCAGACGCCTGCAAGTTGCCCTTTAATCCTACCAACCCAAGGCGTGCCCCCCCGTGCGAATTTGGTAGCAAAGTCTTCAACTATCCTATCACCGCCATACTCCAACAATGTTTCCCGCTCGGCCTCGGAGAGGTGTCCCAACGAATACAAGGGGTACGCCGAGAAGGATGGGAGCCATTCAGGAGGGGTGATCTCCCAATCGGAAAGGCATAAGGTGAAGATTATATCTCTACGGCTAAACAACTTTCTATACATCATTTTGGTCGCGTAACCTAAAGCTGGACGAAATCTAATCTCCCGTATTTTCCGTCTGAGAAGCCACAAGGAATGGAACATGCGGACTATACCTCCTAAGCGGTCCCACGGCAGAGCAGTTCTTGCCTTACGCATGGCAAGTCAAGCCAACGACCGATTAGTTCTAGTTTATTATCCATCTTATCACCTCGAAAGTTTCTGCATACTTAGTGCCTATTTGAGCCCCTCTTGTCGTCGCCAAACTCCGTATGAGTTCCTCCGTAACATAATTCCTGCCGAGTTGAGAAATATAACATTTCAAGGAATTAATTTTAGCATCTACATGTCTTTTCTCCAGAAATATAAATGCATTCGTGTTAAATGTAAGATTGTTCCAAGGTATCTCGTAACCAAGCATTGTGGTTTTCTTAAAAGCCCTGAAACCCTCTTGCATAACAACCTGATGGTCTTGATGGGTATCGTGTGTAGAAGGCAACATTACCAAGTCTGGTTCAATTTCTCCGTTATATCTTATCATATCTTCTAATATGTCCTGGCGATATTTTGGGAACTCCCTAACAGGATATCTCAGCACAAACAGGTTTGCCCCTCTTATGCCAAGTGCACTTGTCGCATTTTTAACTTCCGAGCGCAAAATATTATCAGGCATTCCCTTTGGAACGGATTTTTCAGCAGCAGAAAATGCAATGTAAAAAACTTCTTTTCCCTCTTCAGTAAACTTTGCGATACTTGCACCGCAGCCAAACTCACCATCATCCGTGTGGGGAGCAAGAATTAATATCTTGCTAAACATTGTTATCTCCTAAGATTTTTGAATAAACATAGAGAAGCTTTTTATTCTCTTTCTCCCAATTGTATTCTGCTAAAACGGCCATTCTGCCATTTTGGCCCATCAAACTTCTAATTTCAGGATTTCTATATAGATGTCTTACAGCATTAGCTATCTCTTCAGGTTTTGTGGGATTAACACAAATGCCGCAATTACATTTTTCGACAATTTGTTTCCAAAGTTGAAAATTAGAAGCAATTGATGGAAGGCCAGCAGCCATGTATTCAAATAACTTTACTGGCAGGCCCTCCATATGTCTTTTCAGTGGATAATCACATATAAAACCAATATCTGCTTCCTTCAATTTGTCAGCAACTTCAGTATAAGGTATAATTCCTTGATAGTCTAACCTCTCCATCATATCTAAACTTTTGAGTTCTAATAAGAATTTTTTATCTACAGAACCGTACAATATGAACTTTAGAGGTAAATCTGAAAGCAAATTCATAGCTTTTATCCCCTCTATTATTCCCCGCTCCCGATAAATGCCACCTACAAAAATTACTTTTAAGACATTATGACTAATTTTACTTTGAGCTTTGGTTTTAGCATATTCCCCAGATATATAATTTTTGACACTTATTACATTCGAGGTACTTTTGAGAAATTTACATGCTATAGCATCTGTTGCCGTTATCACAAAACTAAAGGCCTTAGAAGAATAGTTCTCAAAAATTTTAAAAGAGCCGGAAACTAATTTCTTTAAGAACTTTGGTATATAGTCCTTGGATAAAATTTGCTCGGGTACATCCTCATGTACGTCATAGATGACCTTTTTACCAAAAAATTTCAGAATCACACCAACGGGAATCAGCTCTGGGTCATGAAAGTGATAAACATCCGCCTTTTCCTTCAACGCCAGCTTGAGCAATCTCCATACTACTTTTGTCATTCTTTCAAATCTATTCTTAGGCTTAGGCAAAGGAACAATTCTTATGCCATCTACGGTTTCTTCTCTGGTATGCTGAGCGATAAGAACAACATTGTATCCTGCTTTCGCCAGAGTTTTTGCCTCTTTATGGAAAACTCGACCATCGAAAGGTGGATGAACAGAAGTGAGAATACAAATTTTAGTTCGTTCTTTATCTAATGAGCTGTTCATAAATTTGAGTTACTACGCATTATAGCCTATTCGTCTTGATTTTTCAACCTCTCACCGAAATAAACTACTTCTGACATGACTGGTTCACTTGCAGATTACAAATCTTGTTCTGCTGAAGTACTTTACAGATAGCAGCCATAGTCTCGGAAACCGACGCGTCGTTCGAAAACTTCTCACGAACACTTTTTTGACCGGCCTGCCCCATCCTCATCCTGAGTTCGTCATCTTGGAGAACATCTCTTACTGCGTTATACAGCCCATCGACATTGCAGGGCTGTACCAAATATCCTGTCGTCCCGTGCTCAATAATATCACGGACACCACGAACATCATAAGCTACAGCAGGCTTGCCCGCCGCATAGGCTTCAAGAAGAACCCGAGGAAGTCCTTCTCGAAAAACACTTGGTAGTACCAATAAACTACATCGAGCCAAAAGCTCGGCAATCCTGTCCGTAAATTCAATCACTTTAATATGCGGGCCTATCGTAGAGGCTTCAGTCTTGACTTTATCCCACAATGGTCCTTCACCAGCCATGACAAAATCCACTTCATTGCCTGTCCTCCGGGCTAATTCCAAAACATCACCCGGCCTTTTAGACCGAATAAATCGACCTAAAAACAAAACCATTGGTTTACCGGCTCTTAGCCCCAGTTCCTGCTCCAGCTTTATCAGCAGATGTTTAGCCGGCCGGCTGGCATAGGCGTCAACGTCAACGCCTACCCCCGGCACGTAGTACCAGTGCCCCTCTGAACGAGTTAGTTTGACTTTCCGGCAAGCGTCTGCATCGTCTCTATTAATTACGATAACAGCGTCGGTATATTTTGCCATTAACTTTTCAATGCATCTAAAGAACAGATATTTAGACCTTGCTTGCTCGGCTGTGAAGGGTAGACCATGAGCAAAATAGATGCTCGCTGGCACCAAACCATTAGCTGCTGTCCGGGCTACCCAGCTCATCGCCGGAGTATGAACAATCATCAAGTCAAATTGGCCTGCCTTTAATAATACACGCAGGGCTCGGTAGAGTTTCAACCACGTTAGGGGATTTTTCCAGCTTCCAACGGGCAGCGCATGCACCTTCATTTCGGATTGTTTCAAAGTTTCCCATAACGCTCCCAAAGGCATGCAGGCAAACTCTATTTCCGCGCCGGTTTCTCTTAAGGCCCGACTAAGCGGCGGCATAAACAGTTGTAATGGGCCTGCCTGATTGGCAACCTGTAAGATTTTGGGGAAGGCTTTCGTTGCCGTCACCTCTTCCTTTTGAGCCGTTGGCAGTGTTGGATGAGTCTTTCGGCTGCGTTGGTCCAACTGTATTCTTCGGACACGATTCGGTGAACATCTTTTCGTCTGGATTGGTAATGCTCCGTTTGGCCCAGAACCTTAAGTATTGCTTCGGCAAGATATTTTCTATCACCGGGACGAAAAGTCCCCGGCAGGCCAAGCCGTTCGAGAACATCATCCAGCTGACAACCCTCCGGCACAAGCACCGGAACACCGACAGAAGCAGCATCCCAGAATTTCAACGGACTTAAACCATACCGAAGTTTACGAGGGTCATAAATTGGAATGACAACCACATCGCAGGCATTGTTGAAAACGGCAACCTGCTCATACGGCATAGACTCCAGGAACGAGAAGAACCGGCCAAGGCCTAATTGCTCAACCATTTCCTCCAATTGCTCTCGGCACTGTCCTTCACCCACTAACAAGAACTTCACAGACCGTCCGGAGTTGTCCACGACTTGCTTGGCAGCTTGAACCAGCAGGTCCAGCCCCTGCCACGGAGCAAACGTCCCTGCAAATCCGACGATATAGTCCTCCTCGGCCAGGCCTAACTGCCGTCGGGCCTGGTTCTGATCCATTGGGCGCATAATATCTGTTTGGGCCGCATTGTGAATAACAACCGTGCTATCGGGCTCCGCTCCTCTACGTATCGCCTCCTCTCGGATGCCAGGAGTCACACACACCAGACCATCAGCCGAACGAAAGTTTAGTCTGTTAAGAACTCTTAGTATAAAAAACAGTATTTTTCGCTGACCGCGCATCTGTGCCTCTTCATCAACGACCGCAGCAACCTCAGCAATTAAAGGCACACCAGCCAGCCGACAAATCAGACGCATTATGAACGCCAAAAAGCATGCTCTGACATAAACCGCCCCAGGCCGATATTTGACCAACCAATATGGTAGCCAAAGGACGGTGCCGACCTGCAACAGCATAAAGCTCGCAAGACAACGGCCAGGTAAACGAATATAGGAAACATCCTCAATTGGAGAATTCTTACCACTGCCATAGCGGGGTGCAACTATTGTTACCTCATGTCCCAAAGATTTCAAACCATGACACCAGCCGGACAGATGTATAGTGCCGCCGGTATGTCTGTTAATGCTTTCCGCCCAAATTATCAGTATTCTCATTACCGGTCTCCGGGACCGCCGGCCTTAATGGACTCACGTTAACAAAGTGCGATAACTGACAACGACGGCCTTATATCCTGATGGATTCTCATTCCTAAAATTTCTTTTTATCCTTGTGAGAGCATTTCCTCACAACTCGGGCAAAGGATTCTTTTCCACAAAGATTTGCTCATATATCTGAACAAGATGCAGTTGTTCCCGGTCCCAGTTTTCTTCTGCCGCAGCTCGTAAGGCTTCTTTTTTCATGTGCTGATACTGATTTTCATCTCTCAAACATTGAGTAATAGCCCGACCAAGATCATTTGGATCATTCCACGCAAAATAAACTCCATAGCGGTATCGTTCAAGTATGTCTCTACATGGCGGAAAATCCACTGACACAACAGGCAATCCGCACATCGCAAATTCATAAATTTTATTCGATGCGCAGTAATAATTATTTCTGCTTGTGTTCGGGTAAATAACTATTCCCAAATCTGCGGAACTGAGGTAGCTTATGTACTCACTATATGGGATTGGATGACACAAAAATACTCTGTCTGCAATATCATATTTTTGTATTAATTGTTGTATGTTATCAAGATCTTGGGGATGTGCATGTCCAAGTAATATCAGTCCGATGTTTTTCGGTACTTTTGCCAATGCTGGCAGTACTACATCCACACCTCTCGCTATAGGCCCACCAATGTGAAGAACAATGCGGTCAATATTCGGATTTTGCCCCTTAACAAAATCTCGCAGTCGCCTATCGTTCTTTGCTGGTTCGGAAAAAGGCGGCAAGTTGCGAATCACTTTCGGCAGGAATGGTGAGCCGTATTCTTTATACATAATATTGGCACGGTCTTTATTGCAGGCAATAATTTCGTCACAATGCGCCATCAAATTTGTTTCGAGCCAACCTCTGATGCGATTAATAATCTTGTTGTTGCACCATATACCGGTTTCTCTATAGAGTTCGTGGGCATCATAAATCAACCTGCTCCTGGTGATTCTTTTCACCAAGTATCCTATCAGCAGTGCGTCCAGCTCATGAGCATGAATAATGGAAGGCTTGATCGCGCTGCCGATCTTTATCATGCGAACCAATATCTCGATATATCTCGCAGCATAACCCAGAATGTTTTTGGGCAAATACCTCGCTGTCCACAATTCCACCAGATGCAGTTTAAACGGATGTGTTCTAAAAGTCTTACTTGAATACTTCTCCTTGTATTCCGGACGTAACCAGCCGAGAAGCTCGATGTCATAGTGCTCAGCCAGCGTTGTTGCTGCCCGCATTACGCGACCATCAGCGACAACTTCGTTGAGCACCAGCATTAATATCTTCCGCTTTCGGTCTGGATTACCGGTCATTTACCAACACTTCATAGATAAATTTGTACTTCAAACCTGGCCAAAAATTCCGTCTTTCGCAGGACCAAGCACCATGCAGAAAGACTGTTCCATCTGCCGAATCCCTGGAATCTTCCTAAGGTCAAGATTTAACTTCTCGCTTAGCTTGTTTAAGAAGTAGGAAATATAACGAAGATGGCTAATGTGTTCACCTAACCATTTATCAAGAATCTCGTAGCCCTCCTCCTTAGCCAATTCAATCCAATACAGAGGCCTTTTAACGTTTATGTGAGTAGGGTTCTTGTCAGGAATCCCTACAATTGGCCAACTTCGCATTTCGTAGAATACGCTGCGGTTGGGAGTAGACATTATCACAACACCTTCATTTTTTACATACTTACGGCAGTGTTGAAAGAAAATTCTGGGATTTTCCAGATGCTCCACAACATCCAGGCACGTTATGACGTCAAACATCCCGGCCGTAAATGGCCACTTCACATCCTCAATGCGTCCTTCCTTCAAAACCGCAGAGGTATGTCTTGAAGTTATCTCAATACTTTCAGGAAATGGATCCATCCCGTACAGATTGAAATACCCTTCTTCTTCCAGGACTTTCAGAAACACTCCGTATCCAACGCCCACATCCAGGATACACAAATCCCGCCTGGAGCCAGGAAATGCTTGAATCTTCTTGGCTTTTGGAAGGTACTTCTGTCTCTGGAAATTTATCGGATGTCCGCCACAATCATAGAGCGAATCTTCACTGTGGGAATAGGTAATGTTATTAGGGTCTTTTTTCCTTGATGCATCCATGTCGCGTCAACATATAGAAAAGATATGAATTAGCCTGAGAGCATATCTTGAAATCTGACTTGACCGGGTCGACGGTGGTACGAGTTCGCCATTGAAAGAAAGCGTCCTAATATATCAATACGCCATATTCTCAATGCCACTGAGTATGATACCGGTCCTAAGCATAAATACCATCAAAAGATTCGATGTATTCGCTTTGATAGTCTTCATAATAATCCTGTTGTGATAACTCATTGTCTTGCGTAGAATCCCACATCAATTTCTCAACTGTAGCTGCTGTATGTAGGCCTACAAGCAGGGCGGACCATGACGTAAGTGCAACCTTGGGATAAATGAGTATTGAGGCAGATGTAAGACAAAAAAACATAAAGGTTATAAACATACTCCAATGGGCATCGCAATCCGGTTTGTATTCGGTTATGTATACGGAGTATCTCTTGGCAGCCTTAAGTCGATGGAGCAAGTACAGGAAAGCTCCTCCCAATAGCACTAAACCTACCAAGCCGGTTTCAGCAAAAGTCAAAATATAGAGATTATGGGGTTCCTTGGCGCTGGGGAGGTCCTGTATGGTTATGACTTTCTCCTCGATTCTCCCAGGCATCATCATGGGTTGACGCACATCCCAATACAACTGCGCCGGGCCCTGTCCCAACAGTGGCTTTTCTGTTCCTGCCTTTAAACCTGCAAGTGCACTATACCAGCGAAGGTTTCTGCTCTCGCCCCCCCACAGAAGAAACCGTTCGAAACCGTATCGGCTACTCAGGAAAATCATGGAGGGAACTACCAGAATTAAGATCAATAAAAACGAAATCAAAACACGCGATAAATTCCTCCACAATGTAACTCTAAACGCCAGGAGATGAAAGACCACTAGTGAAATCATTATGCTCCGGGCAAGTGTAAAGAGTATAGATATCAAACACAGTGATGTCACAAAAGTATTAAAGCCCACCCGATGCTTACGAATTAGTCGTGCCAAAGCCATGCTGTAAGCAAATAATACTAATATACCGCTGCTGATTGCACTTCCTGTCGGTGTCCAGCCCCGAGTGAAACCAGCTCCGGCCGACTCAGAAATAGCATAGGGGTCCCAGCCCATTAGGCCTGCTAATTGACTCGTGAACAGTGCCGATACCAGAATTAAAAGAGGTGTTATGATTCCATAAACTAAAATATAACTATCAATCAGCCGAGCGTTAGACTCCGGGGTTTTCGGCAATGCGCTGATAGCTGCACATGCAAGTAGAAAGGGGATGAACCAACGAAAGCTGGCGTGAACAGTAGCCCCAAAATCAGTCAAGGAACTCCCATTGATGAATCCGGAGGCCAGACCGACTAAAAGCAAACATGTCAATAAAAAAACCGAGTAAAGTATTCGCATTTCGCCGCTGGCAGGACTCATAAGTTTCATGAGCAGGAAAAATACGAGAAGCACCGCTGCGAACAGTTCGAACCCCAGGTACCAATGCCCTAAAAACCTGGCACTAAATGCAACACCAAAACGCCCAAGGAAAAGAAGCGGGAAAAGAAACAGAGCCAATACCAGAAGGTCCCTGATAGTATAACCCCTGAACGTAACCAAATATGCTGAACCAATTAGCGATATAATCAGAAATAATGATATTACCAGGATCATCTTACAGTACCCTTAATAATCAAATGTTTTTGCGTCCTTGCCTAAAAAGGCGTTTCCAGAGGTAGTTCACTTCATTTTTTATTTCTCCTGAAGCATATAATACTAGTAGGTACACTAACATCCACGCAGTCAGTGATAATCCCAAAAGTATCAAACTACTCAACGCCAGAAATTGCCGGGTTACCCAGGCCACCACTAACACAGCAGCTGTCGCCATCAGACAGCGAGCAATGGTTATGACTGGCCACTTAATTCGTACTATTCGCCTACTGTAGTATATCGACATTATAAACATCAAACTGTATGAGAGCAGGAGGGTTAAAGCACCACCTAAGTTGCCGTAAAGAGGGATCAGAATCAGATTCAACACTACACTCAAGATGGCTGGGGCCGCTCCTATGAAAAACAATGTACTGGTGCGGCGATTGACCAAAAATGGCATTCGGAAATATTGTGCCAGAGACATGACAAAAACAGCTACCATAACAAGCCTCAATACATTACCTCCAACATTGTATCCGGCACCTGCATAGACCGTGAGAATCTCCGGGGCTGCCACACCTACGATCGAAAGCACAGAAAAGGAGGCCAATAAGAAATATCGCAAACCCCGACTCGCAACGTCCGCATATTGATGTCCTTCCTCGTAAGTGTCAATCGCACGCGGGAAAACGGCCATCATAATGGCACGACCGATAAGTAAGATTGACATGCTTCCCAACTGATAACTTACGCCGTAGACAGCTAACTCGCTGGGTGACCGAAACACGTCGATAATATAGCGGTCTATTGTACCCATGATTATTCCCATCACACCTGCCGCGGTTATTGGGATGCCGTAGCGAAAAAACTCTCCCAGTAGGTTCTTATCGGGATTGTGTACCAGCAGGCCCTGTCCTGCTCTGGTAAGAATTACCAAGAAAACAACAACAGCAAAAGCACCAACAGTCCAGGCAATTACAAATGATTTTACTTCTGAGCTAATCCACACAACAACGACTATTCCTGGCAAAAATCGCACTAAGGCTGTTAGGCCTTGAAATACGCTGAATGCAACAGCTCTGCTTTGAGCACGTACAACGCTTGCAAGCACCGTGGCTATCCCCAAAAAAACTGTCAAGGGCGCAGATATTAAAAGTATTCCACGATATTTTCCTGGCAGCCAAAGCCAGGCTGCAGTTCCAATAGCAGCGATGACTATGACAGTCAATACCGTGGAGAGTAAAAGGTGGAAAAAAAATTTAGCCAAATTTTCTTCGAGTGAGCGGTAGAATCGAAGTGCACAATTCGCGACCCAGGAAAATCCCAGACTCGATACAGTAGTGACGGTTGCAAGTATAAGGATGTAATAGCCATATTGGTCTTTCGTAAATAACCGAGTGAGAAAGGGCACAGCAAAAAAACCAACAATACTTGGCGTTATCTGACCGGGCAGGTATTTGGCTATCAGCTTTCCTAAACCCGCTCCACCTATTATCTTTGCCGGCACCTTGTTCATGTCGTCTTCAATACCTTTCTATCCGTTGGAGCATAGCAGACAACAAGCCTTCGGTCCCGAAAAACAAGTATCCGGCCCAAGAGCAGGGTAATCTGTTCGGGACTTCACATGTGTAACTGCTATGTGAAAGCTAAAAAAAGTCGTACTATCTCTAATTAAAGTTTCCGTTTTTCAGTTGAATTAAAGCACGGCTGATATTTTTCCGGGCCTCATATGCCCCATTATAGTCGTCAGGATTCTGCAAAACCTTTTCTGTCACATTCCTGATTAATTGTTGGAGTTGATTAGCCTTGGCAGGTTCTGTTGTCTTGATTTCATCAATGGCCGTTTGCAGTTGCCACAGATAGACATAGTCCTCAATACCTTCACGCCAAGCCTCCCAGCGTCTTGAGGGCACGATAATTTCACCCAATATATCGACAGGGCTCTCAGTTGCTCCGTAAACTACTCCGTAATACCCCCTCGACAGAGCTGTATCGTCCCAGGGTACGGTTTCAATAGGCTCCGAATGAATCCAGAAGCCCGAACCTGTAAATCCATATTTGAACGCTTTCCACGGCATCAATCTATAATAACCGTAAGGATTGTTGGCCTTGCCCGGTCCTTTGCAATCGTAAGTCCAAACTGGTTTACCGAAATCTTTGAGCTTCGCAACCCAGTCAGGATGGGCGGCGCAGTATACTTCCCGCGGACACCAGATATCGACGAGTTCCTTGAAACGCATGAAATCACGCGGACCGTTGCGGAAGTGATTGGCAAAGATCCTTATTTTCGGATCTATTTTTTTAATTAACATGGCCAGTTCGTAGAATTCGTCACATAAGCTTTCATCGAAAGGATACATAGCGAACCTGTCATACCCTACACCGATATGCTTGAGATGCTCAACCCAGTCAATGAGCCAGGTGGAAAATGTCTTTTTCCATTCATCGCTCATCCACTTCCCGAATTTACCTGAATCCCTTCGTTGGGCCCTGAATGCCAAGAAGAACAGAAAGGTTCTTGCATAGCTGTTAATTCGCAGTAGTTCGTCTGTTTCTTCATAAGGCACCATTGCCATGATATCGCCTCTTGGGGATAAACGCGTCGGAAAGGGTATGTTCTTGTTATGAACAACGAAGACATTGGTGTAGTGCGAGGACAGATCTCTGGCAGTTTCGGCCAGGTATTTATTAGTTATTCCTGAGAGTTTAGGATATGCCCAATTACAGCTGTTGAACGGAATGTCTTTGGGAAGATTAATCGGTTCAACCCGGATATTAAGGGGTATCACACGGTCTGCCAGATCCTTGCCGTCTGCCAATGATGCTAATACTGCCAATCCAGCCTTGTATTCTCCTGCTGCCAATCCTCTGCTGTGGATAGTGAGCCATATCTGGGTAGCCTCGCCAGGCATCAGGCTAAACGGTCTACTGTTCTGAATTATCAGTGCATCAGCGATTGAACCAATTCTCCGAGCTTTGACGAATATGCCGCGCCTGATTGTAAAGACTTCTCTGGAGTCGAGAGAGGGGGCATTTGTTGCCTTCAGGGGTGAAACGCCTACAGATAGTGTCATCGGTTGTTCACTGCAGTTAATAATGTTTAAGGCGGCGGATTCAAACTCACCTTTCCAAAGCGAGACATTGATTTCACGGGCCGCCTCAGTCTCAAAAATCATCGAACTCTCTGCCAGAGGTTCCATTGGATTGGCAGGTATACAGACATAAGTTTCTGTGTAAACTTCTTGGTATATTTTTGCCCTGAGCAGCCCAAGTTCCTTACTGAATTCTGCTTGTTCTTTCCCCAAAAATAGTCTGTCCGTAGTTCTTGAAAGCCGGTTGTCCAAATCCTCCAAATTTTTATCAAGCTCATCTCGGATGGAAGTCAGTCTTTTTTGTTGTGTGGCCACGAATGTAATTGTTTTGTCGAGGTTGTCTCTCAGTTGTACTTGACTTTCCGCAAGGTCGAATGGTTCCACCGGGTCCTTAAACGAGGGTAAATTCGTCCGCAAAGCAAGATTGCCAATTGCAGACGAAAACGAACCTATAACCTCAACTTCATCCAGAAAAACAAGAGCACCGCCCGGCTGAAGTATCAGCTTGACGAAACGGCCCTGTGCCGCCAAATTCTTGGCTACTATAGTATAAGGAATCCCTCGTCCGTGGTATTTGGCTTTACCACCTGGATCTCTGCCACCGGCTATGCCTGCACATTTGAAAGATCGACCATCCTTGCTGACCAGGACAATCACAAAGTCGGGCCAAAATACTTGGGCCGCGCCACCTCCTCTTGTGCAGACTCTCACTTGTTCGATGATCGCAGTCCTTTCCAAATCGATTGTCACCTCCGGAATTGAGGCCCTGACGTGCCAGCCTACGGTGCTCTTGTTAAGCCAATTGCTGCCCAATGCTTTCCCGTCTGTAAGCTGTATTCTGTCCATTGAATCAGTACAATGTTGATAATTTGGCTTTGGTGAAACTGTATAGCTTTTACGCAATGCCAGGTTCACTTCAGCGAGGGCTTGACAGCAGTGAAATACGGATATAAAGCAGATTAACAATATGCGTTTTCTTATCATTCTTGAATACTTTGCGCTGAGTTTGCAGATGCGAGCAAACAACTTCTCCTGTTTAGGATTATGGACCGCGTGGGAAAAACCACCGGAGCCCAATAAGAGCTATCTCGGCAAGTTGTTCAAGCAGGTTTGCTCTGAGCGATAATCCTTGCAATTCTCTGGGCTGCCTTGCCATCCCATAACTTTGGAATGCCACGATTGATATTTTTGTCCCCGTCCTTTATTTCGCGATAATTTTTCAAAATATCTTCTGATGTTACGTGTACAAGATGATTCGTACCCTCAGCAATTGTTATTGGCCGCTCCGTATTCTCCCGAAGAGTCATGCATGGTACGCCTAAAATAGTTGTTTCCTCCTGTATACCGCCGGAATCGGTTATTACTAAAGCGGCATCGCTCAAGAGGCACAAAAAATCTAAATAGCCGGCCGGTTGTATCAGGAGCAGGTTTTCCATTCCATCTATGAGCTTTTCCATATTCATGCTGGTAATGTTTTTTTGCGTCCGAGGATGGATCGGAAAGACCAATTTCAGCTCTTTTTGAATCTCGTTAAGGGCCAGTAAAATCATCCGAAACTTCTCTGTATCATCGACATTGCTCGGGCGATGCAGGGTAATCACGCCGTATTCCTTTTTGCAGAGCCCTAACTGCCTGAGAATAATAGATTTCTTGGCCTTTTCGCGATTAGCCAGAAGAGTATCTATCATGGTGTTACCGACGAAGTGAACCTTGTGGGAGTCAATTCCTTCGTTTTTTAGATTATCAATTGCGGACTGTTCCGTCACGAACAGTAAGTTACTTATCCTGTCCGTGAGTATCCGGTTGATTTCTTCAGGCATAGTCCAGTCAAAGCTTCTTAGACCTGCTTCGACGTGAACCAGCTTGATGCCTAATTTCACAGCTACAAGACCGCAGGCAATAGTACTGTTGACATCGCCTACAACGATCACATAATCGGGCTTAAAGTCGAGGACTGCGGGCTCGAACCGTCTCATAATTTCAGCCGTCTGAACAGCATGGCTGGCCGATCCAACCTCCAGGTTCACGTCAGGCCTCGGAATATCAAGGTCATCAAAAAAAGACTTGCTCATATTTTCATCGTAGTGCTGGCCTGTGTGGACAAGAAGAGTGTTGTAGCACTCCTCTGCCTTGAAGACCTTCATCAGAGGAGCAATCTTTATAAAGTTGGGCCTGGCTCCGCATACACATATAATCTTTATCACTATCTCAATTTCCCAATCAAAATCGAATCTCTGCTCTATCCAAAAAGGCCACAATCGTATCAGCTACATGGTCTTCCATTTCATCGGTCAGCTCCGGATAAACGGGAATTGCAAGGACCTCCTTCGCTGCTTTTTCCGATTCAGGCAGGTCCCCTTCTTTGTATCCGAGATAACTGAAACATTCCTGCAGGTGCGCCGGGACTGGATAGTATACCTCACAGCCGATATTATTGTCACGAAGATGTGCCATCACCTCATCTCGCCGGGGGACACGAATGACGTATTGATTAAAGATACTCACACAATCAGGACTGATATACGGCGCTTGCACGACTGTTCCTGAAAATTTCTTGCCGTAGTATGCAGCGTTGCGCCTTCGCGCCTCCGACCAGTCGTCCAAATGCGGCAGCTTGACTAACAGCGCAGCAGCCTGGATAGGGTCGAGACGGAAATTACCGCCGATGTATTTATGATAGTATTTCGGCTTGCTGCCGTGATTACGCATAATCAAAAGCCGTTCATAAAACTGTTCGTCATTAGTAACAATCATTCCCCCGTCGCCGATACCGCCCAGATTTTTGCTTGGGAAGAAACTAAAGCACCCGGCTCTTCCAATACTGCCTGCCTTCCGACCTTTATATGTGCTTGTGATTGACTGGGCCGCATCTTCAATCACGGAAAGGCCGTGTTTATTCGCGGTCTCCATAATCGGGTCCATATCAGCCATTTGACCGAACAAATGGACCGGCATAATCGCCTTGGTCTTGTCCGTGACCGCCGATTCTATAAGCTCCGGATTGATATTGAATGTCTTTGCATCGATATCCACGAAGACCGGCTTTGCGCCCGTCCGGGTGATACAGCCGACAGTAGCGAAAAACGTGAACGGCGTGGTAATAACCTCGTCTCCAGTCCCGATGTCCAGACTCATCAAACTGTTTAAAATGGCGTCCGTTCCGCTGGAGACACCCACCGCGAACCTGCAATCGCTTATCGCCGCTATCTTCTTTTCCAACTCGGCTACCTTCGGACCGCCGACACATCGTTGCGACTCAAGGACTTCCGATACTGCTGCCAATACCTCATCTTTTATCGTTGCGTACTGTGCTTTCAGGTCCAGCAAAGGAACCTCCATGTCAATTCTCCTAATCACAATCAAGATAGTTATGTATTTTTCTTAAATTCATCATACGAAATTTTGCCAATGGCTTCTTCCGGTGGCAAGGGGGCCTCCTCATCCAAATCGAGGCATCTCACCACTCCCGGCTCGATTTCTTTATAACGATAGCCGCTCTCGGCGCATATCATAACGCCCTCTGAATCCGCCTCAGGCAAACGGATACCGTGCCGGCTCATCCAACCGGCCTGTTGGGCCGGAACTCCCTGCATCAGCGCATAATCCGGAACGTTCCCGGCCACAACGGCACCGGCGGCAATAAAGCAATAACGCCCCAGCTCGATGCCGCAGACAATGGTTGCATTCGCGCCGACCGTTGTGCCCCGGCGGATGACCGTCTTCTCGTAGAGACTATGACGTACAATCTGCGAACGAGGATTTGTAATATTCGTCAAAACGCAGCTCGGCCCAAGAAAAACGTCGTCCTCAATAATCGTGCCGGTGTAAATCGAAACATTGTTTTGGACCTTGACATTGCTGCCGATGACGACCCCGTTGGCAACAAGTACATTTTGGCCGAGTATACACTTCTGCCCGATCTTGGCGTCTTTCATTATGTGCGAAAAATGCCATATCTTTGTACCCTTGCCAATCTCACATGGCTCGTCGACAAAGGCCGTTTCATGGACAAAATAATCTTTATCCCGGCTCATAAAACATCCTCCAGCTTAACGGGCTTTCCATTATTCTTTAATGACTGCTGGCCCGCCTCCAAAATCCGAACGACCCGCAGACCGTCAATGCCGTCACTGCGTATCGCTTTGTTATCAAGGATGCTGTCTATAAAGTGGCTGCATTCCAGAGAAAGCGGCTCACCGCCCGGTATCTTCGGAATCACTATGTCACCGAATCGCAGCGATATGACTTCCACGTAGGATGTCGTTATGTCCTGCTTTATCGCTACGGCTTTGTCGTACATCCGTACTTTCTCCGTGGCTTCCATATCATCAAATGTTACCATCTTCTCGGAGCCGACAACCGTTACCTTCCTGATTTTGTGCGGGTCAAGCCAGCTGCAGTGGATGTTGGCCATCTTGCCGTCCGTAAATTTAATCGTGGCGAAAACCACGTCCTCAATATCCTTCTGAAGATAACATTGTCCCTGAGCAGCCACTGATTCGGGCTCGGAGCCAAGCAGGTAACAAATGATGGAGATGTCATGGGGGGCCAGCGACCACCACGCATTTTCATCCTTGCGAACAATGCCTAAATTGACCCGCTGCGTGTACACGTAGTAAGGTTGGCCGACCTCGCCCTTATCAATTGCTTCCTTGAGAAAGTTGACCCCTGGATGATATTCCAATAAATGACCCACCATCAATTTCAGGCCCTTTTCTTTTGCCAGCTCAACCAATATCTTGCTCTCGTTAGCTGTTGAGGTCATGGGTTTCTCGACGTAGGTGTGCTTGCCGGCCTCAAGGGATTTCTGCGCGATACTAAAGTGAGTGGGTACATCGGTGGCGGTTACGACGGCATCAATGTCACCATCACTCAGGACCTTCTGCAAATCAGTTGTGGTCTCAATAAAAGGAAAGTTCTTTTTTTGCACGGCCAGCAGCTTCTCATCCAGGTCGCACACGTATTTCAAACGGCACCTTTTGGCTGTGGCAAAATTGCGGATAAGATTTTTGCCCCAGTAACCGGCTCCGACAACTGCAACACTCAAAGCATTTTCACCCATGCTTTCATCTCCTTTGTTTGAATCCAAAAAAGGGAGCTTACTTTCTCTGCGACCTCATTTCAAGTCTTTGTTGTCTGACAATATGCACTTTTAAGAAGTTCATCTTCGCACGATTGGTTATAAATTGTAAATCTGTATAAACTCCGTCCCCGTCGGTTGCGCCAAAAAACAAACACAACCTCACCGCCGTACACTTATAACAAGCGTATCTATCGATATCTAAGTTACAGCCGGAAACTTTTCTTAGCAGCCTCGTAGAGCTGGTTTTGTCTTTTTCCTGTCATAAGTATCGGCAAATAAAGAACATAGCTTTAGTAAAGGCATGTCTCGAAAGACTTTGGCAGGTGATTTTGTATTAAAAAAACTCAAACAGACCTTCCTGCTTTCAGTAGCAACCATAAGTATTTTATTAGTAGTAACATAAGACGGTTGTATTTCGGAGCAAACCGAAGCCGACCTTGCAGATTATTCCCCGAAAGGCCCGGTTTCTTCGGATTTGCCTCAGAACAAGGAAAAAAATGCCATAATTCAACAGGTTTGAGTTAAAAAATATACGCTCACAGCTTCTTATAAGTTCATAGTGGCTTGGATAATGTCAGAGAGCTTGGAAATGCAATGTATTATGCCCTGTCTGATGATAGTCATAATGCGGGGCGGAAGGTTTGTTATCACAAAATCTTCGGGCGAGGAAAGATCTCAAACGAACAAATCCTTTCAAATTAACAACCGATACAAATAAGTGCGAGGCGTTCCAATCCTATTGCAGACAAACACTTGTAGCGAGTCGCCTTAGGCAAACTGTTCTTTCTGGCACAGATTGCACAGATTACGGACTAATTTGTGTTGGCTCTCTGTTTTCAATTAATAGCGGCTAATCCTGTCTTGGCCGCTTCGGATACGTAGCGTTCAGCCGGGTCGGTACGCGTATCGCGCAGGTGTTTGTATATCCCTGTTGCTTCGCTCTTTTTGCCGGCAGCACCAAGCTTCTCGGCAAGAAGCAGACACGCCTTCGTGGCTTGGGTTCTTTCCCAGCCCTCCGCCTTGTCCGCTGCCTTTTGAAGCACATTTACTGAGCCGGCATCACCAATATTGGCCAACGCCCAGACAGCGGCGATGCGGACTTCCCGGTCATTATCGCTAACCACACTTTTCAAAGCGCTGACAGACTCGGCATCGCCGACCACACCAAGATTCTGCAGAATGGTCAATCGGCACTTACCTTTGGCTCTGGGCAATGCTTCGCGAAGCTGCTCAGCGGCCCCGTCACCAATGGCGACTAATGCTTGGGCAGCAGGTTCGCACAGGTCCTTGTCTACCAGCAGTTTACCGAGTGCTTCGACGGCCTCTCCGCCGCCGGCTATCTGCAATTCGCGGACAAGGTACTTTTGGACCTCTTTCGGCCGGTCGCCCCCGAGTTGCGAGGCTAAAGTCCTGGAAAATCTCCGGCGAGGCCTGTTATTATCCAGCTTGCAAACGTGCAGTGCCATGCAGTGCAGTGCATAGTGGGCCTTCACGTCGTCACCCTTACCCGGTTCGACGAGCATGTCGATAACGCCGATTATATTGTCACGGCCGCCTTGAAGAATAGCTCTGATAGCTACCTCGATCTTTTCTTTGTCAATATCGGTACAATACATGCCCCTTTGATCAGGATTCGGCATTTTATTGACATGTGCGACAAGGGCCGATGTTTGTTCGTTCATGGTTACAGTCCTTTCTGTTACAAAAGTCTGATTGAAATTCTTATAAATGCCACGGTGCCCGCATGGGCTGATTGACTAATCGGTTGGCCTCTTCGTCGCCGATGATTTCTTCCTTGACCGGGTCGTAATGAATTTTTCGTCCGGTGCGGATAGCGATATTGGCCAGGTGCATCAGGGTTACGCACCGAGTCGATGCAGCGGCGTGGCCGCCGGCCTGTTTACGGGTTCGAATCGCTTCGGGAAATCCCACTAACGGTTCGGGGTCGGGCATTTCCTTAATCTTTTTTTGGTCCTCCTCGCTCAAATCGCTCAAGCTGACGCCTCTGGACTCTTTTCGGTTGTAAGAAGGCTTTTTATCTTCCGGCCACTCGGTGCTGTCCATAACAATCGTCAATCCGTCGGCATATTTCAGTTCGACCCAGCCCCACATTCCGCAGGCCTCCGGGTGCGCCGGCGGGGCGAAAGCCTCGATTTCCACCGGGCTCGTATCGTCCTTGGCGAAGGTCCACTGGACGGGGTCGAAGTGGTGCTGGCCCATGTCGGTCAAACCGCCCCCCTCGTAGTCCCAGTAGCCGCGGTGGGTTCCACCGAAACGGTGCGGGTGAAACGGTCTCAGCGGCGATGGTCCGCAGTACATGTCCCAGTCGAGACTATCCGGTATGGGCTGGGGCTGCGCATTCACCATCCCGCTCCACTCACGGACCTTTAGTCCGCCCCGCTTGACATGGACCGCCTTGCAGGGTTTGAACAGACCGCTCTTCATAATCTTGTGGGTCAGGATATCTCCCTTGTTCCTGCTCTTGTCGAACCGGCCGAATGTGCCAATCTGGAAGATACGGTTGTACCGTTTCTCAGCATCGGCAACCGCACGCCCTTCCGCGATGAACCGCGTCATCGGTTTTTCGCAAAGAACGTCTTTCCCGGCCTCCATCGCAGCTATCGAAATCAACGCGTGCCAGTGTGGCGGCGTCGCAATAGCCACTACATCGATGTCCTTGCGCTCCAATACGCGGCGAAAGTCCGTGTAGACCTTCTTGTTGTCGGCGTGTTTGAGAAACTTCACGTCGCATATCGCAAGCTTCTCGACGTCCGGACCAAGTCCCCCGAACGTACCGTTACCCCGGCCCCCGCAGCCTATCAGCGCGCCGCCAAACTTTTCGCTGGGCGGTGTTTGGCCCGAACCGCCCAGGACGTGCCTCGGCACTATCGTAAATGCCGCAGCAGCTCCAAGCGAGCCTTTCAGGAACTGACGACGCGTTACTCGTTTGACTTTTTGCATAACATGCTCTCCTTTCAACCCAACAAAGTACAAAACCAATAAGTTGTATCCTCTTTTCTATAAGCAAGTTAACCGAAAAAGACAATTCATTTCGTACCTTTACCATAACCAGAGAAATTTGTCAACATCCTTTTGGATTGACCGGAACGCGTTGGTATTATATTTATCTGTTATCCGGTGGCATAAGTGAGCGTATTTATCCGGAAAAATATGAGTTTATTTTTGCTTATATGCACAAATTGAAAGCAGTGGAGTCAGTTATGAAAAAAGATCTGAATCGCCGTGATTTCCTGGGATTAATAGGTAGTAGTATTGCCGCTCTAATGCTGCCGACATCTGCGGGAAGGTGCAGTACACGTAAAAAGCCGAACTTTATCCTTATCTTCGCCGACGACCTCGGCTACGGAGACATCTCCGGTTTCGGCCTGAAAAAGTCAACCTTCGAAACACCTAATCTCGACCGAATGGCTGCCGAGGGTACAAAGCTGACACACTTCTATGTCCCCACACCTTATTGTGCACCATCGCGGGCGACTATTTTGACCGGCAGATACCCCTTCCGAAACGGCGTCGTATTTAATCCCGCCCCCGATGCAGGCATAAACGATGTGGCTCTGCCCCACTCCGAGATTACCATTGCCGAAGCGCTCAGGGACGCTGGCTACTCCAGCATCTGCATCGGCAAGTGGCACCTCGGCCACACACTACAGTTTTTACCACGCAAACACGGCTTCGATGAGTACTACGGCATACTCTACTCAAATGATATGCGACCGGTACAGCTCATTGAAAACGAGAAAGTCGTCGAGTACCCCGTTATACAGGCGACCCTGACCAAACGCTACACACAGCGGGCGCTCGACTTCATCGAGCGATGCTCCAGCAAAAAACGCCCCTTCTTCCTCTACCTGCCGCACGCAATGCCCCACAAACCGCTGGCCGCCTCCGAAGATTTCTACACCCCCGAAACTCCCGATGACCTTTATGCCGATGTCATCCGGGAATTAGATTGGTCGGTTGGACAGATTCTGGAAAAGCTTAAAAAGCTCGGCCTTGATGATAATACGCTTGTTATATTCACCTCGGATAACGGCCCATGGTATGGCGGCAGTACAGGCGGCCTCCGAGGTATGAAGGGAAAAACCTGGGAGGGTGGCCTTCGAGTGCCGATGATTGCCCGTTGGCCGGGTAAAATCCCCGCCGGTATTGTCAATAACTCACTCGCAGGAACAATTGACGTATTCCCCACCATCCTAAAAGCCGCTGGCGTCAAAGTACCCGGCGACCGCATCATGGACGGCAAAGACATCTGGCCGCTGTTGACATCCGAAGATACCGATAGCCCCCACGAAGCACTTTTCGGGATGCAGGGAACAAACCTGATGACCGTCCGCAGCGGCAAGTGGAGGCTGCACGTCCGCTCACCGGGCCGACCGCCGAAACGCGGTAACGACTGGGTCGACCCGCGAGGCCCCGATGGTGTAACGATTGTCGCTCCATACGAACAGGCCCGCCCCAGTGCCTACCCGGGCGTTATCGGCGGCGACGAACCAAAGAATATGATGCTGTTCGACATCGAAGCCGACCCCGCTGAGCAGCACGATGTCGGCAAGCAGCACCCGGAAGTTGTCAAGCGTCTCAAAGCCATCTACGATAAGACACTCGCGCAGGTACCCAAATTCAAACGCCCGACACAATTCAATGGCCTGCGACGCATCAAAGGAGGCTCCCTCAGTTACGATAACTAATCTTCGCCGAGCTTGTTATGATAGTCAAGGCTTAGGCTAATACTACTCGATATAAGTTATTTTCGCAGGTTTTGCTTATACCACTCGATTATAGCCTTTAATCCCTCCTCGAACGGCATCTTTGCCTCGAAGCCGAACAGTTTTTTGGCTCGTGATACATCCAGACGTCGTCTGGGCTGACCGTCCGGCTGCGAACTGTCCCAGCGAAGCTCGCCGCCAAATCCCGTTAGCTTGACAATCTTTTCAGCCAGTTCCTTAATCGTTATTTCGAAGCCCGCTCCGATATTGACCGGCTCGGCATCATTGTAGTGTTCCGTCGCCAGCAGAATGCCCTCAGCGGCATCAGCCACATAGATAAACTCGCGTGACACGTTCCCTGTCCCCCAGCAGTCAATATGGTCGGCACCGCTTTCAATGGCATCGACGCATTTCTTTATTAGCGCGGGTATCACGTGGCTGCTCGCAGGGTCAAAATTGTCACCGGGGCCGTATAGATTGACCGGCAGCAAAAATATCGAATTAAAACCATATTCTGCCCTGTATGATTGGGATTGGACCAGAAGCATCTTTTTAGCAAGCCCGTATGGTGCATTGGTCTCCTCTGGATATCCGTTCCAAAGGTCTTCTTCCATAAATGGTACCGGCGTAAATTTCGGATACGCACAAATTGTGCCGATAGCAACGAATTTTTCGATATCATGCAGCCGACCCTGCTCGATAAGCTGTACACCCATCATCAAATTCTTGTAGAAGAATTCGCCCGGGTGCTCACGGTTCGCGCCGATACCCCCAACCACCGCAGCAAGGTGAATGACAATATCCGGCTTCATATCCGAATACATCCGGACAATATCGTCCATCTGTACAAGGTCGTAGTCTTCAATCTTGGGCACAAGGATATTCTTACAGCCGCGTTTTTCCAGCCCGTCAATAACGTAGCTGCCTAAAAAACCCGCCCCGCCCGTAACTACAACTTGCCTGTTCTCAAAAAAACCGCTCATTATTCTTACCCTTCGTGCTCTTTAATTATCTTTTCACGCCTGGCGATTTCCATATCGGCATCCGTCATCATTCGCGCAAGTTCTTTAAAGCTCACCTTCGGCTCCCACCCAAGAACCTTTTTTGCCTTGCTCGCATCACCAAGCAGACAGTCAACTTCACTCGGCCGTAAGTACCGCTGGTCAATTTCAACAAACTTCTGCCACTCCAAATCAAGATGCCCGAAAACCTCGTCCAGAAATTCTCGTACCGAGTGGGTTTCGCCCGTTGCCACGACATAGTCGTCGCTCTTTTCCTGCTGCAGCATCAGCCACATCGTTTCGACGTAATCCCCCGCAAATCCCCAGTCGCGCTTGGCATCCAGGTTACCCAGGTAGAGCTTGTCCTGGAGGCCTAATTTAATTCGCGTTGCCGCCTGAGTAATTTTCCTGGTAACAAATGTCTCGCCTCGCCTCGGCGATTCGTGATTGAAAAGAATTCCATTGCACGCAAACAGCCCGTATGCTTCCCGATAATTCACCGTTTGCCAGTAACTGTAAACCTTCGCACAGCCGTATGGGCTTCGCGGATAAAACGGCGTCTTTTCTGTTTGTGGTGTCTCAGCCGCTTTACCATACATCTCGCTGCTGGAGGCCTGGTAAAACTTCGCCGGTTTTTCCATTCTTCGAATCGCCTCGAGCAGTCGAAGCGTCCCAAGCCCATCTGTATTTACCGTATAAATAGGCGTATCAAAGCTTACCCTGACGTGGCTTTGTGCACCTAAGTTATAAACCTCATCCGGCTTAATATCGTTCACAATCGTGGACAGATTACCGCCGTCGGTCAAATCACCGTAAACCAATCGAAGCTTCGGCTTCTCGTGCGGGTCCTTATATAAATGGTCAATCCTGCCTGTGTGAAAAGATGAGCTTCGACGCAGCACGCCCCAGACCTCGTAATCTTTTTTCAGCAGCAGTTCCGCAAGATATGAACCGTCCTGCCCCGTAATACCCGTAACCAATGCCTTCTTCATAATCTCACTCAGATTTATTAGCGTCTGTTTTTACTTAAAAAATCTTTTTTTGAATTTTACATTTTTACTTTTTCGCTCTCGATAATCGCATGCAGTGTCTCGGTCAGGCTCGTTTTGGGCTCCCAGCCGATTGTTTTTTTGATGCGTTCCAGGCTCGGCACGCGTCGCATCATGTCCTCCATAGGCATTCCATAAGCTTCTTCGTAAGGAACAAATTCCTTTTTACTTTTGCTGTCCGTCATTTCAGTAATTTTATCTGCAAGGCCCTCGATAGATATCTCTTCCGAAGAGCCGATATTATATACATTTCCTGCCGCTTGCTCGCAATTCATTAGTCCGATAACCGCATCAACAACGTCCTCTACATAGCAAAAGCACCTCTTTTGTTGCCCCGTGCCGTATATCGAAACCAGCTCACCTTTTAACGCCCATTGAACAAATCGTGGCACAACCATCCCGTATTGCCCGCTCTGCCTTGGCCCGACCGTGTTAAAGAACCTGCCAATCACCGCTCGCAGCCCATACTGTTGATGAAAAGCCAGCGCCAGAAACTCATCTATCGCCTTACTGCAGGCATAGGACCAGCGCGATACACGCGTACTGCCGAGAACAATATCGTCATCTTCCTGGAACGGGACCGCCTCGCTTTTGCCGTACACTTCGCTGCTTGAGGCAATAAAGACACTCTTATTGAGCTTATTGGCGGCATTCAGCACCACTTCCGTCCCGCTGATATTGGTTTCTATCGTGTGCACGGGCCTGTCCGCTATCAGCTTGACACCGACAGCCGCAGCCAGATGGAAGACAACATCGCTGCGTTCTACAAGAGTGTCCATTAACTCCGTATCGCGAATGTCTCCCTCTACAAAATTAAACTCGGCCTTGTTTTTGAAACTTTCAATATTTCCTAAGCTGCCCGTACTGAGATTATCAACGACAACTACATTGTTGCCGTCTGTCAGCAGCCGTTCTGCCAGATGCGAACCTATAAATCCCGCCCCGCCTGTTACCAATGTTTTCATGCAAAACCTGTCTATAATAACTTTTGTATTTGAAAAGAATAACAGATATGAATCAATTATCAATCACGATTAATCAATTCCTTCATCTATATACCGACCGGCATTATTCAATGCAAACGCACAAAAGCCGCAAGTCACCGCCCATAATATGAGCAGTATGTCTTATCGGTTTCCCAGACCGTAACGCAGTGCAGCCCCGCTTTGCCGAATTTACCCACCAGCTTACCCCACGCAAAAGCTGAAATATTTTCTATGGTCGGATTGGTCTTGGTGAACTCTCCAACGTCGACATTCAGGTTCTTATGGTCCAAAACCTTGATAAGCTCATCATCAACTATTTTTTCAAACTCACCTATGCTAAAATTATCCTCACCCTCAGGAGCCTTTATTGTAACTTCAACAACATAGTTATGCCCGTGCCCCGTAGGATTTGCACATTTACCGAAGACCTCGAAATTACGTTCGTCGGAAAACGCATCGTTCCAGAGCTTGTGTGTCGCTGCAAATTCGAACTTCTCACTAAAGTAAATCATTTGGCAATCCTTCGATTCTATCGTCACCTTCCTGAAAGGATTCAGCTTCAAACTCAATTGGCTTATCTTCGCTGCTCCGAACTTATCGGCTAATTGTCCCCAGGCCGACCTTAAAAGCCCGGCTATGCCGAACAGCCCGATATGTTGGCCCTGCCTGTAGCTTTCTCTTATTCGCTCGGAAAAAATCGGCACCACAAATTCCCGAACTCTCTCATCTATATCGGTTACATTAACAACAAATCCCGTACTCGGCTCTACCTCTCCGGCCACCTCCACGGACAATTCGAAAAATATGGATAATCCTTCACCGGCGGGCTTGGATGCAAATGAATTATAGCCGCAACTGTCCTTCGGCAAAAAAGGATTAATCGAAAACCGTACCTGCCTCCCCGCTTTATGTATAGTTAAAACCATCTGCCCATTTGCTAAATTTGAAATTTGACTTTTATCTGATTTCTTCTCTGCCCCTCCGCGGTTAATCTTTTTACTTCTGTATCAGGCTCATAACCTCGCTTCGCGTCTTCGGGTCTCTCTTGAATATCCCGCGAACCGCCGATGTCACCATCGTCGAGCCGGGCTTTTTTATCCCGCGGATGGTCATACAGCTGTGCGAAGCTTCAAGCACGACCGCAACGCCCTGTGTTTTCAGGTTATTCATTACAAAGTCAGCTATCTGGTATGTAAGCCTTTCCTGGGCCTGGAGTCGGCGGGCAAAGCAATCCACAATGCGGGCTAATTTGCTTATTCCCAGAATCGCTCCCGAAGGCAGGTACGCAACATGGGCCTTGCCGATAAACGGCATAAGATGGTGCTCGCAAATACTGTAAAAAGGTATGTTACGCAGAAGAACGATTTCGTCATAGTTCTCGGTAAAGACGCTGCGAAGATGCTCTTTTGGGTCTTCATGCATCCCTGCCAGAAGTTCTGCATACATCCGTGCAACCCGCTCAGGCGTTTCCTTTAAACCCTCACGCTCAGGATCTTCACCAACCGCCAGAAGTATTTCACTGACCGCTTTCTCAATCCTTTTGCTGTCTACACTCGTTTTGCCTTTATCATTCATATTCCTGCCTTCTTCCACAATTCACGCAAATTCATGGGGAACCCATTTTGCATTACATAGCAAAATGGGTTCCCTTGTCTCACTTTGATACCAGACTCATAAGATAACTCGTCAACAGCCGCACGCCGAATCCACTTGAGCCTTCCGCAGAGTATTCCGTGGCCTTCTCAAACAGCTCCACGCCGGCAATGTCCAGATGTGCCCATTTTTTATTACCGATAAACTGCCTCAAAAACGCTGCCGCCGTACACGCCCCGCCCCACTTGTTGCCGATGTTCTTCAAGTCTGCTATCTTACTCTTCATTTCCTTCGCATACTCATCTCCACTCGGCATAGGCCAGACCTTCTCACCGCTGTCCTCTGCCGCTCGCTGCAATTGTTTTATCAGTTTTTCATCATTGCCCATCAGACCCGCCATATAGTTGCCCAGCGCCACCTTGCACGCGCCGGTCAATGTTGCTATATCAATGATAACATCACAGTTTTCCTTATCGGCATAGTGAAGTGCGTCGCACATTATCATTCTCCCCTCGGCGTCGGTATTCTGGACCTCTACAGTTTTGCCGCTGAACGTCGTGATTATATCACCGGGCCGGTAGCTTGTCCCACTCGGCAGATTCTCCGCAGAGGGAATTAATCCGAGAACTCGAACCGGCAATCCCAGTTCCGCCACGGCTTTCAACGTGCATAACACCGCAATACCGCCCGTTTTGTCTAATTTCATCTGGTCCATATTGGGTGCCGGCTTGATACTTATCCCTCCGGAATCGAACGTTATTGCCTTGCCTACCAATCCAACCGTGGGCACTTTTGAGTTGACTCGACGGGATGGAGTATACTTCAACACTATTAGTCGCGGCTTATTTTGCGAACCGGACCCAACCGCAAGTATCCCCCCCATTCCTTTGGCGGCCAACTGCTTTTCGTCAAAAACCGTACAGCTCAGGTTTTTACAGCCGCCAGCAAGCTTTTTCGCAGCCGCTGCCAGCTTAACCGGATTTATCACGTTCGCCGGCCGATTCATCAAGGTCCTTGCATAGCTTTGCGCCTGTCCGATAATTACGCCGCTAATAATACCCGTATTGAGCTTTCTTGTCTTCGACGAGTCGGAATCTATCACCTCTACGCCCAGCCTCCCCAGTCGCCCGTCCTCATTTTCGGTAACAAACTCGTCGTAGCGATAGCTGCCGAAATAGGTCCCCTCGGCGCAGGCCTGTCCCATCTTGCCCAGTTCAAACCGTCCCCCGAACGCCCTGTGCAGTGCCAGACTGATGGTTTCCGCTTTCATGGATACCGCCCTGTTAGCCGCATGGGCCGCCGCCTTGCGAATGGTATCCAGCGTCGCTTTTTTCCTTTCCCCTAATCCCACCAGCAGTACCCGTTTGGCGCCGATATTCGCATTGCCGTAAACAATCGCGCTCGTCCCATCTTTACCTTTGAAGTCGCCCAGCTTAATCAATCGCTCAATCGCACCGTCAAGTTTCTTGTTAAGCTCTGCGCTCACTTTGTCTAATCCTTTGGCGTCACTGAAGTGCCCTGTCGCAAGCAAATCCGTTTCGCATTTGTCGAAATCAACCGTTCGAGTCTTTAGTTCGACGTCAATAATATCTTTCATCTTTTCTGTCCTTTATTCCTTTGTTCTTGTTCTTGCACCTGCCTCGTCACTAACTAAGACTCGATCGCCTTCGCATAAGCATTCAGCAGCTTGCTAACCTCTTCAATTTGAGCCAGCAGCTTACGTCCTTCTCCATATCTCAGATCATCGGCAAGAATTAGATAATACCGGCACTCTTCTAAGGAACCTTGTGAATGATTCATAAACCTGACCTTATCGCGGGCAGTTCTTTTACTAAAACCCTCTGCTATATTCGCAGGTATCGACACCGCTGCTCGCCTCAACTGGGATGTCAGGCCGTAAATCTCATCTTTGGGAAAACCCTCGCTTAGTTTATAAATCGTCAACACAAGCTGATGCGCTTTTTGCCATACGGTTAAATCCAAAAAGCTCTTTGCGGGTTTTCTCTTCACGTCTTGCTTACTCCTTACTCCTTACTCCTTACTCCTTACTTCTTACTTCTTACTTCTTACTTCTTACTTCTTACTCCTTACTCCTTACTCCTTACTTCTTACTTCTTACTTCTTACTTCTTACTTCTTACTCCTTACTCCTTACTCCTTACTTCTT
>Ga0315547_1000547_pt1 | contig 36197 bp, 28 predicted proteins | sample SalMarSW160240MG_2_FD_202542 | JGI IMG/M metagenome (GOLD analysis project Ga0315547, IMG submission 202542) | Salt marsh sediment microbial communities from the Plum Island Ecosystem LTER, Massachusetts, United States - Salt Marsh Sediment SW1601-240 ...
TTCTGTCTTTAGCGACTAGAAAATGAATGCCGTCTTTTGCTTCAATTCCTCTGGCCCCGATAGGAGTAGTAACTACGGTTTTGCCTAGAGCCATTGCTTCTAAGATTTTATTTTGGATTCCGGCACCGAATCTTAGGGGAACAACTACAAGTTTTGCTTGCTTTAAATATAAGGAAGGGTCTTTGACAAAACCAGTAACCTCAACCCCGGGGATTTTACTTAACCTTTTCACTTTTTTAGTCGGATTTTTGCCAACAATTAAAAATTTTAAATCCTTGAATTTCTTTTTTAGTTCTGGAAAAATTTCTCTTGAAAACCATAAAACTGCATCTTCGTTCGGCGCGTAATCCATTTTTCCCAAAAAAATAAGCCAGTCCTTAGAAACTAAGTCTCCACCTGGAGACTTAGTTTCTGGATTAACTCCATTAGGAATAACTTGTAGTTTGGTTACACTGTTAATATAAGTTTTATCAAACTCTGAAGTAATAAAACCTAGGTCAAAATCGTTCAAAATTTTTCTTTCGTAGGGTAGGAGTCGGCTGTTTTCTAAACCATAAATCAACTTCCAAAAAAAACTTTTTCTTAAATTTCCCGCTTCTTGATAATATAAAGAAACAGCATCAATAAAATCTATTATTTTTTTAACTTTTAAACCACTTAAATATTTCGCCGTTCTTATAGTTGAACAAACAATGCAGTCATATTCTTTATAGTGCTTATCTATCCAATCCTGAACATCTTTAAAATAATAATAAGCCGCTTGAAGCGGCTCTTTTTTAAAGATTCCCTTTAACGCATTAAGAATAAACTGATGGGGTCTTTTTTTAAAAATAACTACTCTATTAAACACTGAATCTGCCGAGTTCGCCGAGGCTAAGCCTCGACAAGTTTGCTGAGGCTTAGCCTCAGTATCTATACTCAACAGGTCAACTTTATACTTTGAAGCTAAAATTTTGGCGATATTAAAGGCCCTAATCGGATAACCACAATCTAGAGGATAGGGAAGGGCGTAAGTGATATATAAAATCTTCTTATCCATTATCTATTTTTTCCCGGGGAGCGCCTGGCCCCTTTACAACTCGTTTGTCTTTACTGAAAAAGGCGAGTATTAACTTAATTCCCAGTCTTAAATAAATCGCTTTGTAAATTAAAAGGTTTAAAATAGGATTTCTTTTGGCTGCATAATGCTTTTTATAGAGCAGCCACATCCCCTGGTGCTGCTCAATGAGGCCTTTGTAGCTACTCTTGTTTACGCTAACACCTCCATAATGAATAATTTTCGCATCGGGCATATAGTAAATATTATAGCCGGCGTCCTTAATTCTTTTATTAAAATCCAAATCAACATTGTACATAAAAAAGTCCTCGTCAAGAAGACCAATTTTCTGCAAAACTTCTCGTCTAATCATATAACAAGTGGTACCAATAGAGTCCACTGATAGAATTTTATTATAATCTAAATCGGTTCGGTAATACTTAGCCGTAACTTTATTTTTAGGAAATAATTTGTGCCAACCTAAAGTTTGAAGGGTTGCTGTTTTGATATCAGGTAGAGTTCGTACACAATATTGGATACTGCCGTCTGGGTTCAACAGTTTAGGACTAGCCGCTCCAGCATCGGAATGTTCTTCCATAAAATCAAAAACTCTTTTAAGAGAATTCGGCAAAATAATCGTGTCACTATTGAGCAGTAGCACATATTTACCCTTACTTTCTTCAATGCCTAAATTATTACCTTTGGCATAACCAAGATTTTTCTTGCTCTCAATAAGTTTTACTTGGGGGTATTCCTTTTTAATCATCTCTTGAGAGCCATCACGGGAGTCATTATCTATACAAATAACTTCAAACGAAACGCCTTTTACGTTCTCATAAATTGACCCTAAGCACTTTCTGGTCAGATCCTTGGTGTTGTAGCTAACAATGATTATTGACAAATCAACCATTTTTATTTGAACAATCCTTTCTTTTTCAATTCATCTTCTGCTTTTTGATAAAAATCAGCCGGCTTTTCTGTTTGAACCCAGCGGATAAATTCTCCAATGCCTTGTTCAAAAGAGTAGCGTGGCTTGAGTCCTAATTTTTTAATTTTAGAAATATCAACCCACGAATGCCTTATATCGCCAACTCTGTATTTGCCGATGATTTTCGGCTTTGTCTTACTTTTTAGTTCTTTGATAATTGTATTTGCCACATCTAAAACATTAACTATTTCTCCACTTCCCACATTAAAAATTTGATTGTCGGCCTTAGGGTTTCGCATCGCTAAAGTACAAGCAATTGCTATATCTTTTACATAAATAAAATCACGGCTCTCTAAACCGTCTTCATATATAAAAATAGGGTTTTTATTGATTAAGCGAGAAGCGAAAATCGATATGATACCAACGTAGGGATTGGAAAGCGACTGTCTTGGGCCATAAACATTGGAGAATCTCAAGGCTACTACCGGCAAACCGATAGAACCACCAACGCACAAAGATATTTCTTCCTGCGCTTTTTTAGTAATGGCGTAGATAGAGGTGGGATTTAAAGAAACGTTTTCACGATTGTAAAGGGGGGTCATAAACTTAGCACATGCCGGACATCGTACCTCCCAGACATGATTCTCAAGGTCCTTTTCTGCCCTGGAGTCTGCCAAGACCTCTTTTTTACAATTTTTGCATTGGTAAAGCCCCTCCCCATAAACAGCACGGGATGAAGCTAAAATAAATTTTTTAACCGAATGTTTGGTGTTTGCCAATATGTCCCACAAAGCCGCAGTTGCCTGAATATTGTTGTTGACGTATTCCTTGATTTCATACATTGATTGACCAACTCCGGTAGAAGCAGCTAAATGATATATAACATCAACATTGCGGAGTGCTTTCTTTAAAATATCTTCCTGCAATATATCCGCTTTAATAAATTCTGCTTTTTTGTTCAGATATTTTGGAGGTCTGCCTTCAGGATGAACCTGGGGATCAAGTTTATCAATTATGGTTACTTTATGGCCTTCTTCTATTAATTTATCTACGAGATGAGAACCAATAAAGCCGGCTCCGCCCGTGACAAGTATTTTTTGTTTTTTTATTTCCATGCTAAAAACTTTTTAAAATCACTAAATAATGCCGAAGGTTCTTTTAAATATAAAGAACTTCGTGCTTTAGCTCTCTTTATAATCCGGCTTAATCCAGAGTTATGTTTGTGAAAATTATCTTTTATGTGTTTTTCTATCTTTAAAAACTCCTCATTAGTCATCGTATCGATCCTGTTATTAACGTCTTTCATATAATAATATTTTGGAGACATATTGTAAAGCTCATCCAAGCAACGCTTTTCGGCAACAAGACCCATATCTAAGCCAATATCATATAATTCGGTCCCGGGAAACGGTTCGTAAACCGAAACAGATGCATAATCGGGTTTAATCTCTTTCATTAAATCTAATGTATCTAACATTTCTTCTTTTGTTTCAGTGGGTAGTCCGAGCATGAAATATCCGGTCCAGTGAATACCGCTTTTTCTAAGGAGCGAAGCTGCTTTTTTAATCTGTTTTAAGGTGGTACCCTTTTTCATTAAATTAAGAATCCTTTGATTGCCCGACTCAATGCCTACTTTCAAGCCGTTGCAGCCAGCTTTTTTCATTAAAATCAGCATTTCCTTATCAATTAGATTAACTCTCGCATTGGCATCCCAGTTAATTTTTAAATTCTGGCTAATTAAACTTTCACAAAATTCAACTACCCTTTCTCTGTTTATAGTAAAAATATCATCTTTAAAACTAAACTGCCGAGTATTGTAACGGGCTTTCACCTCTTTAATTTCATCTATTACATTCTTAACAGAACGAAATCTTGCTCTTTGGCCCCAAATTCCTTTAGATGAGCAAAAGGTGCAGTTGTAAGGACAACCACGACCGGTCATAATTAACCCCATGTCTTCTGAAGAATAAAAATCCTTATTTTCTAGCAAATCTCTGGTCGGGTAGGGGATAGTATCTAAATTTTCAACTAGTTCTTGAGGAGGATTTATTTTCTTCAATTCTTGATTGTTTTCAATAGCACTTATTAATTCCGGAAATGTTTTCTCTCCCTCACCTTTAACCACGAAATCAATATGAGGACTTATCCTTAGGACCTCTTCGGCTCTAACGGTTGGATGGGGACCACCAACTACTACCGGCATGTCTTTGTTATAATCTTTGCAAATCTCCGCTATCCTGAAAGCAGAAGCAGCTTTAGTAGTCATCATTGTAATTCCGACTAAGTCAGGACGAAAATCCTTAATTTTATTTCTTACTTCCTGCCAAATAGGATGCTTGAAACCACTAACCGCCTCAATATAATCCGGATATTTTTCTTCCAAATAAGAAAACTCCATCTCTGTTGCTTTTGGAGTAAAATCAGCATCGTAAATGCTGACAGTGTGGCCTTTGTCTTTAAGCACCGCTGCCAAATAAGCCAACCCTAAAGGAAAATAGCGGTTATAATAACCAATAAATCTATAAAATGGCGGGTCAATTAGAAGTATTCTCATTTTTGTACTAGTCCGCTTAGCTTTTCTTTTGCTAAAGCATAAACCATCTTTGGTACGTCTTTGATAAACGGATGACGATAGATATTTTTGAGGATTACCCAATGCCTTAGTCGCTGAAACATCTTATATGCTTTATAGAGTTCAACTCTCGTCAGCTTTTGGGAAACAATTATGGCTTTTTTGTAATGTTTTGAAAAATGAACGGCGTCTAAAATCGGCCAGTTATCAAAATTATCTTTAATAAGTCCTCTTTCTATTGCCTCGGGCCAAAGAGGCGTACCAGGAAATGGAGTTAAAACATAAACATTAAAGTTTCTTAAAGGTACGCTTTTTATAAAATTATATGTAGCCATTATCTCCTCTTTAGTCTCCGAGGGTGAGCCGATTATAAAAGCAGCGTTAGGAGCAATTCCATATTTATCCAAAATTTTAACCGCTCTTTCATTATCTTTTACACTAATGTCCTCCCCTTTTAAATAACGCAAAACTCTGGAATGGCCCGATTCAAGCCCTAAGGCAACAGACACAACGTTCAAATCTTTTAATAATTTCGCCATCTCATCATCTATTAAATTTGCTCTGGCTGAACAAGAAAATTTTATTTTACCTAAAATTCCATCTTCACTAAGAATCTTTATTAAATCCTTTATTCTTTGTTTGTTTAGTGTGAAAATATCATCATAAAAACTAATCAAATGAGCGCCGTAATTGTGATAAAGCTCTTTAATTTCATTGGCTACGTACTCGGCTGAAGCAAATCTGGTTTTTCTCCAGTAGCGGCTTGAAGCGCAGAAAATACAGCGATAAGGACAGCCCCGGGAAGAAAACATTGAGAGGTGGCGTTTTCCCTTAAGGTCAAATAGCTCTCGAGCAGGAAAGGGGATATCATCAAGATTATCAATTAGAGGACGAGGTTCGGTAAACTTTAGTTGACCTTTGTCCCAAAAGATAATTCCTTTAACGGAAGAGAGATTATTAGCGTCAAATTGTCTAGTTGTGTCATATAATTGCACCAATTCAGTCATTGTTTGCTCGCCTTCAAATAAAACGCCGACATCCATATCCGAAGAGAAGGATTCAGGCAGTAATGAAATATGGATACCACCAACAATAACCGGCAGGCCTCTTTTTTTACAAAGTGAAGCGTACTTTTTGACTATGCCGTAATTCTGGGAAAAACAACTGATGCCGACCAAGTCGGGTTTAAATGTTTCAAGATTTTCTTCAATCTTGCTCGTTATAATCTTAAATTTATGAGTGTTATGGCCAAGCTTTTTCCTGATATAACTTACTAAATAACCCAATCCTAGCTGTGGGTATCGGGTTTCTGTCTCAACGTGCGGATTAATTGCGCTGATTAACAATATCTTCATAAATACTAAAAGTATTTTATTTGTTTAAGAATTTATCAAATATTGAAATTATATATTTTAACATCTCTAAAGTAAGCCCGGGGAAAACCCCGATCCAGAAGAAATTATTCATAATTAAATCCGTGTTTTTAAGAGAACCAAAGATTCTGTATTTGGCATCTTGATAAGCAGGTTGTTTTGTTAAATTGCCGCCAAAAAGCATTCTGGTAACAATTTTATTTTTCTCTAAATAATCTACAATTTCAGCTCTCTTAAATGGTGCATTTTCCTTTACCAAAAGCGGAAAGCCAAACCAACTTGGCCTAGATTTGAGAGTTGCTTTTGGGAATATGAAATAATCCTTATGTTTCTCAAGACCATTATAGAGAGTTTGGAAATTTTTTCTTCGTTTTTCGATAAAATTTGGTAATTTTTTCAGTTGAGCTTCCCCAATTGCTGCCTGCATGTCGGTAATTTTTAAATTATAGCCAATATGAGAATAGATATATTTATGGTCGTATCCAAAGGGTAATTGTCCGAGTTTCCAGTCAAATCTTTTCCCGCAGGTATTATCATGGCCTGTTTCACACCAACAGTCTCTGCCCCAGTCCCTAAAGGAGGCAATTATTCTTTTTAGTTCTAGATTATTGGTTAAAACTGCTCCGCCTTCTCCCATAGTAATGTGGTGGGCAGGGTAAAAACTATAAGTAGAAATATCTCCAAAAGTTCCTGTATATTTTCCCTTGTATTTAGAACCTAAAGCATCACAATTATCTTCTATAAGCCATAAATTATATTTTTTGGCTATTTTTAAAATTTTATCAAGATCAACCGGGTTACCTAAGGTATGAGCGACAAAAATCGCTTTAGTTTTTGGGGAAAGAGCTTTGGCAATTTTTTCTACCTGGATATTATAAGTTCCTAAATCAACATCAACAAAAACCGGAATCAAATTATTCTGAATAATTGGATTAATGGTGGTCGGAAAGCCGCAAGCAACGGTAATAACCTCGTCGCCGGGCTTTAATCTTCTCTTTCCCAATTTTGGAGATGTTAAAGCAGAGATAGCTAAAAGATTGGCCGAAGAGCCAGAATTTGTCAAAAGACAATATTTTATACCAAGAAACTTGGCAAAATCTTTTTCAAATTGTTGAGCAAATCTTCCTGCAGTCAGCCAAAAGTCTAGTGAAGCATCTACCAGATTTATTATTTCCTTTTCATTATAAACCCTGCCAGCAACCCTAACGCTCGTTTTGCCGGGGACAAATTTCTCTTGGCTCTTCTCTAATTGATGTAATTCTTTTACCTTATTAAAAATTTCCTTTTTTGTTTTTTCGATTTTGTTCATTTTTAAATCTTAGAATTAACTAAATTTATATTATCTGAAAACCATTTAATAGTTTTTTCTAATCCTTCATCCAAGCTAACCACTGGTTTCCAATTGAGAAGCTTCCTGGCCTTTGTGTTATCGCAGTATAGATGCCATATCTCTTGAGTTCGGTAGGGAAGAGCACCAAATTTAATCCTGATAGGATTACCCATCATTGTTACTATTCTTTCTGCTACGTCTTTGATTGGACATTCAACGCCTGTTCCTAAATTAATAATTTCTCCGATAGCTCCAGGACTAGTTGATGCTTTGATATATCCATCTACAACGTCTGTTACGTAATTAAATTCTCTGGTCTGTTCTCCTTTGCTCGTTTTAAAATCTTTTTTCTGTAAAGCAGAAACAATAACTTGAGAGACAAACATATTTAATCCTTGTCCGGGCCCATAGGTAGTAAATGGACGCAAAGTTATAATGGGACGATTCTGGGTTTTACAATACATTCTACAAAAAAGAGTTGCCGCAGATTTAGAAGCTGAGTAGGGTGAAACTGGAGAAACCGGTTGATTTTCTTTAAACGGAGTGGGTCCGTCACCATATTCTTCACAGGTTCCAGTATTGACAAAACAGTCGTAATTAACGTCCTCAAGAGCTCGTAATAAATTTATAGTACCCCGGGTGTTAATTTTTAACGCTAAATCACTCTTCTCAAATGAACGGTCAACATCTACATAAGCGGCTAGATGAAAGATTTTCTTAGGATTAATTTTTTTAATTGCCTTGCAAAGATTATCGTAATCTGTAATATCGGCTTTAACTAGTTTTACTCGAGATACTATATCCTTAATTTGCCAAAGATTACTTTCCGGCCGGACAACTAAAACTGGTCTGGCCCCCTCCTCAATTAATCGCCGAGTCAGGTGAGATCCAATAAAACCGCTTCCTCCGGTAATTAAAACTTCAATTCCTTTTAATTGTTTCATAATTTAAATTGGATTTTTTAAAAAATCTTTTATACCAAAAAATTGTTTTCTTTAAGCCTTCTTCTAATGAGTACTTTGGCTGCCAGCCCAATAATTTTTTAGCTTTTTCAGAAGAGAGATATTGTTTCTTTATTTCATATTGGACCTCATTTAAAATTTTTGGTTGAAGATAATCTTTTTTCATTAGATGAAGAATTAATCTTACCATTTCTAAGACTGATCGAGGATCATTAATGCCTAAATTAAAGGCCTGACCATGAATATTTTTTTGTTTCATCGATTGAGCTAATAATAAATAACCATAGGCAATGTCTTCAACATAAATATAATCTCTCGTAAATTTACCATCACTTCTAATAACAAATGGTCTATCGCAAAAAGTAGAAAAAATAACATCAGGGATTATTCGCGAGAAATGAAGATCCCCGCCGCCAAATGTATTGCCGCATCTGGTAATGCAAATTGGCATATGATAGGTTTTATAATACATTTGAGCAATTAAATCAGCTGAGCTTTTGGAGACATCGTAAGGAGCAGAACCTTTCAGTGGCGCACCTTCTCTATAAGGAAGGTGCTTTTGGCTGCCATAAGCTTTATCGGAAGAAGCAACAACAATTTGTTCAATTCCGTCCACCGATCGACAGACCTCAAGAATATTCCAGGTTCCGGCAATATTCGTTGCAAGCGTTCTTCCTGGATTTTTAAAAGCGATACCAACAATGGCTTGAGCGGCTAGATGAAAAACGGTCTTAATTTTATATTTTCTTAAAATTTGCTTAATTAAAACTTGACTACAAACATCGCCTTTAATTAATTTTAAATTTTTCTTTTTAGCCGTTGGCAAAGAATCTAAAATTGGCGCAGAAGTTTTTAAATCTAAAACTACTACTTGTGCTTCCAAATCTAATAATTTTTTGACTAACCAGCTGCCAATAAAACCCGCTCCGCCAGTTACTAAAGTGGAGCGGTTTTTCCAAAAGGATTGATTGTTTATAGCATTCTTCATAATATTGCCTTTCATAAAAAGATTAATTTAATTACTTACTCCCAAATTCTCCACGGGACTTTACCGCTTTGCCACTGTCTATTTAGAGTTTCAACATCACGTAAAGTGTCCATACATTGCCAATAACCATCATAACAGAAAGCGGCTAGTTCTTTAAGATTTGCTAATTTTTCTAAAACATCGTATTCAAAAGAAAGATTTTCTCGATTATTTAAAAACTGAAATATTTTTTTATTTAAGACAAAAAATCCACCGTTAATATAACTAGAGGTTGTCTGTGATTTCTCACGAAACCCAGTCGCCATCCCTGAACCTATTATTAACTCGCCGAACCGAGCTGGCGGCCTAACTGCTGTCACTGTGGCAATTTTATTATATTTAAGATGGTGCGAAAGAAGTTTATCAAGATCAATTCCGGCTACACCGTCTCCATAAGTTAGCATAAAAATATCATTAGTAATAAATTTTTCAACTCGCTTTAAACGAGCACCGGTCATAGCTTCTAGTCCCGTATCAATAACGGTTACAGACCACTTCTTTTTTGGTGAATTTTGATATTTATAAAAATACTTTTTGATTAACTCACCCTTATAACCAACCGGCAAAATAAAGTTATTAAAACCAAAAGTGCTATAAATTTTCATAATATGCCAAAGAATGGGCTTTCCCCCAATTTTTACTAAAGGTTTGGGAATAACTCGTGTTTTCTCCCGAAGCCGTGTACCTTTACCGCCACAAAGAATTACTACCGGAATTTTATCTTTATTTATTTTTTTGTAAGTTGTTTTTTGTTTAGGTATTTTTTTCATAATTTTTAAGTAAATCCTTGTAAGTTGCAATAAGCTTAGAATAATAAACTTCACTATTATATTTTTTTTCAATCAGATGTCGACCATTATACCCATATTCCTTTAGAGCACCTTTATTATTTATTAGGTACAATATTTTACTAGCCAAATCATTACTATCTCCCGCTTTAAAAATAAGCCCATTCCAATGATTTTTAACTAATGTTTGATTTCCTCCGATATCTGAAACTATAACCGGTTTTCCAAAAGCCATAGCTTCGAGTACAGTATATTCCATTGGCATTGGCCATTCCGAAGGAATTACTACAAACATTGATTTATCAATAATTTTCTTAAGCCCTGACCCCCACCGTATCTTAGTATTTAATTCCACATCATTCAATCTATTAGAATTTATATAGGCGGTAACATTCTTCTCTTCAAGCGATGTGTCCTGTCCAACGATTAATAATTTTGTATTAGGAATTTTCTTCATCGCCTTAAGTAAGGTAAAAAGCCCCTTACTTCTAAGCAAACTTCCATAAAAAAGGATGTAATCCCCGTAGGAGAAACTTGGATTTATATCATCAAAGAAAAACGGATTTGGCACAATTCTAATTTTTCTCTCTTCCAGCCCCCATTTTACTAGCTCTTGCTTCATAATATCTGTGGGTACAATAAACAAATCTACGCACTTTTGAAAGACATTAAGGTATCTATGTATGAAATTAACGATGGCTACATAAGAACTCAATAGCAAACTATTCTTATAACAGCGATGGCTTACTGCGTTTATAAACTTGGTGACAATATTTTTATCCAAACACTTTCTGCACACTTTATTATTATATAAATAAGCATTGGGACAAAATATTTTATAATCATTAAGAAAGTAAACAATAGGAATGCGGAATTTTTTTAGACCGCGCAATATTGAAGGCGAAATCTGATAAAAAAGATTGTGCACATTGGCAATGTCTGGCTTTTTATCAATAATGAGTTTTTCAATGCTTCTTTTTGCCTCAGACGAATAAACTCCATTGATAGCTGCCTTGATTTTTCTAAAAAAGGGAAGCTTATTAAAATTATACGAGGCATAGCCATCTACAAAATACTTTTCATAATCCCGAGATATATTTTTTTTGTTTTTTGTAGAAAATGGAATTACTGTATGCCCGTGCTCCAATAGAATTTTCTCAAGCAGTAGGCAATATCTTGCCCCCCCGCCCCTATTGTAGTAAAAATTGTTTATGTTTAATACTTTCATGATTCTTCATATAAAGATTTCACGGCTGAAATAAAACCACTTCCACTTTTTGACACGGCTAAATCCTCTTTCGCCCAATTACTTATTTTGTCCCGATTGACCTGTAATTGAGGTAATTTATCTTTTGTCTTTTTTATGCAATCAACTGTTTCCTCAATATTGTTAGGATTAAAAATTAGACCATTTTTATCGTTTACAAGGTCAAATCCCGCTCCGACTTTTTTAGAACAAAGCACAAAAAGTCCGCTAGCTAAAGCTTCATTTACTACTAGTCCCCATACATCATAAAAAGATGGAAAAATGAAAATATCAGCTAAGGCGTAATACTTAGGAAGTTCTTCTTGTTGGTGGAATTCTTCAAAAAATACATTTGATAATTTATTCTTTAGGCAAAACTTTTTTAATAAACTTTTCTCTGGACCATCACCGACAATTATAAAACCAATTTCGGAATCATTCAGACAGCTTAGGGCTTTCAAAATTTGCCCCAGTCCTTTTTTCTTAGTTAATCGTCCCACATACAGCAACAAACATCTTGGATAATACTTCCTTTCCTTTTCAAAATTTTTGCTGTGTTGATATTGCAATACTTTATTTCGGAAGTATTCTGTATCTACTGTGTTAAGGCAAATGTGAATATGCCGAGAGTCTGCTCCCAGATACTCTAAATATTCTTTTGCTTTGGTGCCATAGGCAATACATTTATCTGTTCCTTGAACCATAATACGTTTCATTATTCCTCGAATTCCTTTTGTACTACCCGTATTTAATAAAGTTGTTCCATTCCATAAAATAAACTTTTTCTTGAACAATTTAGAATATAAAAATGCTTGCCAGCAAGCTAGAAAGGTATAGCCCGAGACAACAACAACATCGGGATTATATCGCCAAAGCGTCTGAAAAACTCCTCTATTTAGATGAATGGGGATTTCTTTGTTCTGAATGAAAATATGCCAACCGGGCAAAATTTGATAATCAAATTTAATTTTATCCTTAGCAATTTTCCATTCTCTATTTTTCTCATTTTCAGCTAAGAAAACAGCTTTAAACTTGAAATCCACATTTTTAGCAACGTAGTTAAAAAGAGGAATGCGATAAGGAGGAATAATGTTGGTTATTAAAATAACTTTAGGTTTTTTCATTTTTTAATTTTTGTCAAACCTAGAATAAGCCCCATAGATAAAAAGAGGGTAATTTGGTTAGGAATTCTTCCACTAAATAAACTTTCTATAAAAGCAAAGATAAATAAAGTTAAAGCTATTTTCATTAGACATCGCAATTCTAGCAACTTTCTCTTTTTAATAAACTTAAAGGATTTCAAAAGAGTAAAGAAACACATTGGTAAAAACAAAATTAGACCAACAATACCTAGTTCAGCCGCTGTTTCAAGAACTATATTATGGGGAAAACTACCCAGAGGATAATTGGGATTGAAACCAAAGTTCCCAGCACCGACACCTAAGATCGAATACTCTCTAAGGTTGTCTAAGCTGGTTTTCAATAAATTAACCCTTCGATAAACCGAAGTTCCTGGAATATTCCGGTCAGTCCAAACGCCTCGATAGAAATTAATTGTAGTTTGAGGAATAAAATTATAAATGGCTAAAGAAATTATGAAAATAAGTAAAAGTATGCCGACTTTCTTTTTCAAGTTCATCCCGGTTAGAAAGAGGATGTAAAAAAGTATAGCGCCAATAAAGCTAATTAATGCTCCTCGAGAACCAGACCTTAAAAGGAAAAAAGAGAAGGGGATAAGGAGAATAAGATATTTAAAAAGTCTCTTTACTTCAAATCTTTCAAAAAGCTTGATTAATAAAATTATCAAAGGAATAGCAAAAACCATACCGAATTGGATAGGATTAGTAATTTTTGCTTCTCCACCAAAAACAAAGGGAGCAAGGCGCATTTGTTTGGCAAAAATTGAACTTGATGCTTCATATAAAAATGGGATAATAAATAAAGCTGGGATAGCTATGGTAAACTTGAAAAATTTATTAATAATTTTGGATGATGGTAAAAACTGAATGCAGAAGAAAGGAGCGATGATGAAAAGAGGCAAAAAGATTAAATAACTATTTACAACTAAGTTTAAATCTTTAGTAAAAAGAAGAGCACTGGCAAGACAATAGACGAAAAAAAGAATAAATAATTTATCAACTAGCCCAATTTTGAATCTATGTCCTGCTTTTTTCATTAAGAGAATGCCGCCGAAAAAATAAGAGAAAAATAGAGTAAGAAAGAAGATGCCAGTTACTAATCTAAATGGTTCCAGCCCTAGCTTATATAAAATATAAAGATAGAAAAAATTACCGATAAATTGTAAAGCCAAGGCCAGCTCGGGCTTTTTCAGTAGATAGAGGAATCCGGCAACACAAAGGGTTAAAACGATTATTAAGATTTGAGGAGACATAATAATTATAGTAAAATGACTTTCTTATACAACCGATAAAGTTTATCGGTCACGTCTTGCCAAGAATTATTAAGGTAGGGATTCTTGACGGCATTTTTTGATAGCTCGTTTCTTAGTCCGTCATCTTTAAGTAGAGTAACTACTTTCTGGGCTAAGTCGTTTATATCGCCCGCTTGATGGATAAGTACATCCTTTCTATTGGTTAACACATCGGCAAACCCTCCAACATTAGAAGCAACAATGGGCAGACCAGCAGCTAGGGCCTCAAATACTTTTAAAGGAATGGTTGTTTCTGTGGCTAAGGTAGAGGGCCGAGGCATAACAAAAATATCCATTTGACTTAGATATTTAGGTACTTCTTGAGGATCAACTCTGCCCGGTAGATGCACCAACGACCCAAGGCCCAGTTTCTTAACAAGCTTTATTACTTCAGTTGATTCAGGTCCATCACCAAGCATTAAGAAATCAACATTTTGGTATTTTTTAAGAATAAGCGGCATTGCTTTAACAAAATCTATTACTCCCTGCCATTCGTAAAAAGTTCCCAAATAACCAACTGTTTTTTGATCTCTGGAAAATTGCCTATTTATTTTAAACTTTTCAATGTCAATTCCGTTAACCAAAACATATATTTTTTCTAAAGGTATTTGATTATCAGCGGCTATTTTTTCTTTTGCTGCTTTTGCTAAAACAATTATACCTCGGCATCTTCTGAAAACATATCTAGCTAATGTTTTCTTAAAATAGTTTAGCTGATTTAAACCATGAATTTCAACCACTAGAGGCATTTTTCTTTTTAATAGGTAGCAAAGTAAACCAATTCTTGCATTATGGGCATGAATTATATCAATTGATTCTTTTCGACAAATTTTCAACAAACTCCTGATCATCTGAAAAGTATTGGAACAGCGATAAACAAGAAGATTCCCAACTCTTTTTTGAGAATAATTCCCTTTTTCATCAGCAACATTAGTAATAAGATGTATCTGGCAATCATTATGTTTTGTTAAGGACTCTACAAGATTAGCGATTCTTAAAGCTCCACCTCCTTTGTATGGACGATAAGCAGAGCCAATATGTATTACTTTGATCATTTTGGTTGGAGTAAAAATTGTATATTTACTGGCAAATTTAGCTTGCCCTTAAACTTAATAATTGGAGCTTCTTGTTTTAGTCCGTAGCTTGGGGAAACAAAACCATTTAGAATTTTATAATCTAATTTTGATTTGCCGGAAAAACTTAAAGTTAAATTATTTTTTTGACCAATCAGTTCTGTAGACTTTCTTTTCTTTCTTACCTTAATATCAGGAGCCAGATGAAAGTAAATTTCTACTAGATGTTTACCACTGCCCTTTAGGGAATCGTTAATTGTCCAGGATTCTTTCTCTTTATTAAATATTATTTGTCGTTTATGAATTATTGGTTTGTATCCGTAATGTTCTGCTTCAAAAATATCTTTATCTTTATTTGATTGCCATTTTAATAATTTAGGGTATGCTCTTTCATACATTCTAAATAGTTCATCTTTCGGCATCTTGTTAATCTCTCCGCCGTCAATCCTTACTGTATTATGATAAGCGGTTGAACGGAAGAGATTCCGCATTTTAGCATCCGGCGTATAGACATATGTACCCGGATCAACAATAAAAGTTTCTCCCCCACAACATAATTCAAAACTCAATATGTCGTTATGCTTATGATTGCCAATCCCGCCAGTACCAACTTTACCAGCGCTGATAAACATATAATTTCCACCTTGTGGTGAGCTTGCTTGTCCTGAGTTTATCGAATGGGCCGAACCACGCATAATATAGTAGCCGCTTTCAGGAAAATCTTTACTCTTCGGAGCAGGGGACTGGTAATCCGGCCAAATCTCCTTCGCTAAATCAAAAAGATATCCATGATCATTTATTTGCCATTCGTCATTTGCTATTCGCCCTTTGCCATTCGCCATTTGCCATCTATGAAGTTGTCCATTGTCGTTATCTCCAATCTGCGGCGCCGAACCGTCTGGTCTTGTATAATAGCTAACAAAATCAAACATCTTTTTGAGTTTTTTCCAAAAACAATCCGAAAGTTTTATGTTATTTTGTTTACAAAGAAGGGCCGAGTAGCCAAAGAGTTCTAAAACCAAGCGGTGATAGGAGATAGAGGATTCAAAATCACAACCGTCAAGATTAACTTGTTTTTCTATTTCTTCCTCCAGCGCCTCAATCCCAAATTTCCGCCACTCTTTAGCTTCTTTAAACTGCGGACATAAAATCCCCAAATAGATAAGTCCAACAATATCAGAAAGATAATGATTACTATTTAACCCTCCAAGTCGTCCCTCTAAATGCCTAAAGATAAACTTTCCATGTTTCTCTAAAGACCCCAAAAACAACTTCTTGTATCTTGTATCTTGTATCTTGTATCTTGTACCCAGTGTTTGCCATGCTTTAAGCCAATTACACGCCCTTATCGCTACCTCCATAGTGCATTTCCAGTTAACGCCGAATCCAACTGGATTTTTCCGAATCCAATCAACAACTTGATTCTCTATTTCTTTTAGGTGTTTTTTGTTATCAGTTAAATTGTAAGCTTGAGCTAGAGTAGGTAAGTGGTAAAACCGAGACAGTTCCCAGGGAACTTTAATGTCAAAGCCCTTGTCAAATTTATATCTTATTAGTCGCTGGGGTAGCCACCAAGGCCAGACCTTTTCTGATTTAAAATCCTGATGCCAGTTAATGGTTTTGCCTAAATTTTTAGGCCCCGAACCCAATAAGTCAAAAACATGCTGGGAAATTTTATCTACTTGCTTGATGAGTTGATTTTGTGTTTGATTTTTGATCATTAATCAGTTGCCGATAAAGCTTTTCAGCTATTTTCATATTTTTACAATAATCGGCTCTTTCTTTTACCAAATCCCAATTCCTTTTTCTTATTATTCCAAAATTATCTTTATTTTTTAAGGCCCTAATAACTGCTTGGGCTAAATTTTCTGGACTTCTGGGGTTAAAAAGATATCCATTCTCTCTATCTTTAATCCATTCCTGAATTGGGGAATGAAGACTCATAACTGGAATTAAACCACAAGCCATCCCTTCTAACATAGATACAGGACAACCATCATATAGAGTTGAAGATACCATAATGTCCGAAGCACTAAAATAATTTATTAGCTCGTCGGCGCTAAGTCTTTTCACAAAGCGGATATATTTTTCTATTCCGAGATTCGTAGCTATTTTTTTTAGTTTAAAATACCCCAGAGATTGAGCGTTTCCCCTTAAGACGAAGATGCTATTGGGGAATATTTTTACAATCCCTGGAATTGCTCTAACTAATGTTTCTGTATGGATATAAAAACTTTTAAATCCTCTTACACTGATTAATAAATTTGTCTCCGGATCGATCCCAATTTTTTGTTTAGCGGTTTTTATAGTTAAAGAGTCTTTTTGATAAATTGGGAGTTCTTTTAACTTTAGTCCGCCGGTTACTGGGGTAATAAAGATTAAACTTGAGGGAGAAAACCCATAGGCCTCAGCAATATATTTATCTCTTAAGCTATCAGAAAAATAGAGGTCAACTTTTGACATCGTCTTTTTAGTCAACCAGCGACATATGGCGTATTTCTTAGCAAAGTAGACCATATCATTTCCAAAGGTCGTCATTACTAAAGGACGATAGCCAACCAAGCCCCCAATGTAACCTTCAATGGGAAGTCTTAAACAATGAACTAAATCCGGCTGTAATTTTTTAATAATAGTTCTAGCTTCATTTCTTGCCCTAAATGTCTTGTAAAGTAAAGAAAATATATGGAACAATTCTGATTCTCGTACTCTCTGAGGAATGAGGCATTTAATCTTACTGCGGAGCCTTAACTTAGACAAGGATCCTGAAGAAGGATTTAAGCCCTCTCTGATACCTATCCCATCTATTGGTGCGTTTCCTTCTCCCGACATAAGTAAATTACGAACTATTGTTCCTTTTACCGGCTTAGTGCAATATGTTGTTGACAAAATATGAACTTCATTGTTGGGTGTGCAAAAATACTCGATCCAGCGTCGGGTATGAATACTATTTGCATCAGCAATAAAACAAAGTTTCATTATTTTTTATATTTTTCAATAACTTTATTATATAACTCTTCGGCAATCTTTATGTTTTTATGATAATCTGCCCTTTCCTTAAGAATGTCCCAATTCCTTTTTCTCATTACTTCAAAATTGTCCTTATTTTTCAAAGCTTTAATAATAACTTGGGCTAAGTTTCCTGAATCCCGAGGATTAAAAAAATATCCATTCCAACCATCCTTAACCCACTCTTGGATTGAGGTGTGAATACTCATAATTGGAATAACTCCGTAAGCCATACCTTCTAACATAGAAATTGGCATACCGTCATAGATAGTTACTGAAGTCATAAGGTCTGAAGCGCTCAAGTAGTCAGATAGGCCTTGACGATCAAGTCTTTTTGTAAAACGAATATATTTTTCTACTTTGAGACGCTTTGCCAAGTTTTTTAGACAGAAATATCCTGTAGTCTGATGAACGCTGTCAATAACGAAAAGACAATCAGGGAACTCCGCGATAATTTGTGGAATTGCCCTAACTAATATTTCAGTATTAATATAAAAAGTTTTAGAGCCACGAATGCTAATTATCAGATTCGTATCCGAGCCGATCTCTAAATTTTTCCGTATAGATTTATCTTTTTTATATAAAGGGAATTCCTCTAATTTTAAACCACCGGTTGCCGGCATTACATATGACGGATTTGATGGTGAAAAACCATATATCTCAGCAAGATACTTATCTCTAGTATTGTCGGGAAGCAGAAGGTCTGTCCTTGAGAGTGCCTTTTTCATTAGCCAACGATACACAGGATACTTCTTGGCAAAATAAACAAATTCGGTCCCTAAAATAGATACCACCAAAGGACGATAATCAATTAATCCCGCGATATTACCGCCGTAAACAAGGCTATAACCATGAACTAAATCGGGCTTTATCTTTTCTATAATACTCTTTGCTCTATTTTTATATCTTAAGACACGATAGGGAAGAAGTCCCCAATTATGATAATACTCAAAAGCACTCATCAGAGAATTTCCAAAACGATTTTTGCGAACCTTTATTGCTATCGGCTTCAATAACAAACGCCATCTCGGAATATTTCTTTTGGAGGATAAATGGGGTAATGATGAACTAGTTTTATCAGTTAAGGTCTCGTTCGTGGAAAGATTATGTATGGTTGCTCCTTTAATCGGTTTAGTGGCGGGAAAAATCGTCAGAATATGAACTTCATTTTTAGGATTATTGCAGAAGTATTCCACCCAGCGCTGGGTATGAATACTATTAGCAGAACCAATAAGACAAATTTTCATATATAGTGAAACTTATTACACTTTTTAAGTAATTTCCTATGGGAAGGAAGAAATATCCACCTTATTAGAGGATCGAACAAAGACAATTTATGAGTGTAAGCTATATGTAAATAGGCATTTAACTTCTGGCTATCTAGTAGAGTTCCGGCGCTAAAACACTTATTACAAGGTGAAACATCAACAACATCCTCAGAAAGATGTTTTTTCCTTAAATTATTGTATTTTTCCCCGTGCCATATATCAAACAAAGATTCCTCAAAAATATTCCCCATTATTAACTCTCCATGGAAATCTCTACAACATGCACTGACTCGTCCATCCCACAGAATAGAAGGCGTACTCCAGAATAATGAACAAGGTATTTTTGATGCTGACTTATAACCAAGTTTTCTAAAATAATTCTTTTCTTTATCAGCCGAGAGGGTATCTGGCAAATGAAGTTCAATGTTACAAATGTTCACAAACTTTTTAAAAATATCAAAAAACAATAAGAGTTCGTGTATATTTTCTTCAAGTATCACACCTTTTATTGTTATAGGAATATGTACATCTGCTTTTCCCATACTGTAGTATAGTCGATCGAGATTATTTATAAGCCTTTCAAAGCTCCCCCCTCGTCTTATCTTTTCATATGTTTCCTTTGTAGCACCATCAATTGAAAATGTAATACCACATGGAGGAAATCGAAGTATTTGTTGAATAAGTTGTGAGCCAAGCATCTGACCATTTGTGCTAAGATAAGCACAAATATTATTTTCATGTGCTATCCGTAAATGTTCACCTATCTCTTTATGCATAAATGGTTCGCCCACGGTAAATAATGCTACTTTTGATATGCCTTCCTGTTTAGCGATACCTATCACTTTTTTATAGAGACTTAAATCCATATGCCCCTTGGGTCTTTTCCCTAGCTTTGTCTGACACATCACACAATTCAAATTACAAGTATTGGTTGTTTCAATATTCAATATGTTAGGTATTCTTGGCACTGTTGAAGTGGAAGACTTATAAGAAATTCCTTGTCTGAACAGACTATGCTTAATTAACCATGCCGCTGAGTAAAGGGTTGGATATTTATCACGCCAACTATTTTTTATATTTATCATTTTTTAATTTTATTTTTCATCCATTTGGCTGGTTTTATTAACCCAGTTTTAATTAAAATGTGAACTAACTGTCCGTAAATGGAATGAATCAATGGAAGAAAAAGAAATAAAACTATTTTTCGAGATTTGGGAGAATGGCTTTTAATTTTAGTTGCGAAGACAATACTGCCGCAAAACTGGACATTTGAAAATTTTCTTGATTTAAGAATATGTTTATACACTACTTTCCTGACACCAGAATAAGTATGACCAAGAGAATATATGGCATCGTGGAAAGCGATAACCCCGCCTTTCTTAAGGTGTGGATTCCACAATAGAAAGTCTTTTTTGACATTTTCATAGTCGTGTGCTCCGTCAATCCATAAAAGAGAAATGGGTTTTGTCCAGCCTTTATTAGTCTCTTCTGATTTCATCACAAATGAAACGACAATATCATTGACTTTCTTGATATTTTTTCTAAAAATAGGTTCGGTATTTTCCTGCTGATTAAATCCCGCCTCCTTATCTACAAGTTCTTCGTGAGGATCAATGGCAAAAACTTTTCCCTCGTTTCCTGCTTTAGAACCCAGAGCTAAACAAATAGTTGATTTTCCTTTCCAGCTGCCGATCTCAACAATATCTCCGCCACAATTCTTGGCGAGTTTATATAAACATTTTGTTTCAGCATCGCTTAGAAACCCCTCTATCATTTCAATTTGTTTTTTGGCTTCTACATAACTCATAAATTATACATTGCCTTTATTTTTTAGCCATTCGATAGTCGTTTTCAATCCTTCCTTTAAAGAAACCTTTGGCTTCCAGCCCAATTTCTTTATTTTAGATATATCGGGAATTCTTTTCTGAACATCATATTTAAATGAAGGAAGATGTTTGAATTTAATTGGTTCTTTTCTTTCACAAAGCTTCCATATCATTTCAGCCAATTGAATTACATTTGTTTCCTTGTCGTTGGCGACATTAAAATCATCGTTTTTAGCATGGGTAGCAACGAATATTATCCCCTCGGCCACATCATCTACATAAGTATAGCTTCTTATTTGTTTTCCACCTCCTAAAATCTCTAAGGGATACTGTCCACCAAGTATCTTTTTGACCAAGTCTGGTATTACATGAGAATACCCGACCCAATCCCCAGGGTTCTCACCTGGTCCATAGGCGTTAAATGGACGAACAATAACATAGGGAATGGAAAATTCTTCATAATATGTCCGAGCAATATATTCTGTAATTAATTTCGAAAACCCATATCCGGTTAAGGGTGGGGGCGAGGACTCCACGGCCGTTTCTGGAGTAGGGAATACATTAGTTCGTTCAAAAACCATAGAGGACGATATACTTACCATCTTCTTAAGGTGAGTATCTTTAGCTGCGTCACACAAGTTCAGGTTTATTAAAGTGTTGTCTCTGATGCTGGTGGCCGGATATTTATGAAAATAACCAATCCCGCCTATCTTAGCCGCAAAATTAAAACAAACATCAATATCTTTTAAGCATTGCTTGGCAACCTTTGTGTTAAGTAAATCTCCTTGGATAAATTCGATTTTATCCATAATTTCTGCCAAATTTGAAGCCTCACCTTTAGAAAGATCATCTACTACTCGTACCTTAGCCCCCATTTTCACTAACTGAATTGCCACTCTTGACCCAATAAAACCAGCTCCGCCGGTTACTAATACCTTTGTAGTAATAAAATTATTCATATTTTTTACCACTCCCAAACCTTAAGTAATCAAATCCACATTTTTTAGCTTTGTAGGGATTTATCATTGCCCAACAATCAACCAAAATACAATCTGGATTATGTTTACTTAAACGAAATAGAGTGTTACATATTCCTTTAAACTCGGGGTGATTGGTTGCCAATATTATTGCATCGGCATTACTGGCTGCACTTTTGAGCATTTCTGTTCCTTTTATATAGGGATCGTGTTTGGCTACAAGAACGTTTTCGCTTTCTAAAAGTTCGACGATTTTAACAGAAGGCGAATATCTAGTATCGTCTACGCCTGCCTTAAAGGCTAATCCTAATACGGCTACTTTACACTTACTAATTGGTTTTCCCTTTTCTTTGAGCCTTACTTTAAGCTTATTTACAATATGCTGCGGTATGAATTCATTTAATTGACAAGCTGGTAGAATAAAATCTGGGAAAGTTATATTAGAAAGTAAGAAATAGCCATCTTTAGTTAAACAGGGACCACCAGCCAAGCCCGGCCTCGGAACACCACCTCTTGAATAACCATCATTTAATATATTTATAATTTCTGAACCGTCCTGACCAAATTTTTCGGCTAACAAGGCGAATTCATTAGCTAAGGCAAAATTTACATATCTGTAAGTATTAGTAAATAACTTTGCCAATTCTGCTACTTTCGGTCTTGTTTTTAATATTTTTTTATTCGAGTTAATCTTTCCAAAAAGTTTAGCCGCTATTTCTGTGCTTTCGGAATTTATACCTCCAATGATTTCGGGCAATTTGTCTATTTCTTCTATAGCCTTACCCTCAAGTATCCTCTCTGGACAAGCAGCTGCACCAAAATCTTTCCCTGCCTTAAATCCAGTTTTCTTTTCCAAGTATGGTATTACTTTATCTTCTAAGGTTCCGGGGGATACCGTAGATCTTAATATAATAAGCTTACCCTCTATTGATGTTTCTACCATTTTAGATAGAGCCGAATAAAGTTGACTAAAATCGGGATTATAATCCTGTGCTAAAGGAGTACCTACACAAAGAATTAAAATATCGCTTTCCTGAACACCCCGCCTAAAATCTGTTGTCGGAGTAAAATTGGGTATATTTAGAAGTTTCTCAATACCCGCTTCAACGAACGGCTTTTCGCCCCTTTTAAGTTTCTCTACATATTCCTTATTTTTGTCAATTCCTATAACTCTAATTCCGGATTTAGCAAAAACCAAAGCAAGCGGTAAGCCCACCTTACCTATACCTACAACCCCTAAGGTAAAATTGTTACTTTCTACTTTTTTAAGAAGATTTTTTATTTTGTGTTCCATAGTAATATTTAGCTATTTTATTAATTTATTTTTTAAATCTAGAAGAACCTTAATTTCTTCTGGGTAAAATCCTTTTAATAAGAAAAGTGCTGCAAAATATATAACAAGCCCTGTTGCTATAGCAGCAATTAAATTTATTAGAACAGGAAAAGTAAGATTAGTGCCTATAAAATATGTTCCAATTCCCATCGCTGCTGAAGCAAAAATTATCTTTATCAACGCCTTAAAAGGAAATCCCCAAACCAAAAATCTTCTGGAGATAATAATTGTTAGTAAAAAATAGACACTGTAGGAAAGGAGAGTAGTAAATGCTGCTGCCATATATCCATATTTTGGTATTAGAAGAAAATTCAACCCTACGTTCAAAGAAGCAGCAACCATTGCCATTATCGAATAAATATAGGTTTTTTTAACACAACAAAAGGGCAAAGCAAAACTATAGGCAACACCGTTAAGAAAAAACCCAAAAGCAACCAAGGGGACGATTTTATATCCTTCATAATATTGCTGAGCTACAAGAAAATCAATAATCGGCCTTGCTAAAACACTTAATCCCACTGTTGCTGGTAAGCAAATTAGAAGATAATACCGAGTGAGTTTAGTTAAAAATTCCCGACTTGCCTTTATTCCTCGCCTTTCCCATAGTTGCATTAATATCGGACCACCCGCTACAACAAATAGACTAAGGAATAGATTAATAACTCCCTGAGGGATTGCATAATTAGCAGAATATATTCCTACTTCTTGGCTGCCTCGAAAAAGTCCTAAAATATAGCGATCTGAAGAACCCAAAAGAAAGAAGGTCAAAAATCCAATTGTGAGGGGAAAACCATACTTTACCATTTTTCCAGCCATAGGAATGGAAATGCCCTTTCTGATTGATACGCCTCTACCTATACTAAGTAAGTAGATTAAAGGAAGAATTATCGCTATCGCCAAGAACTTTCCCCAAAGTAAACCCTCGACTCCCCGGTGAAAAAGTAGTACTAGAGATATACCAATACATAAACCAGCCACACTTTGCCAAATCGAGAAGGAAGTATATTTGGTTGCCTGGCGTTTAGCCCTGAAAAAATTTTGGAATACTTGAAAACAGACAGTAACGATAAATATCAGTACGCCGAAGCGCATTAGAGAAGCAAGGTTTGTTGAAATCTTATCTTCAATTAAGAAAAGAACGCCCAGAAAGAGTAAAGATATGACTATTATTGAAATAAAAGCAAAAGCTAGTGTAGTGCTATAAAATTCTCCTAGCTTTGCTTTTTTTTCATAAGCCGGGAAAAAACGAATAACAGAATCTGAAAGCCAGCCGCTAGTAATGCCGCCCAAAAAAGAAACAGTAATCATTACTAAGATATAATCTCCATATTCTCCCGGTGGAAAGAGACGAGTAACAACTGGAATAGCTACTATCCCCACTATAGCTGGAGCAATCTTGGCGGGTAAGTATTTTACGACATCTTTTAAAAATCCTCGGATCATACTGTATAGATTATTTTCCTTTCAGTTTTCGTGTTAAAAATCCTAAATAACACCTAACAACAAATGGGGAAATTAACCATCTAATACATTGCAAGAGATGTTTTGCCCCATATTTTTTAATTCTAATAATCCAGCTTTTTACGTTGCCCGAAAGGTATTCCCCAGCGATTTCTTCGAACCACCTATTCCATGTAAGAAAATTATCGGTTATAGGTTTTGAAATATTGTTCATAAGATTTAATATTTCCTTTTTGTCTTTATTAAATACTGGAGTAGGAATAAAATTTTGGTCAATCATAATAGGAGTTATGTAGTAATTCTCTAATTGTTTTTTACTGAACTCTAAATGAAGTATTATTGAATAATTTGTTTTACTGTAAGAAAGTTTGGGGTTGAATTGAAAATTACCCAGAGAATAAGCGATTAAGCCATGTTTATATTGTTCTACTGCCTGAATTACATGGGGATGATGTCCCAGGATTACAGTCGCACCAGCATCAATTAAGCTGCGGGCTAAATCTATTTGTTTAGGAGAAGGATAAAAGACGTTCTCAATTCCCCAATGAAGGGAAATGGTAACGAAATCACATCGCGATTTAATAGATTTGATGTCTTCTTTAATATCTGCTATTTCTATCTTATTTATATATACACCTCTTTCAGGTATGTTAGATACACTCCCTGTATAGCCAAGAAACCCTATTTTTATTCCCTGCCTTTCTAAAATTACGTATCTTCGCTCAGGTTTATTATTCACGCCAATGAAAGTCAGATTATTTTCATTTAAAACCTCTAAAGTCTTATGGAACCCTTCTGCCCCTAGGTCCAAAATATGATTATTGGCTACATTAAGAATGTCAAAGTCCATCTCTCTCAAATAGGTAACTTTGTTAGGTGAGGTATTCAAAATTACTGCCTTTTCTTTCTTTTCTCCATTGTTTGACAAAACTGTTTCCAAATTACCAAAGAGAATATCCTTGTTCTTAAAAAGTATTTGTACGTTTTTGAATGGATAGGAATTATCTCTAGTCTTTAAAAAAATATCTCCAACGGCTATTAATTTGACCATATTATATTTCCCCAAATCTAATAGGTAGTTTTTGGATTAAAAACATAAACTTACCACCTGAGGCTCGGTTAATCTTACTAACAAATTTTATGGAAAGTTTGGTATCATTGCCAAATTTTTGTCCTAATTCTTTTTTAATATAATCAGTGTCTCTTTCGCCGTATGTTTCTTTGGGGACAATATTAAAATCAACTTCACCAACTTTTTCCTGAAAAAATTGGAATTGCTTTACGTTATCAAAGACAGGGGAGTGCATATTGATAGCAGCAATTGAAATCAAGCGACCAGTTTTGGTAATAACAAATTCATGTGTTCGGCCCTCAACTTTTTTTAAAAGCGAATAATTCCTTCCACACTCGCACTTTGTCTCTGTGGGCACCGCGAAGTCCATTGTTCTGTATCTTATCAAGGGGCAGGCAAAATTATTTAAACTGGTAGCTACAATTTCTCCTAATTCATTTTCTTTTTTGACCCTCTCGCTATTTTTACCAATTAGCTCTATAATTCCGTATTCAGAAAAGATATGGTAACGAGAATCTTTTTCACATTCTCCAGCCAAAGCCGCTCTTTCGGCGTGACCATACCAGCTGTAAATCCGACAACCAAATACCTCTTCAAATAATTGTCGTTGCCAATCATACAAATTTTCTGAACCACATAACATTGCCTTGACGCTGGAAAAAGGTTTGATATCACATTCTTTCATAAATCTTGCCAAAATAGTAACAGATGAAGAAAAGGCTTGAATAAAATCTGGCCGAAACTTTCTGATTATCTCAATATATTTAGGTAAATTGTCATCGGTCAGATGATACGAAGAAAGAACAAGATCTCCACCTGAAGTATATTCCCAAAATTTACCTTTATTGGCTGATCGAACTACATTACCCCTTAGGACCACTGATTTATCGCCGATTTTGTAACCAACTCTTTGCCATTGATTGAGCATAAAGGCCCATTCTATTGGGGCATCTGTGTCTTTGTCTTGATAAAATCCCAAGGGAATTCCAGTAGAGCCGCCGGTAGTTACATATTTCAGTTTTGATTTTGGCCAGTTTCGAGCTATTAAATCTGATAAATTTTCTTGGATAATTTTTTTCGTTAAATGTGGTAATTTCTTTAAGTCGTTGAAATCCTGAATATCTTTTGGCTTCAATCCTCTTTCATTAAATACTTTTTGATAGTAAGGGACGTTCTGATAAGCGTGATCTAAAAGAACTTGGAGTTGCCGCATCTGGTATTCTTCCAATTTTTCCTTACTCCACCATTGGGAATCTTCAAGAAAATTATACCATTTTATAAACGTCGGATTTTTCCAAACCGGCTTTTTTAATTTTGAATAAATAGTTCCTTCTAAATTTCTAAGAAAAGATGGACTGTAATTGTAAAATTTTTTTAAAAAACTCATCTTACTTCTTTGTCCACTAAAAAACTTATTTTTGTAGCGCTAATAAGTTTTTCTAAGGAGATAGGTGGCCTATTACCTTCTTTAATGCATTTTGCAAATTCTTTTAGTTCTTCAAGATGACCCTTGTCTTGGGCTCTTGGACTCCAACCCTTTTCTTTTGAGCCATAGACCTTAAACTTTTTGAAGTCATCTATTACTAAAATTTTATTATCGCAAAAAACTTCGATGTATTCCTTGGGTAAATCGGTTGAACCAAGAGCGGAGTAAGTGAGAGTGCAAATTGAGCCGTCGGTATATTTTAAGGTAGCAGTGAAATTATCTCTTGAAGAAATCTTGCTTGTTTTAGGAGAGATGGCAGAAACATCAATAGATTCTACTTCCGCTTCGGTAAAGAAATTAAATAAATCAAACATATGGCAGGTCTCACCGATGATTCTGCCGCCGCCAACTTCTGTTTGTGTCCAGTGGTCAAGGGGTAAATATCCAGCGTTAACTCGATAATTGACAATGATTGGATTTGTCCTTTCTTTTATAACCTCTTTAAGCCGTCTTGCGGCTGGGGAAAATCTTCGATTAAATCCGACCAAATAAGGAACTTTAGTTTCTTTAAGAACTTCCACTAGTTCGCTTAATTCTTTTTCATTCAGGGCCATTGGTTTTTCGCAAAAAACAGCTTTTTTCGCTTTCGCCGCCTCAATAGCCATTTTTGCATGAAGATTGTGAGGTGTAGTAATAAAAACAATATCAACATCTTTATCAATTAGAACCTTGTGATAATCAGTGGTGCAGTAATTTGCTCCAAATTTTTTAGCAGTTTCTTTGGCATTAATGCCATTTGAATCAGCAATAGCGTAGATAGAATAAAAGCTCGAAAGTTTCTTTAAATTAGGAAGATGCATCCCTTTAGCAAAATTGCCGGCTCCAATTAGCCCTACATTTATTATCCCTTCTTTTTTTTGAAAAGTTGGTAAGATTTCTATTTTGCTTTCTTCCTTTTCGTCTTTCCTTTCTTCTAAATGATAATCCAAAAGAACAGCCGGCGCTTGGGAGTTAGATTCTCTTAAAAACCGATAAGCTTCTTCTGCCTGTGCTACTGGATAGATTTTTCCGATTAATTTTTGAAAGTTAATTTTCTTTGCGGCAAGCATCCTTAAATACTCTTCCATATTTCGTTTTTCCGTCCAGCGAACATAATCGTAAGGATAATCTTTGCCTTTTTCTTCGTAGTCAGGATCGTAACGACCAGGCCCATAAGAACGTGAAATTAAAAGGTCTATCTCTTTTTCATAAAACGGAGACCACTTCGGCGCCACTTTAACTTCTCCAATCACAACTACTTTTCCCTTAATTCTTGTAATTTCCATTGCCTGCTGGATTATCTCATTATTTTCTGGAGCCGAGGCGGCAATAATAGCAACATCAACGCCTTTGCCGTTAGTAAATTCGGTAACTTTTTCTTGGGTGTTTATTCGGGAAGTAACATATCCTTTCTCTGCGCCCAAAACTTTTGCTAAATTAACTCTACCAGGGTTCAAATCAAAACCAATAACATGAGCTCCAACGGCTTTTAAGAGTTGCACTACTAATTGACCAACCAGCCCAAGCCCAACAACAGCTACGCTTTCTCCCAACCCTACCTCAGCTCTTCGAACTCCCTGTATAGCAATTGAGCCCAGGGCAACAGAAGAAGCGTCTTGAAGATTGCAACTATCTGGAAGTTTTACTGTCAGATTTTCAGGAACTAGAATTACTTCGGCATGGCTGGCGTGTCCTGCTCCAGCGCAAGCCACTTTATCGCCAGCTTTTATCTCTTTTACTTTTCTGCCTACTTGAATAACCACACCTGAACAGGAATAACCGGTAGGGGAGAGGGTTTCCAATTTACTCTTCACCAGTGAAAAAGTTTTTTTAATTCCACTTACTTTTAATATATTTAATATCTTTTTTACCTTATCCGGTTCTTGAACCCCTCTTTTTATTAGTGAACGGCCAGATTTTTCTATTACTGTCCTTTCTGTTCCGCCGCTTATCAAAGAATAGGCCACCTCAACTAAAATTCCGTTATCATTAATAACTGGAACAGGAATATTGCTTACTTGAATTTTACCTTTTTTGATTAATACCTGTCGCATTTATTGGTTTATTTATTAGCGAGGATTTTTACGATACGCTTTGCCGTATGTCCATCCCAATACTTTGGGATTTTGCCTTTTCTGCCTTGACCTAACATAATTTTGTCTATTTCTTTTAAAGTTTTTTTCTTATTATTACCAACAATTATATTTGTGCCCACGCTAACTGTTATTGGTCGCTCGGTATTTTGACGCAGAGTAAGGCAGGGGATACCCAGGGCAGTAGCCTCCTCTTGGATACCTCCAGAATCGGTAAGAATTAGTTTGCTGTTGACCATTAATAAAAGCATATTTAGATAACCCAACGAGGCTACAATTTTCAATTTCCCCTCCTTCGCCAAGGCTACGGAGGGCAGGCAATTTCTAATTCCTAAACCAAATTTTTTGATTTGCTTAATTGTACGAGGATGAGCGGGAAAAATGATGGAGATTTTTTGAGAAATTGTTTTGAAGGTTTCAAAAAGATTTTGTAATGTTTTTTTGTCATCAACATTTTCAGGCCTATGCAGTGTCAAAACCGCATAATTCTTCTTTTCGAGTTTCAATCTATTTAGAATTTTGGATTTTGAATTTGTTTGAGATTTGGGATTTGAGATTTGGGATTTGTACTTCAATAGGCTGTCTATCATTATATTGCCCACGTAGAAGATCTTTCTGCGAGGAATTCCTTCGTTGGTCAAATTTTTTATTGCCGAAGGTTCTGTGACAAACAGCCAGTCACTAATTTGGTCGGTAAGGAGCCGGTTAATTTCTTCGGGCATTCTTCTGTCGTAACTTCTTAAGCCTGCTTCAATATGGGCTAGAGGAATGCAGAGTTTAGCAGCCACTAATGCTCCGGCTAAAGTGGAATTGACATCACCAACGACCATAACTAAGTTTGGTTTTTCCTTTAAGCAAACTTTTTCAAACTCCATTATTATTCTGCCTGTCTGCTGGCCGTGGCTTCCCGAACCTACCTCAAGGTTATAATCTGGCTTAGGAATCTTAAGGTCCTGAAAAAAAGATTGGGACATTCCTTTATCATAATGCTGTCCAGTATGAACTAAGATCGGTTTAAGGTTGGAGTATTCTTTGAACTCTCTTAACAGGGGAGCGATTTTAATAAAATTTGGCCTTGCTCCCGCAACAACGATTATCTTTCTCATGTTATTTTTTAGAATCCTTGGGGTCATATTTCAGAATTAAATCTAAAGCTTTAGATTTAAAATTCTTTTTAAGTATTCGGGCATTGGGATTAATACAATGTCCGCCAATAGGCCCTTCAGGGGGAAAGAGTACGGGTCTTACCACATTGCTCTTTTTTAATTTTTTATAACCCCGGTTATAAGTTTTATTAAAACCAGTGACCGCCTTTTCAAAATCAACTCCAAACTTATCGCACATCTCCTTCATTTCTCCATGCCAGGCAATGCAGAGTCCGTAATAAGAAGTGGAAAGAAGTTTTCCCAATTCAGTAGCTACGGAAGGTTGGATTACTTTTGTTTTTATTCCCAGGCCTTCCAAATGCTTCTTGGCCAACATTCCGGCTTTCTTATCATCGCAACCTATGTATTTAACAAAAGTTTTAATTCCAGAATAAAGATTAGGGTGAATGCCTCTGACTGGACTATGAACAACTAGTGCCTTCGTCGCATCGACTAATTTTTTTGTTGTAAGGGGAGTAATTGTCGAATGAATAATAGTGAGCTTGGGCTTTATTTCTTTTATTTCTCTCTTTAGGATTTTTATGAAATTATCATTAAAAGGAATGCAGATATGTAAAATATCTACCTCCTTTAGCCCATCATCTCTATTCAGGTCTTTTATTTTTGCTTGCTTGTAGAACTTGGCGATGGCTTGACCCACCTCCCCATAACCAAATATCCCCACTTTTGGTTTATTCATATTACCAATGTTTAATTTTATTTCTTACTTTTCCCTTAATCCTTTGATATACATTAATAGCTCGGACCTCGGTTTTGGGGGAGACGGTTCTTAATATCTCTTTGCCTAAAATCCGGTAGCAGCCGCCAACTTTGTTAGCCCTAATAATGCCCCTCTTCAAAAGGCGCTTGATGGTGCTGTTGCTAACCTTCAAGTAACTTCTAGTCTCCTCAGTAGTATAAACTTCATTTGGTTTAATTTCACTCATAGATATTAAAAAATACTATATTAATTACATAGTATCAGTAGGTGTCAATAGGTGTCAAGGGTTAAAACTGTGGATAAGTTAAAAGCCCTTGAAAAGAGCTCTAATTCGCAGCACCTGCCCCGTTAGATGCAGAGCTATCTAATGGGGTGAATATAATTAATTCGAATTAATTCGTATTATGATTTCTTACTAAATCTCCTAATAATAATATTTATTGTCTTTAAAAATATTCCTAGGTCAAGAAGTAAAGAACGATTCTTAAGATAGTAAAGGTCGTACTGGAGTTTTTCTAAAGCGTCTTCTTTTGAGGCGCCGTAGCGAAAATTAATCTGTGCCCAGCCAACCATCCCTGGTTTTACCAGATGCCTTACTTGAAAGTAGGGGATATCTTTAAACAGCCCTTTTACAAACTCTGGCCTTTCCGGTCTGGGACCAACCAAAGACATTTCTCCTTTTAAAATATTTATTATTTGCGGCAGTTCATCAATTAGCGTTTTTCTTAAAAATCCTCCAACCCGCGTAATCCGTGGGTCTCCATCTTTAGCCCACTCGGGCTTTCCATTTTCTGCTTTTTTTATCATTGAACGGAATTTTAAAAGCATATATTCTTTGCCGTTTCTGCCTACTCTTTTTTGTCTATAAAATACAGGACCGGAAGCATCAATCTTTATTGCTGCCGCAACAAACGGAAAAAGCAAAGCCAAAACCCCTCCCAAACCCAGAGAAAAGACTACATCGGCTATTCTTTTTATTTTTTCATAATTTCTTTTTTGAGATTCTCTTAAATTTTCTAAAAACCAAACCTGCCCAATAACTGAAACTGGAATTTTGCCGGTTAAACCTTCGTAAAAGCGAGCTAAGTCAATGAAATCTAAATTTAGGGGAAGGCAGCGATAAAGTTTTTGTACTAATTCTCCATCTGAATGGGGATTTTGTGCGGTAACAATGGTTCTAATACCGTGTTTCTTAAGCAACCACCTTAAGGTTTTGGCTTTAGGAATAGTATTTATAATCTTTACAGATGAATCATCGAACTGAATGTCTGTCTTACCACCCCCAATAATTAAAGCTAATCTATAACCAAGTCTGGGGTTGTTTTTAATTTTTTCAGCCAACTCTCGCACCTGCTCATTTACACCAATAACAGCTAAGTTATTAACCAGACCTCGGGATTTCATAAAGAAATAAAAGACTCGGCGCCAAAGAATAATGAGTGCGCCGAATATTGTTAGGGTAACAAAAATATTTGTTTTGGGGGTAATAAGACCTCCCATCAAATTAGGAACAATATAGAAAAAGCTCATCGCCACTAAAGCATTTATCCCCAAAACTTTAAGCAGCTTCCAATAAAAAGCAAGGCCTGTTTTTCTTGAAATAAACTCGTAAAATCCAGCAATATAAAAAGTGATGAGCCAAAAAATAAAAACAGCGCTAAAAGACCAGAAGTGCTGCTGCCAAAGCAGGGGACTGGGAGTTCGGCTGTAACGAAAAAGCAACATCAGATAAAGCGCCAAATACAAAATCAAAACATCTCCCAGCAGAAGTAAGAATTGTTTGATTTTTATGTTCATATTTAGTATTATATGTTATATGGGCAGAAAATCAAGGTTAAAAAGGGAAAGAAGGTTATTAGAAAAAACCGGGCAAAAGAAATCTCGGCCCGAAACTTCTTCTAGTATAGAAAAATTATACCTTATCATCATCAAATGGGGAGTTTATTTTATTTTATTTATTCCTCTGATAGTTAGAAAGGAATTTATATTTCCTTTTGTTTTCCCAAAATCAACTATTTTTCAGGTTACAGTTGAAATTATTTTTGCTTTTTGGATTTTGCTTGCTTGGAGAAACCCCCGATTCAGACCTCATTTTGGCGCTCTGGGAAAAGCTTTGGCTTTATTTATCGGAATAAATATTGTGGCTTCTATTGCCGGAGTGGATTTCTTAAGAAGTTTTTGGTCAACTCAAGAAAGAATGACCGGCATATTCGCCCTCCTTCATTTGTTTGCTTTTTTCACAATTCTCATTACTGTCTTTAAAACAAGCCGAGCTTGGAAACGACTTTTTGACCTGTCTATTATTGCCGCCATACTGGTTGGTTTATATGCTCTTGGCCAAAAATTAGGATTGGAGTTTCTTATTGCCAGCGGCCAGCGTTTAACCGGCACTATTGGAAACCCAAGTTTTTTGGCTTCCTGGCTTCTCTTTGGAGTATTTTTAAGTTTGTGGGGTATTATTAGAGGAAAATGGATTTGGCGGTTGGTTTTTTATCTTCCTAGTTTTGTTTTTATTAGTGTGATTTTAATTTTCACCGGCGGCAGAGGTCCATTTTTTGCTTTTGGTTTGGGGCTTTTCCTTTTTGCGCTGGCTCTGGCCATCTTTCCTCTGCGTAGAAGTCAAGCCAAAGCACATAAAGCGTTATGTGCTCGGTTTGACTTCAGAAAACTGGCTATTGTCGGATTGCTTATTGTAATTATTCTAGGTGCCGGTTTATTTCTCGCCCGAAACACCTCCTGGATAAAAAGTAATCCTTATCTAAATCGCTATACCAGCGTTTCTTTCCAAAGACCGGACAACAGCATTAAAGCCAGATATATAGTTTGGGACATGGCTTTTAAAGGTTGGGCAAAAAAACCTCTGCTTGGCTGGGGACCAGAAAACTTTAATGCTGGTTTTAATGAATATCTTGAGCCGCAACTAGCTGCCACCGGCACAGTCTGGTATGACCGGGTGCATAATATTGTTCTAGACACAGTCAATACTACGGGGGTTATCGGTCTCTTGAGTTATCTGGGAATTTTTGTGGTAGCAATATGGATGTTGATAAAGGCCGCGAAAGTTAAAAGAAGATTAACCTTTTCCGTACCGATTATTATTCTTGTTTGCTATTTTCTCCAGAATTTCTTTGTCTTTGATATGGTCAACACTTATATAATGTTCTTTCTGTTATTAAGCTTCATCGGCTTAATAACCGCGAAACCGACGCGAAACATTACGCGAAACCGACGCGAAACATATCAGCCGACTCATTGGGGAAAAATTGTTGTGGTTGGAATTTTGGTTATTGTCCTTATCTATGCAGCTAATATTCGACCGGCTCAAGCCAGTTTCTATGGAATAAAAGGAGGCAGAGCAATGCTTGGCAAAAACTATACCCTGGCGCTCAAATATTATGAAAAAGCCTTTAGTTACAAAATTTTTACCCAGGGAGAAGTTGCTAAAGAATTTACCAAAATGCTTGAAAAGAATATTAACAACCCAGATTTTGCTCCCCATAAAGAAAAATTTTTGAAACTGGGCATAAAAGAACTAGAAGAAATTTACGAGAAGCATCCCAATAACGTAACTTTTCCAATATTATTGGGGAAATTATATAATCTTGGCTCACAATTTGACACTTCTTTGCCCGGAAAAGCAGAAATTGTAATAGCCGAAGCAATTGAGCTTTCTCCTAAAAGACAAACAATATACTGGCTCGCCGGTCAAAACAAACTCCTTCTTGCCAAAAATAATGAAGCAGTAGAGCTGTTTAAAAAAGCCCTTTACTTAAATCCAGAAAGGTTGGAAAAAGCAAAAGCATTCTGGTTCTTAGGAGTAGCTCTGAATTCTGCCGGGAAGTATGAGGAAGCTATGAATAGGCTTAATAAAGCTAAAAATTTAGGTTATAGTTGGAATGATATCCTCTCAATCAGGTTTTTGGCTGAAGTTTATATCAAAACTGGAAACACAAAGAAAGCACTTGAATATTATAAGCGCGCTTTGAAACTGGAGCCGGAAAACATTTCGATTCAGAATAGGATTAAGGAAATAGAAAAGTCTATGGAAAATTAGAAATTCATGAGAAAATACCTCCTCGTTCTAGTATTTTTACTAATTTTACCTTTCGCAGTTAATGCTGCTCAGGTAGAAGATTTTTATGTCGATACTGGATATGACTATTATGGTCGCTCTCAAATTGAAGCCGTGCTAAAAGCTATTGGCCAGCACGCTTATTTTTTTATAGAAAAAGACTGGTGGGAAACACTAACTCTCGCAGGGCAAAATAGAGCTTTAGATAAATTACAAAATCTATCTCAAGAATTTGACAACACTATTTATCCCAAAGAAAGAGAAGTTTTTGGCCAAGAATGGTCGCCGGGCATTGACGGAGATGAAAGGGTCACTGTGCTTTTCGCGAAGCTTATCTCAAAAGTAGGGGGATACTTTAATCCTAATGACGAGTATGCGGCAGATGAAGCGGATTTAGGCAGATTAAGCGGATCTTCTAATCAGCGCGAAATGGTTTATTTAAATGTGGATTATCTTTTTGACACTCGCATGCCGGCATTTTTAGCTCACGAATTTCAGCATCTTATTACCCACAACCAAAAAGTGCAACTTAGAGACATCCAGGAAGAAATCTGGTTAAATGAAGCCCGAAGTGAATATGCGCCAACGCTTTGCGGCTACGACACGCCTTATAAAGAAAGTAATTTAAAAGATAGAGTCCAAAATTTTTTAAGCGTGCCTTCGGATTCTCTGACAGAATGGCTGGGCAGCCAGGACGACTACGGGCCAGTAAATCTTTTTATGCATTATTTAGTTGACCATTACTCTTTAGAAATTATCACCTATATGATGGAGTCAAATGAAGTGGGAATTGCCAGCATTGAAGAAGCCCTTGATAAGGTGGGCTCTGCCCACTCTTTTTCAGACGTCTTTACTTATTGGACTATTGCCAATTTAGTAAATGACTGTACTCTTGAGCCCAAGGATAGATACTGTTATTTAAATTCAGATTTAACTTATGAGCGTCTTCATATTACTTTTGGCCCACCAACAATTTCAGTAGAAGAGATTAC
>Ga0315547_1000549_pt1 | contig 36132 bp, 31 predicted proteins | sample SalMarSW160240MG_2_FD_202542 | JGI IMG/M metagenome (GOLD analysis project Ga0315547, IMG submission 202542) | Salt marsh sediment microbial communities from the Plum Island Ecosystem LTER, Massachusetts, United States - Salt Marsh Sediment SW1601-240 ...
GGCGAACTGCTCGCCGCCAACCACACTATTGAAGAAATGAGGAAAATCTTGGGGGTAAAAACCCTGGGATTCAACTCAATAGAAGATTTCGCTGACGCAATAGTTTCTTCTCAAAGTGAAAAGAGAAAAACAGAGAATCCTGTGAAAATTGAGAACATCTGTCTAGGATGCTTCACGGGAGAGTTTCCCAAATATCCTAGCCTCTAAACAAAAGTCTCCACCTTCGTCTTTTAGGTGGAGACTTCTTGTTTTTGATAGGCAATTAGTTCTTTACTTCTTCAACTACCTTTTTGAAAATATCCTGATTGCCTCTGGTTAATTCAGCCAGGACTTTTCTATCTAGCCCGACCTTCTTTTTCTTGAGGCCGGAGATAAATCTGCTGTAAGAGATTCCTTCTCTCCTGCAGGCAGCATTGATCTGATTCTGCCAGAGAGACCTGAATTCCCTCTTTTTCGCTTTCCTGTCCCTATAGGCATATTCCCAGGCATGGTAAAGGGCGTCTTTGGCCAATCTAAATTTTGATTTTCTTCCCCAGCGAAAACCTTTAGTTTGTTTTAATGTATTCTTTCTGCGCTTGTGCGCCATTTTGCCCCTTTTTACCCTGGTCATATTTTAGGTAATAATTTTTTAATTTTTTTAACTTCGCTTTTATGAACTTTGACCCATTTCCTGTTTCGTCTGACTTTTTTTCTTGATTTTTTTGCCAGATAATGGTCAAGACCGGTTGATCTTCTAAGGATCTTACCAGTTTTGGTAATCTTGAAACGTTTTGTAATTGATTTTCTCGTCTTCATTATTGTTTACTAATTATCATTGAAAATCCCCTTGGCTCTCTTTTCAATTCCCTCTCTGTTTTTATTGGAACAAGCCCCTCCAGAATCTCCAGGAATTTTTCTACTTTTTCTCTGGCGAAATCCTGAAGAGCTTTTTCCCTGCCCCTTAAGGGCAATTCTATTCTTACCCTGTCTCCTCTTTTCAAGAACTTTTCTGCTTGATGAACTCTGGTTTCTAAGTCGTGCAAAGAAATATTAAAAGTAAGCCTGATTCCTTTTAATTCTCCACCTTTGTGTTTATGGGTTGCTTTTTCCTTCTTTTCTTCTTGGTAAAGATATTTTCCGTAATCTCCCAGCTTGCAAACGGGCGGCTCCAATTTTTCCGTTACCTGTATTAAATCCAGCTTGCGTTCTATGGCAAGCCGGGCAGCTTCTTCAAAAGACACAACCCCCAGTTGCTTTCCTGTTTCGTCAATCAATCTTACTTCTTTCGCCCGTATTTGTCTGTTGACTAATAATTTTTTGAACAAATCTTAATGGATAATGGCTATTATATTTTGTGGAGATGGTGGGAGTTGCGCCCACGTCTGAGATGTTTTCCCAAAATAATTCTACAGGCGTAGTCCGATTTTTAAAGAGACGTGGAATTAAAAACGGACAAAACTTCCACATCTTGAGCCCATTTTCCTTCAACAGCTTTTCCGGGCCCTAAAAAGCTATTTATCTCGCTAAATATGACACCAATAATTGCCTAGCGAGAATCAACAATTTTGATGGCATTAAGCGTGTGCTAATGCAGGTTGTTTAAATAAGTTGGCACTTATTATTTTTTGCTAGTTTTTACAAGCTCTAACAACTTGGCCTGCTTATTTTGATCTACTCCTCATCGAAGCTTTTCATCCCCGCGATTTTAATTCTTTTTCTATGTTCCTTTGGACTTCTCGCCTCTTGATAGATTCTCTCTTATCTGTCTGCTTTTTCCCCTTTGCCGTTCCGAATTCAAGCTTTATTTTAGTATTCTTAGTATATACCCTTAAGGGTATTAAAGTCAACCCTTTTTCCTTTGATTTTCCGATCAGGCTTTTAATCTCCCCCCTTTTTAAAAGAAGCTTCCTCGATCGTTCGGGATCGTAATCTTGTGGAGCGTTTTTGGGCTGATAAGGGGGGATTTTTGCCCCAACCCAAAATAGCTCCTCGTCTTTTACCATTACATAGGATCCTGCCAGATTTACCCCCCTGGTTTTTATTGATTTGACTTCCTGTCCTTGCAAAGCAATTCCTGCCTCAAGTTTTTCCAGGATTTGGTAGTTGAAGTATGCTTTCTTATTTTCCGCAAAAATCTTCATCAATTTTAGTTTAGCATTAAAATCTTTGATTTTTAAGCAAAATAAGTTAAACTAAAAATATGACTTGACGCGAAATTGCGGTAAAAATTGAAGCATCAACCATGAATAAATTAGTCTTATTCGATATAGATAAAACTTTAATCAGCGGTAATAGGAGCCATATCGCCGCATTTTCCGAAGCATTTAAGAGGGTGTACGGAGTAGATGCTGACATTACTATCATTAATCATCACGGAATGACTGATCAACAAATTATAATTGAGGTTTTAAAAAAGAAAGGCCTTGGAGAGTCGGAAATTAAATCAAAGTTAGAAAATTGTATGAAGGCAATGGTGGAATCTTTTAATGAAATTATTAGCAGTAGCGATGAAATCATAATCTTAGCTGGCGTTCGGGAATTATTAAGGAAATTAGATAAAAACAATATTCTAATGGGTTTGGTGACTGGTAATTTGGAACTAATCGCCAAGGGGAAACTTAAAAAAGTAGGATTGAACAATTATTTTAAAATCGGCGGGTTTGGAAGCGATGACAAAAGCAGAACCAATCTAGTTGATTTGGCGATTAGACGAGCGGAAGAAAACGCCGGTTTTACATTTAACAACAATGTTTTTCTTTTTGGAGACACTCCTCGAGACATAGAAGCAGCCCAAGAGGCTGGGGTAAAAACTATCGGCGTTGCGACAGGAATTTATTCAGAAGAACAATTAAAAGACGCTGGCGCAGATTTCGTTTTAGGGAACTTGAGAGATGTGAAAAAAGTTTTAGAAATAATATCAAACTAATGACAAGAGAAGAAATTGAGAAATTAATAGAAAAAGCAGTAAGAGATTTTTACAAAAAAGAGGTTAAGGTTAAGGTTGAACGGCCGCAAGATTCCGTTTTTGGTGATTACGCTACCAATGTGGCAATGATTTTAAAGAAAAATCCCCAAGAGATCGCCGATGTCATCAAAGACTCCACCATTTTAGAAAAGATAGAAGTAAAAGCCGGGTTTATTAATTTTTTTCTTTCCAAAAAATATTTGCAAAAACAAATTAAAGAGATTTTGAAAAAGAAAGAAAAATTCGGGCAAATAAAAATCGGAAAGAGGGAAAAAGTTAACGTTGAATTTATTTCGGCAAATCCGACTGGTCCCCTGACCCTGGGTAACGGCCGAGGCGGATTTTGTGGCGACGTCCTAGCCAATGTTTTGACGAAGGCCGGTTTTAAAGCGGAGCGAGAATATTACGTCAATGATACCGGCGAGCAGGTAAGAAAGCTGGGTCATTCTATTTTGGGCGATTCAGAAGCGGTCTATCGCGGGGATTATATTGAAGAGTTAAGAAAAAAAATTAAGGGAGAAAACGCGGAAAAGATTGGCGAGAAAGCAGCTGAGATCATCTTGAAAGAGACGATAAAGCCGACAGTCGGTAAAATGAAAATTAAGTTTGATACTTGGTTTTCGGAAAAATCTTTATACCAAAAAAAAGAAGTAAATAAGGTTTTAGATTTCTTGGAGAAAGAAGGGTCGTCTTATAAAAAAGAAAGGGCATTATGGTTCAAATCAACCGAATTCGGCGACGACAAAGATAGGGTTTTGATTAAGGCTGACGGAGAGCCGACGTATTTTTTATCTGACATAGCTTACCTCAAAAATAAAATTAAGCGCGGGTTTAAAACATTATTTTTTTTCTGGGGAGCAGATCATTTCGGTTATATCAATAGAATTAAAGCAGCGGCTGGGGTCTTAGGTTTTGATAAGGATAATGTTCGGATCGTCATTATGCAATTGGTCCGCCTTATCCGGCAGGGGGAAGAGGTAAAAATGTCAAAGAGAGCCGGGGTTTATGTAACCCTAGACGAACTGATAGATGAAGTCGGTTTGGATGCTGCCAGGTTCTTCTTTTTAACCAGAAGCCCTGATACGCATTTAAATTTTGATTTAGATTTGGCTAAAGAACAATCGGAGAAAAACCCAGTATATTATGTTCAATACGCTTATGCCAGAATTTGCAGCATATTAAAAAAAACGGAAATCAAAAATCCGGTAACCGAAAATTTAAAATTATTAAACCATCCCAGTGAGTTAAACTTGATTAAACAATTGATCAGATTGCCGGAAATTATTGAAGATACAAGGAGGGATTATCAGGTTCAGCGTTTGCCTCAGTATTCCGTAGATTTGGCAACGGTTTTTCATCAATTTTACAGGGATTGCCGGGTGATCTCGGGCGATAAAAAGTTATCCAAAGCAAGATTGTCTTTGGTTTTAGCTGCGAAGATAGTTTTTAAAAATACCTTAGATTTAATGGGCGTTTCCGCCCCCGGGAAGATGTAGTTTATGAACATTGATTTCCCTCAATCCGAAAAGAAAATACTGGAATATTGGAAGAAAAACAGGACTTTTGAAAAATCAATTCTGCAGCGCAAAAAGGCGCCTAATTTTGTATTTTACGAAGGTCCGCCGACAGCCAACGGCAAGCCGGGCATTCACCATGTTTTGTCGCGCGTTTTTAAAGATATTGTCTGTCGCTATAAAACAATGCAGGGCTTTAGAGTTTTGAGAAAAGCCGGCTGGGATACTCATGGCTTACCGGTTGAATTGGAAATTGAAAAGAAATTAGGGTTAAAGAGCAAAAAAGACATTGAGAAATACGGTATCGCTAAATTCAACGCTTTATGTAAAAAATCAGTTTGGGAATGCAAAAAAGACTGGGAAAATTTGACGGAAAGAATCGGATTCTGGCTTGACGTAAAAAACCCTTATATTACTTATGAAAACAATTATATAGAAACAGTTTGGTGGATTATAAAACAATTCTTCTCAAAAGGGTTTATCTATCAGGATTACAAGATAATTCCTTACTGTCCTCGTTGCGGTACCGGTCTTTCCAGTCATGAGGTAGCTCTCGGCTATAAGACCGTCAGAGAAAACTCAGTTTATATAAAGCTTCCTCTCAAAAATCAATCCGATACATATTTATTAATTTGGACAACTACCCCTTGGACCTTGCCTGCAAATGCGGCAGTTGCCGTAAACCCTGATTTTACCTATGTCGAAGTTGAAACTGAGCAAGGAAATTTGATTTTAGCTAAAGAGAGATTGTTTATTTTGGGAACGGGATTTAAAGTTCTTCGAGAGTTTAAAGGGAAAAGCTTGCTTGGTAAAGAATATCAGCCGCTTTTTAATTTTCACAAGCCAACGAAAAAGGCCTGGTTTGTGGTGGTTGGAGATTTCGTCTCTTTGGAAGATGGGACCGGTTTAGTCCATATTGCTCCGGCTTTCGGGGAAGAGGACATGGAGATTGGGAAAGAAAATAATTTGCCGGTTTTACTGAACGTTGACGAAGACGGAAGATTCAAAAAAGAAGTTAAAAATTGGCAGGGGCTATCCGTTAAAGAGGCCGATCCTTTAATCGTTGACGATCTGAAGAAAAAGGGACTACTACTTAAGGAAGAGATTTATGAGCATGAATATCCCTTCTGCTGGAGGTGCAATTCCCCCTTGCTTTATTATGCGAGACAAGGTTGGTTTATAAATATGCAGAAGGCCAAAAAAGATCTTCTCGTTAATAATCAAAAGATTAATTGGGTGCCTTTGCACCTAAAAGATGGTAGGTTCGGCGAGTGGTTAAAAGAAATAAAAGATTGGGCTTTCTCCAGGGAAAGATATTGGGGGACGCCTTTGCCGATTTGGAAATGTAAAAAATGCGGCAAGGTCGAAGCGGTTGGTTCAAAGAAGGATTTAACATTTCAAAGTTTTAGTAAAAATAATTATTTCATCTTAAGGCATGGCCATTCTTTGAGAAACTTGAAAGACATCGTCGTTTCTTGGCCGGAAAAAATTCATTGTCCTCTGACTACAAAAGGGGAAAAAGAAGTTGTAGCTTGCGCAAAAAAAATGAGAAAAAGGAGGATTGATGTAATTTTTTCTTCCGATTTGTTGAGAACAAAACAAACAGCAGAAATTGTTTCTCAAAAAACCGGAGCTAAAATGATTTTTGACAAAAGACTTCGCGAACTTGATATGGGGCAATTAAACGGTAAATCGGTCAGCGAGGCCGGTAAATTTTGGGACAAGGAAAAGAAACTTTCAAAGATTGATTATTATTTAAAAAGGTTTGAAGTCAGGGCGCCGAAAGGAGAAAATTATATCGACGTTAAAAAAAGAATGTACGGTTTTCTAAAACAAATCGACAAGAAATATCAAAATAAAAATATTGCGATTGTCAGTCATGAACTTCCTCTGACCATGCTGGAAAGCGCAGTCAAGGGTTTGTCTAGGGAAGAAACAATTAAATTCAGAGAGAAGCTCCAGATTAAGACAGGGGAGTGCAGAAAGCTGGATTTTAAAGTTTTACCCTACAACGAAAAAGAAGAATTAGATTTTCATAAGCCTTATGTCGATGAGGTAAAATTTTATTGCTCAGCATGCAAGGAAGGGTTGATGGAGAGGGCGACCGAAGTTATTGATTGCTGGTTTGATTCTGGCTCAATGCCCTTCGCGCAATACCATTATCCGTTTGAAGGGAAAATCCAATTCCCGGCAGATTATATTTCTGAGGCGATTGATCAGACCAGAGGGTGGTTTTATACTTTGTTAGCCATCTCAACTCTTTTGGGGAAAGGAATTTGTTATAAAAACGTCATTTCTCTAGGTCATATTTTGGATGAGAAAGGAGAGAAAATGTCAAAGTCCAAAGGAAACATAGTTGATCCTTGGTATGTTGTTGATAAATACGGGGTAGATGCCGTCAGATGGTATTTTTATACCGTAAACCAGCCGGGCGACGCAAAACTTTTTTCCGAAAAAGACGTTGATTTGACTTTAAAAAAGTTTATTTTAACTTTTTGGAATTGTTTTATATTTTTTGAAACATACAGTAAAAATTCGAAATTGCGGCTCAAAAATAAAAATATTTTAGACAAATGGATAATCTCGAAATTGAATCGTTTGATTCTAGAAGCGACAGGAAAATTAGAAAATTATGACGTGACGGGAGCAGCTAGACTGATTGAGGAGTTCGTTGTTAATGACTTTTCGCTTTGGTATATCCGAAGGTCGCGGAAACGTTTTGAAGAGGCCGCACCTAACTTAAGATTCGTTCTTCAGACGCTTTCAAAATTGACAGCTCCCTTCATTCCGTTTCTAAGCGAAGAAATATATCGCAGAATTTCCAATTCTTCCTCGCTTTCGGCAAAACCCAAATCTGTACATTTGGAGGATTGGCCCAAGGTTAATAAAAAGCTGATTGATAATAAGTTAAACCAGAAAATGGAGAAAGTCAGGGGACTAGTCACTCAGGCTCTGGCAGAAAGAGCGAAGGTCGGAATTAAAGTTCGCCAGCCGCTCTCCTTGCTTCAGATCCCAGAAAGAGTTGATAAAGAGTTGCAGGAATTGATTAAGGAAGAGGTTAATGTCAAGAAAATAATTTTCGGCAAGATTCTAAAATTAGATACCGAAATTACCCCGGCCTTGGAAGAAGAAGGAATGGCTCGGGAGATTATCCGTCAGATTCAGGAAATGAGAAAAAAAGCCGGTTTAAAACCAGAAGATAAGATTTCAATTCAATGTCTTGGCGTTTCTGAACTGAATAAGATATTAGAAAGAAATAAAAAAATTATTTTATCCCAGACGCAAGCCAAAGATTTTATCGTTAAAGAAAAATCAGAAAAAGTTTTTCTTGTCGAGGAGGAAATAAAAATTGACCGGCAGAAACTCTGGATCGGTATTAAAAAACTCTAAGTTTTATTTATGTCATTTGAACAACCACAATTTTTTAAGAAAGAAGAAATGCCGGAAGCGCAGCCGGAGCAAAAAGAGGCCAGGAAAGAGGGATTGGAAGGATTAAGGGATTACATCGGAGAGATGTCTTTGGGGCTGAAGAAAGAGGGAGTTCCCGTTGATGAAAGGGCGAGGATCGACATTGATAAATTCAGCGGCGTTTATTCAAGACAGTCTATTGAATCAGACAAGGCGTGGATTAAAGATTTGAAGGATCGATGGGAGCGATCGGCTATTGCCGAAAGCCGCTGGTCGTGGGCCTTTTCCAAAGAAAAAGCATTGAGGGATGTGCCCCTGGGTGATGTTTTTGAGATGCTGACAACCTCCATTCTGCACAAAAACCTGGGAAAAGATTTTATTGTAACCAGAACTTCAGAATATGATGATGCCAGGAATAAAGTAGATAACCTAATTTTAGAAAGAGAAACCGGTAATATAGTTTGTGCTTTTGACGAAATCGGAGTTGCCAGCGGGGAAAGATTTGAAGAAAAAAAGAACAAGGTTTTGGATAGAAATTGGCAGAGAGGCGGAGCCGACTTAAAATACGGCATTTCTCTTGAGAAGAAAACTGGCAAAATGGAATTGAAAAAAGGGGCCGTCTATCAGATTCCCCTTTTTTATCTTGCCATGCCCGAGGAAGAAATAAAAAAAACTTTAAACAATTCCAGTCAAGAAAATAAGATTTTCCGTGACTTTGTCGATTCGGTTAAAGATCAGATGAGAGAAATTAAAGAAGGTCCGGTTCATCCCAAATTGATGAGGCGTCTGGATTTTTTTGCGAAGGTTATAGAAAAATTTTAAACCGTGCTAAAATAAAATAATGGCAGAGAAAAATTTTCAGCCGGAAAAAATAACGCCGGGAACAGAGGTTGAAGTTTTACGAAAAAGAGTTGAACAATTGGAGACCCAGTTGAGGAAAGAAGAACTTCCGATAACTCCCGAAAAAGAAGAGAAAGCGGTCAAGCAGGAAATTAAAAATTATTTAAGAGAGCTTCAGCAGACGCCAACTACCGTTGCCCCTCTGGTTACTCGCGACGAAGCAAAAGAAATAAACAAATTTCCGGCCAGTCAGCAGGTAGGAGCTTTGGTTTCTCTGGTTTTTGAAAAAGGGCTGGAGGAAGCGATTTCTGTTGCCAAAGGGATAGACAACCCAGCTATCTTAGACGAATTCCATGACATCTTAGCCGATAGGTACTACAAAGAATTGGTTGAGAAAAAAATCATAAAACCTTAATGGATTTTAATTTGAGCTTACAAGATATAAATCCGATCTGGATTGGTTTCGTCGTATTCTTTATTTTTATTTCTTTTAGTTTTTTTATTCTTCTAAAAAATAAAAAAGAGAAAGGGTTTTTAGGCAGAGGAATGAATCTGCAGCTTTTTTTGGTAACTCTCCCTCAAAGAGTTAAAAAAGAGGGCGAAAGAGAGATTACCTTAGAAGAGCATTTAAAGACCGCCGAACAATTTTACTCTTCTTTGGCCGGGATAGAAGAAAGGAGTAAGATAAAACAATTTTTTCTTGGCAATCCTGCTTTTGTTTTTGAAATTGCAGTTCACAGAATCGGCGAGCAGATTTATTTTTATGTTGCTTGTCCAAGGTTTTTGGCTCCCATGGTGGAAAAAGAAATTTTAGGTTTCTGGCCGAAGGCCCAGGTTCAGTCAGTACCTGATTATAATATTTTTAATCCAACCGGATTTTCAGTCGGAAGCAGGGCTCATCTGAAGAAATCGCCGGCCATACCTTTAAAATCTTTTCGGGAGTTTGGAGCCGATCCCTTATCTGCCATAACCAGCGTATTTACTAAATTAGCCAAAGAGAATGAAGGAGCTGCCGTGCAAATTTTGATCCGGCCCAGCCGAAAACCAATAAAAGAAATAGGCCAGAAAATGATTGATTCTATTCATAGAGCGTCTCAACAACGACAATCTCTTAAATCTGGGGATGTGCTTCAGCCAGCAGTCGGGCTTAATCCTACTCAACAGCAAATGATTACTGCCATTTCCGATAAAATTTCTCAGTCACTTTTTGACGTCAACTTGCGGATTTTGACTTCGGCGCCAACAAAAGAAAGGGCAGAGCAGGTATTACTTGAATTACAGAGCGCTTTTGATCAATTCAACCACCCTCTTTTGAATCAAATGGTTTTCAAAAAACCTTTATTGAAAACGCACTTAAGGAAACTTTTTTATCGTTTTTCTTTTAGGATTTTCAATGAGCCAGAATCAGTTGTTCTCTCAGCGGGCGAGCTGGCCGGCATATTTCATTTTCCTTCGCCTCAGCTTCTCACCCCCCATATTAAATGGTTAAAAGCCAAACAGGCTCCGCCTCCTGATAATTTACCGGAAGAAGGTTTGGTGATAGGGAAAAACGTCTTTCGGGGTAAAGAGATAGAGGTTCGCATTTTAGATGATGATCGAAGAAGACATTTCTATGTTATCGGTCAAACCGGAACGGGTAAATCCGTCTTGCTCCAAGAAATGATAAAACAGGATATTGAATCTGGGAAGGGAGTTTGCTTAATTGACCCTCACGGAGATTTGGCCGAAAAGGTGCTTAGTTTAATTCCGGCTTCTCGGGCCGAAGACGTAGTTTATTTCAATCCGGGAGACGTTGAAAGACCATTAGGTTTGAATATGTTGGAATTTGATTCGAAATTCCCGGAAGCCAAAACTTTCGTAGTTAATGAAATAATTGAAATTTTTGAGAAATTGTACAATTTGAAAGCCATGGGTTTTGGCGGACCGGTTTTTGAACAATATATGAGAAATGCTTTGTTGCTAATAATGGAAGATCCGGAATCTGGCAGCACTTTGATTGAGATTCCCAAGGTTTTGGCAGATGCAGAGTTTCGCAAATACAAACTCTCAAAATGTAAAAATGTCGTAGTCAAAAATTTTTGGGAACAAGAAGCCGAAAAGGCCGGAGGCGAAGCGGCTTTGGCCAATATGGTTCCTTACATTACCAGCAAAATGAATATCTTTATAGCCAATGATTTGGTCAGGCCAATCATTTCTCAGCAAAAATCCAGTTTTAATTTGCGAGAGATTATGGATGAGGGGAAAATTTTAATTATCAATCTTTCGAAAGGGAAGCTCGGCGACATCAACAGCTATTTATTAGGTATGATTATTGTCGGTAAAATTTTAATTGCTACTTTTTCCCGAGCAGAACTTCCAGAAGAAGAAAGAAAGGATTTTTACCTTTACATCGACGAGTTTCATAACGTTACCACCCAAACAATAACTTCAGCTTTGGCTGAGGCCAGGAAATATCGTTTGAGTATGATTTTTGGTCATCAATTCATTGGTCAACTTGATGAAGAAACTAGAAAAGCAATTTTTGGTAATGTCGGTTCAATCTTAGCTTTCAGGGTGGGTCCGGATGATGCCAAATATTTGATTAGCGAGTTTGAACCAGTTTTTGACGAAGAAGATTTGGTTAATTTGGATAATTACAATGCCGCATTCAGGCTTTTGGTTAAAGGAGAGACTTCAAAGCCCTTTAATGTCGTTACCTACCCTTCCTCTCGAGGGAATCCTGAAGTGGCTCGCTTGATTAAAGAATACTCGAAGGTTAAATACGGTCGCGACCGCGCTAAGGTGGAGGAAGAGCTTTTTCAAAGGTTGCAGAGAAAGCTTTAGCGCTGGCGCTTGACTTTTTTATAAAGACGTATCAAAATAAATTAAGAAAGATTAAATTCGTAAAGTAAGCTTAATTAAATTTATGGCTGAAAAATTCGAAGAAAAATTACCGGGAGAAAATAGCGACTTTGAAGAAAAAGATAAATTGTGGTTGCCTAAAGAAGAAAGGGGTCATATTCGTTCCTCGGAAGAGGTTGAGGAGGCTAGAGAATTAATCCCTGAAGAGAAAAAAATGGAGAGAGTAGAAGAAGAGACAGGAAAGGCAGAAGATTGGTACGAAACATTTTCCAAATTGGGCGGCACCAGAGGGAAAGAAAGGATTAAAGAAGTAGAAGAAGAATTAGTTAGAGAAAAGAAAACAGTGGAGTCGGCAAAAATTCCTGAAAAAGGGATGAAAACGGAAGATGTTTTGAAAGGAATCGGGGTGGAAAAACCAGCTGAATCATTTGAAGAGGTTCAAAAAAGATTAGGAGAAAGATTAGAAAAAGCTAGGACTCGAGGTGGAGAAAAACTTTCTTTAGTTGACAAAAATGAAATCACTCGGGATTTTTATCTTGGCGAATTAGGATATTCTGTGAAATACAGAGGATTATTACACGGGAAAGCGGAGCTTTTGGATGAAAAAGATGAGACAATAAAAAATGAAGAGGGAAAACCGATGGAATTTAAAACATTTTTCGATCTCGGAAGGGGAGAAACGCCGATGGTAGATTTTCTTAGAAAAAATCTGGAGAAGAAGCTGGAGAAAAAGCCCATCGGAGAATTGACCGAGGAAGAAAAGCAGGAGGCCGGGGTCAAAAAAGCAATCAAAGAAACGGAAAATGTGCAGGCGATACGGGAAGAAAAAATTTCTTCCCTAAAAGACGTTAAAAAAGTAGGGAAAGAAAGATTAAGTAAATTAGTTGAAGGTTTGTCTTATGTGGCAGCTTTAGATAAACTTGGAATTTTAGGAATGAAAAAGGGAAAAGACATCGCTGTTGAGGGCGGAAAAGATTTAGCTGCAATAGGTTTATCTCCTACTGCGGCGATAGAGGAAGCTGGCAGATATATTGCAGGAAGGGTCCAGGTAGGGGAAGCCATAAGGAAAAGCGTAATTATGAGAGGAAAAATCCGAGCTCTTGAAAATATACCCGTCGACAAAAGACCGGAATATTATAACGACTTATTAGAAGCGGCGATGAGAGAAGGATCTGGGAAGGTAAGCGAACAGTTGGTAAGGGGGTACGATAAGATTTATAAAAAAGGAAAAATTATAAGATTAATTGAGATGCTGGGAGGTAAATTAAGTAGGCCAATTAGCCGGACGTTTGGTCCGCCAGCGTCCCCTCGGCAAGAAAGAATATGAGCATTATTGACCAATTCACAAAAATAATAGACGAAACTGAATTTTCCGATAAAGTGAAAGACAAAGTAAAGGAGCTTTCGGTTAAAGCTAAGCTCAGAAAAGAATCGGGGAAAAAAGAGGAGGATTGTTTGACCACAGACGAGAAAGAGGAATTAATAAGGTTGATTAAATCCGACATGGTTTTGGATGCCATAGCTATTAAAACGCAACAGGCCTATTTGGACGAAATTGATAAGGTGATTGCCGAATTGGAGAAATAATTTTTAACATTTTAAATAGAAAATTTTTGTTATTCTATTGCGCCGCGCCTTTCGGGTGCGGCGTTTTATTCGAGTGTATTTATGATATAATTCAACCAGAAAATGTTTATTCATTACAGAACCCAGGGTTTTATTTTAAAAAAAATTGATAGCGGAGAAGCGGATCGTCTTTTCACCATTTATACAAAAAATTTCGGGAAACTGGAATTATTGGCTAGGGCGATAAGGAAAATCAAATCAAAATTAAGAGGAGGGCTGGAGATTTTTTATTTATCTGAAATTGAATTTATTCAAGGTAAAACCCATAAAACTTTGACTGATGCGATTTTGATTGACGGTTTTAAAAATCTGAAAAAAGATCTGGCAAGATTGGCTGTTGCTTGTAGGATTTCGGAAATTTTTGATAAATTGGTCAAAGGTCAGGAGGCAGACGAAAAACTCTGGCATTTGTTGATAGAAACATTTCAAAAGTTAAATGCCGACGATTTGAAACCCAAAATCTACAACCTGATTTATTATTATTTCATCTGGAATTTTCTTTCTTTGTTGGGTTACCAACCCGAGCTTTACCATTGTTCTTTGTGTCAGAAAAAATTAATTCCTGAGAGTATCTATTTCAGTTTAAGAGAAAAATGTTTGATTTGTAGCCGATGTCGGAAAAAATTAAAGCCCGAGAGCTTACTCGTTTTCTCTCCAGACACCATTAAAATAATCAGGATTCTGTTGGAAAAGGACTGGGACACTTTAAAAAGATTGAAAATCGAGATTAAAGATTTCGATTCGTTAAAAATAATTTCCGATCATTGTCTTGCTGAAACTTTGAGACAAACCGAATAATTTGGTAAGATATAAAAATGAAAAAGTTTACACTATTTCTTATCGTCTTGGCCTTGATAGTCGGGATTTTTGGTTTTTATTATTATCAAAGAAACGTCTATTCGAAGGATATTTTAAAGTTGGAAATTCTGAGTCAAGACGAAGCAGAACTGCTTCAAGAAGTTAAGTATATCGTTAAATATAAGAACAACGGAAATGTCAGATTGGAAGAGCCGGAACTTATTTTTGATTTCCCTTCCAATTCAGTGCCCATAGACGGAACTTCTTTGAGGGTTGTGAAAAAAGCCGATGGACTGGGAGAGGCTATCTATCCGGGCCAGGAAATGACCTTTACTTTTACGGCAAGGCTTATGGGGCGAGAGGGAGAGATCAAGGAGGCCAAAGCCAATTTGTCTTACCGGCCGAAAAATTTAAAAGCCCGCTATACGTCGACAACCTCATTCACCACGACGATAAAAAAAGTTCCTCTAAATTTTGATTTTGATTTGTTTTCGGAAATTGAATCCGGCAAAGAATTAAAATTTAGATTGAATTATTTTTCAAACGTGGATTATCCTCTTTCCGACTTGCGAATCATAATTGATTATCCTTCAGGCTTTGAATTTATTGATTCTACGCCCAAATCATTGGAGAAAATTGAATGGGAGCTTGGTCTTTTGAATAAAGCCGGGGGGGGAAGGATCGAGATATTAGGTAAATTAACAGGCGAAGTCGGGGAAGAAAAAGTTTTTCGAGCAAAAATAGGAAGCTGGAAAGACGGGGAGTTCATTTTATTAAAAGAAGTGGCTAGGGGAATAACCATTATTAAGCCCGCCCTTTACATCACCCAGCAGATTAACAACAACCCCAAATTTGTCGCTAATCCGGGCGACTTGCTCCATTATGAGATTTTCTTTAAAAACATTGGCGAAGAATTTTTAACCGATATGTTTTTGTTGGCCACTCTCACAGGTTCTGCCTTTGATCTTGTGACAATCCAGGCGCCGGAAGGAGATTTCACCGCTGGAGAAAATTCTATAATTTGGGACTGGAGAAGGGTACGAGATCTTCAGATCCTCTCTCCCCAATCAGAAGGCAAGATTGAGTTTTGGGTAAAGCTGAAAGATGAGTGGGAAATTAAGAGCCCGGGAGACAAAAACCCCGAAATTAAAACTACGGTTTTCTTGAGCCAGGTGAAAGAGGAATTTGTCAATAAAGTTAATTCAAAATTAGCAATTTCACAGAAAGGATACTTTAACGATGAGATTTTCGGGAATTCGGGTCCTCTCCCTCCCGAAGTCGGAAGGGTCACAACTTACACAATTACCTGGCAGGTAAAGAATTATTATAACGAGATGAAAAACGTTAAAGTGAAAGCCACTTTGCCTAAAAATGTGAATCTGACCGGTAAAATCTTCCCCGAAGAGCAGACCGACAAAATTACTTTCGATTCGCAGTCCCGTGAAATAGTTTGGAATATCGGCGAATTGACGACGGGAGAAGGCGTTTTGACTTCGGCTCCCAACGTTTCTTTTCAAATTTCTTTTGTGCCAGAGGAAAGTCTGCGAGGGCAATCTCCGGAATTAATCAGTGCCCCGAGTATTACCGGGCAGGACGGATGGACGGGCGAAATTATCCAGGCCGTAAGCTCTTCAATCAACACCACTTTACCAGACGATAGTAAGGTTTCTAAGGAAGAAGGTACAGTCAAATAAAAAAATGACAGATTTAATGTCAAAAATCATTTCTTTGTCTAAGAGACGAGGATTCGTTTTCCAATCTTCGGAGATTTACGGTGGTTTTAGTTCCTGCTATGATTTTGGGCCATTGGGGGTGGAAATGAAAAATAATGTTAAAAAGGCTTGGTGGAGAGAAATGACGAGATTCCATGAGAATATAGTTGGATTGGATGCGGCAATTTTAATGTCTCCCGGTATTTGGGAGGCCTCGGGTCACCTGACCGCAGGTTTTGCCGATGAGCTGGTTGAGTGTAAAAAATGTCATCATCGTTTCAGAAAAGATTTTCTGGAGAAAGGCGAAGAGGATAAATCCTCTTCTTCGCCTTCGGTAAAGGAATGTCCCGACTGCGGCGGCCAATTGACCGAGCCTCGCAAGTTTAACTTGATGATGAAAACCTTTGTTGGGCCTGTCGAAGATAAAGCGTCATCGACTTATTTACGAGCTGAAACTTGCCAGGGGATATACGTTAATTTTTTGAATGTTTTAAATTCTTCTCGCCTAAAAATTCCTTTCGGGATAGCTCAGATCGGGAAGGCTTTTCGGAATGAAATTACGCCCGGGAATTTTATCTACAGAACCAGAGAATTTGAGCAAATGGAACTTCAGTGGTTTTGCCATCCCAAACAGGCCGATAAATTTTTTGAATATTGGAAAAAAACGAGAATGAAATGGTATTTGACGCTGGGAATAAAAAAAGAAAATTTGAGATTTAAAGAAGTGCCCAAAGAAGAATTAGCACATTATGCGAAATCAGCGGTTGATATCGAATACAAGTTTCCTTTCGGCTGGAAAGAGATTGAGGGAATTCATAATAGGGGAGATTGGGATTTATCCAATCATTCAAAACATTCCGGTCAGGATTTAAGATATTTTGACGAAGAGAAGAAAGAAAAATATTTTCCTTATATTATTGAAACTTCAGTCGGTGCCGACAGATCGTTTTTAGCTTTTTTGGTCGATGCTTATTGCGAAGTTAAAGGAGGCAGGACAACAACAACAAAGGCCGCCAAAGAAGAAGAAGTGATTTTAAGGCTGGATAAAAAATTAGCGCCCGTAAAGTTAGCAGTTTTGCCTTTGGTCAGAAATAAGCCGGAATTGACCCAAAAGGCCAAAGAGGTTTATGAGTTTTTAAAACCCCATTTTACTTGCCAGTACGATGAACTGGGTTCAATCGGCAGAAGATATCGTCGGCAAGACGAGATCGCTACGCCTTTCTGTTTAACTGTTGATTTCGAAACGCTAAAACAAGAAGATGTTACCTGCCGGGATCGCGACACGATGGAACAAGAAAGAATAAAAATCTCGGACTTAGTCAAGATTATAAAAGAAAAATTAGAAAATTGAATGCTTCAAAAAACTACTCTTAAGAATGGTTTGCGAATCATTGCCGTCCCCCAAAGAAGCTCTCAGGCAGTGACGGTTTTAGCTTTGGTCGGAACCGGCTCAAAATATGAGACAAAGGAAACAAGCGGCATTTCTCATTTTTTGGAGCATATGTACTTTAAGGGGACGAAAAATAGGCCTACTGCCTTGGCGGTTTCCGAAACCATGGATAAATTAGGTGGCGTTATCAATGCCTTTACTTCGGAAGAATACACCGGTTACTACGCCAAAGTTGCAGCTCTTCAGTTTGAAACTGCTTTGGACTGGGTATCGGATATTTATTTGAATAGCTTACTTCCCCAAAAAGAAATGGAGAAAGAAAGAAAAGTCATAATAGAAGAGATAAACATGTATCTGGATACGCCCATGCTCTATATCGGAGAGCTCTGGAAATCCTTGCTTTATGGTAACCAGCCGGCAGGTTGGGATGTAGCTGGGACCGAAGAAAGCGTATCAAGTATTTCTCGGTCGCAACTTTTTGATTATATGAAATCCCAATACGTTGCCCGAAATACTATCGTCTGCATTGCGGGGAAAATTTCCCCGTCTCAGGTAAAGAATAAGGTTAAAGAATATTTTTCAAAGATCAAAGCCGCAGAAAATCGTCCCAAGCCCGCAGTCTTGGAAAAACAAGAAAAATCCCAGCTTCTTCTCTATTTTAAAAAGACCGACCAAACCCATCTTGCGCTGGGGGCGAGAACTTTTTACAATCTTTTTCACCCTCAGAGATTTGCTGCAGAACTTTTAGGGGTAATTTTGGGCGGGATGATGTCTTCCCGGTTATTTACCGAAATCAGGGAAAAATTGGGATTGGCTTACTACGTTAGGACAAACGTGGAAGCGGATACCGATACCGGCTATCTGGTCACCTTGGCTGGCATAGATAATTCAAGAGTGGATAAGGCGATTTCAACCGTCCTGAGAGAATATCAAAAAGTAGCCAGAATAAAAGTGCCGGTCGCCGAACTGAAAAAAGCAAAAGAAAATCTAAAAGGCAAGCTCTCGCTTGGCTTGGAGGCGTCGGACGCTAAAGCCTTTTTTTACGCCGGGCAAGAACTTCTTGAAAACAGAATTTTAACGCCCGAGGACATTTTCAAGAGAATTGATAAAGTTTCCGTAAATGATATCCTAAAAGTAGCCAAGGATATCTTTAGGCCGGAAAAGCTGAATCTGGCTTTGATCGGCCCGTTTAAAGACAAGGGAAGATTTCAAAAGTTATTAAAGCTATAACATGAACGGAGAAAAAATATTAGATATTTCCTGGGGAGGCATTTTTAAGGTTGTTCTCGTCCTGCTTCTCGTTTATCTTCTTTTTTTAATAAAAGACATTTTAATTTTGATCATTTTCGCCTTAATTATTTCAGTTTTATTTAACCCGGCGATTGATTTCTTGCAAAAAATGAAACTTCCCCGCGTTCTGGCAGCTGGTTTGGTTTACGTTTTGATTTTCGGGACCTTGGGAGTGTCTATTTATTTAATATCGTTGTCTTTCGTCCCGGAGATCCGGCAATTTGCCGAACTTTTTTCTCAATATTTTGAAAAAATATCTCCTCCGTTAAAGGGGCTGGGGATTGAGGCTTTTGAAAGTTTCGAGGTTTTTGTTGAGACCTCAGAAAAATGGTTGGTAGAGGCGTCAGCCAATATTTTTACCGCGCTTTCCGCTGTTTTCGGAGGAATTTTTGCCGCCTTTACCATTTTTTCTCTTGCTTTTTTCTTTTCCCTGGAAGGAAAATGGGCCGAAAGAGCAATAAGGCTTCTTTTTTCCAAAAGACATGAAGATTCCGCCTTCAATATCTGGGAGAGGTCACAGCAGAAGATTTCAGGTTGGTTTGGGGCAAGGGTTTTATGTTGTATTTTCGTGGGTTTGGCTTCTTTCCTCGCTTTAAAATTGTTTAAGATTGATTATGCTTTCAGCCTTGGCTTGTTTGCGGGGATAACGAATATTATTCCGATTTTGGGCCCGATTTTTGCCGGAGCGATAATCACAATTTTGGTGTTCCTTGAGGACTGGCTTAAGGCCGTTTTCATTTTAATTGTTTTCATTTTAATTCAACAGATAGAAGGAAATATTTTAAATCCGATTTTAAGCAGGAAATTTATCGGGTTGCCGCCGGTTCTGGTTTTGATATCTTTAATAATCGGCGGAAAGCTCTGGGGGCTTTTAGGGGCGGTTTTGGCAATTCCTTTAGCTGGAATTTTATTTGAATTCATAAGAGACTTTCTGAAAAAAAAGAAGGAAGAAGAAGCCCTGGTGCTGTAAAATGGCAATTCTTTATATTATTGCAACTCCCATCGGAAATCTCGAAGATGTAACGAAAAGAGCTCTCCGGATATTGTCGGAGGCCGATTTAATTTTGTGCGAAGACACAAGGGTAACTAAGAAATTATTAGATCATTATCAAATAAAAACTCCGACTCTCAGTTATCACCAGCATTCAAAAATTCAAAAGATAGATTATATTGTTGATCTTCTAAAAGAAGGCAAAAAATTGGCTTTGGTTTCCGATGCTGGCACTCCTGGGATTTCCGATCCCGGTAACAAGCTGATTGAAGAAATAATAGGTTTAGGTGTTGCTTCGGACATCGTGCCTTTACCCGGGCCGAGCGCGGCGACAACGGCAGCGAGTATTTCCGGTTTTTCGATGGACAGATTTTTATTCTTAGGTTTTCCGCCGACAAAAAACAAAAGGAAAAAATTTTTTGAACAAATCGTCAATTCAAAATACCCGGTAATTTTTTATGAATCTCCCTACAAGATTATTAAAACCTTAACCGAATTAAGTGCCCGTCTGAATAGAAAAATAGTAGTTTGTCGGGAGCTGACTAAAAAGTTTGAGACGATTTATCGCGGTCAAATCAGACAAGTTATTGAACAAATCAAAAAAGGCGCTATAAAAGGGGAGTTCGTGGTCTTGATAGAGGGTAAAAATTAAATTTCAATCAAGCTAGATTTATGATAAGATGAGAGGGAGATTCGACCCCTCTTTGTTTTTATGTCGAAAAATAAATTCTACATAACTACTAGCATTGCTTATACCAATGATTTGCCTCATATAGGATTTGCTTTGGAGCTTATTCAGGCCGATGTCATGGCCCGCTATCAGCGTTTTTTGGATAAAGATGTTTTTTTCTTGACGGGAACCGATGAGCATGGCCAAAAAATCGTCAAGGCGGCCGAGAAAGTCGGAAAGAATCCCGAAGATTTTTGCGGCGAAATTTCAGCCCAATTTAAAAAACTGAAGGATGTTTTAAATTTATCGAACGACGACTTTATCAGAACGACAGACCAAGAAAGGCATTGGCCGGTAGTCCGGAAGGTTTGGTCAAAATTAAAAGAAAACGGCGATATTTACCAAAAGAAATACCAGGGGTTATATTGTGTGGGTTGCGAAGCTTTTATTACCAAAAAAGATTTAATTGAAGGAAAATGTAAAATCCACCAGAAAGAGCCGGAAGTGACAGAAGAAGAAAATTACTTTTTTAAACTTTCAAGATATGCAAAAGAAATAGAAGAGAAAATTGAGAGAGACGAAGTTAAGATAGTCCCGGCAGAGAGAAAAAACGAAATATTGAGTTTTATTAGGCAGGGTTTGGAAGATGTAAGTTTTTCAAGGCCCCGGAAAGATTTAAAGTGGGGTATACCCGTGCCCAATGACGACTCGCAAACCATTTATGTCTGGGCCGACGCTCTGGTGAACTATCTTTCAGCTCTTGGATATCCCGGAGGGGAAAGATTTAAAAATTATTGGCCACCAGATATCCAATTTATCGGGAAAGATATTTTAAGATTTCACGCCGTAATCTGGTTGGGCATACTTTTGTCATTAAAACTCGCTTTGCCCAAAACCATTTTTGTCCATGGCTATCTGACTGTTGGCGGCCAAAAAATGTCAAAGAGCTTAGGAAATGTCGTTGATCCGTTTGAACTCGTAAAAAAATACGGAATTGATCCCGTCAGATATTTTCTTCTAAGAGAAATTCCGTCCGTGGACGACGGAGATTTTACCTATGAGAAATTTGAACAGAGATACAATTCTGATTTGGCAAAGGGATTGGGAAACTTAGCGGCGCGAGTGTTTACTCTCGCTGAAAATATAGAGCCCAAAAAAGAAAAATTTGAAAAAGCAGTAGAAAAAGTAAAAAATACTTTGAAGGAATCCTTGGGAAAATTCAATTTTAATGAAGCACTGGTTTCCATTTGGCGACTAATCAGTTCTTGCGACAAATATATTGAGAAAGAGCGACCATGGGAAACAAAAGAGAGCCAAAAGGAAGTCATAGGCAATCTACTATTCGTTCTCAATGAAATTGCTGAATTGTTAAAACCCTTTTTGCCCGAAACATCTGAAAAAATAATAAGACAAATAAAAACCCAAAAAAGCGAGCCGCTGTTTCCAAGAATTTAATTTATGAAAAGAATTTTCAGTTTTGCATTAGGATATTTAACAGAAGAGATCAATTCTTTAAAAACTAAAACCTTTCTTGATTATCTTAGAGAATTAGGAATTCAAGGAATTGAAATTACCTTCGGACCCAAGAAGAGATTATATTCTTTTAAGCTCGATGACGACCTTAAGAAAAAATTAAGACAATTTGAGTATATCACTATTCATGCTCCCTTTGAGTTGGTGAAAGATTCAGAGAATAACAAAGAGATAATAAGGCAATTAGATACAATTGCTAAATTATACTCTAGGATTAAAGCAAAAAATTTAATTATTCATCCAGATAATTTGCCTTCTCCTGGGTTGTTGAAAAAATATAATTTTAAAGTTTCAACTGAAAATCTGAAAAAGAAAAGAAGAATAACCATTGCTAAATTAAGAAAAATCTTGAGAAAATATCCGAAAATCGGTTTCTGTCTCGATACTTCTCACGCTTATTCTTGGTCAAAAAATGAAACGGAGAAATTGGCGGCGGCTTTTAAAAGTAGAATCACCCAAATTCATTTAAGCGCTTGCCGTGAAGAGAAGGATCATCAATTTTTAAGTAAGACTGATAAGCAATTTTTATCTTCCATCAGCCCAATTAAAAAATTAAATATACCGATTGTCATTGAGGAGGAAATTAAAAAGATAAATTTTAATTCGATAAAAAAAGAACTAGAATACATTAAAAAGTTTTTCACTGGTTAAAATGCTAATTGACACTCACGCCCATTTGAATTTCAATGCCTATAAAAATGACCTTACCGAAGTCATTAATCGCTCTCTTGGTAATAATGTTTGGATGATAAACGTTGGTTCGCAATATTCAACCTCAAAAAGGGCGGTGGAGATTGCCCAAAAATATCCGGAAGGAGTTTACGCTGCCGTTGGTCTCCATCCCATCCATTTATCCGACGGTATTTTCAAAACAAAGATAGATAAAGAAGAAATAGAATTTGAGACTAAGAAAGAAGAATTTAGCTGTGAAAAGTACAGGGAACTGGCTCGGTCAAAAAAAGTAGTTGCCATTGGCGAGATCGGTTTTGATTATTGGTATAAGCCCAAAACCAAGATTAAACTGGAACAGTTCAAACAAAAACAAAAAGAAGTTTTTGAAAAACAATTGGAATTGGCGAAAGAATTGAAACTACCCGTCATCTTTCACTGCAGAGTGGCGCATAGTGATCTCATTCAAATAATTCAACAATCCAATAATCAAACAATTAAAGGGGTTATTCATTGTTTCAGCGGCAATTGGCAGGAGGCGCAAAAATATCTGGAAATGGGGCTTTCTCTCGGTTTTAACGGAATCATTTTTAAACTGAATTTGGATGAGGTAATCGAAAAGACTCCTTTAGATAGAATTTTGATTGAAACCGATTGCCCCTATCTGACGCCGCCATCAATGACGGGGAGAAACGAACCCTTATATGTAAAATACGTAGTCGAGAAAATTGCTAAGATTAAAAAATTGAGCTATGAAGAAATATCCGATATTACGACTAAAAACGCTCAAGATTTATTCAATATTTAAAGAGGATTAAGCATTGACAAATCTTCTGGGTTTGCTAATTTCGGGATAAGGAGGGAACTCCGTTTTTTCGTACCCAAAAGGTACAAATCTTGAACCTTCCAAATAAAATATAGAAAGAGGTGAAAGAAAATGTCAGACGATGTTAAAGAAATTATCAGAAAATCGAGAAAGACTCCAGAAAGGCTGGAAATGCCGGGGAACCCCCGTTACCAACCAGATTCTCTCAAAGCCTATTTCGGCTATGACAACATAGCCAGATTCTACTTTGAAGTAGAATGGGCTCTGCTGAAGATACTGGCGAGGCTGGGGATATTACCGGGCGAGCTGACGATCTTCCTGGCAGATGATGTTTCCGGAATATTGCGTCAGCGGGTCAACACTACACTGGAAGACAAAATTGAGAAAGCAGTTACCAAGCATGACATCAGGGCTCTAGTGGCAATCATTCGTTATTTTTTGGCTGCAAATGGAAGCCGACAGACGAAAATTTTGGCCAAGTGGTTACATGTTCCGGCTACAAGCTACGACATTATTGATACAGCCAGAGTCGTTGCTTACAAGCGGGCTTTCTGGGAAGTCAGTTTTCCGGCTCTTCTCAAATTAGTAGATTTCCTTAGAGAAAAAGTGATAGAATTTGCCGATACTCTTCAAATCGGAAGGACCCACGGTCAGCATGCAGAACCCATAACCGTAGGGTTCTGGCTGGCTACCATTCTGGCAAGAATAATCGACATTTCAGAACATTTAGTAGCCAGGGAAAAAGAGTTAACGGGTAAGTTTTCGGGTCCTGTCGGATCCTACAGCTGCCAGGTAACTCTCGGATTCGAGGAAAAAGCCCAGGAGATGTTCGGCAAGACCTTTGAAGAGACGGTCCTGGAAGAACTGGGACTTCTACCGGGTCCCATTTCCACTCAGATTTTGCTGCCAGAACCCCTGGCTCGCTTCCTGTTTGAATTTACCTTGCTTTCAGGAGCTCTAAGCCAGCTTTCGCGGGACTGCCGGAATCTCCAGAGAAGTGAGCTGGGCGAAGTGGGAGAACCTTTCGGAGGAACCCAGGATGGTTCTTCATCCATGCCCCACAAACGCAATCCCATAACTTGGGAAGGGGTCGAGGGGATATTCACTATTGTCAGAAACGAATTCCATAAAGTTCTTGACGTACTAGTCACCGACCATCAGCGGGACGCCACCAACATGTGCGTCATGAGGGAATTTCCTGGCATAGTGGTTTTAGTTCAGCACCAGCTGGAAACAGTCAACCGGATTATCTCAAGGATATCCGTTGACGAAAAAGCACTGGAACGCAACTTCTCCTTCAGCAGGCATATAATCATGTCTGAAGCGATATACATCGCCCTGATGATGGCGGGATACGAAGGGGACGCCCACAGTTTGGTTAACCACATTCTCGTTCCTCGCGCCCAGGCTTCCGGCAAGCTGCTGATAGAGGAATTAACTCAGATGTCGTCCTCGGACCCCGAACTCAAAATTCACCAGGCCACCAAGAATATACCCTGTGGAGTAAGAAGCCTGCTCTACAAACCGGAACTCTTTACTGGCAAAGCGAAGGAGAAATCTCTAGAAACAGCCCGTCGGGCTGAAGTTTTTCTGGAGAAATATAGAAGAAAGGAGGAGAAGGAAAAATGAACAAGCCATGGGTAGATATTGTTATCGGCAGCAAGAGCGACGGGGGATACGTCGAGGGAGCGACCAAGGTCTTTGAAGCTTGCGACGTGGATTTTGCAGTATCTGTCATCTCGGCCCACCGGCATGAAGAAAAGCTTACCAAGCATTGCCAGCAGGTAATAGCTCAGGGAGCCAGTTCCGTTATCGCTGGGGCCGGCTGGTCAGCCGCTTTGCCTGGAGCCATAGCTGCCAAGATAAAGTTTTCTCTGCAGGTCTTCGGGGTAGCCATTCCTTCGAATGAATTCCCAAGTGCCATGGATGCTATGCTGTCAATTTCCAGAATGCCGGGAGGCTGCCCTGTGCTATTCGCTGGCATCGGTAAGGCCGGATTCGAAAACGTTGCTTTGTCGGCCTGCCAGGGAATTGCTGCCGGGGGAGACATATTGGCTGACTCGATAAAAGAAAAAGTGGCAGCCTATATCAGGGATCGAGCCGGCGAGCCAGTAGACGCACTTGAAGAAAAACAGGAAAAAAAGGAGGAGTAATGTCACCAGAAAAAATTGCCGAAGGAAAAACTAAAATCATCTGGGCCACTGGGAATCCTTATACAGTCTTGGTTGAAAGCAAGGACGATATCACTGCCGGGGACGGAGCCAAGCGCGACATCGTGGAGAACAAGGGAGCGCTGGCCACCGAAACAACTTCCAACTGTTTCTCTCTTTTGAATGCTGCTAGCATCCCCACCCACTTTATCAGACGCGCAGGGGAGAGAACTTTCCTGGCGAAGAAGGTGAAGATGTTTCCGGTTGAACTGGTTGCCAGGCGAATTGCAACGGGTTCATATCTCAGACGCAACCCATTGACGGCCGAAGGGACCATTTTCGACCCGCTTGTTTTCGAAGTATTCTACAAAGACGATGAACTCCATGATCCTCTGATATTCTGGAACGGAAAACGAGGTTGCATTGAACTTTATGACGCCAAGAGGGTTGGAGCTTACCTTTTCGATCTGGGGCCGAGGCACCTTTTAACTCCTGCCGGAGAAACACTGAGCCAGAAGGGGTTAAACGGACTCCGCGAGGTTACCTGCGATGTCTTTTTGACTCTGGAAGAGGCCTGGGCAAAACAGCAGGTTGCTCTGGTTGACCTGAAAATCGAGTGTGGCTGGACTTTGACAGGAGAACTGGTGGTTGCGGATGTTATTGATAACGATTCTTGGCGGATTTGGCCAGGCGGTGACAAAACCAAGATGGTGGATAAGCAGGTTTACAGGGATATGGAGGAATCGAGCCCTGAGGTCTTAGGGGTAATAAAGAAAAACTATGCCTGGGTAGCAGAATCAACCCAAAAATTTATAAAATAGCTATCCTGGCGAATAAAGAAAAAGGAGGCAGTTGCAACTTTTGTAGCAGCTGCCTCTATTTTTTTATTCCAAATAGACAAAACGATAAAAACGATATATCATTAAAAATGATTTTATGAGTTATAATCCTCGGGAAATAGAGCCTAAATGGCAAAAGCGCTGGGAAGAGAATAATCTCTATTGCGCTGAAGATTTTTCAAAGAAGCCAAAAAAATATATTTTGATTGAGTTTCCTTATCCTTCTGGCGCTGGTCTCCATGTGGGCCATGCAAGATCGTACGTCGCCCTGGATGCGATCTCCCGAAAAAAAAGAATGGAAGGATTTAATGTTTTGTTTCCCATTGGCTGGGATGCTTTCGGTTTGCCGAGCGAAAATTATGCGATAAAAAGCGGCATTCATCCTTCTATATCAACACAAAAAAACATAGAAAATTATAAAAGACAATTAAAAAGTTTGGGTCTCTCTTTTGATTGGTCAAGGGAAATTAATACCACTGACCCGAAATATTATAAATGGACTCAATGGATATTTTTGAAGCTTTTTGAAAAGGGGCTAGCTTATCAGGCGGAAATCCCGATAAACTGGTGTCCTTCCTGTAAAATCGGTTTGGCAAATGAAGAAGTGGTTTCAGGCTCCTGTGAACGTTGCGGCGCTCAGGCAGAAAAGAAATTATTGAGACAATGGATGTTGAAAATTACCGCCTACGCCGACAGATTGATTGAAGATTTGGAGAAAGTTGATTTTCCGGGAAAAGTAAAATTGCAGCAAATAAACTGGATTGGCAAAAGTCATGGCACGGAAATTGATTTTAAAGTTGAGGAATCAAATGACTTGATAAAGGTCTTTACCACCAGAACCGATACTCTATTTGGCGTAACGGCGGTTGTTTTGGCTCCCGAACATCCTTTGGCAGAAGAAATGATCAAAGAAGAGCGCAGAGAAACGGTTAAAAAGTACATTGCTGGGACTAAAAAGAAAAGCGATTTTGAAAGAACTAAGCTAGAAAAAGAAAAAACAGGCGTATTTACCGGTTCTTATTGTGTCAATCCGGCCAATTCCGAGAAAGTGCCTGTTTGGGTTGGAGATTACGTCGTGGCAAGCTACGGCGGAGGGGCGGTAATGGTAGTGCCTGCCCACGACAAAAGAGATTATGATTTTGCCAAAAAATATGACTTGGAAATCAGGGAGGTTGTTTCTGGTGGCGATGTTTCCAAGGACGCTTTTGTCGACTACGGAATTCTAATAAATTCCGGCGAATTTAACGGTCTTACGTCAGAAGAAGCAATTAAGAAAATCAACAAATGGTTAGAGGGGAATGGTTTGGGAAGAAAAATCGTTCAATACAAATTAAGAGACTGGGTTTTTTCCAGGCAGCATTACTGGGGAGAGCCAATCCCGATTATCCATTGCGAAAAATGCGGTCAAGTGCCCGTACCTGAAAAAGATTTGCCGGTAGAGCTCCCTTATGTGGAAAAATATCAGCCGACCGGAACGGGCGAATCGCCGTTGTCTGCGATTTCTGATTGGGTTAATGTCAAATGCCCAAAATGTCAGGGTCCCGCCCGAAGGGAAACAGACACCATGCCCAACTGGGCCGGCTCCAACTGGTATTTTGTGCGCTATTGCGACCCGGATAACGACAAAGATTTGGCGGACAAAAAGAAATTGGAATATTGGCTGCCCGTTGACTGGTATAACGGCGGTTTTGAGCATACCACCTTGCATCTTTTGTATTCCAGGTTTATTTATAAGTTTCTTTTTGATGTTGGGGTCGCCCCGACGCCCGAGCCCTACCAGAGAAGAACCTCTCACGGTATAGTCCTGGCTGAAGACGGCAGGAAAATGTCAAAATCATTCGGCAATGTGATAAACCCGGACGATATCGTCAAAGAATTCGGCGCAGACACCCTGCGGCTTTATGAAATGTTTATGGGGCCCTTTGACCAGACGATTGCCTGGAGTACTGACGGAGTAAGGGGAGTTTTTAGATTTTTACAAAAAGTTTGGAAATTAGTTTTAGAGCCTGACTTTATTCAGAAAAGCAGCCCTAAAATCATAAGTGCTTTACATAAACTCAACAAAAAGATAGACGAGGATTTAGAAAACACAAAATTCAACACCATAATCGCCGCCTTTATGGAATTTATAAATTTCTGCCAAGAACACAAAGAAGAATTAGGGAAGGACGTGAAAGAGAAAACATTAATTTTGCTTTCTCCTTTTGCTCCTCATATTACAGAAGAACTTTGGCAGAAGCTTGGGCGCAAGGAAAGTATTTTTTCGCAAGAATGGCCGGAACCCGAAACGAAATTCTTAAAACAAGAATTAATAACCTTGATAATCCAGGTTAATGGTAAGGTTCGAGACAAGGCTGAGGTTAAGGCTGATATCTCGGAAGAGGAAGCCCGAACCGTTGCAATTTCTCAGAAAAAAGTTAAGAATTGGCTAAAGGGTAAAGAAATTAAAAGGGTGATTTTCGTTCCTGGAAAATTAATTAATATAGTTGTTTAGCTATGTGCGGCATTGTCGGTTATATATCTAAAAAAGAAAATCCAAACTCCTTAAGGCTGGGGTTGGAAGCTCTAAAAAGGCTGGAGTATAGAGGATATGACTCTGCCGGTTTTGCTGTTTGGGATAAGGACAAAAAAGATATCTTTTGCCAGAAGGCAGTAGGCAGAATTCATAAGCTGGAAGAGAAAATAAACAACAATAATTTTAAGTTTAGCAGCCCGATCATTTTACATACTCGTTGGGCAACTCATGGCGGAGTTACCGATTATAATGCTCATCCTCATTGTGATTGCCGGAAAAATATTTATTTGGTTCATAACGGTATTATCGAAAATCACAAAGAGTTAAAAGAGCAGCTGGCGAAAGAGGGACATAAGTTTAATTCTGAAACCGATACCGAAGTACTCTGCCATCTCATTGAAAAATTCTTTAATGGGAATCTTGAAGAAGCGGTAAGGCGAGCTTTAGGTTACGTAAAAGGTACCTATGGGATAGCGGTTATTGCCAAAGAAGACCCGGGTAAAATTGTAGCTGCCCGTCTTTCCAGTCCCTTACTTTTGGGTTTAGGTGATAATGAATATTTGATTGCTTCCGATCCCTCAGCCGTTATCGCCCATACCAAAAAAGTAATTTACCTTGACGATGGCGAAATAGCCACCATTACGCCGGACAACTTTTTCATTCTTAAAGAGAAAAAACCGGAAGAAATTGAGTGGGAATTACAGGACGCTCAAAAAGGGAGATATCCTCATTTTATGTTGAAAGAAATAATGGAAGAGCCAGAAACGATTGAAAACGCTGTCAGGGGGAGATTAATAATCGAAGAGGGTAAAGTAAAACTTGGAGGGCTAGACGGAATTGAGGGAAAATTAAGAAAAATCAGCAGAATAATCTTAGTCGCCTGCGGAACCGCGTCTTATGCGGCGAAAGTGGGAGAATATATGCTGGAAGAGTATGCCGGAATTCCCGTTGAAGTCGATATTGGCTCTGAGTTTCGTTACCGCAAACCGGTCATAGATAAGAATACGGCAGCTATTTTCGTTTCTCAGTCTGGGGAAACTGCCGATACCCTGGCTGCCCTAAAAGAGATGAAAGAGAAGGGTATTTTGACCATCGGTATTACCAATGTGGTAGGTTCAACTCAAGCTAGGGAAACGGATGCTGGCGTATACACCAGATCTGGGCCAGAAATAGCCGTAGCTTCAACCAAGGCCTTTTTGGGCCAGTTGGCAGTTTTATCTCTTTTGGCGGTTTATCTTGGGAGACAGAGAGATATGGCATTGGTAATGGGGAAGAGAATTGTTTCAGAGCTAACCAAGCTTCCGGAATTGGCAAAGCAAATTTTAAAACAGGCCCCGGAGATTGAAAAATTGGCAAAAGAATATAAAGATTTTAAAAATTTCTGGTTTATCGGAAGAAAATATAACGCTCCCATTGCTCTGGAGGGAGCTTTAAAATTAAAAGAAATTTCTTATCTGCACGCCGAAGGAGTGGCTGGCGGAGAATTGAAACACGGCCCCATTGCCTTGATAGATGGAAATTTCCCGACAATAGCTGTTTGTCCTTCAGATTCGGTTTACGAGAAAATGATTTCCAATATCCAGGAAATAAAAGCGAGATCGGGCAGGGTTTTAGCTGTTGCCACCGAGGGCAACGAAGACATTAAAAAAATCGTTGATGATGTAATTTATATCCCGAAAACCTTGGAAATGCTGACTCCCATGCTTTCGGTTATTCCTCTGCATCTTTTTGCTTATTATATGGCGGTTTTGCTCGGTTACGATGTTGACAAGCCCCGCAACCTTGCCAAATCCGTCACCGTTGAATAAAATATATAATATATTTGTTATGGAAGAAATTTTATTGAACAAAGCAGGCAAAAAAGTAATTTTACTCGGGAATGAAGCCATTGTCAGGGGTGCCTTGGAAGAGGGAGTTGATTTTGTTTCCACTTATCCTGGTACTCCGGCTTCCGAGATTGGAGACGTTTTTTTTAAATTATCTCAAGACAAAAATTACAGGGGTTATTTTGAATTTTCAACCAATGAAAAAGTAGCATTGGAGGCTGGAATCGGAGCTAGCTTTTCTGGTTTAAAAACGTTGGTAGCGATGAAAAATTTTGGTTTGAACGTTTGTCTTGATTCTTTGCTGCCTTTTGTTTATACGGGCACAAAAGGGCCAACCGTGATTGTTGTGGCAGACGATCCGTCTTGTCATAGTTCGGCTCAATCGGAAGAAAACTCCCGCTTTATAGCTTATGCAGCGCATATTCCCGTTTTGGAGCCTTCGGATCCGCAGGAATGCAAAGATTTTTTGAGATTGGGCTTTCGAATTTCCGAGAGATATAAGATTCCGGTAATTGTCAGGACAACTACCAGGGTGGCTCACCAAAAAATGCCGGTGATTTTAGGACAGATGCCAAAGCTTGGAAGCAGAAAAGGCAGATTTATCAAAGACGTCAAAAGTTTTGTAACGCTTCCCCCAAGAGTGTTGGAAATGAAAAAAGAGCTTCTGGAAAAGATAGAAAAAATCAAAGAATTTTCCGAAAAACAATCAGTCAACCTCTTAATCGGGAAGCCATCTCGACAGAAATTGGGGATTATCGCTTCGGGCATCTCTTATTTATATGTAATGGAGGCCTTAAAGGAACTAAATCTAAGTTTGCCGGTTTTGAAGCTTGGATTTTTTTATCCTTTGCCGGAAGAAAAAATTAAGAAATTTGTAAAAACGCTTAAAAAAGTTTTAATAGTCGAAGAGTTGGAACCTTATTTGGAAAAAGAAGTTGAAAGATTGGCAAAAAATACTAATCCAAAACTTCAAATTTTTGGCAAAAATTTAGTTCCCGAAATCGGCGAATTAAAACCGGAATACGTGATTCAGGCCATGGCAAAAATTACCGGTAAATTCTATAATTTACAACCTGAAACCTATGATCTGGCAATAAAGCGTTTTCCTCAGCTTTGTCCGGGTTGTCCTTACTGGTTGGTTATCTCGGCAATAAAAAAAGCGGTTGACGTTAAAAATGTGATTTTCGGCGGAGAGATCGGCTGTTATATGCTTTTTGGCAATCCCCCGGTTAATTTGCAGGATTATCTTTCTTGCATGGGGTCTTCTGTGGGAATTGCCCATGGGATTAAGAAATCCACAGGCCAAAAAATAATTGCTTTTGTCGGCGATTCCTCTTTTTTCCACGCCGGGATTCCCGCTTTGATTAACACCGTTTTTAACAAATCAAACCCTCTGATTATAATTTTGAACAACCGAACCACGGCCATGACCGGTCATCAGCCCCATCCCGCAGCACAGTCCGAACCCAACGGCATAAATATTGAAGCGGTTGTCAGGGCTTGCGGAGTAAAATATGTAAAAACAATTAACCAAATAAATCAAGAAGAATTCGTCAATACGGTAAAGGATTTCCTAAAAAAGCCGGAAGTATCGGTAATTATTGCCACTAACCCCTGTGTTTTCGTTGCCAAAAAATAATATGTCAAAAAAAATTGACCAGTTTAATATCGTGATAAGGGGAACGGGCGGTCAGGGATTGATTACTCTTTTGCAAATAATAGCCGAAGCTGCAATGTCCGAAGGCTATAGCGTTAGAACGTCGGAGCTTCACGGGTTATCTCAAAGGGGAGGTTCGGTTGAGGTCCATGTCAGATTTGGCAGGAAAATTTATTCGCCCTTGATTTCTCAAGGAAAAGCTGATTTGGTTTTGGGATTGGAAATGCAAGAATCTTTAAGAGGTATTTATGTTGCCAATCCGACAACAAAATTTTTGGTAAATAAATTTATAATTCCCATTCCCTTAAAGAAACCATTATCCGAAAATGAAGTCTTGGTAGGTCTTAAAAAGATAAGCAAAGATGTGAATTTAATTCCGGCAGCCGATATCTGCCGAGAAAAACTGGGGGCAGATGTAGTTTCCGGCATTTATTTATTGAGTCTCGCCGTTTTTAAAAAAATAATTCCTCTTAAACCAAGTTCAATTTTAAGTGCCATTAAAAAAATAATCCCAGAAAAATATCTGGAATTAAATCTCAAAACTTTTAATCTGGCGAGAACTTAGATTTTTTCTATTCTAGCGCCCAATCTCTTTAGTTTTTCATCGAATTTTTCGTAGCCCCTTTCGATTTGAGAGACATCTCCGATAATCGTTTCTCCCCTTGAGATCAGGGCCGCCAAAACCAGCGTCGCTCCCGACCTGATATCTAAAGCGTTTATTTTACTTCCGGCTAATTCGGTTTTACCGAAAATCAAAGCGCGATAAGGGTCGGTAATTTCAATATCAGCCCCCATTTTTCTCAGCTCGTGCAAGTGCTGGAATCTGTTTTCGTATAAAGGATCGTGAATCAGGGATTTTCCTTGAGCTTGGGTCAGCAAAACCGAAGCTTGGGGCTGCAGATCGGTTGGGAAACCCGGAAAGGGGAGAACTTGTATTTTTGTAGCTTTAAATTCTCTCGAAGGGTCAATTAGAATTTCGTTACCTAAAACTTTCAAATTTATCCCGATTTCCTTCATTTTTTCCAAAAACATCATTAAGTGGTTAGGTTCAACGTTTTTTATTTTTCCCTCTCCGCCAGTCAGGGCAAAAGCGACAATGAAAGTTCCTGCCTCCAAAAGATCCGGGCAAATTTTAAATTCGGCTCCCTTTAACGTTTCTTTGCCTTCAATGGCGATGGCGTGAGTTCCTGCGCCTTCAATGTTGGCGCCCATTTTTTTTAAAAAGTTTCCCAAATCCTGCACCTGGGGTTCGGCGGCAGCCAATTCAATTTTTGTCTTGCCTTTTGTCAAAACAGCCAGCATCATTAAGGTTTCCGTGGCAGTGACCGAGAATTCCTCTAGAACAACCCTATTCCCTTCAAGATTTTCCGGCGCCTCGAAATGATAAAAACCGTTCTTCTCCTCAACTTTTATCCCAAAATCCTTTAAAGCTTTGATGTGGGTAGAAATCGGTCTCAGGCCGATTTTATCCCCTCCAGGGTGGGGCACTCTGCATTTCCCAAATCTGGCCAGCAATGGTCCGATTAACAGTACGGAGACCCTCATTTTTTCAAAGAGCTCTGTTGGAAGATTCTCAGGATTGATTTCAGAGGGATCTATTTTTGCCCTCTTGGGGCTTAGCCATTCAATCTTAGCGCCCATCTGTCTTAAAATTTCAAGCTGGTCCAAAACATCGGTAACCTGAGGTAAATTATCAATGATTGAAGGTTCTTTTGAAAGCAAAGCAGCCGAAAGGACGGCTCCGGCCGAGTTTTTATAGCCCGAAATTTCCACCTCTCCAGAGAGAGGAAATCCGCCTTTTATTAAAAATTTATCGGCCATAATCTTGATTTTAGGTCAATTTTAATCTAATACAAAAATCGATTTATGTCAAATGATAGATTAGGACGCTTTAGACTTAGATAATTTGTTGCAAATGAGAGCAACAAAAATCACAAAAATTCCGCCGAGAATAAACAATGACTGATATCCTAAAAAGCTAATAAGTAATCCTGAGATCAAAGCACCAAAAGCCACACCCAAGGGAGCAAAAATAGTATCGAGAGCACTGGCTTCTTCGGGTTCTGTTTTAAGACATCTGGAAACCAACCCCGAACGACCGGAATTGCAAATTAGAGAGCCGGCTGACCGGGCAAGATTAATCAATAGAACGCTTAAAAAATTCAAAATGGGTAAGGCGAAACCAAAGATAATCGAAAATAATCCAGCGCTTAATCCGCCATGAAAAACGTTTTTCTCGCTATTAGTTTTTTCTAAATATTTAATAAGTAAAAAAGAAATAGGTAAAAACAAAACAGAAAAGACCGATATAAAGATTAAAATCAATTCTTGAGACCAAACTAATTGGTCTTTCAAAAACAAAACAAAAAAGGCGCGATAAAAACCGGCCAAAAGCAAAACTGAAAAGGAAACTGAAAGGAATGGCAAGACAGTTTTTGTTTTTAAGGCCTTAAAAATCTTTTTATAATTATCCTGAGAATCTTCCAAATTAAAACCGTTGTCTATCAGAGGTTTAGCAGGTTTTTTTAATTTTATAAAGCAAAAAATAGCGGTGAAAAGATGGAGAATTAGGCTAAAAACGAAGACGCCTGCAAAATCAAATCTCCAAATAAAAAAAGCGCCGACAGCCGGAGCTATGGCGTCAGCATAAAAAGGAGCTGAATAAAACCAACCAAAAGACCGATCGGAATTCTCTAAAGGATAACCCATTAAAATCGCCCTGATTGAAACGAAAAACAAAGCCGCCGAAATCCCCAATAAGACCTGCCAGAAATAAAATAAAATCGCACCTTGAATCAAAAGCATTCCTAGAGCATAAACGGCGTAGCCTAAAATCCCAAGTCCGGCTAATATTGCCGGATTAATCTTATGATTTAAATGACCAGCGATGGGCGCAAAAAGAGAAAGAGGCAGATAAATCAGCAAATAAGAGTAGCCGACTTCAGGCAAGGATAAACTGCGGGCGACCAAAAATAAAGGGAAATACAAGGAAAAGGTTTTATAGCCAAACATTAAAAAGAAATGAACTAAGGTTGCATCCCTGGTAATTTTTTCAATTTTCGGAAGAGAAAACATATTGGATTATCCTAACAGATTATTTCGTCTTAATAAAGTTTTCTTGCTGAAAATAAAATGCGCTCAGTTCCAACCATTACGGTCGGAGCTGAGCGCCTACTCTTTGCTTTGGCGCCATTGCTTAAACGCTTTTCAGCTTTTTTGTTGCTCCTTCGATGTGAGGAGTTGCACTCTGGCCGCTCTCCTTCTCAAAATCCTTGTATAGGTCAATGGCGACGGCGTAGTCGTTTTTCGCCTCTTCGATACGCCCCAGCTCCTTTAGGGCGTCACCTCTGTTTTGTTTGCCGTGACCGGCTGTCCGATAGTCCTTTCTTGCCAAAGCCGTAACGTAGACTTTTTCGCAGATCTCGATAGCCTGCTCGAAATCTTTGACCCAGCGGCAAAGGATGCTCCGGGTATTCCAGATCGAAGGCTCGCCCGGGAATTCCTTTACGGCTCTATCGCTCACTTCCCAGGCTTTTTCTCTTTCTCCCAGAATCCAGAGTGGCAAAGGCAAACCGTTAAAGGCGGAAAGTCTTTTTTTCTCGTCTGCGCTTTTGTCCAAGGCAAGCTCAAACATACCTCGCGAGAATTTGAGCATCTCTTGCTTCTCTTCCTCAGGGCCTTTAATGCCCATATAGTAGAAACACCATCCCCGGATACGCGCAGCCTCGGCCACCTCCTCTTCCTTGTCCATGTCGGCCATATTATTACCGATTAACTGGACGGCTTCAGGCCATTTCCCTTCGTTGTAGAGCTTCTGAGCATCTTCTAAAACTTTTGTCATCTCGGCATCCTCCTTATCTAATTGTTAAAGTAAAATCACTATAATATAAGTTTCTGATTTTGTCAACACTTTGTGTGCAATGTGTCTATGTGCTAAAATTTAACTGCTATTGAAATAATCTAAACTCAAATTATGTATTCAGATAAGGGTAAGAAAAAGATAGTTTGTTTAGGAGGAGGGAATTTAGTCCCAAAGGTTATTTTGGAGGAGCTTAAGAAATATCCTGTTGAGATAACCAGTATAACCTCGATG
>Ga0315547_1000550_pt1 | contig 36116 bp, 45 predicted proteins | sample SalMarSW160240MG_2_FD_202542 | JGI IMG/M metagenome (GOLD analysis project Ga0315547, IMG submission 202542) | Salt marsh sediment microbial communities from the Plum Island Ecosystem LTER, Massachusetts, United States - Salt Marsh Sediment SW1601-240 ...
CTGAAGGACTCGAAATCAACCTGTAAAAACTGAAAATAACAGTTTATTGGTGGGGTCGCGGGGATTTGAACCCCGGACCTCGCACGCCCCAGGCGCGAATCTTAGACCATGCTAGACCACGACCCCACAGGAACGGACGACGACCCCAAATATGATGTCTTCCTTTTTCGGAAGAGTTTGCCGCCGTCGTCGTATTCGCCTGTTACGTATTCAAAGCCGGCTTCTATTAATTCAGCCGCTTGGTCAATGTCTTTGGCAACCTTGCAAATGAACTTTTCTTCTTGTGGCATATCAACGAGTTGAATGTATTTGAGTGTTGTCTTGATGTTCCTGTGTCCTAATAGTTGTTGAACGTAGAGGATGTCTTTGGTTCTTGCGTATTCTGTTGTGGCTTTCCAGTGTCTGAGCGAATGGAAGTGTATCATTAGAAGTCTTGGATTTCCAAGTTTGTGAGCTATTTTCTTGCGCATTCTTCGAAAGCCTTTATCCAAATAGAAGACATTTTTGTAGATCCATATCCTACCTGCTTTTTTAGGTAAGGTACTTAACATTCTCGCAAGCCTTTCTGATGTTTTGAAGATCCGTGCTTTGCTTCCTTTTTCAGGTGTTATTCGTATGGTGTTGGTTACGAAGTCGATGTCTGTCCATTTCAGGTTGAATGCTTCTCCTCGACGTGCTCCGCTCTCTTTTAGGACTTGAAGAAATGCGGTCATCTGTTTGCTGCATCCGCTGATTAAGGAGTCGATTTCTTTTTCTGTGGGTATGAAAGGTAATTTTTCTATAGCTCTGTATTTTGGTTTCTCCCAGGTTAACCCGTGCATTTTTAGGTAGAGTGAATATGCTTTGACAGCGTTTCCTTTTCTGCCGCGGCTCCATTGTTCTTGCATTGCGATAACGTCTTTTACGGAGTCTGGATCGTTGAGGTTGCCACCTCTTCTGGCTAGTAACCGTATAAGATATGAGTAGGTAGTGATTGTTGATTCGGCGTAGCCGTTGCGTTTTAGATTCCATGCATATTCCACAATTTTGCCTTTGAGTTCCGCTTTTGATAGCTTTGTGGCCCCCGCAGCCTGCTTTTCAATTCGGGTCTCCACTTCGACCAAATTTTTCGCCCCGCTTGTCTTGGTGACGCAGATTTGGCGATTACAAAGTAAGCTGGGATGCGTATTTAATGGCTCTCTATGAACCCTTTGAGCATAATCAGGGTCATCAGAGCCGTTCCAACTTGTTTCACTAAATCTATAACCACAATCTCGGCAGATGTAGCGTTGTATTTCGCCGTAGTTTGTGTAGCGGATGCCGTCTTTCCAGTTTCTTTGGCTTCCACATTCAGGACACTTAATGGTCACTGTTTCCAGCTTCAGCTCGCTCTCCCTTCATACAAATGGCGTGTTTTTCTAAAATGCATTTATTCTGTAAAATTATGCCGTTACCTGACCCACTTGAGTTTTGGATAGATTCGATGGTTCTGTCGTGTTCGATATATACGGAATCGCCTACTTTTTTGGTTAGCCATCCTATGGTTTCTCGTTCAGCTGAATCTTTTATTTCGTTCCTATATTGGACATAGACTGCGGAACCCAGAGGGATGGCTTCACCCATTAATTGTCACCTATTTTTCTTCTTTCTCCTCCGGTATGTGTTTAAAGAAAAATTCGTCCATGATGTTGTTGCTCACCTCGATGTATCCTTTGGATTTACAGAAACCTAAGATGTTAATGAGTAATGGATCCTCTTTGTTTCCGAATCCTCTTTTGAAGCCTAGTTCGCCAACCTTCACGCGGATTTCCATTGCTTTCTCGTCATCTATAATTTGGTAGAATCCTCGCTTAAACCCAGCATAGTTCTCCAGAACTTTCCATTCTTCAACCAAATTAACCAAACAATCTCACCTCTAAACTATGCCGCCACAAAAGTTTAAGACATTTCTGCCCCCGCTATTGTGAGTAGTCACTTTGGAGGTGCGTACAGAGTGACTATTAAAAGACGATTTTTAATGGTTTAATGTTCCAGATTTTGGAACGCTTCTAATACGCTGAGGATTCTATGGTAGTCTGCTTCTCTGATGAACTTGTCTAAATCTATTTGGTTTAACGCCATGGCCAGTTCTGCTCTGGGCGTCAATTGATAGAGCCCTGTTTCGGAGCCTGCCATTGTTTTTGTTTCGCCTACTTTCATGAGATAGTCCTGTTTTTGGAGTGCTTTTACTTTTCGGATTAGTACCCAATATCTGAGGCTGGACATGCCTTTTAGCTTTTTAAACTGCTTAAACATGTCCCATGCTGTTTGTGGACTTTTATGGGCAAGGGTTTGGAAGATGGCATGGTTCAGTCTAGCTTTTCTGCCTTTGAAAAGCGAGATTCTCTCATCTGTTCGCCTACGCCTAGGCACTCTCCAATCCTACCCTGCCCTAGCACCGAAAAAATGAGGCAGAGTGACCCTTCACATTTTTACACAAATTCTTGTACCGAAAAACCCTGAGAAAACGTTTCTGCGTGCAGAAATGCCCTATAGGCAAAACGTTTCTGTAGACCCGTATTTAAAGAAAACTGCATGTTTATGTTAAAATTCTGGTTTTTTGTCCTGTTTTGGCGTTGTTTTGTCGGGGGGTGATTCTGCGTGCAGAAACGATTTTACGGGGGTCAGGGTGATGATAATGTTGTTGTTTTGTTTGGTTATGTCTATTGTGAAGCGCTGGTTGAGGCAGGGCTCCATTTTGTGGTGTAGTCTGCTGGGGATGGGCACGTAGATGCGTTTGCTCTTGTAGACATATTTTCCTTTGAGGTACCGTTTCTTTGAAAACCAGTGATAAATTTTGATGGTTGGACCTTTCCTGGTCATCTGTTTTCACATGGTGTTTTCTGCTGTTTTGAGTTCGATGACTAGGCTGTCGCCCTCTATTTTGGTTTCGAAGTTCAGGTCTTTGTTCAGGAAGGGTTCTACGGCACTCTTGAACCGGGAGGGTATGGTTAATTCGAGCTGATGATTTTTGTAGGCGACTTTTCCGTCAAAATTGCGCTCACGCTTCAGTACCCGCTGTATTCTGACAAAGCGTTCTCCGCCTTGATTCAAAAATTTCCACCACGAGAAGATTTCTTTGGGGAGGAGGCAATTTAAAAGCAGTGATAAAACAAATAGACATAGACCACTGAGAGACTAGACTGAAAGTGAAAAACTTACAATGGAGAAGCGCCAAACAAGTGAAAGTAAAGGATTAGGGAAAGTGAGCAGTTGAAGAGGAAGGTTAAAGGCACTTTCATGCTTCGACGCAACGGGCGTTTGTATAAGGTGTTTACGGCGAGACATACAGGAGATAACTGGTGGACCTTTGAATGCTTGGACATTGAGTCGAGGGTGAATAGGGTCTTCAAATATCAAATGTTGGGTATAATTGAAGCATTAGAGTCTGCAGCCTCCATAACCAAAGACCCCAAAGACGTTCTAATGATAGATCTAGACAACCAAGGCAAATGCAAAATCATGACCAAAGAACAAATAGAAAGAGCAAAGAAAAGTTCGTAGGAATCATGGGTATTTGTCTGAGAACTTCACAATGTAAACTGTTTTTGTTTATTTAAGGTTCACAAAATTCAATTACCAAATCATTTTATTTCCTAATATGGAGATGTCTGCTTATGGTCAAGCTAACGTTTTACGGTGGAGTTAACGAAATTGGTGGCAACAAGATTCTACTTGAAGACAAGAAAACTCGAATCTTCTTGGATTTTGGTAAATCTTTCACTTCAGGAGATGAATTTTTCACGGGCTGGTTATCTCCAAGAAATATAGTTGGTCTAAAAGACTACTTTGAGTTTGAATTACTTCCCAACATGAAAGGAGTTTACAGCAGAGAAAAATTAGAACACACAGATTTAGTTTACACTGAACCAGAGATTGATGCAGTCTTTCTATCTCATGCTCACTTTGATCATATGGACCATATACAATTTCTTGACCCAGAAATTCCCGTCTATCTTGGGGCGGGAACTAAACTCTTCATCGAAGCTCAAGAAGAAACCAGCGGTTTTTGCAACTACGGGGAACATAATTACAGAACGTTTAGGACAGGAGACAAGATTTCAGTAGATGACATTATTGTTGAACCAATCCATGTTGACCATTCCATTGCAGCTGCATATGGTTTTCTTATTCACACATCTGAGGGAATAGTTGTTTACACTGGAGATATGCGAGCCCATGGTCCAAGAAAGGAGATGACTGAAGAATTTATCCAAAAAGCATGCGATTCTGAGCCTATTGCAATGATTTCTGAAGGAACAAGGATGTGCAACGTTGAAAAACGAAAGAACTACTCTGAAGAACAAGTAAAACAGGAAAGCAACAAAGTAATTTCTTCTACTGATAAGATGGTGTTTGTTACTCATTACAGCAGGGATGTGGACCGATTCCGAAGTATCTACACTGCTGCAAAAGATAATAATAGGGATTTTGTTATTTCAACAAAGACAGCTCATCTTCTAAGTAAACTTGTTCAAGATACACGTCTTGATCTCCCAGACCCCATCAAAGATGAGAACATCAAAGTTTACTATAAACGAAAAAAGTCTGGAAAGTATACTGAAAAGGATTACTACAAGTGGGAGCGCCCCTTCCTAGATAAAATAATCACCTGGGAAGACATTCACAACAATCAAAACGAGTTGGTGATGGATTTGAATTTCTACCAGTTCGCGGAGTTAATTGACATTAAACCTGACGCCGAAAGCCATTTCATTCACAGCATGAGTGAACCGTTCAGCGAGGAAGACATAGAAGATGAAGTAATGCATAATTGGCTAAAACATTTCAAAATGAATTTCCATCAACTCCACGCTTCAGGACACATGAGTAGAGAGCAACTTGAGGAGCGAATTAACAGGGTTAATCCGAAAAAACTGTTTCCAATACACACAGAGAACCCCAACCTCTTCAAAAAGAAGTGTAATAATGTTCAAGAAATCGAGCTTAACAAGCAATATGTTTTGTAATAATCATTCATGTCAAAGAAAAACGCTTTCCAATAGGAATATAATTGCGAAAGAAGAGTGAAGAATAACTTATGCCAGAATGTCACATATGTGGTCTTGAAGTTGCCGAGGAAGACGGTTTCTATTGCAATGACTGTGGAGAATTCACGTGTAATTCATGCGGGGATGGTGACCTCTGTAACCTCTGCACAGGAGATGAAATTTTTTTCCTTGATATTTTAGATTAATGAGCACACGTGCATGAGAGCTGAAAAATTATTATGGGTCTTGCTGTAAAATATCAGATGGGTGACCTTTGGATTGAAAGGTGAGCCTTGGAAGGGAGAGGTTAAGGGCACTTTTCTTCTTCGACGTAACGGGGTTTTCTATAAAGTAATAACTGTAAGACGTATCAAAGATTGCTGGTGGATCTTTTATTGTGTGAATATTGAGTCAAAGCAGAAAAGAGTTTTAAAATACAAACTTTTGGGTATGCTAGAAGTTTTAGACAATGCAGCCTCAAAACTGAAAGACCCCCAAGGATATTTTGCTAATAGATTTAGACAACCAAGGCAAATGCAAAATCATGACCAAGGACCAAATAGATAAAGCTATGAAACGTCACTAATCACGCAACATGATAAATAAATCGAGGTTTCTTTTCAATTTGATTTAGGATCTGGCCAAATTTCAAGGATTTTGCTTATCATCTTTTCTCCTCTTTCTTCAATCTGATCTTTTTTCCATCCTTCTCTTTCCACTATTTCAGCAATTTCATTTAACATTCTGATTTTGGATTTTTTGTACGCCCCTAGTTTTTTAATTACAGGTTGGTTTTGTTGACTACTATTCCAAGGACCAGTCATGTAAGCTAGATTCCCTAGTCTATGTTTATACTCTGCATGTAACTTCTTTTCTTCCTTATTGAGGTTCAAAAGAGCGTCATTCTGAGGCCATACATGTTCGATTGTTACAATTTCTCCCGAAGGTTTGTTCTGCCATAGATTTTTCACGAACAGCAGAAGTGGGGGAGAAAGCCCTTCATATCCTTCATCTTCTAAGCTTTTTTCATAAAAATAAAGCAAATAACGTAATTCGTTCTTTCTAGCACTACCATAATAATCGAATAGATTTTTTTTCTTCAAAATTTCCTTTAGAGCATCATCATTACAACGCTCATGTGTTTCTTTTCCAATTTCAGATAGAATAGTTTCCGCGCCAATTTCAACTAAAGTCGCCTGCGGACCGATCCCATTTTTATGCAATTTACGAGCTAACTTATAAAAAGGAATTCTGGCAGTGTTTGCCGGCTTTTGCATAACTGAATAAACTCGGAATATGAATGTCTCTATCCTTTCTAAAATCCTGCAAAATTCCTTTTTGTTAAATTCTCCTTCTTCGTATTTTCGATAACTTGTTATCAAAAGAGGATAGAAATTTCCAAGTCTCCCAATAGCCAAAAGTCTTTCAAGTCTTTCTTCTATTTGTCTGTCAATTTTTGTATTTTCTCTTTTTCTTAGCATCAACCGATACATAGCTTGAAATGAGCACCAAAGATCCTCTGTATATTCAACAACCTTTTTGGCAATCACGTTTTTCTCATTCTTTTCCATTTCTCGAAATCTTTTTTTGACTTCCTTTAGATAGCTCTGATAGTATCTCTTTCCATAAGAGCCAGTCCATTCTTCGTCCCAAAGTATGAAATGAAATCTTTGTATTTGGTCTTCCTCAATATTCGAAGAAAACTCATCATCATTTATACGGTCAACCCACTCGTACATTTGTTGGAATTTTCTCTGAACAAAATCAAGCATTTCTTCTAGCTTTTCCTTGGTTTCAAACAGAAATAATTGCTCCATTAAGAAACTCTTAGTTTTTTCCAGATTAGTAAGTCCCTTGCCCCTATCGTTAGTAATACTAAAGACCTGTACTGCTCTTGTTCTTGATTCTACAGGATAAACCATCAAATCAAGAGACTCTATTGTTCCATGTAGATTTCTGCAGTATTGGCTAAAGCTTTCGAATTCACTCTTTCCTTCCGATATTTCCTTCTTTTTTTCATCAAGCTGTCTGCTAAAGTATAATACAGCGTTACGTAATCTCTTTTGAGACGGAGATTCAGGCTCCAGCTTAGATAGAACAACATCAACATTATCTTCTAGATCAGTGTGAAGGTAGTCTTTAAAGAAACCCCCATCAGCCCCCATTAACACTAGTTTGAAGCTTCTTGAGGGGTCTAATATATAGTATCGTCTTATTTCTTCTGCTTTCACGGGATCTTCTTTTTGGAGATTCCTTGCTAGTTCATTTAACAAAATTAGAGCTGAAGTCAGTCTTTGCTGCCCATCCACAATCTCAAGGACTTCATCTTCCTCAGTTTTTTCTAGAATAATCGTACCATAGAAGTGATTCTTTTTGACATTCTCTAAATCTCGCCACAAATCGTCTAAATGTTTTGTTTCCCAAGAATAGTTCCGCTGGTAATCTGGTACCCTGAAGCTTTTCTTTCCTGTAACAAGTTCTCTAAAATCATAATAACCTGGTCGCATAAGTAAATCAACCCATCATGAAAGATTCTATCTAAGAAATTTAAAATTAACGGATAACAAAACCATAGTCGGGATAATACCCTTTTTCGCGTACACTTCGATTTTGCCGATTGGTTTCGGGTACATCTAAGGCTGATAGTTCTTCCAGAATAGGTAAGTTTTTGCTTGGTTAAGTTGGGCGACCCGCATAAGCGCTTGAGCAACATCCTCTGTTCTAGCTTTCTTTAGCCATAACCTGTAATCTTCTATTGTGAAGTGTCCATGTGCTCCAGCGATTCTTCTGTTGTAAGGGTAACTGAAGCTGCTGAGAATGTCCTTCACCTGCTGAACTTGTCCTTTCAGCATTCGCTTATTATATTCTGGAACTGCCAGAAGATAAGATGTGAATCCTAGTTTTTCGAGTTCAGCCACAGCCTCAAGAATCGACTTGTCAGGTTTAGACTCGCAGACTCTAGTCATTCCAGCATGCTCCGCAAACGGATTATAGCGTGCCATTACAGCGATCATCTCAACATAGGGCTTCCCGCACTTGGGCAAAGAATCATGCAGAAGTTTCGCACCTGCCCCTATCGTGCGATATTTCGGATGAACCACGACCCTAGCCACCCGCGCCAGTTTCTCATTCAACTCCTTCATACTCTCGATCTTTAGAACCCTGTTTCGACAAGGAGCTGCACTCATGGGATAAACATAAACGACTGCTCCGCAAACCCGATCCTCACGCTTCAAAACAAAAATCTTCTGCATAAATGCAACCCTGTGGCTACGATAATGAAAGCCAGCAACTTTCTTCCAGTCCTCATATGTTCCTTCTTGGACTTGCATCTGTTTAAGCAAACTGCACTGTTTCCGCAGTTGATTTAGATAGTAGTTGATGGTGATTTCTTTGCCGAACCGTTTGTGGATGTGCACACTTGGAGCCAGATCCTCAAAGAGGTCTGTGTGTGTTGTGGCTGCGACAACTGCTTTCCCGAGTCTTCTAGCTAGTTTCTGTACGTTGAAAGCAACAATCTTAGCCGTGTCCCTGTCTAAGGTGGCGCAGAACTCGTCCATAATCCACCACTGCGCCTCAGATTCAATCAGCTTTGCAAGACGATACCGATACTTCTGTCCATCACTAAGCTGACTGTAACGGCGGACAAAGAGGAAAGCGTCATTCAATCCCACTTTGCTCAGCAGCTTTAGACCTTCCTTAACGGATTCCCCAACTGTGTCAATCAACGGATCTTCTGGATCAATTTCCACATCAGACATTCTAACCGCTTCTTGTGGGTTCAAATCCCGCACAATAGCGTCCAGCAGCACGCTTTTTCCGGAGCCACTATCACCAGTCAAATACACAATATCCTTAGGTCCGATCTGGAGCTCTACATCATCGTAGAGCACATGCTTTTGGTAGTCACTGATCCCTAACCCAAACGCTTCAGCAACAGCAACCGTACGATCAGTAACATCAGTTTTGGTCTCATAGCTGATGTTCAATGTGAATTTGCCTGTGCGCCTGTCGTAGCGTCTAGCAAACTTGCGGATCCTGAAATACTCTCGATCTCTGCGATGTCTCAATATGCCCTCACCAGCTCAGACTCCTCACCCATCTCCATAGTAGCATACAAAGCCAAAGCAGTAGCCCAGAAAACATCATCGTGTGTGCCCTGTGGGTGATTGAAAGCTACGTTGCCATCCTTGCGAAGCTCAAAACGTTCAACATTCAATTCTGCAACATACTCGCCGCGGTATGGTTTGTCCCAGCTAAAATAGGGATAAAAGAACCGTCGGTTAGCCATCCTCTGTTTTAAGAGACTAGCCATCTCCTGCTTACGCGGCAACGTAAAATTGACGCCCTCCACATTCAGGATTCCAGCATTCTGCATATCCTCCACAATATAGTCGCCTACTCCGGTTTTGTCAGCCCGCAAACACCTGAATTCGCCAACACGGTCCTGAACAACTTTTATCCAGCCGATAACACTAGCATAAGGCACCTCATGCGGCCAAATCTTCAGATACCGCAAAAAATATTTTGTCTCCAAATCCTCGATCAAAACGAAGGCAGTATAGTCCTGATGCTTCGCAAAGTCAAGTCCAGCATAGAAGTTGCCACCATAGGAACTGTCGATGCCCATCCTGAACAACTGCAAATCCTCGCCGCACGTCTTCACGGTGCCGATACATTTTGTGATAAGAGATTGGTTTAGCCATGCTGTTTCGTCTTCTGCCCATTCCGCCTCCATCTCCCTCTTCCAGCGCCAAGGATCCTCACTGAACTGCTTACGAATCTTGTCAAGAATATTCTTCCTCAAAGGTCCGTTGGGTTCCTGAGCCTGCCTCCAAGTAACGTGACTCTTCGCAAAATCGCTATAGTCCTTGTGATAGAAAATTTTGTAGAAGACCGAGTCCGTGTTCCATGGCGTGCTGCTGCAAACAAACTTGCCGTCAGTCGTACCCAACGTAAACAGGATAGCATCATACATATCCTCATCATTCGGCAGAAAATTCATCTCATCACAATAGACCACATTCAGTGTTGGTCCCCGGATGGTATCCGGATTGTTGGGAAAAGCCTCGATAACAGAACCATTCGTGAATCTGAGAACAGTACGAAGAGGCTTAAAGTACCTGTCCTGAGGCAGCTTCTTCAGAAAATATGTGATTCTGCGGATAACATACTTGGCTTGCCTCCAAGATGGTCCCACCACAGCAATGTAACTGTCATCATGCGAAACAGCATACCACAGAAGCAGAGCTGCTATAATCCAGCTTTTCCCACTTTGACGGCACCAACGTGCAGCCACAAACTGGTTAGCCAAAAACTTCTCGATCAAATCCACCTGATACTCTGTAGGTTCGAATCCCACAACTTGCCGAAAGAACTTGACAGGCTTCTCACTGATTTTCTGTACTTTTTTTGCTTCTTTGCTGTCCACCTTTTTTTCGTCTTGCAGAATCCGATTCCATCTTGGAAGAAAGTCGGGCGGAAGCATAGTTCTAGGTCTTTTCTTTGGCGAGCCGCGCATACTTCGCCTCCAACCCCACAACCCGCTTTTCGATTTCCCTGTACTGCATGAAACGGGCAAACAAGTTCTCGTACGTCCTAGCCAAAGTAGCAACAACATTCAAACGCTGAATCTCAATAGCGTCTAATCCCTCCTTTTTAGCTGCCTTCAGGGCAGCAGCCAAAATCTCCAAAGCCTCCTGAACGGAAATTAATTCTTGTGAATTAAGCTCATTTGTTGTTGACCGGGGAGGGGGGGAGGGGGGCTGGTCAACAACATTTAAACCTAAACGCCTCATCTTCATGCGCACAGCCTCAACGCTACGATCTAATTCAGCTGCAATCTCCGGTAAGCTACATTCATCGTCTACCAGCTTCTGCAACTGTTGAACGTCCAGTTTTTTCCATCTAGGCATGGCTTCCAATCAACACCCCAGATATAGTTCCAATAACCCCAGTTATTGCGCTGAATATCTCGCTGCTCCAACTTCCAAGAACAACAAGATAAGCCACTTCCAGCCCAGAAAGACAGACAGTCACGCCCAACGCAAACTTGACGCCCCAAACTAGCTTCTCGTTTGGCTCCTCAACAACTACTCTGCCACGGCTAACCCGCTTCCGCGCCAAAGCACGCTTAACTATGTCCATGATTATTCACCTTCTGCTGCATAACACGTTTGTTACTGAAGGCTCTGTGCCCGCCCAAAACAAAACTGTTCACCAGACTGTTAGCTACCTCAGCGGGTACGTGACTCTTCGCAACCACAGAAACATCAAGCGTCCAGCCGACGGGAATAGCAGTATAATCCAAGTCAAAGAGTCCGTCACTGTACTTGAAGCTGTTCTGAGCCAAAACAATATGCTTAGCTCTGCTACCGAACACGCCAACAAACACACCCCAGCTCTTCACCGGCACATCAATCGCAGAACGAGAACTGCTGCTTTTGCCTACACTAGCGTCACTCCATTCAACGCAGACCAGATCGCCAGCCTTAAGTTCAGCCAAAACCTTTCGCAAATTTTTTCTAGGCAACTCTATTTCACCTTCTGCTCCAAACCCTGCCTGATTTTGCCTGCCACACTCAGGTTGCCTTTCTCGTCCAAAGTCATCAGCACCTTGCCCTTATCGTTCAGGAACGCCAAGCCCTTGCTGTAGCCTAGCTTTTCAGCTTCAGTTATGCGAAAGTCATTGGCGAATATGGCGTCTGCAAGCTGCCAGTTAGCACAGTTTACGCTATTAGTTACGATACCGCCATTGAAGGTTACCTGACCAGAATAAACATTAGGACAGCGAGCTTCAGCGAGGACTCCACTTACTATATCGCCAGCTGCATGACCGTGGCCTGCTGGACTATAACGACCATTTGGATTGACATACATGGGATCGAACCCTGCACCTTGAGCTTCAAGAACATATCCACCTGTGCCTTCTGGAAGCCGTGCTAAGGGGAACCTGCCGCTTGTTATTTTGGAAGCTGGAAGACTAGGAATGTCAGCTGCAGCAAGAAAAGCGTACATAGGATCATATCCAGTTCCGTATGCCCTCAGGAATTTCCCCGCGTCACCCCTCGGCATCCGAGCTAACGTAAACTGTCCACTAGTGATTATGGCTGCGTCTGCAAAGACATTCTGCAGAATTCTGGCGGGAGTAATAATAACCTGATCGCTCGCATAGTCGCCTATGTTCAGCTGAGCCAATCTTCCATAACTGGTGACAAACAGATACTTGGTGTGCGCTTCCTTCCAACGTTTTGTCTCAACACCAACAACTCCATGTTCATCATCCGTTGGATTAAACTGATGATCAACAATAGCGCTGCCATCTATGTTTTTTGTTCTAAAGTTAGTTATTGCTGGGGTGTCGCTTCTTGGTCCAATATAGGTGGGTGAGAGCCAGTCGGGTATGCCTCCGCCGCCACCGCCTCCACTCCCACCTCCCACAAGGCTTCTAAGCCCAGCCTTTGTTCTCATCAACTTCTCAGCGGTGATAGTTGTGGATCGGAGACCATACAGATAATCAGCAAGCAGTGGTTTCTCTTTTCCCAGCTCCAAAGTGATCTCCAGAGTTTGCTCTGCAGCGATTACATGATATTCAACGGTTATTACCCGAAAGTCAGAGTCTATGTTTTCGTTCGGAAGGACAACATGAATTTTGTCCCCTGCCAGAATAGGGTCAGTGCCATAGTCGATGACTGTGCTGCGTACCGTTATGTACTCGGCTGGATTCTCCAGATGCGCCAGCAAAGCCTTAGCTCTCAAATCACATTCGTTGTCACTGTGGAGTTCCTCATCCACTTCCACCAGTTCACGCACACCATACGCTGTTTGACTGCTCGTCGGCTCCTGTGAAGCTAAGGGGCGTCTTGCTTCCCATCTGCAATGATTCCAGAATAAGTTGTCTATCCAGAAGCTTCCAGTTCCAGATCCTGAACCAAAGTAAGCATAAAAGAATATTTTCTTGACGCTCTCCCAATCGAAGGGCTGACTGTTAAAAACGCTGTGAGTCCACTGGTCACTATTCTTTTTTCCAGCAGCAAACGATTGCAAACTCCATTTGCCAGGAGATACACTGCTTTCTTTCCACACCCTTGATCCCACTGAATCTTCAAGCAACACTTGGATGGATCCAGCAAAATTTTTGCCCTCCTCCTCTTTAATCTGGAACGTGAGGCTGGGATACTTGTTGGCGTCAACCTCCTTTTCGGTAGCGTATGTGAAGACTGCGCAACCCCAATAGTCCAAACTTTCAGTCTTATGCTCAAGCGATTTAGAACCTACAATCGACTCAGTTGTTTCAACGTAAACGTTGCCGCATCCTGTGCCGCTTGTCCACTGCCCATCCGGAGCATCAACAGGGCCATCAATCTTTGTGAGGTTTTCCGTGTTAGCGTCCTTATCTAATGGAGTTGCCTTCTCAGCAGCGCCATAAACAAGTATCCTGTTTCGGATACGATGAATATCCTTGCTGTAACGACTGTACTCAATCTTCTCATCAAGACTTACAGAACTGGTCTTGCTGTTCCGTGGGAAAAACTCGAATTTACCATCTGGAGCCACCCTGAAATCGTAACCGATCACACCAGCTAAGTCAGCGCTTTCAGCAATGTATTTTAGAATATCAAAAACTGGGGAGTTTTCATATTCCAGAAGCGTGTAAGTCGTATCTGTGTCTTCTATCAGCTCTGTTGAATCTCGAACATGGCTTAATCCAACATAGTAGTCGACGAGGTCTTTTACGATGTCTTCGCCTTTCTGGTTCTCGTAAGTTTTGGTTACGACTCTGCGGAAGATTCTTTCTCCCCAGCAACGTCCCTTAACCCTGATGTAGTTTTCAACAGGTGATGACGTAGGCTCAATCTCTTCCACCCTCAACGTAAGAATAAGAGGACAGTTTGCTCCTCTGCCGACGCTTATGCTTCCGTCATCACCAACATTAATCGGATAGGTTCCGCCAGGACTATACGTCTTGTCAAAATTCTGGAGAAGGCAGTCGAAGCTGCTGACCTCTTTTGTGCAGCCTAAATGAACCCGCAAATCTAAAACATCGCCTTGAGGAGGCGTAACCGAACCGAAAACAATAGCGCAGACTGGCAAAGTAACACTCATTCGATGCCTCTCCTCCTGAGATCCTCTTCGCCAGCCCTTTGAATGCCTCGGGTATAGGAGGGCACTTCAGAAGCCGCTGCATTATAGTTTCTGACGCTGGCGGTTGCAGCGTTCATCTGTGACGAAAAGTACCACATAGCAGCTGCAGCAGAAACTATCACGGCAATGCCTACACCGGTTAATGCCAAGAACGTTCCGTAGCTGATGTTCAAAGCATTCTGGACAGCTGTGGCTACGCTAGTGACTGAACTGAAAAGCTGGATCGCCCGGACAACCCCGCCAACAGCGGTCAAGCTCAATCCCATGGTACGCACCCAACCAGCCTGCTCTTTGTTTAACATCCCAAATGTTTCTCCGAGACGAGAAACAGCATAAATACCCGTTCCCAAAGTGGTGAAGTCCCGAGACATCTCTTTTACAGCGTCACCAGAAAGCCTAACTTTAGCAGCCATGGCTTCTGCTTCTTCACCCGCCATCTGAAAACCTACACTAACACTTTCAGTAGCACCCACAACCTCAGCGCTCATGCTGGCCGCTTCAACAGAGCAACTTTCAAACTCGCTTGTAACCTGAGCAACGTTACCAGCAACCCGAGTGAGCTCAGCGCTCGCCAAATCTTCTACATTAACTGTTATGGGATGAGCTGCAACTTCAGAAGCCATCTGCGCCGCACTCGAAGCCACCCTAGCAAACTCGGCTGATGCACGATTCTCCGCACTAACGGTTATAGATAAATCATGAAAGCTCAAGTTGAAGCCTCCCTAATCGATTCTCCGATGGCGCGGTTAATTCGATTGATGAGACTCTGCATACGCAGCCAAACGGCATTCTTCAGAAACTCTCGAGGTCTAATGTAACGAGTTCCCAGCTCCTGGTAGACCGCATAGGGAGCTGTCGCGCCCAACTGTAGAATCCAGTCTTCTACCTTCGCGTAGATACTGTCTCTTAAACGACCAGTCCTTACTGGACAGCGTGCCCTAGCAATGTTTTTCATGCCTTCAGCCTCAAACTCCATAGCATCCTGCACCTTCACTTTCAGAGTAGAGTCTAAGCGAGACAGCTTCTCACGCAAAGCTGGAAGATTAGCCACGTGAATTTCCATCTCAACGGACACGATTTCGACTCTCCCGTTTCGCTTTCTCCATTTCCTCCTCAGTTTGGCGATCCATCTCATTCAGTATGACAACAAACTCCTCAACTGTCTTCGCAGGCTGACGTGCAAGCGCCGTCGGCGTCCAACCAAACTCTTTACAGAGCCGAAACTCCATGAGAGCTGGATGTGGCTTGCCACGTCTCATCGCCCGGACAAGTTTTTTGTCTCTTCAACGGTTACGCTGCAGAGGCTGTTGACGACTTTGCTGAAAAATTCACCTAGACCGATGGATATGCCGTCTTCTTCGCTTAGCAGCTTCTCCAGTGTGATAGGTTTACCTTCAGGCTGCTCTTTCAAACTAGCCCAAATCGTTTCCGCCTGAATGGCCACATAATCGCTTTTCATCACCTGTCCAGTCGTAGGATGATGTTTCGTGTGCTTCTGGATTATACGAGAGCGCTTAGCCCAGCTGATCTCCTGAAAAATGTAGTTCCCAGCGTATTCTTTGCCGAACCTCTGATCCACCTCGAGTTTTTTCGTCTTCATGGTTTTCCCTCCTTTCTTTCCAGAAATCCAGAGCGACCATGAAGAGGCCTGCACTGATCAAGAGCCAAAGGGCAAAGATTGTTAGGAACAGCAGTTTTGTCCAGACATCGACTTCCGACGTGAGCGTCTGGTAAAGGTTCCACCCGTAAATCACGTGACCAAAAAGGAAAGCCACTAGCAAAACGAGTATAGCGACTAACGATAACTTTCTTACCATCTTCTTCGCTAACTTTCATTTCAGCTCTTTTTCTTTTTATTGTTAATCCTCTCCATAACTTTGATTCTGTTCTCGAACGCCGTCTCCACATCCTCGCGGATAAGGTCCTGCTGCCACTTGGGAAGCCTTGAGAACCGCTTCAACAATGCGCAGGTTTTGTCATGCCTCAAACGGAGCGGAGTCACCTCAACATCACTCATTTTAATGCACTCCCTTCACCCAAATGTCAAAACTGAAGTTAGTCACGCTAGTGATGTTGGCGTCCACTGAAAGCGAAAACACAACTGGGATTGAATCATTGGCTGGTATCCATGAACCGTTATAGTTCCATGTTAGAGTGATCGAGTCGAAAGCAGCTGTTGGGTTCCAGTTTTCAGTCCACAACACAAGCTTCTGCGCATCGTTACCAGTATTTTTTATCCAAGCGTCAACGCTTCTGGTTTCTCCGGGATCCAGCGTACCCCAAGCGATCTCATCTAAAACCGATGTTAACGCTTCATCAGCGTAGACTTCAACGCCGATTGCTCTGATAACTCCAACGTTCCGAATCTGGCGAATATGCTGAATGGCAGCATAGGATACAGTTCCCACAAGCAAACCACAAACGAAGACAGCAATCAAAACCACACTAACAGCTTTCCTCATCTCTAGCTCCCTCAACTTATCGCGACACTTTTTGCAGTGAATGGCGCCTTCAAAGCCACAAGATCCTCGATCCTAGTGGGAGAGCCAACCGTGTCCCATTTGCAGTCAGAAAAGACCGCTTTGTTGCTGCTGCCTAACCCAATCTCAAGAGTAAAAGCAGTATCGTTAATTACATCGTCATATTCTTCTTTGGTTTCAAACTCGAAAGTAACCTCGCCGGTTATGGTTCTGTGCCTCTCTTGAAGAAATTTGAGAAGGTTTCCGTTTGTTGTGCGGATGACAGGTACACGTTTAAGATGGTTTTCGATAACAAATTTCCAGTCCGTGACACGCTCTAACATGGCAGCCTGCTTCTTCACATAACTCTCATAGAACGCCACCGGATTCTCTGACCAAGGCGTGTAACTGTTTCCAATTTTGGCTGTTCCAACAGTAAGGTCTTGACCGATAAGGTTCACATTTGCTTTTATGACATCTTCAATCGAACATTGGACTTCTGCACGGTCCATTCTGCAGCCCTTATGCAACAAAGATATGATGCCACCCACCTTCTCATACCAAACCTCAAGGCTCATAGACCCCAAAGTCTCAATGAAATCGAGCAGCTGAATGTTCTGTAGGGCGTAGCTAAGTTTGACGTCAACCAGTCTCAAGCCTTTACGGATAAACTGAATATCTCTGCTGCCGATGCCGCGAACCTTAATTAAGCTTGGACTTACGGCAGGCTCAACGTTGTCCGCCGTTATTACCTGAATCATGTCTGGAGTCGCTGGAGTCTGCCCGTAGGATGCCTCAGATATGTATGCGATTCCTGCCTCGTGCGCTCCGTATGGTTCACTCATTTCTTTTTTATTCCTCCTTTTTTCATGTGACTAGGACAGTTTCAAACAGCCAGGTTTTCAGGAGAAACTCGGTTCTCCAGATAACCGGCTTCACGTCAACACGATCTATATCACTGTGAGAAACAACATCCACGTAGGCGATGCCCCTAACCGTAATCACGCACTCGACATAATCGCAGTAGATCACAGCAGCTGTGGATCCATCACTTGGATTCGTTGTTCTCGCAAGCAGGTACATGTAACCGTCATTGTCAACAAAATCGGCGAAGCCAGACGACAACGAGATCATAAGCATCTCGTCTGCTCCGCCAGTTCCAGACTCCGCATTCTCCCAAGCCTCAGAACTGAAATTCCAAACCTTGATTGTGGCACCATTACCGCCAGGAGCGGTTCCGTAACCCTCAAAACTCAAAACAATTTTTGTTAGGACATCAGGTTTGGCTCCTATCTTAAACCTGAAAAGAAGCAACGCGTACTCAAGATTTTCGCTAATGGATTTGTTGTGCCGATCGTCATCACTGTACCAGATTTTGTTATAGCCGACCCCTGAAATTTCACTCCACCCAACGTCTTCGGGATCAAGCTCAGTTTCAGCACCTGCTTCATACGCCTTATGAGTCTTGCTGTTAGTACCAAGGTTCCAGAAAGTGTAATCCGTAATGTTCGGTTTGGTTCTCTTCTCGCGGATAATCCGCTTTATCTCCTGCCGCATCTTGTCGCGGATCCGCCTAGCCGACTGCACAGCACCCGACTTCTCGAGAACCCACACATTTACGCTGGGAGAATCCACGGTCAAACGCTTGCTTCCTGAAAATCCGATTTTGCGGTCTAGGCTTTCGCCAAGGCCAACCGTAACTTGAGCGTCATAGGTTTTCATGAGGTTCCTGTCAAACCACTCTTTGCTGACGTATACATTACCGACGGAACCGTCATCTTTCACTAGCCTCATGTTGTTGTCTAGAAGTCGCACAAGCGTTGTGATGGAGTCTTCAAAATTCGGCATTAGGTGATCATCCTCCTACAGAACGCCTTTACATACATGGCGTCATCTTGGAAGCGAAAATCTTGGACGCCAGTAACCGCGTAGGAGTTCGATTTGATCACAAGTTTGTCGTGATGCTTCAAAGGAGCGTAACAGTAAACCGTGAGGTAATCGTCTATAACGTAGCCAGGCTCCAGAAGGATCTCTGTTGATCTCGTAGGGTTAACGATGGCTTTGATTTGAATTCCTTCGGCATAAGACTCGGTCTCCCCAGGTATCACAGGATAGAAGGTGACTGTTTCGCCGTGAGCGTTTAGGATCTGCGTAAATTTGTTTGACGCCGGAGAATATTGGAGAAGGTATAGTCCCAGCCAACTAACCGTTACAACAGACTTCTTGTTTTCCACCGGCGAATAGTCAGTGAATAGTGGTCCCCAGTACATGAAAGAGTCTGAGTGAAGCTCAATGATCTTCTTGGCATACTCATACGAGATTCCATCATGGTTTTTACGCAGCTTCAAAGCCAAGATTCCAGAGGTTACAGCGTCGTAATAGTTGCAGTCTGGCTTTCTGTTGACAACATCCAAGTAGCCAGGCCAGCAGACCGCCGGCTGATAAGCTGGATAATCGATAGTGGGGCTTATTTCGCTGCAGTGCCTGAACACTTTCTCAACGGTTTCGCTCCAGCCCTCGTATAGATAGAGAGAATGTAAGGCGTAGCTGTAGTCGTCATCGAAGATGGGGTTCTCAGGCGGTGTGCCAGGAGCTCGGTGCCAGTTTCCGTCGCCGCTTGGAGGAGGCTTGTAGTAAAGCCACAGATCGTTAATGCCTTGTCGGTAGAAACTGAGCATATCATCAATCATGGTCTGATATTTTGTTTCTTCTGTTCGTGTGTAGAGTTCCTTCAAGCCTATGATGCCGTAGAGGTCTACGATCCACATGTCTGGACCCCAGTTGTCGTTGATGTCGACCCACTGGGCAAAACCGCCGTAATACTTGTCATGTTCAGCTGGAATTGGTGGATGTTGCATGTTGTAGAGATAGGTTCCGCCTGCTAGGACAGCAGCATTATAGTAATTCACGTCATTGGTGAGGTCATATGCTTTCAAGAGAGCAGGGATAGCGCGATGAGCATCGATCGAGTAGTAAAAATCGCTTCCGTCCTTGCTTTGAAATCCGCCGTAAGCCTCCTTAGCGTTATTGTTGCATTGGATAGAGAGAAGATAGTCAGCTAACTCAACGATCTTGTCGTAGATGTCCGTCTTGTCATCTGCGAACCTTGAATCATAATAGCACTCGATTAAGAAGTCGATTGCGTGAGCTGCAGGTGCTGGCCCTCGATCCCACTCAGGATCCACCCCAACGCCCGGGATGTAATAGAAGTAGGGTGCATACTGCATGACGAAATCAAAATAATCTTGGAGAGCACCCACTACGCTAGACCCTCCTCAGCGAAGGACTCCGCAGCTTTTCAATCAATTTCAGGACGCGTTGCTGCAAGAAAGCAGGCGAAGGACCCTCAACACTACCCGTCACTTCCCTAACGCTCAAGTCTCCAAGCGTAAAACTGGTGCCACTGGTGGACCCGCCGGTAAGATGGGTTAGACAATAAAGTGCAGCAAGATCTGTTATGCAGGAAGCTTCAACCTGATCACAGTTCTGGTAATCAATAGTCCTGCCCGTTTCAAGCATGATTTCAGCGCAAGCATCAACGATAAACTCCGTAACAACTGAATCACCGATATCTGAGCTTGAAAGGTTCACACGGTTACGGACACGATCCGGCGTAATAGATACCAAAAGGCTTCTGACCCCACCCTAGTTATGGAAATTGAGAAAGAAGCTTAATTTAAGCTATTTTGGCAGAAAAAACCATGAAAAAAGAACCATTTCGAATTTAATTAGTCATTAAACCTCTGAAGAAAAAAGCTGGTAATTTCTTCATTTCCATGCAGGGTTCTAGTAACTTCTCATGGGATGACAGCAAAAATCGGTTAATTCTCTTAACAGGGGTTAAAATTAATCTCAAATTTTTAGCAGTTAGTTTCACCTACCTCTCATGCTTAAATACAACTTTTTAGTTACTCACTTATTGGGTGGTTATGATAATTCTCGAAAACGAAGAAATCCGAGTTGAGAACGGCACTGACATGATTTTAGCACTCCTGTATGCAGGAGGCAGCAGAAAAGTCCAAAATGAAGAAGTTGTCGGCAATACAAGACTTGTCAAGTTACTTTTCCTACTGGCACAGGAAACAAGCCTGAAGAGATATATGACAGATTTCAAATATGATGCATATAATTTTGGTCCATTCTCGTCAGAACTATTTGATGCGTTACAAGCTCTAATAAATGCTGGTTTAGTAAAGGCTGTAAAGTCGGATTCAGAAGGGTATTTAGATGAAGTTGACAGGTTTCATATCGAACGACAAGTGGATGAGGCTGAAAGTGCCAAAAACACCATGATATACAGTCTAAATTCTGAAGGTAAAGTGGTCGGTTCAGCTCTATTTCAGGCACTCAGCGAATCAGAACAAAAAGAATTGATTACGGTAAAACGAGTGTTTAACTCAAGCACCTTGAGGAAACTACTTCAGTACGTCTATCGAAAATATCCAAAATTTACAACCGAGTCTATTATTAAAGACTATGTGTACTAATTAAAAACGTCATGTCACCTGAGTCGATACCCATTCTGTTAGGTGCTTTGACCGTTTTTGTAGTTTCAACCATAGCGTTCGGTCATCGGTACGCTGATAAAAGTAGCAAACTCGATGAAAAATCTAAAATCGACGAACTTAATGAAGTTCGGATGGAGATGCGTGCCGATACAACCGTGTCCGCTTTGGACAAGATTTGGCGTTTTCTTCTAGAAATGAGAGAGAAAGACCAAGACATGCAAATTGATGCACTGCTTAGTGATACAGCTACTAGAAAATATTTCAATAAGCTAATCAACGATCTTGAACAAACCTTCAGGGATAGTATGAGCGTTAGAAATGCTTGGGCTAAACTTGGAGTTTACTATGAAAAACTAGGGAAAATCCTGTATTGGTTTGCAGCAATTGAGGGGCTAGCTGGGTATCCTCTACTGCTTTTCGGGTCACAACTTGATCCTTTTCTTACCCTACAGCAATATTATATATGTGGAGGTGTTCTTTTTATTGTGGCAATCACGTTTATAGGATTAATTGTATATGTTCGAAGAAAAATATCTCACAATTCGAAGATTTACAACGAGTTTAAGAAAAAATACCTAATTGATGAGGTGAAATTTGGAAAATGAGTAAATTACTCGAAGAGGATTTACGGCAACCAGTTCGAGATTATTTCAAAAATAAGAACTACTCAGTTTTTAATGAAGCCAAACTCTTTTCGCGAGGAATAGATGTAATCGCAAAGCGGAGAAGTAGTATAATAGCGGTTGAATTGAAATTGCAAAAATGGAGGAGGGCAATTCAACAAGCTTACATGGATTTACGTGTATCAAACTATGCCTTTGTTGCTTTACCCGAATCTAAATGGGAGCGAATTGATAGAAGAATATTCTGTGAAGCTTACAATTACGGAATAGGTTTACTAAGCGTAAATGGTGACGTTAGACAAGTCATGCGACCAGCACCCAGCAAAAGAATCCAACCAAAATTAAGGCGACGCTTTCTTACAAATCTTCAGAAGGTGGGACAAGAATGAATTTCAAGAGATTTTATAGGTATGATTTTGCGGTAACACAAGTTCTCAATGACCTGACTTCCAAATATGATGGAATTGTAGTTAACGCCCATATTTTATCATATAGCCCTACTAGCGTGTTTCAAATATTAAATGAAACTAAGAAACCCTTTTTCATAGACCCATGGACTTTTGTCTTCACTCGGGATTTGGACACTATTAGCAAAAATGGAAAAATCCGAAAATCGTATTGCAAGTTGATAGAGGATTATGGTTTTCCCTTCTCGCAATGTGAGTCGGGTTATCAATTAATTCCGTCCCAATTCAAGGATGCTAATGGAGAATTGGACATATCAATAATAAGTGGAATCTGCAAAAAGATATTGCAGTTTCAACATAGCAAATTAAGAGTCTCCACAGACTTTTCAAAATACGATAGAATCCTAAAAAAAGGGATAACTCCTTATCCAGTTTCTCCGAGCTTTCTTGTAGCACCTTATTTTTTTGCCAACCAACATAGGGATGAATGGTATAATATTAGTTTACAATTTGCTAAAGAAGCAAGAGATCTGAAGGATGATGAACAACTATATCCAGTCATCTGTATTGCAAGCGATGTTCTTTGGGATGAGACACAAATATCAAACATAGTACAAGATTACGAAGGGTTCGATGGTTATTTGATTTGGGTAGATAACCTTGATGAAAGGAATATTTCTGATTTTGAGCTGAAAGGTCTTAAGAGTTTAGTATCCAAATTAGCAGCTTACGGCAAACCCGTCTATTCGCTGTATGGAGGATATTTATTTGACTTGCTTAGAAAGTTTGGACTCACAGGATATTCTTCGGGAATTTGTTATGGAGAACGCAGAAGTGTCGATACAAAAGGTGGAGGTGGTGGTAATCGATATTATGTGCCAACTGTTCATCTGAAAATATCTGAGGACTTAGCAAACCTGTTTTTTTCTGAATCAGAAAGAAATAGGAACCTCATGTGTTCGTGTTCAACTTGCTCTGAAATTTCTAGGAATGTGTCTTCATCATTGAATGCTAAAGAATATTCGGACCGCTTTTTTACTTTGATGGATTTTCTAGATTTTAGGAGACATTTCGTTAATGTAAAGTATCAAGAGAGTAGAGCGTTAGAGAATATGAATGATGAACAGATTCTTGCCATGCTGGATAACGACATTCAGACAATATCGAACATTGATTCCTTCTTAGGAAAACCTTCTGAATTGAGTCCGCGTCACCTACGTTTCTGGCGAACCTTATTTTCGAGCTAGATAATTCTAAAATGATGCGATGGGTAACTAAATTTTACGCTATGACCTTCCCACGATAATTAATACCTTTTCCCATCCCATCAGAACTTACCAGAACCCCAAGCAGTATCAAATAATAGTTTGCGTGCGCTAGGATGTTAGAAGAGCTAGGTATTTTTTGCCTTTTGGTGTTATCTGGTAGGTGCCTCTGGCGATTCGCGTGATGTAGTCGTTGCTTAACAGATAATGAAGTTGCGATTTGAAGGTGTTTGTCGTCGCGAATGAGTGGCATGTGGCGCAAACTTTCTTGTCCAGATCAGTATAATGAACATGGCCTTTCGAAAGTAGTTCCAAGATGGTCTTGCGGAGAATGTCACGCTCTCGATCTTTCATGATAAATGGACCTCCACAGGCTTCTGTTTCGAATAATAGGGCGGCGTATGGTTGTTGCAGACGTATAAGACAGCGAGGCCTTTTTCGGGGTCATAGGTGGTTGGCGTTAAATCGGGTGTGTACGGATTCATTTTAGCGCCACAGAGAGGACAATACTCATAGCATGAACAAACAGCAAAATCAGCAGGACATCTCCTACGAAGAGTCTTCCCGCAGACCCCACATTTGCCTTCTGCAAACCCTATCTTCGCTATAGCCATCTAAAACACCAAACTAAATTGTCAGCCTTTTTCACAAACGACATACAAAAAAGAGGGAAAATTGGGCTATGAAATGGTGGCAGGATGCTTACCATCCAGTTCCTCTTGCTACACCTTTACTTCTTAGCACACCAAGCCCGATGCGTTCGCTGGCAACAACACCGTAACGGTCGTCACGTGGATTTTCGAAAGGTTCTGCCAGAACATCTCTACGCAACAACATAGCAGCTGCAACATCAGTGTCAACCGCATAGACAGTTCCATCAGTCACCTTGGTACTTACAACGATCTTCATGCCCAGGTAGCTTTGACCTAGGACACCTCTTGCCACGTCAACTTGCTCTCCGAAATAGAAGCTGTGAATGAATTTGTCGTCTTGCCAGAGATCCGCCGCCTGATTAGGATTAATCGCCAAGACTTTCGCATTGAAGTTTTCAGCCTTCACATGATTCCAGAACCCGACAACGCCAGCCCAATCAAGAGAGCCACTGCCGTTAAAAACTGCACCGCCCGCTAGATCGCCGGCTGAAATGCTATCGTAAAGAGCTAGAATTCGTTCAGTTTCAAGATCTGCAATAGCACGCCCCACCTCAGCTGTCTGGCGTTGCAAGACAGGCCAAGTGGCGTCTTCAAAGAACTTCTTAGAATACTCGGCTCCAGATCGAATCTCAATTGTAGCTTTTATGTCAGTAGTTGCGTATTTTTCGCCGTAAATCCATGTTTCAGAGAGTTCAGAGGTTCTCTTGGCTTTGCCTAGCTTAGCTTTTGGGAACCTTACCATACTCTCGGTTGTGGGCATCACCCAAATGAGTTCTCTTCCGATTAAAGCTGGCTTGGCAGCTTCAACCACAGCATCATGCATCTTTCCAAGCGCACCTGCAGCGTCACTGAGAATTGCTTCCCGCAGCACAGCATTAACCATATGGTTAGTTCTTGCACGTTCCACGATCCCTGGAATTTCTGGTTGAATCTCTTTGTCCTTCATGATAGCTTCGAAAAGTTTAGGGGTTGGATAAGTTATGGGCACATCAATCACTTCTCCACATGAATGAGGAACGTGTCTCCGTCTGCCGAAGTTGTTTGGTATGCTATTCCTAGTTTCCGTGCGTAGTAGATTGTGTACGTTGCGCTTCCAGCCTCGTCCACGGGTTGATCAACGAGCTGGGTCACTTTGCCATTAGCTGCGGAACAAACTGCTGCGCCTCGGGCGATGGCGCCACCTGCAGTTACTTTAACGACTCCTTTGACACAAACTGAGCATTGTTCTCCAGTAGCTGGTGAGTTTAATGCTATGCCTATGGCGTTGTCTCCGCCTGGACTAGGAGAAACTTTCATGTCAGCTGTAAGATAGACAGGTGAGCCTTTGGTTATTGGTGCTTCTGCCTCAAAGCTGAGCACTTCTCCATTAGTTATCATTTCGCCTAATTCTGCATCAGGCCAAAGATCAGTCATCTACATCTCTCCATTTTTTTATTACGGTTTCACCAAGTTCATCCATGGCTACTCCCGGTCACGAAATGACTATGAATTACGTGATTTCTTACGAGCTGGCTTAGGCGCCCCAGGTTGAGCGAATAACTTGCTGATTTCTTCTGTAGACACTTTAGCAATTTCCGCGGCGATAGCGTCCACTTGAGACGATGAAAGCGGTGGAGAATAGGGCGCCAGAATCGCCTTTACCTTATGCTTATCCACTCTACGCAGCCTCCTTTGCTTCATGGATAAGCCCTTTTATGTCCTGCACGAAACGTTGAGCGCCATACGACATGCTACGCTCAGCCTGCAAGGATGGCATTTTAGCTTCAATTTTTTTAACGGGAACAACAAATATCGGTTGCTGCGGATCCCCAGCCCCTAAGATTGCTTCGCCCAGACCCTTCTTTTTCTCTGCAGCTTGCTGTTGACGCTTGGTTCCGGGTTCAGGCAACAGTTTGTAAACGTCTTCGCCAATCCACTCTAAAACGTTGTCCATCTGCTCATCAGTTAAGCCATAGTGACTCATGAAACGTTGTCTTCTAGGTTTTGGTTCTCCCGCTTCAGGCGGCTTCTGGTTACCCTGCTGTTCTGTGGCGGGTTCGATTGGCACACACTTACCCTGCTCCTCATCGTAACGTTCCTTGCCAATAAGGCAGCCATGCTCATCCTTTTCGGGTTCCTGTTCACCTTGCTGCTCTATTGTTATTGGTACGCACTTGTCTTGTTTCTCATCGTAGCGTTCTTTACCTATGATACATCCATGCTCATCTTTTTCAGGCTCTTGATTGTCCTGTTCTTTCATCTTTGCTTCTTTCAGATGTTGGACTATGCCTTCCCAAACCTCAACAAGCTCAACCGTGCTAAGAGGGTCTCCGGGAGCAAAATTCTTCAGCAACGACAACGCAGTGAATTTGATTCCCTTCGGTGCCACACCATTAACGTGTTCAAGGCTTTCCCATTCAAACTCGACACTACAATGCTTAATATCCCCAGTTCGAATCAAGTCAAGGATCCGCGGGTCATTCAGCTGAGCTGCATACTCTATAGCACCATCTTCATATTGCGCACCTGTAACCTTCCCATCCAAGAGCATGCTGTGATCGAGAAGAAGCGGTTTATCAGCCAATGTGTGAGCTGATTTTTGTAGCTCCTCTTCAAGGTAAACCCTGACGCCTGGCCACTCCTCCGGATGCAAAGTTTTTAGTGGATGAAGAGCCTCACCGCGAATCAGATTTTTACTGCCCGGAACGGCTTGTATGTCGCCAACCCAACTGAAGCTTTCTTTTTTTGGCATTGGCTTTGTGTCGTCGTAACCGTGCTCGTTTAGCCAAGCAAAATATTTCTGTTCACCCTCTTCCCCATATTGATCAATGAAGTTCTGGTAGATTTTCTCAAAATCTTCATGACGAGGCAGAACTACACTCTCCAAGATTGAAAAGACGTTTGGAAATAGAATAGGTTTGTTACCAGAAGTTGGATATTGCCTAGAAAGGGGTAATATCGTTTTTAAGCGCATATTTTCTTAAAAGAGGTTGAAATGAGAGGTCTTTCAGAAAGAGAAAAGAAAATTCTGCAGCTAAAGAGAAAGCAATTGTCAGGGTATCAAATCGGTCGGGAACTGAACATGGATCCTCCCCACGTTTATCGAGCCTTGAAAACGGGAAAGAAAAAGCTACAGAAATTCGTTGAGGATCTGCGAGAGTTAGGCATCGCTTCGACCGAACTAGAGAATTTTTTGACAGAAGTAGAAACAGAAGAAACTAAACAGAAGGAGCCGGTTTTGAGGGCTGCGTTTTGAGTGAAACTATTAGACGGGGTTTTAGCAGGATTCGTGAAGCTGTATCAAGAGGCAGATCATCAGGATCTCTCTTGCCTGCATATCGAACGGTTTACGGTGAACCCAAAGCCGTGACATTCTCTGACATAATAACGGCTTACACTCGAGATCCTAGCTGCAAAGCCTTCGTGGATTTTCTAGCAGACCAAGCAGTAGGCGCCGGCTTCTATACCACAGTTAACGAAGAGTATGAACATGCAGAAGAAGCCAAGCAAGTTGTTGACGAGTTCAATGAAAAAGTTAACCTTGACAGTCTCCTACAGACCGGCGCCAGAGAAATCGTAGCCTCAGGAAACAGCTTCTGGCTAAAAACAGAACCAGAACACCTAGAAAACCTGAAGATACTGCCCCTCACAGGCTTTGATAATCCAAAAGCTGTTATTCGAAACCAATACGGAGAAGTCACCGGTTACAATTACTCGTTTGGCGATGTGAAGAAGAACTTTTCGCAAGAAAAGATTATCCATTTTAAATGGAACCCCGTAAACTTTTCGGCTTTCGGAACCGGTGTCCTACAGGTTCTATTGTCTGAGCTCTCTTTTGACGGAGAGACGCGAATGAGTTTTCTGGAAATGAAGGCTCGCATAGAAAAAATCATGCCCGAAATCTTCGAGAAGTATGCTGGTCCAGACGAGCTGTGGGTTTTCGCAGGCGCCAGTGACAAGAAGCTCGCTGAGTATCAGAAGATGATCAAGAAAAAGCCTAAGGCAGGAGCAAAATTCGTCTACAACAAAAAGGACGCTGACATCAAAACTGTTGCAGTAGACCCAAGAGCCCGCTACGAAGCCTACATAGACCACATCCTGAACCAAGTTTATCTGGGCGGCCAGACACCCATCCCTAAGCTGCTGACTACTCCCGGGTTTACAGAGGCGAGCGCAAATGCTGCAATAGAGGTGGCTGAGCGTCATGTTATGGCACTGCAACGCTTCATCAAACGAATCGTGGAACAGGAAATTTTTGTATCACTCATCAAGCAAGCGGGGTTTGATTCTAGGAAAGCTGTCTGTCGTTTGAACTGGGGAATGCCCGAAAAACCGGATGTAGAAGCTTTGCTTCCTATGCTCGTAAACATTGCAAGAGATAGACCTGACATAATTTCTGCCAAAGAATTCCGAAAGATATTGGTTGACATGGGCTTAGCGCTCGAAAAAGCTGAGGAGCCAAAGGAGACTAGAACTATATAGGCTGGCGTTTTTGGAAATAAGGGGCAGATAGATTCATCTGAAAGCTTTTTAATACCTAGCAAAATGCTATTAATCGAGAAGCTAATTTTAGAATGGAGAGAGGCATTAGTGAATTATTGGCTTTGTATAACAAATGATGAAAATTGGGAAGTAATAAAAAGGCTAAAAATTTGGGGCATTCCTGATCGAAAAACAAATTTGACGAAAAAAGTAAAACTTGGCGACATTTTGGTTTTTTACTTGAAGCCTAAAAGGTTAGCAGGTATTTTTAAGGTCGTCTCTAAATCTTTCGAGAGTAATAAAAAAATATTCACCCCCGCAGGAGTTAATCAAAATGAAAAATTCAAACATCGATTCAGAGTGGACCCAATAACTGTTCTCAATGAACCAATGTCTTTTATCGAGTTAATAGAGAAACTGAAATTCATTAAAAATAGAAGATATTGGGGAGGTCATTTGATGGGAAAAGCGATGAGACTGATTCCTGAAGAAGATTATCAAACAATCAGAAAAGCTATTATCCGAAATAAGACGCTACAGGAGGAGGACTAAACTTTCCACTGCTTGTAAGGTTTGTTTTTTACTCTTCGTACCTGTCACAACAATTTTTCCAGTATGAAAAATCAACATTGTCGCATCTTTAGATTTGTAAATTGCACCCGGGAACATTTCAGGTTCATAGATAACTTTGTTATCCAATTGCGGTATTAGTTGCAAATCCTCCATGTCTATGCTTTTTCCCAAGGTTGCAACAGCAGTGATGTTTTCGATACTTATTTGGGGATAAACTTTGATTCCAATTTCGTTAATTGTTACGTCTATGGCTGTTTTTGCTTTTTTCTCTGATGTTGTACCGGTACTTACTACTGTTCCAGTGGAAAACATTATGATGGTGGCTTTTGGTTTTTCACGTCGGTATACTAAACCAGGAAATGTGTCAGGCTCATATTGTACATGATCCAAATTGCTATAAATTGTTTCTATATCTAGTTTATTATCCAACTTTGTTGAAGCTACAACATTCACTATTTTGACATTAACCAACTAAAGTTCCTCAACACCAGTCACAACTAATTTAAGAAGATGAACCACTTAACACCTTCAAGTTCATATTTGAAACTATCTTAGAGTTCTGGTTTTGGAAAATTCTATTATAGTTACGTTTTTTCAAAAAAACTTCGTCAATGTTTCTTAAAATGAGACCAAGAAGACGAGTAATAACTTCCAACTGATCAGGCATTGAGTCAGTTCCTAAATTATTTATCCAATAGAATTGAGAGGGAATAAGTATATAACAGTTGGGACCTAATTTAGACTTTAGCCTCCGCCTACCGGGGGTAATATTGCGATAATATCTTTCTCTTTTAACTTAGTTTCAAAGCCCTGCAATGAACTAACAGCTATTCCGTTAATGAGGATGTGAATATATTTTTGAACATTCCCGTTCTCATCATATAAATACTCTTTAAATTCTCTACCATATTCCTTTGAAAGATGAATCAAAAATTCATCAACTGTGAGTTTGCTTGGTATTTGTATTCCTTCCTCTTTTTTGCCAGTTATTTCTCTGAGAGATGTAAAAAACTTCACTTTAATATCCATTTAGACTTCCTACCACGTGGCTATGGTGTTGGTTCCTAAAACATAATTATTCTTATTCTATGTTGGGGTCGCTTAGGGTATAACTTTTTTGCCTTTCTCATCGTTGGTGGCTTATAATTGGTTCAATTATGGGAACAAAACTTCGATACCCATAGAAAACTGTTATATCCATCCTTGTTTTACGATTTATATCGATCTTCAGTCAGATTCTAAAACGTCTTTGAGAAGTTGAGCATGTTTTTTATATTCTTTCTCAAATTGTCTGAAATCGATAAGTGCTTTCTCAAGAGATTTTCCGATCTTTTCTTGTTCTTCACGTGTAATTACCGGAACGTAGATTTGATCTCTCACGTCTCCAGGATAAATATGAGCTGTAGTTCCTTTAATGCACGCCCTGAATTGTTCATTGATTTCGGGTAACCGAAGGACACTTAGCAAGTAGAACGGATTAATTTTCTGTAAATTTGGTCTAATAATTAACAACTCAGATACTACCATACATCGATCAGAAGGCATTACATCAACAATATCAATCTTTTTGGCTATATATTCTGGCGAGTGAGCGGAAGCGGTAAGCAGTATGTCAAACTTCTTTACATGAGCGACTGGATGTGCACGAGACATATTTTCAGATACGTGCCCTCGTTTTTCAAAAGAATAATCAATAAACCTATTCTTTAGGTTCCTCACTTTAAGAATTGGAATGCCTTTCTTCGTATATGCATGCCAACCAGGAGTGTATCCACGTAAAACTTCAGCTACTTCCTTGAGGGGTACAACATTTTCTTTTTCTCTAATGTTATAGCAGTATGATTCAACCCTTAAGTTAGTTCTTAGTTCATCAGAAAAATCTCTCTCCATAACGATAAAACCATCTTCTTTAACAAGGTCTATCCTTTCCTGCCTGAGAAACTTGTGGAAGAAAGGAATGATTTTTTCAAAACAGTTCTCTCCTTTGGTTCTTCCTGTCGCATCATAGCCAATTTCATACACTTTCGCCATAAACACTTTTTCCGTTTTATCTTCATAACGTCTTTTCTTTTCGAAAAAGATCACACTTGTTTTTGCGTTAGAGCCATATGGTTTGAAAGTATCGGATGTTAAGCTTACAACTCCAAGAATAATAGTATTGTCCAATAGAAACTTGATCACTTTCTCATTAGTCAAATTGATATCAGGAATTACAAAACCGCATCTTCCTCCGCGATCAAGCAGTTGAATTGCTCTTTCAAGAATTAGAACTTCGAATGGAGGTATCTTGAATTCAGAAGCGAGAGCAAACTTATTTGACACATTCTCTATCCTAGTTTTTTTTCCAAAAGGTGGATTAGTCATAAGAACTTGAAATTTTCCCTTTTCTATCCCTTTTTTTAGAAAGCTCAGATCATTCCAATCTGACAAAGCACTTGTAACTACAATATGTCCATGGGCATCTTCTTCGAGTAACATACCTGCAATGCACGATTCAGCTACACTCGGGTCTACCTCAAGCCCATAAATATTATAGTGCGCTATATCGTATTGCTTTCGAATAAGAGTATTATCATCGTGCTTATATTTATCCGCAATACGTTTCCGAAGATGGTTATATGTATGAATAAGAAAACCACCTGTACCGCAACAAGGATCAATGATTTTTTCGTTTTCACCTGGTTCAAGGATTTCAACTACAGGTTTGACCACCTGTCTTGGAGTAAAATATTGTCCTTGCGCTCCCCTCATTATCTTTCCGAGAAATGATTGGTAAGCTTCGCCCTTGATGTCATAGTGCGTGTCCTTCAGACTAAAACGTTGCAACAAGTTAACAATCTCCAGTAGAGTTTCCGGTTTTTCAACTCCCAAAAAAGGTTCAAAGACGTCAGGTTCAACCCCAACTGCTTTCTTATATAGACTGGCAATTCTATCAGACAAACTTAGCGCAGCATCATCACTAGATATTTGAAACGAATAATAGCTTTCAGATGGTGTATTAGTCTCATCGAATTGCTTTGTATATATTATCCGATTGATGATGGGAAAAGCTGATGTTGGAGATAGATTTTCGTTATCTCTAAGAACATCGTGACATCTTTTCATAATTCTCTGAAAGTACAAAATATCTTTTATCGGAGCAAGAGGAAGACCTACTCCATTCCCATAGACAAACCTTGTTGGTTGTCCATAATCCTTGGGAATATCACTTTTTCTGAGCACTGACTCTTTAGCAAGAGAAAAATTCTTTAGACTAAAATATGCCTTCCTTTCTCTTCTACAATCGAAAAGTGCCCATCTTACACCAAATAAGTTAGCGTTACCAAATAATTCTCTTATTCCAGTCTCAATTTCATTTTGATTTGCCTCTTCCTTCTTCAATTCGATGACGATAAAAGGAAAGTCGTCCTTATCATAAATCACTATATCTGATGGTCTAGCGCCTTCTCGAACGGGTGGAGTCTCCTCAAACCGAATCTTACTAGGCAAATATTGATATTCTTCAATAAGTTCAACATAAACCTCTGCTCTAACATGTTCTTCAGGATCCTGAAAATTGTACTCTTTACCTGCATGAGTATATCTTATTAACGAAGTTTCGTTCTTCTTGAAAATCTTGATATACCCTTTATCAGAACCAAGTTTTATTAGGTCACCCTTCATCTTAGATCCGCCTATTGAGCTTGTTTTTCACGAACTTTTCAATCTGAGCCAATATTATCACACCCATTTTTGGAACATTCTTAGATTCCTCAAATGTATCTCGGTCATCTAGAAAGTTACTCATTTCCCAACCCTGCGAAGCCATCGACAGCTATATCCATTTACCAATATTTAACCTCATGGAAAGAGGCAAAAATCTTTTTTACCAGCTTTAGAATTTAGCCACTTCAACCCAAGAAAAATAACTTTCAAAGAGAAAAACATTAGAAAAATAGCGATGTTTGTTGCTCTCGGAAGCTTAAAGATGACTGTATGAGAAGTCTGTTATATGCATATGAAAGCTGAGCAGAATTTCAGGAAGCGCTAGGTCATTTGAGATTAAAAATTTAGAAAAAATGAACAAGGATTTATCTTAGACTTTCTCGCACATACTTCTTCTTTACTTTTTTTGTTACTTTTTCACGCATAGACAAATTGTTTCGTTCATCATCTGGAATATACGGAAATAACTTTACAATATCGGTTTTTAACATCTGGGGTAGTCCTTTCTTTTTAGATTTAAAAATCTGTATTAATTGATTTTTTCTTAACAAGTGGGAGGGCATTTTTTCAAAAAGTGATTTCTCACGATCCCAATAAATTATAGTGATTTCCTCAGCATCCAAATCGATTTCAGCTTTGAATATTAACCCAGGATACATCAAATAGAAGTCGTACATGAGGGGGTGTAAATTGCAGGGGGCAGGGCTAGCTTTTTTTAAGTAATTTTCATGATAATAATTGTTATAGAAGTCTATAACGTACTCGTTTTTTGGATCTATAGTCCATGCCCTCACTCGTATTTTCTTACCAGTTTCTTCCATATCAAATAAAATTAGTATTATACGGGGTATTTTTTTCAGCAACATTTCAAGTTCTTCTTCACTTTTGATGGAAAATATCCAATGGCTATCAGTTTTAATGTCAATGTCTTTCGATCCGCACCCAGGACAGGTTTTCTGCCAAGGCAAAACGTTTGCTTTACAACTTCGGCATTCGCTTAACTGATCCGCTCTACTACAAACTTTGACTTCTGACCCATCCGATAAATCATCGCCTCTTGCAGCTGTTCCCCCACCTTTAATGCCTGTAATCAAAGATGCCAAATGTTGGCCTGCATATGCTAATCTAACTTGGCTAGTCTGATTTGTAATGCGAGACCATTTTCTAAGGAGACTCCTCGGAGTTAAGTACAGATCTTTTATGCATTTTTTTATCAATTCTTCGCTGGTTTTTAATTCCTCCATAGATAAGCCTCTTTACTCAATTACTCATTTGCGGGATACCTATGAAATAAAAATGTAATAAGTTTTGTGAAACACAAGTAATATTTTGAGTTGTGTGCGCTTCTATTATTTCTCATTTGGAAGGGAGAACTTACCTCTATTTTCAGCAATGTTAGTTAGATTTGATCTTGCGCGGAAACTCAAATTCAGCTTTTGCGAATTCACTGGCTCCTACGCGCACGTAATTAGGGCTACTAGCTTTTTTTTCACTCATCTTGCGTTATCAAAGTCGCGTCTAAGGCGGGGGATCAGCTTCCATTTATGTCCCTGTTTTTTTATGATGTCTTCCCCGATCTCCTGCTCCATCCTCTTGTTCATACGATGGATCCTACGAGAGACGTCTCTATGATTGATGTCTAGTTGGGCTGCTAGTTCGCCTGATTGTCGACCTGTTGCTCCAGCCTCGCGAAGAGCAGAAAGAATTGCTACGTCAATTTCGTCTTGGCATGCAACCATGGAAACGTAGTCTTCGCCTAATATGAAGAGTTCACGTAGACCAGCAGCCAACATACGGGTCCTACGATCAATACGCTTCTGACGATCTTCCATACGCTTAAGAGTCCGAATAATCCACTTGCGCCGACCCACTTTCTCCTCTTCAGAACGCCTTTTCAGGGTCTTTTCAGACCCGCTTTGCACAGACTCTAACCCCTTTTCCATGGCAAAACCCCAAAACATTGTCCAACCGCAACATCACAAAAGCACACAAACGGAACGGTCAACGTAGAGTGTTTCCCCTCAAAAACACCACACCTAAAATCACCCAAAAATGGAAATATTTTCTGAAAATAAGCCCAAAATGAGGAGATAAAAGAAGCCCATTTCAAGGCTTGCGCAACTTCAACCGCCATTTTGTAACCAAAATCAATCAAGAAATATACTTCCCATCTTTCAAAGGCAAAGAATGATTCTCCTTAGGCGCCGCTGCTTCTTTCAAAACCTGAACCAGCTGATGCACATCACTTTGCAGATCCTCAACCTGACTCGACAATCCTAAAATCTGGCCTTCCATCTTTTTCACTCGCTCAGGCATCAAAAGATACTCAACAGCCGCATCCCTGCTCAAATGGTCAATCTCGCCCTCCAACTCGCCAGGACTATGATCCATCTTACGCTTCGCAGTGGAAATACAGAAATAGCGACTAAGCAACCTAGCCACCGGATCATCAATAGCCAACTCATAACCTCTACCGACCTGCCCCTCACCCAACAAAACACCATACTTACTCATCAAGCCACGAGCAACCCTGTCACCCAAATTCTTAGCCAAAGCAAACAATTCACCAGGATAACGCCCATACAACGCCTCAACATGCACAATCCAATGACGAGTAGTCTTACGCACATGGACACCATGCACCAAACCCAACAACGCAGTCCAGTTCACCATCTCCACCTGCCTAAAATCGCCAACCGGATAAACACCCTCACGCACAATCGGAAACAACACCTGACACTTATGCAACCGAAAAACCCCACTACCATAGACCACGCCCTCACATGACGTGAGAACTTTTTGACCTCTCCTAGTCAACTCATAAAAAACAGCGCTGGAACGCACTTTACGGCGTACCAGACCAGCCTTCTCAAGCTTTCGAATATAATAAAAAACATGTTGTTTGCTCCATCCATATATACGCGCTATCTTGGAAGGATAATCCCCCACCTCGATCCGCTTAAGGATAGGAATCACTCTGGACCTAACAGTACTAAAGTAAAACTTGACTTTTGACTTTGAAGGTAAAACTTTTTGACTTCCAACCGGCTTGTTAGGCAATAGAAGATTCCTCTAAAAGACTATCCGAATTTTTCCTCAGTACACAACGGACACTCAACAAGCCTAGCCACTATCTGATTACCAACACCCACGAAAGCCCATTTGCTACCACAACCCTCACATGTTATCGTCTGCTCACTCATCAATTACCAACCCAAAAAACGCTCCAACAAATCCAAAAACAAAAAAAAGGGGATTTGCGGGGGACTTCACCCTGAGGGTGAGAATCCATGCTAGACCACGACCCCA